>WNGA01010074.1_pt1 | contig 13168 bp, 11 predicted proteins | sample 5400061 | NCBI WGS metagenome assembly WNGA01 (sample SAMN13153366, study PRJNA577476) | soil metagenome | isolation source: 100 cm soil or saprolite under grassland replicate 2 | place: USA:California | collected 2016-06-15
CCTGGGTCGTGCTGGAGCGCTGCTGGCGGGCGTGGTCGACCAGGCCCCCACCAGCCCAGCTGGGGCGGCTGCTTGACGCCGTCGCCGCCGGCCGGCCGCTGCACCTGTACCTGCCACCGTAGTCAACAAACCACCGCTAATCGCGATGCTGTGGGACTTCGCAGGCTACTCGATCGACGAGACGTTCCACGGCCTCGCGTCCATGGGACCCCCGCTCGTCTCCGACGCCGGCGAGCACCTTGCCCGGCTCCTCATGCGTGACGCCCAGCCAGAGCACATCAATCGAGCAGCCCTCTTCTGGAAACAAGCTCTGGAAGACCGGTCACTTGCTCCCGAAGCCTTCCGAGGGTTCGGATGGTGGTCACAAGTCGAGGACCTCGACCAAGACCGATGGGAGCAGATGACGCTGAAGACCTGCGAGCGTGCCCAGGGAACCCTCAACTTTCCCATCGAGGTCGCAGAGCGATGCCTCCGTGAACCGACCACCGCAGAGGGCCTTCGCATACTCACTCGGCTGTTGCGGGGACAACATGAGCCGTGGGAGCGCGCTCGGGTCGCAGAGATCGCCATCAGCGCGCTGAGGGCATCAAGCAGCGAGACGGCTCCAGCCGAGACGCGAGATGGGCTGCGTGCGACCCTCACGGACCTCGGCTACTTCGACGCCACAGACCTGTAGCGCGCTCCGGCCGGCCTGCTCGATCCTCACGGTCACGGTTAGACCGAAGTTCCCCCTGAGCACTGGCCCTTGACGGTCCCGTTGTTGCTGTGACCAGGGAGGATCTGCCTACTCGTCGCCCGATACGTAGTCATGTATATCAGCGCGTTCTGGTGACATGGCTGCGATACTCGGCTAAAATGGCAGTCATGTACATCACCAGGGTGCCGAACCGAGGCTCCCCGCCGGCGGTGCTGCTGCGGGAAAGACAGAAGCGCTCCGGCGGCCGTCGCGACCATCCGGGTCCACTTCAGCGACCACCCTGGCCGTCAGGATCTGCGGGGCAGTCATGAACTCGAAGCTCGTTGAGCGATGCCAAGCACGACTCCAAGGCCTGGAGATTCCCCGCCCGTGGTCGATCGAAGCCTTCCGCCGAAGTGTCTCCCGCCATCGCGGTCGACCACTGCATCTGCATCCGCTGCCAGGCCCGACTGGGCCTGAGGGGCTCTGCGGGTTGTGCGTGGCCACTGAGGGTGCCGACCACGTCTGGTTCCAACCGGGAACCTCTCCGCTTCACCAAGACCACATCATCCTGCACGAGTTCGCGCACCTGATCTGCGGACACCAGGTGATCGACGACGACGTGGCCCTCCGGCGTCTGTTCCCCGATCTGGATCCCGACCTTGTCAGGGGAGTACTCGGCCGAGGCAGTTTCAGCTCCGAGCAGGAGCAGGAGGCCGAGATCCTCGCCGACATGATCATGCAGGAGGCAGCGCGTTCCCGTCGCAACGCGACGCCGCGGGATTCGGTATCTGAGTCGTCTGACCTGGATCGGCTCGAAGAAGGCTTCGGATAGGGTGACGTGCGGACGGTGATTCCGGCGTTGATCCCGACGCTATTTTGGGTCGGGAGTCTATTGCGGATCCCCGCCGCCCGCCGTTCGGCGCCGCAACGGACCCTGTGTCTCTCTCTTGCGGCGTTCGCCGCCGCCCTGACCCTGAACCTGCCAGCTGTATATGTCGCGTTCGATCGAGCTGTTGGTGTTCCGAACCTGGCGGACCTGGGCGAGCACCTTTGCGGTGTCTGGGGTGTGACCGGCATCCTGCGGCTGGCGCGTCAGGTCACGGCCACCGCACCTGCCGGTCGTGCCTGGCATGAACTCGTGATGCCGGGCTTGGCCACCGTCGCCCTCACGGTCCTGTTCGTCCTTGCACCCATTCCGGCCGAGGCTCCGTCCATCACCGCCGCCTACGGCCACCTGCCCGAGATCGCGGCGTATTGGATCGTCACCATCGCCTACTTCGGAATCACCCTCGCTGCGCTGGCGCGGCTCTCACTCCGTTACGCCGGACGAGTCAGACGCCCCTCACTTCGGATCGGGCTGCAGGTGCTTGGCGCGGGGGTCGCCCTCGGGGTGGCCTACTCCCTGAGCAAGCTCGCCGAGCTTGTGGCAGCACAGCTCCCCAACGCAGACGCCGCTCAGAACATGGCTGCCACCACGGGCCATGCCCTGCTCGCGGTTGGCGCGCTTACCATGAGCGTTGGGCTGCTCATCCCAGCGCTCGGACCCCGCCTCCGAGCCGTCGAGCGTGCCGCGAGGACGTACCTTGCGCTACGTCAACTGCGACCGCTGTGGGAAACGCTCTGGCGAGCCACCCCAGACATCCTCCTGGATCCGCCACCGGCCCGATGGCGAGACCTCTTGGCCTTCCGGCAGTTGGAGTCCCGGCTGTATCGCCGAGTCATCGAGATCGAAGACGGACTGTTGGCCTTGCGCCCCTACGTCACCGACGATGTCGCCCAGGAGGCGCTGGCCGCAGCCAGCGGAGCAAGACTGGTCGCGCGGGACCGCGACGCAACCGTGGACGCGTGCTGCCTCGCCGCGGCCGTGGCGGCCAAACGCTCCGGTCGCGGCCCGACAGCGGCGGTAGCATCCCGTACCACGGGCACCCGGGGCGCCGCTGACCTCGCTAGTGAGGTTCAGCTCCTCCGCCAACTTGCCCGCGTGCTCGGTCGTTCTCCCGTGGTGCGCGCCTTCGCGGCACGTGCCCGGCACCCGGCAACCGTCACGGACAAGAAGGGAGCCCACCGGTGAGCCTTGACCAGGCAAACGGCATCGTTTTGCGGCACCGCCTCGCAACGGCAGTCGCCACCGTGCTTGCTCCTGTCCCCCTTGGCGTGGCGCTCCTCGCCTTCATCGGGTGGCGCTCCGCCCCGCACCCGCTCGCGGGCGTGGGCTGGGGCATGCTCGCAGCCTTCTTCGCGGCCGGGCTGCCCTTTGCGATCACCCATCGCCTGCGCGCAAGCCGTCCGGGCGGCGGGCATGCCAGCTGGCGGCGGGTCGCCTACCTGGCGATCGCGTTGGCGTCCGCCACGGCAGGCATCGCGCTGTTGACCGTGCTCGGGGCTCCGTCGCTGGTAATCGCGGCCACCGTCACCATGATGGTTGGCCTTCTCTGCTCCCTGGTCGTCAACGCCAGGTGGGCGATCTCGAATCACACTGCCGCCGCCGCCGGCGGCGCCGTCATCCTGACGGCAATGCTGGGGCCCGTCGTCCTTGTGGTCTTGGGCCCGCTGGTTGCGGCTGTGGCATGGGCACGTGTGGCGCTGAAGCTGCACACCCCGAGTCAGGCTGCAGCGGGGATTGCTCTCGGCGCGGCCGTCGCCGCAGGGGTGTTCACGCTCCTGACCACCTCACCCTGAAGAGGTCCATGGCGGTCAATAAGCAACAGTCCCAGTAGTACTCGCCGAGAAAACAACGGATATCACTGCCAGCAACGATATCCAGGCGTCAGCGGTCGATCTCCTCGGTGAGCCGATGCAGCATCGCGGCGGCCATGCCGGTGAGGGCGACCGCGTCCGCACGGGCCCATGTGGCGCCGCGCAGGGCGCCGGAGGCGTGTTGTGGCCCGCTGGCCTGGCTAAACAGCGCCTGGAGCAGCTCGCCGTAGCCGTCCGCCTGGGCGGCGAGCTTGTCGAGGATGACGCCATAGCGGTCGGCCTGGGTCTGCTCGTCGCGCCGCTTGGCGACATGCCTGGGCCAGACCTGCAAGTCCCGCATCGCCTCGATGGCCAGTCGTGCCTCGCGCACGGCGTCGGGGTACTCGCCCTTGGTGATCTGCTGGTCCGCCTGGCGCACGTGACGGGCGGCGTCGGCGAGCGGCCCGCCGTCCATCGGCAGGGGGACGGTGACGGTGAACGACACCGCACGTCCCAGCTGCTCGATCTGGCGCTCCCAGATGCTGGCTGGAACGCGCCGGGTGTCCTGGCCCTCGGCGATGGCGTGCTTGCGGCTCTGCGGCAGTGACGCGCGCAGGTCGAGTCGCACCTGCAGGTCCTGACCGTTGCGGTCCTTCTCCAGCGCGAGGACCTGCTCGTCGGTCACCGGGACCACCAGGTCCGCCGGCCAAGGCATGTGCAGGGGGACCGGCACCGGGTGGAACGATCCGACCCAGCGGGGCCCGGTCGGGTGCTCGGCATGCAGTTCGCCGTCGAGCTGCACCAGCTTGCAGCCCTCGGCCACCGCCAGGGGCTCGACCTCGACGCGCACGAGCAGCCGATGCGCTCCCAAGCCCGGCGTGATCGACACCGGGTCTAGGCGCTCGGGCTGCCGCACCCGCACCCGGGTGCCGTCGTCGAACCTCATGTCCAAGACCATCCGAACCTCCTCCAACCCTATGGCCTGTTGCTTGTGAGCGCGGCCCGAGCCGCAAGATACCCCCGGCGCTCGGGGCCGTGTCACGAGGCCGCAATGTAGTGATGATGGCGCTATCTGCGAGAGGTCGGAGGTCATTGGCCGCTCAGAGTTCTGGCCAGATTCCTGCTCGATTTCCGATCTCCCGGAAACGGCTTGCCGGCCCTGGGCGCGATCTGTTGCGGTGCACTGTTGACCGCCTCGGGGGCAGCTCGCTGGGGCCGCGGGGGAAGCGGCGCTTGCGGGTGTAGAACTTGAGCAGCAGCGCAAACCCGAGCCGGGTGGCGCCGCGCTTGCCGGCGACCAGCTCGTGGACGTGGTCGACCAGGGTTCAGTGCTCGACCAGCTCGTCAAGGTCCAGCGGCACCGAATGGCTCCCGTCCGGGTCCGGACGATCGTCGTCGCCAGCGGTGCTCGTCGTCCGGGGGTTGTGGGAGAGTTCCGACAACGACCGGGGGCGGTACATCCCCACCACCCGCAGGAATCAGCTCGCCTGTGGCGGAGTGCTATCACCATCCGTCGACTCGGCACTTCCGCCGAGCTGGTACGGGGCAAGCTGAAGGTGGCACGCGCGTCGACTCGCGAGCGCAGGCTTGCCGGAGGCTTGCCGCGTCCTCGAACACCCTCTGGACGCGCACGGGTAGTGTTGGCGCATGGGGTTCATGAAGGAACGGATGATCCAAGAGGACGAGCAGGGCTGGTCGTTCACCAGCCAGCACGTCTGTACCGGCTGCGTCGATGACTACGCCCTCCAAGCCGCCGTCGGCGCCGCTGAAGACGCCGAGGCGACCTGCGACTTCTGCGGCAACTCCCCGGCTGCCGAGCTCGACGTCCTCCTCGAAGCGTTCGTCAACGGCCTTCGCACCGAATACGGCAACGCCGACAACGAGGGCGTCTACTATGACGGCCGCGAAGGCGGCTATCAGGGCGCCGTCACCGAGGACACATGAGACCTCGTCGGCGAGTTCTGGGACGTCCTCACGGGAGACGGGCTCCTTGACGCGGTTCGAGACGCTATGCACGACACCACCTGGGTCGAGGTGGACTTTCACCAGCCACGGCGAGACGAGGCGCTCTCGGCGAGCTGGAACCGCTTCTGCGAGGCAGTGCAGTACCAGACCCGGTACGTCTTCTGGCTGCGCCGCGACGAGGCCGAGGAGGAGCAGGCCCGCTGGACCGGCGAGATCCTGGCCACCCATATCCTCGACGAACTCGGCGAGCTGATCGACGACCTGGGCTTGCTGCGCCCCCTGCCAGCCGGTCATCGCCTGTGGCGAGCACGGCAGCACCCACTGCCCACCATCGCCTGGGGCGCCTCAGATCTCGGCACCGCACCCCGCGAGCGCGCCACCCAGGCGAACCGGATGAGCCCTGCCGGCATCCCCATGTTCTACGGCGCCGAGAACCCGGAAACGGCGATACAGGAGATCACCGTCCGCGCCAGCGAGAAGGACAAATGGGTAACGGTCGGCGCCTTCGAGACCTCGCAGCCGAGCACCGTGGTGGACTTCACCAACCTACCGGCGACGCCGTCGATGTTCGACCTCGAGCGCGGCTACCAGCGCCGACCGCTGCTGTTCCTGCACAAGTTCGTCGCCCAACTGAGTCAGCCCGCCCGTGCACAGGAGTACGAGCAGATCGACTACGTGCCGACGCAGATCGTCACCGAGTACCTCCTGCGGATCTTCGCCAAGGGCCAGCCCGTCGCCGGGCTGCTCTACCCCTCCGCCCTCACTGGCGACACCTCCGCAGTTCTTGACGTCCCACACGACAATTGCGTGGACCCAGCGGGCCCGGGCTGGGACGACGAGAAGCTGCGTCTCGTGCTGGTGCCGGGATCTCTGGAGACGAAGCGAGTTCCGCATGGTCGCCCGACCAAGCTGCTCGGCATGATCCGCGGGGTGCGGCGCGGGCTGGAAGTCGTCGCGCTGCAGCTCGGTATGCGCCGACGGGATCACGCCAGCGGTCGCGAGGGCGATGCCGACAGTGAAGGCCACCGTCGGTGACCCTACCCCGAACGGCGGACGGCGATCGCGAAGTCCACGTGTACGTGGACACCAACGTGCTGCGCTACTTCGACGAGGCGATCAGCGATCCGAGCCCCCCCGCAGAGCGCAGCGGGGATACAGCCACAGCAGCAGACCAGGTGGCGGCAACACGGCTGTTCATGTACGCCCCAGCGCGGCTCGCGGCTTGCGTCTGGGGAACGGCCCGCGCTGAGCTGCAGAACCGAGACGGCCCGCTCGGCCGGGACGACTGGACGATACCGGTATTCGAGGACCTCGACGAGCGGTCGGATGCCCCGCCAGCCGAGCTGGTCGAGGAGACGGCCGAGCGCTACCGCGGCGAATTCGGCCTCAGCGAGCGGCGCCGGCCGGACATGCTGCACCTCGCCCGCGTTATGCTCCTCCCACAGCTCGGCGTCTTCGTTACCAACGACCGCAAACTGGCTGGCTGGACCCACCGTGCGCTCGATCTTGCAGCGCCCGGGCGCACGGTGCGGATCTACACGCCGGCCGAGGCAGAGCGGGCACTTGAGCTGCAGCCGGGTGAGCCGCCGGCGGTCGGGCTGGGCCGCGGCCATCCGCTTCTGAGCGCACCATCGCGATGGTGGATCCCCGAGGAGGAGGAGACGGGACGGCGATAGGCGCAGCAGGACATGGCCCTAGCGCCTGCGGTCAGCCACCGCTCAAGCCGGGATCACGAGAAGCCGTCCCACCCGGGTGATTGGCGATCCTCCTGAACTCCGCACAACCATCCATGAGGTGCAGCAGCCCGCAAGGGGCTACCGGAAACAAGCTGGAGTTGGCTCGGTCGTTAGTGTATGGAGAGACCGTCCGGGGCATGCCCGAGGACCTTGCGTCCCTTGAGCGGGAGGACTGAGCGATGCCGCGCGTGTCGAGCTGGGAGGACGCGCAGAACCGGTACGTGCCGGAGCAACTCCGCGCCCGCGGGTGGCTGGTCGACAATGTGGCGCAACGAAACCCGAACAACGCGGCCTTCGATCTGAAGATCACAAGACCCGACGGCGCGCTCGGGCCGTGGGAGGTTAACGTCGCGTACACGGCCGGCGAGGATCGGATCTGGAAGCTGCACTTGCGGGCGGAGCACCGCCCCGACTTCCACATCTTGGTCCACACCGATGGCACCTGCTTCGTCGTGGACGCCAGGTGGATCGAGCGATGCTCCTGGGAGATGCACCGAGAGTACCTGTCACGTCCCAGACGCGACGGGACCCCACACAAGGGAAACTTCTCCAAGAAGGTCAAGCTGCCGATGCTCCACTACCTCGGGTCTGAGGAAGCATGGGAGGTGCTCCTCGAGCCGCTCACGGTGGCATCTCCCGATGACGACGCAGATTTCCTCAAGCTCTGCCGGGCCTGCGTCCTGAGCGGATGGAAACGACTGATGCCCTCGCCATGACCTCGCCACCGGATGACCGCGAGCGCACGGGTCGGATCCTGGCCGGCCTTTCTCCTGGCGGCCGGCCCTTCACGCTCCGCATCCCACTGGCCAAGGACGAGTGCCACTGGTTCAACGTGGCGTTTGACGAGGGCCTTATTCGTCTTCGGGGGCTGCCCCCCGGGTTGCTTTCGGCTGCGGAAGTGGAAGGCCTCTGGCCCCGACCACTTCGTCACCCGCGCCGGAGCACCACGGCACATGTTCTCCGAACCCCATGCGCAGACACCGACGCTTACAGTAAGCCCAAACTCAGGTGCTCGTGATGACCACCGCCGATCCTGCCATGCGGCGGCGACAGTCATTCAACGAGGGCCGGTGGGCTCCGCGGGCAGGTACAGTACCCGCGTGTTGACCATTCCGATCGCCACAACCGGCTTTCGCTCGCTCCCGACGCGGCTCGACCTCGCATGCTCCTGGCCAGAACTCGTCCGGCATGCGATCACCGTGGGCAGGCCGGGCTGGCCGGAGGTCCGGCGATATGGGATCTACTCGGCGCACGAGGTGCTGTGGCGTGCCAGCATGCTGTTCGCCAGCCTCTGGCAGCCCGCGCCAGACGGCCCGCTTGAGCGCACCGACGCGTTCCACGCCCTCGACCCCGCCGAGCGGGGTGCCGTGAATTACTTCCTCGGCGGGATCGCCGCCAAGCTCGCCGCCGATAGCTTGTTCGGCGCGGCATGGCTGGTCCATGTCGACCGGGTGCTGCGCGCGCATGGCATCCCGGTGCGCGGCTCTCGGCCCGACTTCCTCGGCACCGACCTGTTCGGCTGCCAGCTCGTCGTCGAAGCCAAAGGCAACAGCATCCTGAATCGGAGAACGGTCGCGGCCGCCAAACGACAGGCCGCCAGTCTTTCGCCGCTGCCCGGCGGCGGACCACATCTGGCGTACGCCCAGGTCGCCCACTTCCGCCGCGGAGCCTGGCGGTTTCACCTGGATGACCCTCCGCCAGAGAACCAGGAGAATCAGGTCTGGGATTTGGGGGCGAGTCTGGCTGCCTACTACCGGCCCGTATTCGACGTGCTGCGTCAGCTCCCTACCGAATCCCGCGAGGCCGACGATACGGTCTACGCAGTAGCTCAGTTTCCCGAGGCCGATCTGCGCCTCGGCCTTGATCAGGCGATCCTTGGCGCGCTTACGGTCCTATTGGAGGAACCGAACCGGTACGAGCCTCTCCTCGCCCGCTTGGCGGAGCGTGCGCACGCCGAGAGCAACCGTCCGACGCGCTATGAACGGCAGGGGCCCGTCTGGCTGATGACCCGGGCCATGGAGGAGACGCGGACCCGCCGCTCCATCGGCGTCGACGGAGTGCTGGTCGACCTCGGTGACGCCTGGTCCGACGAGCAGCTAATCCGTCAGCCGGAAGATCGCCGGCTGGCTCCTTGAGCTGGCACGGCCGAGGGCGCCCAGAGACCCCGCGCGAATGCCATCGAGCATTGTCAGGACGCTGTCGTGCTATCCACGCCACGCGGGCCAGGCACCGCGCTCCAGCAAGGTCGGCATCGTCGTCAACGGTGGCACGCCACGGGCGGCATGTCCTGGTCCAGCAGCAGGTTGATCAGGCTGGGCTTGCCGCGCCTGAACTCCCCATCATGACGACCTCCAGCACCAGCCCCGCAGCCGCTCGCCAACCTGGGCGGCCTACTCGGCGTTTGCCGGAGACGATCAGTGAGCTGCTGTGCGCGGGAGTGGTTGCGACGTATCGGTCGCGCGGCTGGACGTAATCGAACGTCTGTTCTATACTGCTGGCCCGGCACCAGTGGGACAGATTGAGCGAAAGTGCTAAAAGCAAATAATGGTTTATACTGGACTGAGCGGCGAGTGAATGAATTCACAAGCGGAGGTCCGAGTGGCCCATTTCTGGATATCCGGCGTCTTGCCGCAGCGCGGCATCGGTCGCCTCACCCCTGTGCTCGCCCTCCTGGCTCTAGCTGGGTCGGTAGTGTTGTTTGAGTCCACTCCCGCACGGGCCGTGGAGTCCGTCTACCAAGTCACGGGCACCGGTGGGCAGGGCACCTTTACGCACAGCAGCGGGCCGCACTTCTCCTCGGTCGATCTGGGAACGCTGCTGCCCGAGGGCACGCAACTGGACATCCGCTGCCGGACGCAAGGCGAGGCGGGCACCGCGATCGTGTACGGGGAATCGCGGCCCTGGGACTGGTGGGATCTGCTGACGGACGGGACCTGGGTCTTCGACGGGCACACGGATGTCGACCCGCAGGGCGGCACCATCCCGTTGTGCGCAGACGTTCCTGCCGCCGACGACAGCATGCCGACCTGTGACAGCAGCGGGAACGTCGCGCGATCCTGCGACGACCGTGATCCCGAGGTGACACGGTGCGTGCGCTCCGGACTGGTACGTCTCGCGTCGGCGCCAATCGGCGACCCAGACGGCGGCGTCGTTCAACTGTGGTACTCACGCGGCTGCCGCGCCGGCTGGATTCGTGTCATCTGGCCGCAGTCTCCAGACTTCTTCGCATCCAGCCGCAAGGACGCGTGGGTGTCCTTCGAGGTCGCCTCGGATACCCGGCCGTTTCCCATCATCACGACCGCCGTCGAGACCAATCTGCTCTGGACGCCTATGGTGAGCGCCCAACAAGGAGAATGCATCTATGGCAGCGCCATAGTGCACGCACCTGACGGCGCCGCCTACCCGTCCCCCGAGTTGCGCGACTGCTCCTGACTGGGACGCCATGAACGATTCGACCGAACCCCCCACGGACCCCCCTGTGAACCCGACCAGATCCAGATCCGACGCCGCCAGCGGCGATGGCGGCGACTCCTCGAAGCCCGACAACACGCAAGGCGCCGACGGCCTAGACCAGCAGGCCGGCGCGGGGGCCACGCAGATCGCTATCTCTGGTGGTGAAGGTAGCACCATCTTAAATACCGTCACGGCTGCCGCACCGTCCGACTCCACCATGCGCAGGTGGGTGAAGGCCGGGGTCATCATCACCGCCCTCGGTGTGCTGATCGCCGCCCTTGCCTACCTTGGCATCCAGGTCTGGCCAGGCGGCGGGACCACACAGTCACGGTCGGGGCGAGGCTTGGCACCTGGCGCCAGCACCAAGACGCCGGTGGCAACAGCGAAGATCGTGAATACCCAACCCGAGGGGTACCTGTTCGCGTATCCCGGCCCGGACAGCGCTGACCGAAGCAAGAAAGCGAACGGGACCTGGAAAGAGGGCGATACCGTCACGGTCGTATGTCAGGAGCGCCATGGCCGGCCCATCAGTGCGCCTCCGTACCCCGGGCATCCGACAACGTCGACCGTTTGGGATCGGATCGAGTGGCCATTTGAGATGTGGGTGCCGGATATCTTCACTGACCTGGCCAAGACCGCTGACAAGCCGCCCGCAGGGCTGCCCACCTGCGACAAGTGGTCGGGATAAGGTTCCTGGCATCGTGCTGTATCCGATGGGTTGCGGCCTCATCAGTACGGCGATCAGGCGATGTTCGGGCAATAAGCTTCGATCACCAGACGGGTGAGTCGCTCTCCCCGCCGGCTGAGCAGGTCCAGGTTCTCACGCGTCATCGAAGAGAAGTCGGTTGGGTATCTCGCGACTCGCTCCCGCGGGACCAGGTCGGGTGGCCGGATCGGTAGGTTGCGATCGTTCATGCCGAGGTACGCCATCGCGAAGCCCTTGATCTTGCCGTTGGCCCGATCCTCGTGGAGGGCGCGCTTGCCGGCGTCCTGGGCCTTGCGATAGACGGACTCGAACGACCGCTTGACTCTGGAGGGCCACCACATCGGCCAGGTATCGACATCGAGGATGCCTTGCCCGGCGTCGCAGGAGACGATGTAGTCGACCGGATGGACGTTGGTGCTGTACTTCGGTGAGCGGCCGGGGGCAAGGCAGGTGAGCCCGAGGTTGTCGTAGACCCCGCCGTCGGTGAGGAGCACGCGCTCCCGCAGCGGCGTGCCGTCCCAATCGATGAACTCCTCGCGGCGGTCCAACGCGGGGAGGAGTACGGGATAGGCGGCGGAGGCCGCAACCGCCCTGGCGACAGGGACGCGGTTGTCCGCCAGGCGGCCGAACCGGCTGGACCCGCTCTCGGCGCTGCCAAACCGGAACGCCGTCCCGCTTCGGAGCTCGCAGGCGTTCAGCACCACCTTGACGTCTCGACGCGGGCGGTCGATCGTCGCGTTGCCGAAGAGCTGTCGGCCGAGGACATCCTGGAGCGCTGTCGTGCGGGTCACCCATCGTCTGGCTGGTGGCTCAAGGGCAGCATCGCGGGGATGGCGGCGAGCCCGCGCTACGCCGCGTGCCGCGACGGTGCCGACCGCCGCGCCGATCCTCCCGCCGCCGGCGACGATCGCACTGCCCAGCGCTTGGGGCGCCCTGCGGGTGAGGAACAGGGCCTTGGCGATGTCGCTGGTGAGGCCGCGCCGGAGCAGGGCCGTCACGCGCTGGTCGAAGTCGCCGAATGGTTCCTCGGAGTAGGCCCACATGGCGGCGAGCAGCGACCCGCCGGAGACCGCCGAGATCACGCTGATGTGGTCGAGGACGCCGCGGTCGTGGAGCGCGCGCATGACGCCAAGGTGGAAGGCGACCGCGCGGAACCCGCCGCCTGACATCGCCAGTCCGATGGTATGCACGGGGGTCGGCGGCGCCGGTGGCCTGGTGACCACCAACTGGCGAAGAGGCGGTCGGGGTCGATCTTGGTCGTATACGTATGCGCCGAGCGTTGGCTCATCTGGCGTCCCGCCAAGGATCAGCAGGAGCTGCTTGGGCAGCGGCCGATCGTGGTCGCTGATGAGCTGCCGCATCCCGCCGTTATCGGTGGGGCTGGGTGTTGGGTCCGCGCCGGGATGAGTGTGCCACATCCCCAGCGGCTTTGACGCTCCCCTGGAGCGACGCGCGATCTCGGCGGCGGCCTGGTCCACGCCACTGATCCCGCACAGGAAGCCTTCCGGGGAGGCGACGCTGTCAGGGGGTGGTCCAAGGACATCGGTGACCCACAGGACCCCGAGCGCCTCATCGCGCTCCCCGAACAGCACCCCGCCGGTCTCATGGCCTGATGCGATGCGATGGGCGCGCTCTGCCCAGGCGCGGATCTCCGCCAGCGCGGTGCCGGAAAGCCGTACCTGGTACCCGTAGAACTGGTCCTCGAGGACGACATCGTCGTGGATCGCGATTGGCGCCGGGCCTCCTGGGCGACTCAGGACGGCATGGGGAAGCGTGACGAATGTGGCCGTCGCGTGGCTGGTGCTACGGGCAAGGTCCGCACCGATGCAAAGCACTATCGAGCCGGTGAGCGCCGAGATCTCCGCGTCGGAGCCGGTGAAGGTCGGCTCGGAGCAGCCGGGCTCAGGCTGGAAGTGGTCGGTCCGGGGTGGATCTGGCCAGAACTCCTCCGCG
>WNGA01009420.1_pt1 | contig 13167 bp, 18 predicted proteins | sample 5400061 | NCBI WGS metagenome assembly WNGA01 (sample SAMN13153366, study PRJNA577476) | soil metagenome | isolation source: 100 cm soil or saprolite under grassland replicate 2 | place: USA:California | collected 2016-06-15
TCGGGCGTTGCGGCGCGCATCACCGCGCGACAGGCCGTTACGCTTTCCCATGGACATCCTCCTGTGTGATTGGGACACCAAGCCCGTTCACCACATCAGGGGGATGTCCCTTCCTTCAACCACTCCAGGAGTTACTAGGTGGCCCAGATCGCGAGGGGGGATGTTGGCCGAGGGTCGCTACGTGCTGGAGCCGATCGGGTGGGTCTCCTCGCCGCTGGTGGACCGCGACGCCGCTCCCAAGCAGGGCGACGAGGGCTCGCCGGATCCCTGGCTGGTGTTCGAGCCGAGGGTTCGGGAGGGCCTGGCGGACCTGGAGGTCGGTGCCGAGGTCCTCGTGCTGACGTGGCTGGACCGTGCCGAGCGCGACGTGCTGGTGGTGCATCCTCGCGACGACCCGGCCGCGCCGCGGCGCGGCGTGTTCAGCACCCGCTCCGCCGACCGGCCCAACCCGGTTGGGCTGCACCGGGTCCAGATCCTGGCGATCGATGGCGACCGGATCCACGTCCGGAACCTGGAGGCGCTCGACGGGACGCCGATCGTGGACGTGAAGCCCGTGCTCAACCGCGTATCCGACCGATGAGCAGGTCGGGCGGCGTCTGGGTGTCGGCGCCCGCTACGCCGCCGGGTGACCGTCGGCCCAGGAGGCGGCGACGCGCTTGGGCACGACCATGCGCCACGCATCGATGACGAGCTCGCGCATCTCCGCCTCGTCGATCGCCTCCAGCCAGACCCGCACCCAGTGGTAGCGCTCATCCGAGCGGGCCGGCATGTGGAACTTCCGCGGCTCGCTGGCCACCAGCGCCGCCCGCTCCTCCTTGGGGAACCCGAACCCCATCGACGTCTCGTCCGGCGAGATCGAGACGAACACGATCCTGCCCACCCGGAACTTGACGTGGTCCCGTATCAGGTGCTCCTCGCTGCGGGGCAGCGCGCCCGCCACCCGCCGCACGTCCTCGACCGTCACCATCCCTGGACGCCCTCCTCATCTCAGGTTCAGTTCCGGAGGGGCCCGCGGTCGACCCGCTCCAGCATCGTGTCGCGGTCGCCGGGAGGGATCCATTCGACCCACCAGTCGGCGCCGGCCGCCGCCACCGCCCGGATGTGCTCGCGCTCGGCCTCCCAGTCGGCGGCGCGCCCGCTGCCGCCGACGGCGATCGAGTAGGGACGGTCGCCGGCGGCGGCCCGCAGCGCCCGCACGTCGTCGGGTGTCATGTTCTCCCACGGACCGCCATGGGTCTCTTTGTAGAGGCAGGCCCCGTCCCAGCGGGCGGCGCGCCGGGTGGGGCGCGGATTCGGATAGCCGCCGCCGATCCAGATCGGGATGCGCGGCCGCTGCACCGGCCGCGGGAGGAAGGTCACCTCGTCGACCACGAAATGCCTGCCCCGAAAGCTGAACGGCTCGCCGGTCCACAGGCCGGCGATGATCTCCAGGCCCTCGTCGAGCAGCTCGCCGCGCGTCCGGGCGTCCGTCCGCTCGCCGAAGCGGGCGATGCTCGCGTCGATCCCGATCGCCTCGCCCGTGTCCCCCAGACCGACGCCGAGGACCATGCGACCGCCGGAGAGCTGATCGATGCCGGCGGCCTCACGGGCGACGTTCCAGGGACGCCTGCGGGTGAGCGGGGTCACCTCGACGCCGAGCCGGACGCGCTCGGTGCGCACCGCCATCGCCGCCAGCGCGACCCAGCTGTTGCAGGTCGGGGCCGCCGGATCGCCCTGGTAGCAGACGTAGTCCTCGACAAACACCCCTTCCCACCCGCCGGCCTCGGCGCGCTCGGCCAGCTCGACGAGGAAGCGCAGGTCGCCGCACTCGCCGCCGGTCGGCAGCGACACCCCGTACCGCACGCTCCCACCCCCTCACGCTCGTCCGGAGGCAGCCTACGACCCACCCCCGACAGCCTCTGCCGGCGGTTGGCTCCGGAAGAAGCCGCAAGCAATACAGAGGGCCGTTCGCTCCGATGGAGTTCATTGCATATCCTGTGGTGTCTCGTCCTCGCTCTGTCAGGAATGATCTCGGTGTCGGGCACCGGATTGCCCAACAACTCCACGCAGTTGTGGCCGGCAGGCACGCTCATGGCGCGACTGGACCCGGACGCACGCCAGGCATTGCTTGGCCTGCGACCAGCTCAGTCATGCGAGCCTGGCGTCACCCTCATCCATCAGGGAGATCCCGACCATACCGATGTGTTTCTCATCCGCTCGACCCGTGTGAGGACGCCCGCCTGCGCCAAGGTGACGGCAAGTCTCGACAATGGCGCCGAGACGTTGCTCGGGATTCGGGTCAGCGGCGACATCGTGGGCGAGCTGGCGGTCCTGCGCCACGCGCCCCGATCAGCCACGGTGACCACCTGTACGCGCGCACTCTTCCACAGGATCCCGCCTGACGTGTTCATGGAGTTCCTGAGTCACCATCCACCGGTGTGGGAAGCTGTGTCTCGCATGATTGCCGACCAGCTCGACTGGGCGAATCGACGCCGCCTCGATATCGCCGGCCACAGTGTGTCGGCCCGGCTCGCTCACGTCCTCGTCGAGCTGGTCGAGCGCCATGGCCACCCGACACCGGAGGGGCACGATATCGGCGTCACCCTCTCGCACCTCGAGCTGGGCCGGCTGATCTGCGCCGGGGAGGACGCCGTCGGCAAGGCGATTCGGACGCTGCGGCGGGCCGGCCTCGTCCATGGCCGCTACCGGAGGGTGACGATCCTGGACCTTGCCGGGCTCCGCGCGTACGAGCCTCCCACCGCCAGGTGAGAAATCCGCTCCAGACCCGTACTGGTACGGGTTCGGCCCGGTGGCTGCGTACGACACTCATCGCTGAACCGGGAGCCATTGTCAGCGGGAGGGTCGAAGATTGGGGAACGGTGACGGTTTTGGGCGTGGGCTCCTCGTCACGAGCGACGCCAGCGGGTATGGCCGCGGCGACGACCAGCGGCACGCCGCCATGCAGGCCGGGTTCGTCGCGGTCATGGAGCAGGCGGCGGAGGCGGCCCGGCTCACCAGAGACACCTGGTTCACCCAGCCGGCCGGTGACGGTGAGCTCGCGCTCCTGCCAGCCAGCGAGCCCGAGCCGCGCGTTGTGGACGACTTCGTGCGAGAGCTGGACGCCGCGCTCCTCCGCCGCAACCGCGGCCTGGAGCGCGACGAACGGCTGCGGCTTCGGCTCGCGATCCACTACGGCGTCGCCTACCCCGCCCCCAACGGGCTCGCGGGCCAAGGGGTCGTCGCCGTGAGCCGACTCCTCAACTGGGAGCCGCTGCGGCAGGTCCTGGCCGCCGCGGAGGGGGCGAACCTGGTCGTGATCCTGTCAGCGCGCGTGTTCGAGGAGACCGTCCAGCAGGGGCACACGTCGTATCGGCCGGAAGCGTTCCGCAAGGTGTCTGTCCGGAACAAGGAGTACAGCGGGGATGCCTGGATCCTCGCGCCTGGCGCGGACGTCCACCACTTCGACCTGTCCGCCGAGCCCGATGTCCCCGCGCCCGCACCACGACCCGAGGACGCACCGCAGCCCGAGCATGGGCCGGCGCAACCGGAGCGAGCCGCGGAACCTGCGGTGCACAACGAATTCCACGAACGCGTCGACGCCCGCGGTGCCGTCTTCGGCATCGTGCACCGCTGATCCGGCGATCACCATGCCCGAGAACCCACAGCCGGAAGGTCCGGAGGACCCACCGGGGAGCAGGCAGGACGACGACAAGCCGGCAGCCCCTGAGAACGACACGGGCGAGCCACCCTCCCCCGTCGCTGAAGACCCTCCGCGCCCGGACCCCGACGACATCGACGATGACGACTGGTGTCGGGACGCTCAGGTCTTCAACTCCTTCCACGGCCCTGTCATGGCGCCAGGTGCGACCTTCGGTGTCGCTCCTGGGACCTCCACCCGCCGGGCCACGGGCATCGTCGACGACACGCAGATCGCGGCCGCCCTGAAGTGCTATGTCGAGCCGAAGCGATTCGCCGATGCCCACGCGATCCTCAACGGCAGGCGGCTGGTCGTGCTGGCCGACAAGGAGGGCACCGGGAAACGAGCGGGCGCGCTCGCCCTCCTCAGGAGGGTGGCGCCGGAGCAGGCCAAGATCGTCAGCCTCTCGCCAGCGCTCTCCCTGGCCGAGCTCGCCTCCGACACCAGGTTCCAGTCAGGCGCCGGCTACCTCGTCCAGGATTGGGTCGAGGACACTGGGACGGCGACCATGCAGCGTTTCGAGGTGGACCGGCTGCTGCGCAAGCTGGCACCGTCCGGCGAGGCTGGCGCCCATCTGGTCATCACCACCGCCACGCCGGGACGGCGCCGCCATTTCGAGGGGCTCCTGGTCGAGTGGGCGCGTCCCGACCCCGTCGAGCTGTTCGATGCCTGTCTGGCCAGGGCCGGCGCTCCGCTTCCCGAGCCAGCCGAGATCGAGGCGGTCCGTCGCCGCGTCCACGCGGTCGGCGCACCCGGCGAGGTGGTCACGCTCGTCGACCGGCTGTGCAAGGCCAGGTCAGCCAAGGCAGCGCTCGCCGCGCTCAAGGACTCCCAAAGCGCCGAGGTCGTCGCATGGTTCGAAGAGAAGCCCAAACGAAGCGAGGCGCTGGAAGTGGCGGCGCTCGCTTTCGCGCACGGGTTGCCGGAGCGGACCTTCGAGAGCCTGCTCTCGCGGCTCACCTCCATCGCGGACGAGATCAGGTGGGGCGATGACCGCCCAGGGTCCGGCGACGACGGGGAGGACCTGCCGCAGCGTCGCGCCGCCTGGAGCCGCGAGCACCCGCTGATCATCGGCAGCGACCACGATCCGGAGCGGGCGAGCCTGCTCGGCGTGGAGCGCCGGCTGCTGTTCCGCCGCGAGGGGCACCGCGAGCGGGTCATCGCCGAGATGGTCGCGCGCTACGGCTACGAGCTGTGGGAACCGCTGCGCATCTGGGTCCGCGGTCTCCCCGCCTCGACGCCGGAGGTGCGGGTGCAGGCGGCCCTCGGCGTAGCGCTGCTCGCCAGGCGATCCCTCCACGAGGTCCAGGAGTCCTTCCTGGAGCCCTGGTCTCGGGGGCCCGCGCTGGAGCGGCTGGCGGCCGCGCACGTCCTGTCGTGGATGTGCAACGACGATGCCACCGCGCCAACCGCCTTGCAGATCGCGCTCCGCTGGGTGGAGAACGCGGGCCCGCGTCCGGCGATGACCGCGGCCGTGGCCCTTGGTGCCGAGCTCGGGGTCCGCTATCCGAGCGACTGCCTCAAGTGGCTCTGGTTCCTGTCGCTGCGGGCCGAGCAGATCTGCGAGGTGGCGCGCCGATCCCTCATCCTGCTGTTCCGGATGGCGGTCGACCGGGGCGAGCATGCGACCACTGCGTTGCGCCTCCTGCTCAGGCTGGTCGGCGAGGAGATCGGCGAGCGGGCTGGTTCCCCCCGCTCCCGGCGGGCGCTGACCACCGTCGTGGGCATCCTGGAGGCGGAGCGCCTGGACTTCCCGGAACCACTGGCGGCCTCGCTCGTCCTCGCCCAGCCCGAGAGCGCGGAGCTCCTCGGCGGCCTGTGGGGATGGGCGTTGCGCAGCGGGCCGCACCGCGCCGCCGCGATCGACGCGCTGCGGCGGACGCTGCGCGCACTGGACGGGCAGGACGAGGCGCTGGACGCCGCCGCCCGGCTGGGGGCGGGAGTCTGGTCCAGCCTGCCAGCGGAGTGGGTCGGTCTCGTGGAGCGCGACCTCCGCTATGCGCTCGTGGACCGTCCCGACCGGTCCGATACCCCGCAGCCGCGGGAGCTCGCCACGGTGCTGCTGGCCGCGGTGGAGACAGCCAGGCGATGAGGGGGCAGCCACGCACGGAGGAGCGCCCAGCGATGACAGCACAGGCATATCCCATCCTGAAGGAGCAGACGCTCGGTCCGGTCCGGCGGCGATGGCTGCTTGGAGGTCGTCGGGATCGCGCTGAGTTCCCCGAGCAGCCGCCAGGAACGATCCTGGTCTTCGAGGCGAACGGAGCCTATCGGGCGTTCCACGAACGCCGCCACCTGACCGGCGCGGAAGAAGTGGTGATCGACGCCGTGTCGGTCAGCGTAGTCGACGTCAGACCACGCGAGGTCATGGTCGATCTCGAGATCGCCTCCTCGAGCCCCGCCAATGACTTCCTGGTCCGCGCGTCGTTCCGCTGCACCGTCACACGCCCGGAGGCGGTTGTGGCCGCACGGCTCACCGATGTCTCCGCGGTGCTGCGGGACTATCTGCTCGGCGACGGGGAGCTGATGACACTCGCCATGGGCAGGAGCGTCGAGGCCATCAACGAGGTCCGCCGGCACGTGGCCGCCCGTCTCGACAGCTACGCCGCCGTGGTCCCTCCTGAGATCGATGGCATGAGCGTGGAGCTCTCGTCCGTGCGGGTGCTCACCCCGCCTCCCCTGCGCGTGCACGCCACGGAGATCCAGCAGGAGGAGTGGCGGGAGGAGGTCGAGCAACTGCAGCGCGCCTTCGAGGTAGCCGACGTCGAGCGGGTCTCGGAGCTGCTGCAGGACCAGCTCAAGACGATCGCCCTTGGAATCAGCCGCAAGGAGGTGCACATCGGCGAGGTGATGAGCCGGCAGGACGCTTCGGCCGACCGGAAGATGGAGTACCTGCTGAGGATGATCGAGGCCATGCCTCCCGGAGCGCTCGACTTCCTCCCGGTCGACACCAAGCTGCTGCTGGACACGCTGACCCGGCACCTGGTCGGAGGGAATGCCCCGCTGCACCAGGAGCTCTCCTCCACCGCCTCCAACGGCGAGGTGAAGGTGCGCCCAGGCCTGCCGGGGCGCGACCGTGACCGGGAACCAAAGCGCCCCCGACCGCTCGATGAGGGAGAACCCTGATGGCCGACACCGACGAGTCGCCACCACCTCGGGCCGACACCGAGGAGCCGCCGCCGACCGCGGCGGTCGGCCTGGCCGGCTCGAGCCTGGGACGAAGGCTGCGGGTGCTGGCGGGCGTCAACGAGAAGCTGCTCGCCTGGGTCCCTGCCGAGCAGGCTCGCTATACCGGGCTCGGCGGAGTCGTCCTCGGCACCGCGACCATCGCCGGCCTCTCCATGTGGATCGCCCTGGGCGAGGTGCTCGGAGGCACCTACCTGCTGGCCGCCGTGCCGGTGCTCATCTGGGTGCTGTTCGTGCTCAACCTCGATCGCTGGATCGTGTCGAGCGCGACCGGCACGATGTGGCGCCGCCGGGCGGTGCTGCTGCTGCCAAGGCTGCTGGTCGCCTTCGTCCTGGGCATCATCATCGCGGAGCCGATCGTCCTGCGAGTCTTCCAGACCGCGATCGAGCAGCAGGTCCGCGACGTCCGAGAGCAGCAGGTGGCGGATCTCAGGAGCATGATGGTGTCGTGCAATCCCGTCCCGGAGCCGGCGACCAGCCGGCCGGAGTGCGCCGGGTACGTCGTCTCGCTTGCCGCCACGCCGGCGGCGCTCACTCGGGAACTGGCGGGCCGGGAACGCGACGCCGCGACCCTCGAGCGGACGGTGAAAGCCGACACCGCCCAGCACGCACAGCTGGAGGCGAAGGCGCAGCAGGAATGCGCCGGAGTCGCCGGCGACGGGTTGTCGGGCCGGGCGGGCGTCGGCAACCGGTGCCGCAGGGACCGCGCCGACGCGGACGACTTCGCGGCCGCCCACCGCATCTCGGCGAATTCGGCCAGGCTCGCGGAGCTGACCGGCAGCGTGACCGAGCTGCGGACGAGGCTGGGCGACGCCGACGGAGCGTACCAGCGCGCGGTCAACGCCGAGATCGACAACCGGGTTCATGCCCTGCGGGACACCTTCGGGCCGATCGGGCTACTGGAGCGGCTGCGGGCGCTCGTGGAGCTGACGGCGCACAACGGATTCCTGCTCGCGGCGACCTGGTTGCTGCGCGCCTTCCTGATCCTGGTCGACTGCCTGCCGGTTCTGGTCAAGCTGATCGGCGGGACGACAGCCTACGACCGGCTGGTCGACCGCTGGACGAGCAGCAGGGAACGCATCTTCGACGCGACCGTTGGCAAGATCGAGGCGAGCCTGATCGGCGACGTCGACCTGGAGCAGCACGAGCACGCCAATCAGCTCCGCAAGCGGCGCCAGGAGATCGACGTCGACCGGCGGCGGCACGAGGCGGGGATCCGCGCAAGTCTCACCCAGCTCATCGACGCCAGGACGGCCGACCTGCTCGCCCAGGGCCAGCGCGGAGAGCAGGCGAATGGCCACCCGCGTCCGCCTGACCCCGGCCCTGGCGGCGGGGCCGATCAGGTGAAGGTCGACTCGAGGGCCGCGAGGAACTCTCTGGAGTAGGACTCCGAAGCGCCTGCATTCCGGCTACGACGGCCTCCCAGGCCTCCTGGGGTGCGGCGCTGATCGCGGCAAGATCCTCCTCCTGGCGTTGCAGCTCGCGCGGCTGGAACGGGCCGCTCGGAGGATCGGGGACGGTCACGTCGTCCTCGACCAGCGCACGGATAGCTGTCACCGGGTCCACGACCGTCGGGTCCAGGCGTCGATCCAGGAACGCGGCGGTGTCAAAGGTGCACTGTGCACACTGCAAGACGTAGTTGGGCGACTCCTCCTCCCAGGTGTGAACGGCATACAGCATCGCCGCGAGCGCGTGCGTCTGATATGCGCCCCGACCCTGCTCATGCGCAGTCAGCTCCGGCATTCGCTCCAACGGCCCGATAAGCGGGCCCAAGCCGTCAGTGGTGTCGGTGGTGGCGGCCGTCCACAGCTCGGTGAGCACCCGCTGTGCCAGCTCGACGTGGTTGGGCCGCTCCCGCTGAACGTTCGGGCTGCGGAGGAAGCAGGAGGCCAGGCGTTGGGCGCAGGAGGCGACGAACGCCCCACGCCGCTGCCGCCCGAGTGGGCGCGGGCTTCGAGCGAGACCGGCTCGGTCGAGGACGATTACGGCCATGTGAACATTCTCTTTCCGATATCCCCGTTGCGCTGCAGGAAGTCTGGTCCGGCGAGCTTTCCACCAGAACTCGTAATTTTAGCCGTGCACCGCGCGCAGACGACTCGGCTCGAGGCGCCCGCAATAGGCTGGACGTTGTCGTCCCCATACACCCATTTCAGTCCGGCGATTCGGTCGACGAGCTTGTCTTCGGCGTCCATGTCCCTGTAGTCGGAAAGCGCTCGTCCCCCTCGGGACTCGACGGCCTGAGCATGCGCGGCGGTGAGGCCTTCCTCACCGCTGCCCGCGAACAGGTAGACGATCCTGCCGTTCACCCGGACGGCGACGCCCGCCGTCGTCCGCTGCCTCAGGGGTATCCGTTGGTCGAGCGCCGCATGGACCGGCGGACCGACGCGTAGACCTGCCGTCCGGTCTGCTCCTTGGACCCGCTCTCCTGGCCGGTTCCCGAGCCACCGCCGCCGCCGGACATGTTGAGGAACCCCCGGACGGCGACGTTCGGCATGCCGGGGCCCGGAGAGACCAGCGACTGGATCAGGCAGGTCGAGCCGAAGTCAAGGGTGACTCGGCGCCGGTCAGGTCCAGCGGGGCGACGAACGCCTGCGCTGCGCGGGCATCCGCCTGCTCAGCGCACCTGCTCATCGACGGTCGGGTCAGGGGTGAAGCTGGCCTTGTGCCGCACGCCGACCACGTCCCAACCGTCCAGGAAGCTGCGGTCGTGGGCGCGTCCCCAGGCGTCGGCCTCGGCCTCGGCGGCGAAGCCGGTGTAGACGGCGGCGATGGCCTCGCCCTCGCCGTACTCCACCGCCCCGAAACCCACCGCGGGGCGCAGGTGGCCCTGGAGGGTGGTCTCCTCCAGCGTGTAGCGCTCCTCGCCCTGCTCGAAGAACCGCCGCACGGCCTCGTCCTCGTCGTCGGGCATCGGTTGGCCGCGCCTGTCCTGCTCCCACGCCTGCACCACGAACGCCCGTAGCGCCGCTCGCCCGTCCTCCTCGCTGCGGTGCACCGACAGGTCCGTGCCGTAGCGGTATTCGATCGACAGCACCCACACCTGCTCGGCGGCGGGCTCGGGCGCCTGGCAGACGGTGACGGTGGCGCCCTGCTCGCCAGCGGCCCGCATCAGCGGCTCGAGGTCGCCAAGCTCGGGGTGGGCGTTACCGGGGTCAAATAGCTGTGGGCCCTCGACGATGATGGTGTAGACGGTACGGTGCATCAGCCCTCCTTACTGCGGTTGCCGTAACCGCACACGCACGGCGCGTTTCGTCGTCCTGGCAGTAGGCGCAGGGCACCTGCCCGAGGTCGCAGCGCTCCCCCGCACGCCGGGCAGCCAGCCTGGCCGGTCGCCGGGGTGATGCCGTCGATCAGCATCTCGCCGGTCACCGTGACATCGATCGGGAGGCCGTCCACGGTCGCGCTGATCTCCGGGTCGTTGACCCCGTCGCCGTGCTCGGTGATGACCAGGGTCTGGGTGTGGTGGGCGCCGATGAAGTTGACGCTGAAGGTCCGCGTCCAGGTGTCGATGGTGCCTCCGGCCATGTCTGCTCCTTGTGTCCCCTCGGGGCGTTGTCGGGCGCAGCGTGTGTCAGTTGGCGTAGACGGTGAACGGCTCGCCGCCCAGGCGAGGGCCGCTGCGGACGAACACGGTCACTCCGTTGTTGAGCGCCCGGTACACCGCCGTCGGCAGACTGGCCTCGATCGCGTCGGCGAGCACGCGCCCCAGCGGCACCGGGCAGGCAACCGGGTCGGCGGCCGCCGGGTCGTCGTCGTTGCGGACCTCGTCGGGCAGGCCCTCGAGCACCCCGCTGATCTCGGCGTGTTGGACGGCCCCGTCGACCAGGTGCAGAGCCACGATCGCGCCGGTGTAGTAGACGGTGCGGCTGCCGCGCAGGTCCTGGGGGATCGCAGGGTCACTGTCGCTCACAGGGCGCCTCCTTGGCTTGGGCGTTGAAGATCTCGGCCGGGCCGCTCCAGCTCCCCACGGGTGAACATCCGGTCACTTCGATGAGGGCGGCAGCGTCGTCCACGCTGATCTGGGTGTCGGGCAGGTTGCGGGTCACGCTGCCGGTTTCCTGTCGGGCAGTGCCGGGGTTCCCCGCGCCGGAGGGACCGGCCATAGGCCGTCGTCGGGCGGCGACGGGAGTACCGGACCGAGCGGCAGCGAGGGAGGAACGGACCGGCCTTGTAGGCGCTGGGGTGGCATCAGGCTGGGAAGACCCAGCGGAGCCACAGGATCGTGAGTTGTCACCTGGTGCCCTCACACCAGGCGTATCTCGGGTGGAGCCGGTATTCCTGCGAAATCACCGTGGAACCAGCCGGGTCGCTCGTGTCAGCCTCAGTGGGCCCCATTAGGCTCGTCGGCCGGGTACCAGTCTTTGCTGTCGACATCGCCGAACTCGATGATCCCTGCCAGCGACTCGATGAGGAGGTTGCTGTAGGGCATATAGCAGCGGACGAACGCCTCGATGAGCAGGTCGGCGGCGGCCCGAGCCGGATCGGCGATGATCGTAGCGGCGTCCGATGGCAGCGGCGGGGTCGCCACGCCCGGTCGCCACTGCGAAAGGTCGCGGGCATAGCTGCGTTGGCCGGCCTCGATGAGCGCAGCGGCGTCGTGCACACTGATCCTGATGTTCAGCATCACGTGCCCGCTGACTGGCGGTGAGGACGGCTGGTATGAGGCCGTCACGAGAGACCTCCCTGTGGGCTGGCTGTCGGTTTCCTCGCGGCGGCGACCAGGGCCTCATGGCCGGACGAGGCCGCCTGAGGGTGGCTTGACCGGGCTGGGCAGCGCTCGCCGTCCATCTGGCCGCATCCAAGGTGAGCGGGCGAAGACATCACCGCGCCGTGGGGCGGGACATGGCGCTGTTGTGGAGGAAGTAGGAGTCGTCGGGGGCGCGTGAGAAGTAGCGCTCGATCGCCGCGCCGGGATCAGTGGGTATCGGCTCGTCGGCCAGCATCGGGTTCCATGCCTGCTCGACGAAGCCCGCCAGGGCCGCGCGGGCGTCCTCGTCGGTCCAGTGCACCGTCACCATCCTGTCGTGCTTGGTCTCCACGACCAGCACGTGCACCTCCGGATCGGTGGCAGGCACGGCGAGCGTGGGGCCGTGGCGGTGGGGGCGGCCCCGCCAGTTCCGGTGCACTTGGGCGTGGAAGTCCTCGAGCTGGGCCAGGGACAGGCGTTTCAACACCTGCTCCAGGTGGGCGTCGAGCAGATGCGCCGCCATGTGGAGGCTGCTGCGATACCTGACGGGGTGGACTTCTGTGGTGGTCGCCCACCGATCGCTGGGGAAGGCCCGGCGGCGGAGCTCCTGCTGCGCGGCGACGCGGAGCTGGTCTCGCATCTGGCCGTGAGGCACGCAGGCCACTTCGGCGAGCCCTCTGGCGATCTCCTCGTCGACGGCGCGCTCGAGGTGGACGCCGAGCAGGTCGGCGATGTCGTCGATCTCCTCGCCTTTCGGCTGGATCGTCCACGCTGCGGTGAGGACCTCAACCGCCAGTTTGTGGGTGGCTGTGAAGGCGTCGGAGGTGGAAAGGATGTCGCTGTCGCTGTCGCTCATGTCATTGCTCCTGGTAGGCGGAAACGCTCAAGCGCGTGACTCACGTGTGGGGGTCGGCCAGCAGGTAGGCGAGTTGCGCCTCCTCGCCGACGTTGTTGATCGCGGCGGCCTCGTTGCCTTTGGCGTCATGGACGAGGTCGTCGAGCAGGTCCATGCGATGGTCAGGTGCCAGCTCGTTGAGCGGAACCTTGCGGCCGTCGTCGTCCACGACCCAGACGATGCCGGCGCCGTCGCGGTGGAGTGTCATGACCGGCTCCGCGTGAACCGGGCGAGCACCGCGGCGTGATCGTCGTCGACCAACCTCAGCGCCTCACGCCAGGGGACGACCGGCGCATCCACGATCTCCCCGCCGAGCTGCAGCAATTGGCGGCCGAAGACGCTGCCGTGCTCGCTGACCCCCAACTCCGGGCGGACCAGCAGAACCCCCTCGGCAATGTCGTCTCCTGGCAGATAGGAGTGCAGCAGCCAGATGGCCCCCGGGGCGGTCGCGTGGGGCAGTCGCCAGGTACAAAACACCGCCAGGGTGCAGTCGCGGCCTGCGCGGGAAGTCGGGCGAGTCGCTCCTTGGTCAACTCGGTGAGGTCGGGCAGGGTGGCCCGCACCGCCGCGACCCGCTGGCGCAGGACCTCGACGCCCGCGTAGCCAGGCGCGACGTCCAGGACGCTGCCGGCCGAGATGCCGAAGCCGTGGCGCCGACTACCCTTGGGGAGCAGCGCGAGTCGGGAGCCCCTGAAGATGGTTCCGGGGCTGGCCACGATCGCG
>WNGA01015820.1_pt1 | contig 13167 bp, 12 predicted proteins | sample 5400061 | NCBI WGS metagenome assembly WNGA01 (sample SAMN13153366, study PRJNA577476) | soil metagenome | isolation source: 100 cm soil or saprolite under grassland replicate 2 | place: USA:California | collected 2016-06-15
AACGGCGGCCGGACGATCTTCGAGCCGACGGCGATCGCGTTCACGGACGCGCCGGTGCACTTCCGCCAGTTCGTCCGGCAGCGGCGGCGCTGGGCGCGCGGGATGATCGAAGGGCTACGGGAACACGGCGCGAAGCTCCTCCGAGGCCGGCGGCTCCACGTCCATGCCGTCGCCGCGAACTGCCTCTTTCCCTATCTCGACACGGTCTATACGGTCGCGATTCCGGTCGGGATCGTCCTTGCGCTCACGGGCAACTTCCTCATCGTCGGTCCGATGACGGCGGCCGTCCTACCGATCAGCTTGACGATCGCGCTGACGATGTACGTCCGGCAGCGGGTTGTGTTTCGCACCCTCGGGCTCAGGATCCGCAGGAACCTTCTGGGCTTCGCGCTGTATGTGCTCGTCTACCAGCTCGTGATGTCGCCGATCTCGGTCTCGGGCTACGCCTCGGAGCTCGTGCGCGCGCGCCGGGTCTGGTAGAGCTACGCGCGCAGTTTCTGCTCGGTCAGATCGCCTCGACAATCCGCTCGTATTCGATTGCCGCGCGCCTGCTCGCCTCCCCGACGAGTTCGGCCGAGGCCGCTTCGAAGAGCAGGAAGCACGTCTCGTCCTCCGGAACGAAGATCGAGCGCACGTACTGGACTCGCCGTCCTTCCCGGCTCATCTCGCGAGCGCTCGAGCCGGCGCGTCTCGCGGCCTCGAGGGGTTCGCCACCACTGCGGGGCACGTAGAGCTCTACCAGGTACTCGCGCATACGCCGGGGCCTCGTCACCTCGTGAGGCGCAGCTTGCCCGCCGCCTCGCCCGCGGTGTTCTTGAATGTGTGCAGATCGATATAGCCGCCGCGGCGGGCCAACTGGTTCATGAGGTCGGGAAACACCTGCTCGATCGTGAGCCACTTTCCGGACACGCACCGGACCGTATTGACGTCGCAAATGGGATACCGACCGGTTAGCCCGGCGTGGGTGATTCGGCCGATGTGGAGCTCGCCGACACGCACGGGCCCGCTCATGCCGGAGTACGTAAGGCGGAACTTCAGGGTATGCGTGGACGGCGAGTAGACCGCTCTAAGGGAGCCGCGCGCCCTCGGCCTCGGAAACTCCTGGTTGGGGCTCGCCTTGAGGACCGCGCTCAGCCTCGTCGGCGTCGCGCCGGTACCGGCGGACGTCACTGCCGGCACCCCCGCGACGAGCAAGAGCACACCTGCCGCGGCCGCGACCATCACGTACCTCGACGGCGCCTGCTTAGGGCTTCTTCGCTGAGAGCTGCCGTTCATCGGTCCCTCCTCTGGAGATGGACACCGAGGGTAGGAGGACCTCGGCCGGCTGCAAACGATGGAATCCCTAGTCTTTGAGGGCAGGCGAGCGGGCCAGCTCGGTGCGTGACCGCACCTCGAGCTTTCGGAAGACGTTCCGCAGGTGGAACTCGACCGTCTTCTGCGTCACCGAGAGCCGCGCTGCCACTTCGCGGTTCGTGAGACCCTCACCGACGAGTTCGGCGACCTGCCGCTCAGTTGCGGTCAGCTCCCATCCGGAGGGCGCACGACCGCCGACACGTGCCAGCTCCGCGCGCGCTTTCTCGACCCAAAGCGAAGCACCGAGCTCCTCGAAGGCGCTGAGCGCCTTGGCAATCGTCTGCCGCGCGGCCGACCACCTTCTCGCTCGGCGCTGTACCGAGCCGATCGCGAGCAGCGTGCGCCCGAGCTCGAACGGGTTCTCGAACCGCGCGTGTTGAGCAAGCGCATCCTCGAGCACGCGAAGCGCCGCGTCTTGCTTACCCTTCGCCGCCTCGAACATGCCTCGGCACCGCCCGGCCGCGGCGAGCGCCGAAGCGCGGTCGAGCGCGCGTCCTCGTTCCTCGAGCCAGGAAAGGAGGCGCTCGGCCTCGGTTGAGCGGCCGAGCGCGACAAGCGCCTCGATCTCGTCCGAGACGAACCGGATCGATCCGGGTTCGCCGACGCCGGCTGCGAGCAGACGCTGACGTTCGAGCGCGAGCAACTGCGTTACCTCTCCCGGCCGGTCGAGCGAGAGCTCGAGCAGGCCCAGCGCCCAGAGGGCGTGGATCCTCCCGACCGCCATCCCGCTGTCGCCGACGAGCTCGAGCGCTTCTTCGGCGTCCGCGCGCGCCTCCTCCTCGAGGCCGAGGGACGCACTCACAAGCGCGTGCACCGACAGAGACAGCGCCTGCTGAGGTCGCTGACCGGTCTGCAGCGCGACCTCGGAGCCTTCCTCCGCGAGCCGGGCTGCGTCCTGCCAATGCCCCCTCAGATACTCAGCGAGCGCAAGGGACGCCACGATTCGAGGGACGGAGCTCTCGTCCCCGCGTGTGCGCGCATCCTCGTAGCAGCCGGCCATGATCGCCGCTGCTTGCTCCACTTCATCCGTCCAGAGCAGGAAGTAGCTGCGGCCCCATCGTGCCGTGGCGTCGACGCGATCTACGTACACGTCCTCGCCCAGCTCCTCCGCCGCCTGCAGGGTTGCACTCGCATCGGGGCGGCCGAGCACTCCTTCGATGAGGCCCTTCGTCACGAGAGCCTCTGAGTGGAGGCCGGGCGCCCCAGCGCGGCCCGCGAGTTCGGCAGCGAGCGCGGCGTGTCGCGCTGCTGCGTGGAGGTCCTCGCGCGTGAAGAAAAGTGTCGCGGCCAACCCCTGCGCTGCGTCCGCACGCACACGCTCGCTCGCATGCGTTTCCGCGAGCGCCTCGCGCAAGACCGTCGCTGCTTTCGGTTCGTCACCGCCGTAGCGGTAAAGCCGGCCGAGGAGGACGAGCGCTTCGGCACGGAAGTCGCCCGAGCCTGCGGCAGCCAGCACCTTGTCGAGCAGCGCGCGCGCCCGCGGCGTGTCGCCGGCGACGAACCCGTATCGGGCCGCCGCGATGGCGCGGTGCTGCGCGTCGTCGGCGAGAGCCGGCGGCGTCAACCGGAACGCCTGCTCGCAGAGATCCGCCGCAGCCGCGGACGCGCCGCGTGCGTGTGTGTGCTCGGCAGCGCGTTCCAGAGCCGCAGCGACCTCCGAGTCCGGGCCTTCCACGGCGAGCGCGAGATGGCGTGTCGTCTCTTCCACCTCGTCGACGACCGCTGCGAGTCGTCGGTGAGCGTTGCGGCGTTCCGCGTCTTCGTCCACTCCATAGGCAGCGGAGGCAAGGAGTGGGTGGACGAAACGAATCCTGTCGTCCTGGACGGCGATCAGCTGGGCGGCGATCGCGGGATGTAACGCCGGCCGAGGGTCCGCGTCGAGAGCAGCTTCCAGCGTGGCGAGACGCGGGTCGGCCAAGCACGCGGCGAAGAGGAGCGCCTCTCGTGTCTCGGCCGGCATCGCTCCGATGCGCCCACGGAGCAGCTGGTCGAGCGAAGGAGGAACGGGTAGCGGCTGACCGGGGCCGAGACCCCGGCCGCCGGTTTGGAGCGTACGCGCGATCTCGAGCGCATAGAAGGCGTTGCCGGCCGCGGTCTCGTGAATGCGACGCAAGACCGGGCGCGGAACGACGAGGCCGAGCCGCACGTGGAGAAGCCGGTGGAGAGCGCCCGGCGTGAGTGCGGCGACCTGGATCGACACCATCTGATCCCTCGCGAGCGCACGTTCGAGCTCGAGCAGAGTGTCGGCCCTCGCGGCTGTGCGTGCCGCCAGGAGGAGACCGATGCGCTCGTCGTGTAGGCGACGGCCCGCATAGCCGAGCACGGCCGCCGAGCCGGCGTCCAGCCACTGCGCGTCGTCGACGGCGACGAGGACCGGCCCGGAGGCGCTCAACGATCGGAGCGCATTCAGGAACGCGACGGCGATTGCGCGCTGGTCCGACCCAGGTGCCTCGGTCTCGGAGAGCAGGAGGGCGACCTCGAGCGCGCGGCGCTGTGGCGGCGGCAACTCCGGGAGGACCTCGCCGACGGCGTCGCCGAGCAGGTCGCCGAGCGCCGCAAACGACATGGCCGTCTCGGCCTCAGCAGGCGAGGCGGTGAGCACGCGAAACGATCGCTCGGAGGCCGAGTCGACTGTCGCCCGCCAGAGCGTCGTCTTCCCGACGCCCGCCTCGCCCTCGAACAAGAGCGCCGCCGGTCTGTGGATCGCGCGATCGAGAAACGCGGCGATGGCGGCGAGCTCCTCTTCTCTCCCGATCACTCTGTCAGTAGCCATCAAACTCGCGCCGATCGAAGGGTGTGCGCTCACGACGGGGAGTTCGTTGCGACTCCGCTTCCACCCTCGTCGTTCATGCGTCGAGCTCCTTGTGCTCGCCGGAGCGGATGCCGCGGATCACCTCGCGCCAGGTCTTCTGCGACCACGCGATCGGCACGCGCCAGACATCGATGCCGGCGAAGATCGAGACAGCGAAGACGCGCACGAGCGGCGTTCTTGGATGCGGCGGGGGATCGTTCCCGCGCGCCCGTTTGTGTCCGCCGAGCGCGAAGCCGTGCAGATCGACCTCGACGCCCTCGGGAACGTAGACGTCGATCGTGCCGAAGATTCCGACCGCGACGACGGTGATCACGTCTCCCTCGAGCGTTGCCTGTCGCAGGTCGAGATCGATGTTGCCGAACCCCATCAGGCAGCCCACGCGCCGGCGCACACGAATTCGTCCCTCGCGCGCCGTCGAGCCGAAGAGCGAGAGCACGAAGCGCGTCGGGCTCCGGCGAGAGCCGGGAGAACGTGTGGACGGAAGGTCGCGGACGAGTTTCTCGAGCTCGTCGTTCGTCCGCGCCTGGTACGCGACGGACATTCGATCCGTGAACTCCTCGAGCGTCAGGCGCCCTTCCACAGAGTGCTCGCGGAGCAGCTCGACCGTCCGCTCGCGGTCAGCGTCCGAGGCGCGGAGAGCGGGCGTCTCGCTCATGTCAGGTTGCTTGTACGTCTGCTCCACCCGCCGCGTCAAGCCGCGTTGCCTCGACTGGAGGCAGGTTGAAGGACGTCGTGAGCTGCTGGCGCGTGCCGGTGTGGGCCGAGCGATAGCCGCTCTCGATGATGTCGATGACGTGGCGCGCGTGCTCGGGCGTGACCGGTGTCGGCGTGCCGTCGAGGACGCAGTCGACGAGCTGCATGATGTCCTCGAAGACGTGTGGCTCACCGATGCTGTGGTGCGGCCCGACGACGTGCGGAAGGGCGCGCGCCTGGACATCGCGCTCGCTCGGAGGGGCCTCTAACGTTTGCTCGCGGCCTGGGAAGTCGAAGGGCTCGCCGTTCAGGAGGATGCCGTCGATCGTCCCGTGCGTTCCGAAGAAGAGGGCGGTCGCGAACTGATCCGAATGGCTGCCTGCCGCCGTCCCGTACGCGACCGCGAAGAGGCTGTCGCCGAAGTCGAGCAGGAGGATCGTGTTGTCGTCGGCTTCGGTGGGAATCCGGTCGCCGAGGAACTCTCGCGCCTTGACGCGGACCCCCGACAGGGCGGTGACCGCGTTCGCGGGCCCGAGGATGCTCGTCAGCTGGTGTAGCGCATAGACGGTGATGTCGTACATCGGCCCGCCGCCGGGTTTCCGGAAGTACCAGGCCGGGTTGATCGGAGCTCCTCCAGGCGCGTCCAGCCGTTCAGTCTCGTCCTCGTGGTACGCGCCGAAGGCGCCGCCACACAGTGCCCACGAGAGCTGCCCGATCGCGCCGGCCTCGATCAGCTCGCGCGTGCGCGTCACCTGCGGCCAAAGGATCTCGCCGGGGGAGGCCACGATGCACAGGCCGCGCGCTTCGGCGAGGGCTATGAGCTCGTCTGCTTCGGCGACCGTGGTCGTCATCGTCTTGTTCGCATGGACGTGCTTGCCCGCCTCGAGTGCGGCGCGGCAGATCTGGTAATGGAAGCCGATCGGCGAGGCGACGGTGACCGCGTCCAGGTCCGCCTCGGCGAGCATCTGGTCGACGCTCGCGAACGCGTGCGGGACGCCGTAGCGCTGCGCGGCCGCCTGGGCTCGCTCGAGCACGGGATCGCACAGCGCCTCAATCCTGACCCGGTCCTCGAGGTCGTCCTGGGACAGGTGAGGCAGGATGCCGCGTAGGGTAAGCACGCCGACGCCGATCACCCCGATCCGGAGCGGATCACCCGGCATCGATCGTTACTCTACGACCTCCAGGATGATCGACGACCGTGCGAGGCGCACCTTCGGGGAGCAAGGCTACGTCGTCGCGCGCGCTCTCTTCGACGCCGACGAGACCGCCTTCTGGCGTGATCACTTCATGCGACTTCGCGAGGCGGGCGCGTATCCCGGCGACGTCGTCGGGGTCGAGCCGGGCTCGGACGATCCGCTGAAGAAGTATCCGCGCATGATCCACATGCATCGCTGGGACGCGGTCGCGCTCGACTGGTTGCTCGAGCCGCGGCTGGCCCACTCGCTGACGAGTCTCCTCGGCGGCATGGAGCCGTTCGCCGTGCAGACGATGCTGTACTTCAAGCCGCCGGGCGCTCGCGGCCAAGCCGTCCATCAGGATCAGTACTACCTCCGCGTGAAACCGGGCACGTGCATCGCCGCCTGGATGGCGCTCGATTCGTGCGACGAGGAGAACGGCTGCCTCGAGGTCGTTCCCGGCAGCCATGAGTGGCCGGTTCTCTGCACGATCGGCGCCGACACGAGCGAGAGCTTCACGGACATCACCGTGCCGCTTCCCGACGACGCGGAGCTCGTCCCTGTCCTGATGGATCCGGGCGACGTCCTCTTCTTCAATGGGTCGCTCGTCCACGGCAGCAAGCCGAACCGAAGCGCCCGCTTTCGCCGGTCGCTGGTCGGCCACTACATCGAAGGTGACGCCCGCGAGTGCGCACTTTGGTATCACCCTGCGCTTCGACTGGACGGCAGCATGGTGGAGCTCGAACGAAGCGTCGGCGGCGGCCCGTGCGGCGAGTGGGTGGACCGCGACGGCCGGCCGGCGATCGAGTTGACCGGTGTTGCCGTCGATCCGCGGACGACCGAGTAGTTCCCGGCGTGCACCTCGTCACGTTGAGCTTCGACGACGGCTTCGAGCGGTCGTCGATCCGCACGGCCGAGATCTTCGAACGCCACGGGCTGGTCGTCGAGCTGAACGTCCTCGCGACCGGCCATCTCGGGAAGCCCGACGAGAAGTGGCACACCAAGTGGCGCAAGGGCGACTTCGGCCTCTGGAACGAGCTCAAGGCGCGCGGCCACCATGTGATGCCACACGGCTACGGTCATGTGAACAAGGCGGAGGTGCCGCTCGCCGAGGCTAAGCGGCTGATCGAGGCGTGCCTCGACGTGTTTCGTGCCGAGCTCGCAGGTTTCGAGGCGTCCGAGGCGAGCTTTGCGTTTCCCTACAACCGCTCGACCCCCCAGATCGAGGCCTGGCTGGGCAAGCGCGTTCGCGCCTTCCGGACTCGTGGCGATCCCGTGATGCCGCTCCCGCAGCCCGGCCAGCAACGGGTGACGTGCACCAGCTTCGGCCCCGGGCGCTGCGACGATCATCTATCCATGACGATCGAGTCGTTTCTCGCAGGCGGACCCGGCTGGCTCTGTTACAACCTGCACGGGCTTGACGACGAAGGCTGGGGGCCGGTGGGGAGCGACACGCTCGACCGTCTGCTGGGAGACCTTGTGGCGCGCGATGCCCGCGTGCTGCCGATTACGGCCGCCCTCGACCTGGCCGTCGCCACGTGAAGCTACGCGGACAGACTGCTCTCGTCACCGGCACCTCGCGCGGAATCGGTCCCGCGATCGCGAGGGCCCTGGCTGCGGAGGGGGCGCGCGTCCTCTGCCATGCCCGCAGCCACGCCGATGCACAGGCGCTCGCGGACGAGCTCGGCGGCGTGGCGATCGTGGGCGATCTCGCAACCGACGAGGGCCTCGCCTCGGCGGCGGAGCAGTCGTTGGCGGCAGCGCCGGTGCTCCACGTCCTCGTGCACAACGCGGCCGTCAACCCCCGGCCGCACGAGTTGTTCGACGAGGTCGAGCCAGACATCTTCCGCGAGGTCCTGCGGGTGAACGTCGAGGCTCCTCTCTTTCTCACGCAGGCACTGCTGAGGCCGCTCCGCGCCGCGAATGGCGCCAGGGTCATTCTCCTCTCCTCCGGGGCGGGGCAGTTCGCCGGTGGCCTGCACGCCGACGGTCTGAGCTATCGGGTCTCGAAGGCTTCGCTGAATGCCGTCGCCGCCGTCGCCGCGGCGGCGCTGCGAAGCGACGGGATCCTCGTCAACGCGATGAACCCGGGCTGGGTCAGGACGGACATGGGAGGACCCGAGGCGCCGCTGTCCCCGAAAGAAGGAGCGGACACCGCCGTCTATCTCGCCACGCTCCCGGCCGACGGTCCCTCGGGCCGCTTCTTCTACGAGCGTCGCGAGATCGAGTGGTAGACGGCGATGCCGACGACTCGGACCAGCGGAGAGATCGAAGCTCGCTGCCTCGTCAATCCGGGCTGCAGTCTCGGCGAGGGGCCGATGTGGGATCCCGACTCGCAGCGTCTCTACTGGGTCGACATCCTGGAGAACCGCATCTACCGGCACGACTCTGCAGACGGACGGACGGACTCGTGGACCACGCCGGAACACGTCGGGTTCGTCCTCGTGGGCCCGGGCGGAGGGCTCGTCGCCGGGTTCAAATCAGGACTTCATCACGTGGTGCTCAACGACGACGCGACCGTGACCTCGTTGCGCATCGACCGGATCGACGACAACCGGGACGACGTCCGCTTCAACGATGCGACCACCGACGCGGACGGACGGATCTGGGCCTGCACGCTCGGGGGAACGGCCGAGGAGCCACTCGGCACCTACTACTGCTACGACCCCGACCTGATGCGCTCCACCGTGGACGACCGTTATCTCGTCGCGAACGGCCCCGCGCTCAGCCCGGACGGCAGCCTGCTCTACACGGTGGAGACGAGCGGTCATCCCGCCCGGCGGAAGGGCGTTTATGTGTCGCGCATCACACCAGGTGGTGCGCTGGAAGGGCAACGGCTGTTGATCCCCTGGGACGCCTACGACTCCTCTCCGGACGGCGTCGTCACCGACAGCGACGGAAACCTCTGGCTCGGCGAGTTCCGGGGCAACGTTCTCCGTTGCTTCAGCTCCGAGGGCGCGCACGTCGCCTCCCTGCCGCTGTCGGCGTGGAACGTCACCAAAGCGGCCTTCGGCGGCGAGCGGTTGGATCGCCTCTACGTCACGAGCGCTCGCGTCGAGGTTGACGAAGAGACGCTCGCCCGCTTTCCGGACACGGGCGGCGTGATCGTGGTTGAGGGCACCGGTGCGCTCGGAGCGACCGCGGCCGCATCCGCGTAAGGTCCGCGTCAGATGAAGATCACGTCGGTTGAGCCGCTCGTCGTCGATATCGGGCCGCGGAACTGGCTCTTCGTCGTCGTCGAGACGGACGAAGGTGTGAGCGGGATCGGAGAGGGAAGCCTGCCGGCCCACCCCCGCGCGGTCGCCGCGGCGGTCGAGGAGTACCGGGCCGTGACCCTCTCGGCGATGAGCGCGATCGAGCAGGCGCTCTGGGACATCAAGGGAAAGGTGGCGGGTCTGCCCGTCTACGAGCTGCTCGGCGGCCGTTGCCATGACCGGCTCAAGCTGTACGCGAACGGCCCCGCCGGGGAGACGCCCGAGGAGCTCGCCGAGGATGCCCAGGCACTGGTCGAGAGCGGATTCAAGGCGCTCAAGACCGGCACCACCACGGCGGTGTTGCCGGTCCAGGGCGACGGCGTCTTCCGCCGCGCGGCCGCGCAGGTCGAGGCGCTGCGGGACGCAGTCGGAGAGGACGTCGAGATCGCCTGGGACGCCCACGGCCGGTTCACGCCTGCGATGTCGATCAAGCTTGCCCGGGCCCTCGAGCCCTACAACGTCTGGTTCCTCGAGGAGCCGGCGCTCCCGGAGAACGCGAAAGGGCTGGCGCAGGTTGCGCGGGCAACGTCCATTCCGGTCGCGACGGGCGAGCGCCTGTTCACGAAGTGGGCCTTCCGCGAAGTCCTCGAGCTCGGGGGCGCGGCGCTCCTGCAACCGGACGTCTCACACTGTGGCGGCGTCCTCGAAGCGCGCGCGATCGCGTCGATGGCCGAGGTCTACTTCTGCGGCTTCGCGCCGCACAATCCTCTCGGTCCCGTCAACACCATCGTCTCGGCACATGTCGGGATGGCCTCTCCGAACTTCGTCGCGCTCGAGATCTGCCTCTATGCGCCGGACTGGACGCGTGAGCTGCTGATCGACCCGGTTGTGTTCTCGGACGGCTATCTCGAGCTGCCGGACAAGCCCGGCTGGGGTGTCGAGCTCGACGTCGAGCTCTGTCGCGCTCACCCGTACAAGCCCTCCAAGCTGCCGATCCTCCAGCATCCGAGCGGCGCCGTCGCCGACTGGTAGCGCATGGCCGCGAAGGTGCGGATCGGGTTCGTCGGAGCCGGCTTCATGGGCCAGCTCGCACACATCCGCAGTTACGCCTTGCTCCGCGAAGAGTGCGAGCTCGTCGCACTTGCCGAACCGCGACAGCGCACGGCCGAGCTTGTCGCTGCACGCTACGGCATCGATCGTGTCTACCGTGATCACCGCGAGCTGCTCGAGTCCGAGAAGCTCGACGGGATCGTCGCCTCGCAGAAGTACAGGTATCACGCGGCTCTGCTTCCCGAGCTCTACCTAAACGTTCCTCATCTCTTCACCGAGAAGCCCCTCGCGCTCACCGCGGCGGCGGGCGACCGGCTCGCGCGCCTCGCGCACGAGAGCGGTTGCGTCCACATGCTCGGCTATCAGCGGCGTTCCGATCCAGCGACCGTCGAAGCGAAGCGAATGGTCGACGCGTGGAAGGCGAGCGGCGAGATGGGAGCACTCCGTTACCTGCGCATCTGCTACACGGACGGCGACTGGACCGCGAATGCGAGCGCAAGGTTCATCGACACAGGCGAGCAGCCGCCGCCGTTCCCCGCCGAGGAGATTCCGCCGGAGCTCGCGGCCGACGAGGAGGTGCTCTGGGCGCTCTCGACCGGCGTGGACGAGCTCGTCCACCCGCTCAACCTGCTCCGACACTTCCTCGGGGAGCGCTACCGGCTCGTCTTCGCCCACGCCTCGGGACGGCTCTACGCGTTCGAGAGCGAGTCAGGCATCCCGATGACGATCGAGGTGACGCCGTACCGGCTGACGGTTGGGTTCGACGAGGAGCTCCTCGTCGCGTTCGAGCGCGGGTACGTGCGGCTCTCCCCGGCGCCTTCGTTGGCGATCAGTCGCGCGGGCCGGCTCGAGATCTACTGCGACCCCGGAGACGGTGCGATCCCGGAGCGGGTCGCGACGCAACTTCCGTGGATCGATCCGCAGCAGGCACAGGCGGCGAACTTCTTGGGCGTCTGTCGAGGGGAGGCGCCGCCGCCGACGGACGCCGCCGAAGCGGCCGAAGATCTCCATCTCGTCGCGGACATCGTCCGTGCCCGGGTCGAGCTTCCAGGCGGGCGGGAAGCTCTCCGCGCCGACCGCGAGGAGCGCACCCGTGCCTGGGAAGAGCGGCTGCGCGCGAGGGGGCGGCATGGCTGAACTCCCGATCGAGCCAGCAAGGCCTGACCTCTCTCTAGCCCTCGATGTCGCCGAGGTGCCGGCCGAGCTTCGAGGACACGTGTTCGAGCGAACCCTCATCGAGAAGATCGACCTCTCTCGAAGCGAGGCAATGCGGTTACAGGTTGTCGAGAGCAGGCTCAGCCACGTGGATCTCGGCGACGGGCTGCTTCGGGACTCGCAGTTTCGCGACGTCGTCGCAGCCGACGGTAGCTGGGCGAACATGAGCGCGGAGGGTTCGAAGCTCCGGCGCGCCGAGCTCCAGAGGCTTCGGATGACAGGCGTTAACCTCTCTGGATCGGAGATCGAGGATTGCGTCTTCCTGGACTGCCGCGTCGATCTCGCCTCCTTTCGGTTCGCGAAGCTCGAGCGAGTTCGCTTCGAGCGGTGCCGAATGGAAGAGGCGGACTTCTACGACGCCAAGCTCACGTCCGTCGTCTTCGACGAGTGCAACCTGACGGGCGCGGTCTGGGCGCAAGCAACGTTCCTCCGCAGCGAGATGCGCGGCTGCGACATCACCGGGGCTGTGAACCCTGAGCGACTCCGCGGGGTCCGAATGCCGTGGCGCGACGTCATCGGCGCGGCAGCGGAGCTCGCCGCCGCCGTCGGGGTCGAAATCATCGACTGACGCCGTTCGCCTCCAGCAGGGCCACACCGTGCGGCCCGAGGACGAGCGATTCAGTCTCGAGTGCGCCGTCGAGGTGGCTGGCGAGTCCGCCCGGGATCGAGATTGTGCGCTCCGCGTCGGCGTAATTGAGCAGGAACAGCAGTTCCGAACCGGAGTCCGGCCGGCGCAGCCTGACCACCTCCACGTCCTCGGGGGCGCCGAAGACGTCGAGCCCGGCTTCGCGTGCGAGCCAGGCGTAGAGATCGGCGAGCGTCTCCTTGGGCGCCGCGCCGCCGATGTAGACGACCCGCCCTGCGCCGACTGCGTTGATCGCGATCGCGGGCGAACCGGCGAAGTCGTGGTCGCGGTAGCGATAGACGGCGCGCGCGCCCTTCAGCGTGAGCTCTTCGAACCAGCCGTCGAATGCCGCGTCGGCGCTGCCGACGCCTTCGACCGGCTCGAGCTGGGCGGTGCGGCCGTCGAGGAAGCTGGCGATGTCGGACACTTCGAGTCCCGCAAGCTCGTCGAGCCAGGCCGGCAGCGGTTGCTCAGGGACCGCATTCGTGCGGTCTTTGAATGCAGACCTCGGCCCGAGGACGAGCAGCCCGCCGTCTTCGACGTAGGAGCGCAGGGCGGCCGCGACTGCCTCGTCGACGACGTAGAGGCTCGGTGCGGTCACGAGCCGGTACGAAGAGAGGTCGGCGGTCGGCTCGAGGACGTCGACGCCAATTCCCTGAAGTCTCAGCGCGCCGTAGTGAGCGCGAAGGGTGTCGACGTGCGCGAGCGCCGGGTTCGTCGGCTGTATCTCGAGCGCGAAGCGGGCGTCGTAGTCGTAGACGACGGCCGCCTGCGCCGCGGGCACCGTCCCTGCGAGCAGACCAGCGATCCGCTCGAGCTCCTTTGCCAGCTCGCCCAGCTCTCGTAGGCGCCGGTTGGGGCGGCCGTCGTGGTCGAGAACGCCGTACCAGTGCTGCTCGGTCCCGAAGCGCGCGGACCGCCAGCGGAAGTAGCAGACCACCTCGGCTCCGTGCGCGAGCATTTGGTACGAGTGCAGGCGCATCTGGCCTCGCCGCGGGGTGCGGATCGTCTCCCAGCCGAGCGGACCGACTTGCTGCTCCATCACCCAGA
>WNGA01060971.1_pt1 | contig 13166 bp, 6 predicted proteins | sample 5400061 | NCBI WGS metagenome assembly WNGA01 (sample SAMN13153366, study PRJNA577476) | soil metagenome | isolation source: 100 cm soil or saprolite under grassland replicate 2 | place: USA:California | collected 2016-06-15
CGGGCAACGCCGGCTCGGGTTATCCACGAGGTAATCCTTGTCCGCGCTTTGCTGCCGGGCGATCTTGCCGGTGTAGCCAAACAATTCCCGGCCCAGCGCCGCGACCCGGTCGGCCAGTTCCGCCATGCTGATCTCGGGCGTCTCCACGCCGATGTTATAGGCTTCGCCCGACCTCCCCTTGACCAGGATCTTGTAATAACCCGCCACGGCATCCGCGACGTAGCAGAAAGTCCGTCTGGCGGAGCCGTCCGAGAGCATCACGATATCCTCGCCACCGAGAATGTTCCGAGCGAAATCGGGGATGACTCTGCCGTCGGTGATCTTCAGGCCGGGGCCGTAGTTATTGAAGGGCCTAGCCACCTTGATGGGCAGGCCATACTGACGAGCGAAGTTAACGCAAAGGGTTTCACCGTACCGTTTCGACTCATCGTAACAGGCGCGGGGCCCGGTGCAGGAGACGTAGCCACGATAGGATTCCGGCGTGGGGATGCTGTCCCGGGTGGGATCACCGTATATTTCGCTGCTGGAATAGTACAGGACTCCTTCGACCGGCTTGCCCTTTTGTTTCTGCGCCAGGCTGTAGTTGAGCAGGAAGCGCAGACCGTTGACGTTGGCGTCCATCGTTTCGATGGGGAACTTGCGGTAGTAAGTCGGAGAGGCGATCGAAGCAGCGTGGATCAGGTATTCAACGTCGCCCAGCGTTGCCGGCAGCGGTTGAGTGATATCATGTTTCAGCAGGCGAAGATTCGGGTCCTGCTCCAGTGCCATCAACCAACCGGGCACACCGCGAATGAAGTTGTCGAGGACGGTAACCAGGATGGGCGGCTGAGCAGCGTGGGTACGATTCCAATGGAGTGCGCTCTGGACGAGATAGTAGCCTAGGAAGCCGGCGCCACCTGCGATAAGCACGCTGCGACCCGACAAGCCGTCAAACTCCGCCCGCAACTGATGCGACAACAAATCTAAATCCGTGGCGATGACTTCCGTGGCGGATTTCATGGTTCTTGAGTCATAGTGAATGAATCCGATAACCGCAGACGTACCAGCCGCAGACAGCGGTTTGCGCGGAAGATCAACGGTCCCTTGGTTGGATTTTTGAGCCGTAAAGATAGGAGGCCCTGTCGTTCGAATTCGGTTGACACGATAGATTGTGGCGCGCCGCCGATTATCAGAAAAGGAGCGTTGTTGCCGTCCAACAGGTACCGGCCATTTTGAATTCTTTCGCCACGACCCCTCTTTGTTATCGTGATCTGCGAGGATTGATCGTCGGTGAAGCTGTTGTCACGCTCACCACTTCCGAATACTCGTTCAGGCTCCCCTTCGCATCCCTCACCAGGACCCGGTAACTGTAGCTGCTCCCCGCTTCCAATCCGGCGTCGTAGTAGCTCGTTCCTACAGTCGTCCCCAGGTGCACAAAACTCGTGCTTCCGGGGTCCTGCCGCTCTACTTCATACTCTGTAACACCGCCGTTGTCCGTCGACGCCGTCCAACTCAGCTTGACTTCGCTCACGTCTAATGCCGTCGCCACAAGGTTCCCCCGCGCACTCGGTGCCTGAGACTGTGGCACGAGAATCCCCTGCATCCCAAGAATCCCACCCTCCCAGTCGTCAATCGCTAGGTGATCCCCGGGCGGCGACGAATAGATCCCGATACCCGGGCTGCCTCCAACGAGGTTCTGTGTCGTGTCCGTATAGGTTAAAACCGGATTCCCGTTTCGGAGCAACGTCAGTTGCACGGGGTTTGAACCCGATGCCTCCAGCCGGATGATGTCACCAGCGACCCATGTTTCCGTGTTGCCCGTGCTCAGGGTATAATAAAGCCCGTCCTTTCGCAGAAAGATGCGATAGTCGTTGGCCCCAAATACAAAAGCCATATAGAACCGGTCGATGATAGGCTGGGCTCGGGCAATTACGCCATTCCATGCCCCCACATTGCTGATCCGCACCTGGGAATACTGATCTTGGCTAAACGTGTTCCCGACCCAATATGCGTAACAGTGCGCTTGTTCGATGTCGGGGGTCACTTTGTTGTTCACGATGACTAAGGTTTGTTCCGACGCAGGTAGGGGCTTGGCCCAGTTCAGACCAAGCCCTCCATCCGTCCGGTTAAAATCATCACTCGCCGCAATGAGCAGCGTATTCATGTCGCTCTGGATCTCAGCGGCGCCCAGCGCCCGGTTGTACACCCTGACCTCGTCGATTCGCCCCGCAAAATACTGGCCGTAAATGCTATCTCCACCGATCTGTAAAGGATTGGTCGAGGTGGCGATGGCACCGGTCTGTGCTCGACTGGTCACCTGCACCCCGTTTATATACAAACTCATTGTCGCTCCGTCATAGGTACCTGCCAGATGCGTCCACGTGTTCGCTGTCAGCGCTGCTGTCCCATAGATCGGACTACCAAACGTGCCACCCAACGCCGGGCGACGGGAATTGTTCGTACTGCCCTCCAGATAATAGTTATCGTTGCCTTTGTAGATCACGTCTCGCGATTTATTGCTTACGGTGGTTGGATACACCCATGCCTCCAACGTCATTCCGCTTGTCAATTGCAGTGAAGCCGCATTATTAATAGTCACCAGCGCGTTGGTTCCATTGAATATCAACGCATTGCCATACTTGCCCGACGTCGTCCAGGTCGCACCGCTAATCGTTCCATTGTTACCGTTACCAGACACGTCGGTCACCACTGTCCCGCTCCCCTCATTGAACCCATACGCCGCCACCAAACCAGGTCTAGGAGTTGGAGTAGGAGTCGGCGTTGAGGTCGATGTTGGTGTTGGTGTTGGAGTGACAGTCGGAGTTGCCGTTGGCGTTGGTGTGGGTGGAGTCGGCGTAGGTGTGGGTGGTGGTGGAGTCGGAGTGGGGGTTGCAATTGGTGTCGCAGTCGGAGTTGGAGTCGGTGTCGGTGTAGCGCAAGTCTCGTTCCCCATGGTTCCCGGCGAGCTTTGGTTGTTATACTCCGTAGCAGTCCAGCTGGCGCTGCGTTCGATTGTCGACAGCCGGACTTCGTCAAGCGTCCCGGCGGCATTGAGCGAGCTCGCTGCGCGGGACATGAAATAGAGCGAGCTATTGGAAAAATTGCCCATGCTGGAAGCGGTGTGGGTGGCGGTTGTTAGCGTTTGGAGGGAGCCATCTACATAAGCCTTATTAGCTGATCCGGAGCGATTGAACACCAGGTGGATAAGGTGCCATGTCCCCGCTGACGGCCTGGCGAAAAGATCGCTCCAGTAGGTGTGATCTCCCTTGCCCATGCCCGTCTCGAATCTTCCGCCACCAAAGCCGCTGGAATTCCAGTCGGCAATAAAACCTCCAGCGTTCGAGTTATAGTTGGGGGTGTATTCAAAGGCCAAGTCATCATCGTTCGCGTTGGTCGTCCACTGCATCCAAAACGATAGGGTGGCGATATTGGTGGCGCTTAGATTAATGGCCGCAAATGAACCGTCAGTGCTGCCGTTGTAACTCAGAGCTTTGCCGATCTCCCCTGTTGCTGTCTTGGTGCTTGTGTTGGCATTGTTCGTGCCATTGGCGCCAGTGACAGTGGACTCTCTAATGGTTGTGTTCGCCGCACTGTCGGACATGTGCCACACACCCTTGAAGTTTGAGTCCCACGTATTCGGCGGATCGGACTGGTCTGTATTGATCGAGCTATCGCCGTACATCAGGTAAAAGACCGTATCACTAGAACTGGAGACGGAGGGGATCTTTACCCATGCGATCAGGTTGCCGGTTGTGCCATCGTATCTCTCCACTTCCCACTTGAGCTTGATAGTCCCCCCGGAGTCAGAGTAAAACCCGATGTCGTATCCGTTGGCATTGACTACGTGACCACCGTTGGCAACCGTCTTAAGCGCAGGATCAGTGAGGCTGACTAGGACCGTGAAATTGGACTGCGTGCTGGGAACCTTGGTGTGGTCGATCACCGTGACCACGAAGCTCGTGCTGGTGTTGTTGGGCCCATCATTCACCGTGACCGTGATCGTCGTACTCCCGGTTTGTCCGGCCGCCGGTGTTACGGTTACGGTGCGGTTGGCGCCGCTGCCTCCAAACACAATATTCCCATTGGGTACCAGCCCTAGGTTGGATGACGCCCCGCTTAATTGCAGATTTGCTGGTGCGACTTGCGCGTCGCCCACCGTGAACGGAATCGGACCGGTAGAACCATTTTGAGGAATAGTTTGATTGGGAATGTTTGAAATTGTCGGCGGGGTATCCGGCCCACAATCTGGATACAGCCGCACCTCTCGAGTCGTCGCCAGCCCCTGTGGGTCCGTAACGGTCAGAAGAACCCGGTAGTAATAGATATTGATCCCGTCGCACCCGGTCGGATCGAGCACGGCCGTGGTGGAATGGTTCGTATCCGAGTAAACGAGATGGTTGTGATCATTGTGATGCAGCAGCACCTGCCATTGATAAGAGAGTTGTGCGTCACCCGACTCAGCGTCGTTCACTGTCGCAGTCAGGTTGATCGTGGTTTGGTTGAATGGCGAATATAGCGCGTGATCCACCGGGCTGGTAATCGTCACGTTGGGGGGCGTGTTGTTAACGGAGATAATTAAGGTCGTTTGCGCCGACAAGTTGCCGGTGTCGGTCACCGTCAGAGTCACCACATACTCCGTCGGCACGCCGGGCGGGGCCGTAAAGTTGTGTGCGGGGTTGGCCTGCGTGCTCACCGGCGAACCGTCGCCAAAATTCCATGAGTAGGTGATCTGCTGCCCGTCAGGATCGTACGAACCGTTGCTGCTCAACTGGACCGCCAAGGGCGTGGTGCCGTAATATCGGTCCGCGGAGGCAACTGCGATGGGCGTCCGATTGCCGGTATAAGAAAGTTGCTTTAACGCCCCCCCATTGTAGTCGTAAGTGATGTAATAAAGGGTGCCGTCGACAGGATGTTGGACCATGTCGACAACGGCGCCTCCGTTAGTCGCAAAACTACCTAGTGCAACCGGCTTGTTATTGGCATCAAAAGTGAGGGTGTTGATCAACCCCTGACCCCAGTCGGCAAAATAATATAGGTTTTGATAAGCCGCCGGAAAGTTCGTGCCCGTGTACCAGGTGCCCCCAATAGCGCAGTTTCCTCTGAACGGCGTTCCGGACACCGGCGATCCGGGATCTCCCACGTTAGCTATCTGCGCATCGCCCGAGGGCCCGTAAATCGGCGTCCGTGTGATTGCGCTACTGTGATTCCAATCCAGTACCGGCCGGGTATGGAGAAACTGCGGGATAGAACTGGGTATGCTCTGGGAAGCGTTGCACGGATTTGCGAATGGCGGCTGTCCGGCGGGATTCAGAGTGTCTTCGTGAAGCAGTTGTCTGAAAGAAAAATACTGGGTGCACCCCGCAGCGGGATACAACGGGTTTAAAGCGTCCTGATTGGCGATGTCGACATCATAGCCACTGTCAGGGTTGATACTCAATCCTTCATAGGTCGGCCAGCCAAAGTTTTGTTTCGCGCCGGTCACAACGTCCAATGCTTCCCAAGTGTTATAACCGACATGCCCAATGTACAGGATCCCGGGGTTGCCGTCAGGTGGAAAATGACTGCCCGTATTGGGCTGCAGGCTCATGCGGAACGGATTGCGCAGTCCTAATGCCCAAACACGTGAGCGCGCCGACCTTGGATTGGCAGCGTCGTAGTAAGGATTGCTGGGCAGACCGTTGCCCGTGGCCGGATCAATCCGAAGCACCTTTCCATTGAGAGAATCAACCAATTGCGCGCGAAAAGCACCAACGTCTTCCTTTGGCCGGATAATGCCATCGGCCAGAGCTTGCGGAGCATAACTGCCCGTTTGAACGCCACCAGTATCGGCAACCTGATAACTGGCCCCGTCCCCGCACGATAACAATAAGGTCCCATCCTCACCGAAGACCAAGCTCCCCACTCCATGAGTTGTGGAGCAAATTGGGATTCCCGTCTGTCTGGTTTCCCCAATCAAAATCTGCCGACTGGTCGGGTCCACTGACCGAAAGCCATCTGCGGAACGGCACGTGTACCGGGTCAGCCGCCCGATCGTCGCTGCGTTGTATTCGTTTACATTGGGATCGTAATCGGGATCGCCGGAATGGAAAAGATAGTACCGATCAACGACGTACAACACATAGATGTACCCGTTGTCTCGAAAATCGGGATCCAGCGCAAAACCAAGCATCCCGTGGTCACCCCACTTACCGACCTCGTCGTGGATGTCGAGCAGAAGTGTGTAATTAGCGTCGCCAGGATCCTTGAACCAGAGCTGGCCGCTTCCCTCCCACACATACATACGCCCGTTGTCTTCGAAAGCGACTCCAACGGCATTGGTCCATGGTCCCGAGATTACGGTTTCAGTAAACCCCGGCGGCACGGTAGCTGCAGAGAGGTTACCCCCTAAGATAAGACCGCACGCGGCAGTCGCGAACCACGCCAGCGCGGCGACCCGTCTCATTCGTAGAATGCAGGCTTCGACTCCTCCCCTGAGGTAGCTTGCGCATATTACAGGGAGATTATGGCCTTTCCTCAGCATGAATGATACTTGTTTTGCGCGTTCGTCGTGTGCAGTAGGATTTGGCCCGTAGTCAATAATTGGCGCCCGTCCTTCAAGCTTAATCAATCAAGGCGACCAGTTTCCTGGTCGCCTCCTTTATGTGTTCTCCGGCAATTGCAACCCCAAGTTCTCGAAAATGTTAGTGTAGCCGCACACGTTACCGATTATTCGCGCGCAACCCGATTTACGATTCGCCAATCACGATTGATCGTCCAAGAAATTGCCGACAAAACGAGTGGCAGGCGTTCTGGCTGGCGAATTGCAGAACAAGAGAGCATGTTTGAGGTCGAATTGCGCGCAACCGAGGTCAGTCTGTAGGGGAATTGTAGGGCAAGGCTCGGCTTGCTGAGTTAGCGACGCCCTGTTCCCGAAACGCCCCAACGACACTCGTCCAGAAGAACTGACGATCCATCTGCTTGGTCCGTATCAATTACTCCAACTGTTTCAGGTGCGTGAAGGTCCCGTATTCGAAGACCTCTTTCGTCATGTCAATCCGCTCGAGCAGGTCGTAAAGTTGTGTCGCTCAGCGTCGAGCGTTCCAAGAGCATCTGAACCCGGGCAAATGTTTGCAATCTTCTCAAAGGACACGCTTTACCCCGGTCTGCTTAGCCATTGTGGCGAGCCCCACGAAGTCACCGGCGTTCCGGACTAGCAATCCGGAACGCGGCAGCATAACGGGTTTGCCAATCGTGCCTCTTTCGGTTGAGAGGCTCGAGCCCCCACCACTTCCAGGGCCAGTCGGCTCGGACAGAACGATCCCCGTCCCCTCCTAGACTAACCAGTTGCGCTATATTGCCGAGGCACTTTTCGGCATCGGCTCGGGCCATGTGGCAGAGAAAGTTACTCGCGACTACCATGTCCTGAGGCCCAAGAGTGTTTACAAGTTCCGGATCAGCGGCATCCAGAAGCCGCCACGTGATCCCTTCCCGGAGCCAGGACTTAACTGTAGCCTGGTCGCCTTCCCAATCGAACATTTCAATCATCTCGGCCTTGGTCAACCGTTCAAAAATCGAAGCACCGACCAACTGGGAGGTGTCGGGAGCGTAAATGCCTTTCTCGGCGAAGCTCAGTATTTCCTTCGAAATATCCACCGCATCCAGGAGCACTTTCAAGTCCGGCCGTGCCGAGCGGATGGTCCAGAGGATTGAATAAACTTCGGCCCCGATACTGCAACCCAGCACGGCAATTCTCAAAGTCGAGCCGTGGGGTTTCTGCCGGGCCAGGCGGCGCATCAATTCCAGCACTGGACGATTCCTTAGGAAGAATGTGCCGAAGAACTGCTGGCGCCTCGCGCCGAGGCAAACCAAGCTATGCAACCATACCCCGTACGAACGAAGGGCGTGCAGATTTCGTACGCGAGAAGGGAGACGCTCCCATACCTGCTTATTCAGCCGCAAGTAAAAGCCGGCAGGAGACTTTCCTAAGACCTGGAAGCGCGCCGCCTTCGCCAGGATTGGATGATACACTTGGTTGTTTATCACAATGAAATTCTCTGAGCGCATCGTTCGCTCAAACGCATTTGGAGATAAGGCTGTATTGCTTGTCCAAAGTTCTACGATACTCCTCGGTCTTGTGTTTAATATAAAGCTTAAGCGCCTCGGCATTCTTTTCGAGTTTAACAAGTCTATCGATCAAATCGTCAAAATCCAAGTTAGCAAGAGGAAGACAGTAGTCAGTCAACCCTATTTCGGTCATTAAGGAATCTAGCTTTCCATGGTCTGACAAGCAGACCACTGGCTTATTCAGCATGAGAGCCAATACCAGGTTATGAAACCGTGATGTGACTAAAAAGTCGACGGCTGCGATTTGAGACAACAACTGCTTTACCGTAAAGACCGGTTCATTAACAATCTGACCTTCTTGATTCATTAATCCACGCTCGTGCAGCGATTCCATGAAATCTTGTTTCACGCCGCTGTCGTACAAAACATCTCCGATTATCACTCGCACCATGTACTTTCGCTCGCACAACCAGGCCACAAGGTCTCCTAGCGTGTTCAAGTAATCGCGATAGGTGCGATTATTGTGGCGATCACGCAGGCCCCCTCGACCCAGGTAGTCCTTTAGTCCAATACCGAAGACAGGCCTTTGTTTACCTACGTTCTGACATGCTGGTAACAAGGTGTTTTGCAAGCTAAACGCTAAATCGGGATAAACGAGGTCAGAATCCCGACAAGGCCCCATTTTCTCCACGTACTGTTTCGAGGCGATGTCTCGGTAGCTACGATAGTCCGAGAAATTGAGACTTGCCTTAATAAACCAGTTTAGGAAGAGCAACCTGGCCCTGCACAGTTTAGCAATGATTGCCCATTTGAATATATCGTAGGGCCAGCTAAAGGGTCCGGTCAGGTAATCTGACACCACTTGCGTTCCCGGGACGATGAGCATATGGCTTCCCTTAACGACCTTAAAGCCCTTAGCCCAATGGATCAATTCTAGCGGAATTCGGAAAAGAATCTTTCGCAGTAATTTCATCAACCTTGAGCCTCGCCCAGACCACAATTGGGAGTCTAACCAAGCTGGATATTCTCGTTGGGCCGCAAATGCAGGGATACCGTGTCTTTGTTCTGTATCCTCGGGGACTGTGCAAAGACATGTAAATGTTGCATCCGGCAAGGCCTTATGGATGTTGTACATAGTAGCCTGCAACGTGCATTCATTACCTAAATTCTGATTGCCAAACACGCCGAAAAAGACAATTTTGTTACTCTTTTTGTTTTGTTTCATTTCGCGATCAAGATCTTTTGCCAGTGGCGACCAAAGATCTAGTCGAGCACTGTTACTTTATGAGTTGCTTAATGCACACGCAGTTGGTACGAGGAGAGCTGTAGTGAAGTGATGACCCTCCGCGTGAGGTAATGTCGTTCACTCCCGCTGGGGCACTACATTACTGGATAATTTCTGGCAACGTCCGCCAGTTCTTTCAGTCGTTTCTCCCGCAACTCAAGCTGCGGCATGGGCTTGAGTCCGGCAATGGCAAGAATTTGTTTCCAACGATACGACCAGTCGTGGCGAAGGAGAGCTTCCGCGGCGTTGCGACGGCTGATTTCGCAGAGCCGCTCCGGTTGCCCAGCAAGCTCAGCCAAAACCTCCGCCAGTTCGGAGTTATTAGGGTCGATTGCAATAGCCGCGTCCTTCCAATCAAAAAGCTGGCGAAACGCATCACAATCCGGGGCTTGGCCGATCATCACTGTACCCGCCGCCGCCCCTTCAAAAAATCTAACCGGCACTTCAATTTGGCCTCGAGTCACCTCCGGCAGGTTTGCTTTGCCAGGGGCAACCAAAAAATATCGGCTTCGCTTGATCTGATTCGCCAGTAATTCACGGTGCTGCCTATGGTTGGACACCAAGTTTTCCGCCCCAGTCTGGAGCGTCTCATAAACGTAAAACATGTTCCGCTCAGCCGTGAACTTAAGAAGCGTCCGGTGAAGACCCTCCAGTCGGCGGCCCAGGCTGTAAACGTCGATCACCCGTGCCGGGGGGTTCGGGTAAGGGCTGAAACGGATCGCGTCCACCGCATTGGGAAGGAAGTGGCAACGCCGTCCAATTACTTTGGTGATCGCGTCCACGCTCCCTTTGAAGCCAACGAACACATGATCGAATCGTTTCAGGATGTGCAGGTAATTTCGGCTATGGACCGCATCGGCGGCGTACAATTCGTCCAGCCAACACACGCTTGTCCTGCACCGATCTTTCCAACCCTGCACGGCGTTCACGTAAAGCAGATCTTGAAGAATTTGGAAGCGGCAAAAAAACAGGTCGTATTCCTTTTTGAGTCTCACCGGACGGAGTCCGGGGTTGACAGAGGCGAGCCCTCGAGTCACGTCCTTCCACAAAAGCCTGCGCTGGCATTTTTCCTTAAACCTGAAGCCCAGGCCCGGTTCCAGTTCCAGCGGAAAGAGGTCAACGTTATCCGCCTCCATGAATACATCCTCAGCTTCGTAGTTCGCCGCCTCGAACGCCATGCGAGCGACTCCTCTCCAGGTTGGCATGCAAACCCGAGGTGCGGGCGATGACTCCGATGGTTGCGACAAGCATCGTCCCCCGCCTTGGTCGTTTAGCGTGTGCATATTTTCATACCTCGGCGCACCTCATCCGACAACCTGGAGGTAAAAATCGAACGCATCACACACCGCGGATCACAAACGCTGCTGCCGATCTCATCGGCATGAGCCGGGGAGCCCAACGCTTTTAATGTTGCGCATTTCAAGAACTTGACGATCGCCTTGCGTCGCAGCGTCTAATACTTCACTTACGGCACGGCGAAGCTCCAGGCAGATGGAAGAGTTGGGCCGATTGCAGAACCGGTATAAGCCTTGTTAATGAGATACTAAAACCGCTGTTGGACGGTGTTGGCGTGGCCGTTAGGGACAATTCTGGAGTTGTTGTTGTAGTCGACGTATGCGTCGGTTTAGCTTCTGGTTTGAGCGATGGAGTCGCTGTAACCGTTGCTGGCGGCGTTGGAGTCGGTCTAAGCGTTGCTGTAGCTGGGCGCAGGTGCTCGGCGGGGGCGGAGGCGTACCCACACCCCCTGTCAGCGGGTGCGGGTAAATATAAGGCGCGTATCCTGGCATTACCGTGTTGTAAAAGTCGCGGCCTTGTTGGAGGACAGCGAATGCCCCCACTGCCTGAGTCATCATTAAATGCGATTAAATCGCTTGCTCCTCTCCCCGGCTGATCTAATGCGACTAATACCTTGTGGATTTGGTATTGGTCGCCCGCCTGCCAAATCGGGCCGCCGCCATATCCGTCATGATAATAAACGTTCAAAGTGTTAGTGGTATTCGAGAAAACAAGGGCAATCTTGCCGTCTGAAAGTCTTTTCGCCGCGTATCCAATCCATTGGTTTGCCCTCCAATTCTTTGTTAGATCAACTATATGCGTCCCATCTGAACCGCTGCTTGCCGAGCCACTCTCGAACAAATACGGCGGGTGACCATCAATGTGTCTCCCGTCCCACTCCGTGACATTGTAATCCCACGGATTATCGCCGCTCGCTCCGGTAAATGGCGCCCCTATGAACGCGAAGAAGACTCGATATGTTCCGAGCGTTGCGCCGCGCGCAAGTTGCTGTCCGTCGACGGTATTATCGTGGCTTATCCATCCGCCGGAGCGCGTTCCACCTAAACTACCACGGGCATCCGTGAAATGAAAATCGTTATTGTAGATTTCGGCACACCGAAAGCCTCGTTCCCGGCCAATCTCAGTCCCGTGATTCGTAGGTGTCGCGTTGTAAGCGTGGTTATGGCGAAAGACGTAACGTCCACCTCTCCAGCCATCGATAACACCGGCAAACTCGTTGCTGGTCGTGTTATTGAAGCAGTTGTCTTCGATGAAAACAAACTTCTCGCTGCCATAATATGGGGGCTCGGCCCACGAACCATCGCCGTATGAACGTCCCCCCCAGTCTGACATGTTAATGTACAATGATTGGGCGTGATTGTTTGGGCTGCGAAAATCGAAAACGTTGTGGTCGATCACGCCATATAGCGCGCGCCAGACCGCGACGTAATTGTTCTCATAAGGCAGGTCGTCGAAATGACAGTGATCGACTCTGACCGCGTGAGATCCGCCTTGCAGCTGAACCATTCCGTTGGAATTGACGATCTGCGTTTGCCCCGTTCGAAAAGTGATTCCGCTCAGGCGGTAGGATTTGCCGTACGCAGTTGCCAGATTTAAGAGGGGCTGATTTCCATTCGTTCCGGTATTGGCCAGGACGATCGTCTGATCGTTCGCCGTCTTATGCACAGGATCAGTCGTAGTCTCACCTATCACTGTGATGCCTTTCGTGATAGTGACCGTCGTCGCCCAAAAGAATGTTCCCGCTGGCAGCGTGATCGTGTCGCCGTCTTGCGCAGAGTTATGCAAAGCCTGTACATTCGATGCCGATCCGTTGGACTGGTAAACGGTCGCCCCGCAGCGCAGGGCGAACAAGCCGCTGAAAATAAAGATAAACCGAAGGATTTTTCCCGACATAACTGCGGCTTACCGATCCTTGCGATGCGCCGCCGCCGTTGTTCGTATCAGTCTCAACTCTCATGGCAAGTAAAATTTTTTCTGTTTTGGCAATTTATTTCGCAAGGTTTTTTATATGAATCACAGACAAAATAGGTCGCGAACGTCCTCGTCCGATCAGCCGGAGTCCTTGCCCTTGGCCTGAAAGGCTACGGCTGCTTCTCTCCACGCACCGATTCGGAGGGACGAAAGAACACTTTGGCATATACGTAGGCAATGCTCTCGCCTATAACTTCTCGCACTCCATCGCTGTAGCGCCACCAGTGCTTTGCATCATAATCCGGATTTGGAATTCCGATGACGCCTACCTTCACTTTGTCGCCAAGAGCTTCCTGAAAGAGCAGGCGCGTGCGGCGCGCATGGAGATCTTCGGTGATCACATTAATGCCAGACACGGGCATATTGTGTTCGCGAAACCAGTTCCGTAGGGCGACCGCCGAACCGTATGTCCTATCCCGATCCATTACGCGCGAGGGAACCATTTGCACCGATTCGCTTGCCAGGCCGTTCTTTCTTAATAGATCGGCGCCTACGCTGGCCGAAGTATAGAAGTCGTTGATGTATCCTCCAGTTCCTACCACCGGTCCGCCCGTTGCGAAAACGCGCTCGTACGAACCAGACCTGAACTCAT
>WNGA01009421.1_pt1 | contig 13165 bp, 9 predicted proteins | sample 5400061 | NCBI WGS metagenome assembly WNGA01 (sample SAMN13153366, study PRJNA577476) | soil metagenome | isolation source: 100 cm soil or saprolite under grassland replicate 2 | place: USA:California | collected 2016-06-15
GCGGACCGGACGCCTGCGCCCGCTCTCCGCGCCCGACCGCGACAGTCACTCGCCGCGCTTCTCCGACCGGAGCGATCGCGTGGTCTATGCGACGGCCGAGGCCAGCGACCCGCCGGAGGGTCGCCGCTTCGCCCTCGAGACGTTCGACCTGCCCTCGGGCGCGCGCCGCCGCCTGACCGACCCGCCCCCGGGCGCGAGCGACGAGGACCCGCAATGGTCCCCCGACGACGGCTGGATCACCTTCCGCCGCGTTCCCGTGGGCGATCCCCGGCGAGGCCAGGTCTGGATCGTCCGCGCCGAGGGGGGCGACGCCCGCCCGCTCTCGGTCCCCGGGGCCGTCGCCGCCCGCTGGATGCCGTGACGCCGGATGCCGAGGCGAGTTGACCCCTCAGTACATCGGCTTGTGGTCGCGGAGGTTGAGCCAGCCTCGGACGATGCGGTAGATGGCCCAGAGGCCGGCTCCGAAGAAGATGGCCAGGGTGAAGGGGATGCCCACCAGGGTGACGAACAGGACGGCGCCGACCAGGCACCAGAGGGCCGCGAACCAGAACGTGCGGATCTGCCAGCGGAAGTGCGACTCGACCCAGGTGCCGCGCGCGTCGGCTCGCTTCACGTAGTTGATGATCACGGCGACGATCGAGGGCAGGCCGAAGACGAAGGCCCCGACGATCGTGGCGGCCGTGGTCACGCCGATCAGGATGCTGAGGCTGTGCAACGCGTAGACAAGATGCGCCGTCCCGACCACGCCGGGCGCGGGCTCGGTGGCAGGCATCGTGGGGATCTGGTACTGGGCCATCAGGTCCTAGGCGTCGGCTCCGTCTCGGGCGTGACGGCGAAATGGCGGCGGGCGGCGTCGGACTGATTCTCGTAGATCGAGCCCTGGTGGAGCGCGGGAGGCAGCGGCATCCGGACCGGGACCGCGGTCACCCGTGGCTCGATCGTCGGCTCGCCGGCGACGAGGCGCGCGTCGAAGTCGGCCAGGTCGCGGACGCCCATCAGGGGCCAGGCGTCGGCGGCGGCGTACTCGTACAGCAGGAGCGCGCGCGGCAGGTCCGACATGTTCTGGGCCGAGCCGTGCAGGAGCCGTACGTGGTGAACGCTCATCGAGCCGGCGCGTCCGGTCAGCGGCACGGCGCGCTCCACCTCGCGGGCGATGGCGGCGGGATCGACGGCGCCGCAGAAGGAGCCGCCGGCGTGGTGGTCCCAGACGGGACCGCGATGGCTGCCCGGCACCACGAGCAGCGGCCCGTTGTCGAGCGTGCAGTCGTCGAGCATGACCCCGACCGCCAGCAGGTCGTCGTTGGTGTGCGGGTAGAACGCCCAGTCTTGATGCCACTCGACCGGCGAGCCGTAGCGCGGCGACTTGAGGTTGATCTTGGAGCCGTGCAGCCGGATCCCCGGGCCGAGCAGCCGCTGGAGCAGGGTGACGAGTCGCGGGTGGCGGACGAGCCGCTCGAAGCTCGGGAAGAACCGGTGCGGCGTCTTGATCCGCCGCACGCGCGGCGCCTCGGGCCGATGCCCCGGCTCGAGGTCGTACACCTCGGTGTGGTCGGCGACCTCCCGCGCGCCCTCGAGGACCTCCGCCATCTCGCGGCGGAGCTCGTGGAGGGTCGCCGCCTCGAGCACGCCGGGCACGACGAGATAGCCCTGTTCGCGATAGAACGCCACGTCCCGGTCCGAGATCATCTCCGCTCCTTCCCGGCCGGTCGCCCGACCGCTCTCGAATCCGAGGCTAGCACGCGGCGCCAGCGCCGGCAACGCGAAGGCCGCTCTTGACACGCTCCGTCGGTTGACCGACATTTGGGAGCGCGCCTCGCCGCGAGAGGTCAGGCGCACGGGCCCGCGGGCCGCGATCAACGATGATCAGGAGGAACGCCATGCTCGATCACCGCGTCAGCCGCCGGAAGCTGCTCCTGGGCGCCCTCGGTACCTCCGCCGCGCTGGCCCTGCCGCGGCCCGCCGCGCCCGCCGTGAAGAAGGGCGCGAGCCTGCGCCTGTGGATCCTCAAGACCTACGTCGAGCCGACCAACAAGGCGGTCGAGGCGAGCGCCCAGCGCTGGGCCCAGAAGCACGGCGCCAGCGTGACCGTCGAGTACTTCACCTTCGAGGACATGCAGACCAAGTACGTGGCGGCCATCGAGAACAAGAGCACGCCCGACGTCGGTCAGCTCGAGACCGGCGCCCCCGCCCGCTTCGCCGGCATGGGCCAGCTCCTCGACCTCACGAGCTTCGCCCGGCAGATCGAGGGCGAGGTCGGAAAACCCCCCGCCAACGTGGCCCCGGTCACGCAGGTCGGCGACAAGGTGTACGTGATCCCCTGGTACATCATGGCGCCCTTCTGGTACGTCTGGCGCGACGTCTTCGACAAGCACAAGGTGAAGCTCCCGAACACCTTCGAGGAGGCCAAGCAGGCCGCCCAGGCGCTGAACCGCCCGAAGGACAACTTCTACGGGATGGGCCAGAGCTGGAACCGCACCGCCGACGGCTACGGCGTGATGCAGAGCCTGATGTACTCCTACGGCGCCGGCTGGGCGGGCAAGGACGGCAAGTACCGGTCCATCAAGACGCCGGCCATGCAGCAGGCCATGCGGTGGGCGACCGACATCTACAAGGAAGGGCTCCAGCCGGCCGACACGCTCACGTGGACCGGGTCGGGCAACAACGAGAACTTCATCGCCAGGAACATCGCCCAGACCTCCAACGGCCCGAGCATCACGTTCGCGCTCGAGAACGCGCTCGCCAAGGCGACCGACGCCAAGGATCGCAAGCAGAAGGAGGAGGCGCTGGCCAATCACGTGGCGCTCCCGCACCCCGCGGGCCCCGACGGCCGGCGGATGTGGGCCATCGCCATGAGCCTCGGCATCTTCAAGAACAGCAAGGACCCCGAGGCGGCCATGAGCCTCGTGGCCCACCTGCTCTCGCCCGAGGAGACGGTGGGCGTCATGAAGGACTCCTACGGCCAGTTCGCGCCCGTGCTCGACAAGGCCCGCGCGGCCTCGAAGGACTACTTCAACAAGAACGAGAACTACCGCACGTTCGGCCGGGCCGCCGAATGGTTCGTCGGCACCGGCTGGCCCGGGCCCGTCACCGCGGCGGCGGCCGAGGTGCAGGCGAGCAACGTGCTGACGGACGCGCCGGCCAAGGTGATCGTGGACAAGTGGTCGGTGGACCAGGCCGTCGACTGGGAGGACAAGAAGATCAAGGACATCTACGAGACGCTCCGCGGGTGACGTGGAGCGCGATCAGAGCCTGGGGGCGCCGGCGCCTGGTGCGCCGGGACACCGGCACCGCGCTCCTCTTCCTCCTGCCCCTCTTCGTCCTCGTCGTCGGCCTCATCTTCTATCCGTTCGCCCGGGCGATCTGGCTGTCCCTCACCGACAAGCTCGTCGGCTACCCCGAGCGGTTCGTCGGCCTCCGGAACTACGCCTACCTGGTCGAGGACGACGCCTTCCACCAGGTGATCCGCAACAGCCTCGTCTTCACGGTGGGCTCGGTCGCGCTCAAGATCGCGACGGGCATGGCGATGGCGCTGGTGCTGGGCAGCGTCGTGCGCGCGCGGAACTTCTTCCGCGGCCTGTTCCTCTTGCCGTGGATCACCTCGACCGTGATCATCGCGCTGACCTGGCGCTGGATGTTCGACGCCTTCCCCGGCCGCGGCTTCCTCAACAGCCTGCTGCTGGACCTGGGCCTGCTCGACCGCCCCATCGCCTTCATGGCCACCCCGCACGGCGCCATGGCCGCCGTCATCGTCGCCAACTGGTGGCGTGGCTTTCCGTTCTTCGGCGTCTCGTTCCTGGCCGGGATGCAGTCCATTCCCGGCGACCTCTACGAGGCGGCCTCGGTGGACGGCGCCGGCCGCTGCCGCCGCTTCTGGCACATCACGCTGCCCGGGCTCAAGCACGTCATGATCGTCACGACGCTCCTGAGCTTCATCCTGACGATCAACGACTTCAACATCATCTACGTGATGACGCGGGGCGGGCCCGGCAGCGCGACCCAGGTGTTCGCCACCTACTCCTACCAGGTGGCGTTCGGCCAGCTCCGGTGGGGCCGCGGCGTGACGATCTCGATCTTCCTGGTGCCGCTGCTGGTCATCGGGATCGTCCTGATCAGCCGGTATCTCCTACGGGAGCGGCGCTGAGATGCGCGGCGCGCTCACGGTGGCCGGCCTGGTCCTGTTCCTGCTCGTGGTCCTGGTGCCGTTCTGGTGGATCGCCAGCATGTCGTTCAAGACCTACGAGCAGGTCCAGTTCGCGACCAGCATCTACGTGCCGCGGCCGTTCACCTGGGAGAACTACGTCGGGCTGTGGACGGAGACCCGGTTCCCGCTCTGGCTGCGCAACAGCCTGATCACGGCCCTCGTCGTGACGGCGTCGACCACGGTCATCGCCGCCCTCGGCGGCTACGCGGTGGCGCGGCTCCGGTTCCCCGGACGGGAGGCGGTGGCGAGCCTGATCCTCATCCTGTACCTGATCCCGCCCGCCCTCCTGTTCATCCCGCTCTATCGCGTGCTCGCCGAGCTCGGCGCCACCGACCACCTCGGCGCCCTGTTCCTCTCCTACCCGACCTTCACCGTCCCCTTCTGCACCTGGCTCCTGATCGGCTTCTTCAAGGCGCTGCCCGACGAGCTCGAGGAGGCGGCGCTCATCGACGGCGCCAGCCGCGCCACCGCGTTCGTCCGCGTGCTCCTGCCGCTCGCCGCCCCGGGGCTGGTGGCGGCGGCGATCTTCGCGTTCACGCTGTCCTGGAACGAGTTCCTCTACGCCCTCGTGTTCATCCAGGACGAGCGCTCGATCACGGTGCCGGTGGGCCTGAACCTCCTGATCTACGGCGACGTCTTCCACTGGGGCCAACTGATGGCCGCCTCCGTGATCACGACGATCCCGGTGGTGGTCCTCTACGTCTTCATCCACCGGTTCATGGTCGAGGGGCTCGCCGCGGGATCGGTGAAGGGGTGACTCCGGGGTGCCGTCAGCCGGCGACGACCCCCGGGCGCCGCCACCGCCCGCCCGAGGGCTCAGGCCCCGGCGTCGCCGACCTCGGTCCTCAGCGCCCGGTCCACCGCAACGTAGCACGCCTCGATCGCGGCCGCCGGCGCCACGAGATCCGGCACGCTTCCGGCTCGAGCCAGGCGTTCGAGCTCGGCACAGCGCTCCGACAGGGCGCGCGCGCCGAGCGTTGCGCTGGTGCCTTTCATGGCATGCGCGGCGGCGAGGACCGCCGGCGTGTCGCCTCGCGCAGCGGCATCGCGCAGCTCGGCGAGCGTCGAGGGAGCCCGCTCCAGGAACGCCGCGATCACCTGCCGCAGGAGTGCGGCATCCCCCAGGTCCTCCCGCAGCTCATCCAGCACCCCGCGGTCGAGCAGGTCCACCGAGGTGGCCTCGTCGCCGACCTCCGCCTCGACCGCACGCGGGCTTGTCAACGGACGGCAGTCGCCGAGCGCCCGCTTCAGCTCATCGAGGCGGATCGGCTTCACGACGTAGTCGTCCATGCCCGCCGCGAGACACTGCTCACGGTCGCCGGCCATCGCCTCGGCCGTCGTGGCGATGATGCGAGGACGCTGGCGAGGAGGCCACCGTGCGGCGATCGCGCGACTCGCCTCGAGGCCGTCCATCCCGGGCATCTGGACGTCCATCAAGACGACGTCGTAGGGCGCTCGGTCGAGGCGGGCCAGCACCTCGTGGCCGTTGGCCGCCACGTCGGCCTGGTAGCCCAGCCGCTCGAGCAGGCGCAGGGCCACCGTCTGATTGACGGCGTTATCCTCGGCGAGGAGGATCCGCAACGAGACGGCCGGCGCCACCGACGCGGAGGAGGACTCACCGGCGGGGGGTGGCGGGGCCTCGCCGGTGTCTCCGAGGATCTCGAGTAAGCGGTCATGGAGCAGCGAGAGCTTCAAGGGCTTCGACAGCACCGCGGCGAAGCCGGCCTCGCGCGCGACGGGGAGCGATTGACCGATGGACGACAGCAGCATGAGCGCAAGGAACTCGGCTCCGCGCCAGGCGCGGATCTCCCGGGCGAGCATGATGCCGTCCATGTCCGGCATCTGGTAGTCGAGGAGGGCGACGTCGTAGGGATCCCCCCGGCGGATCCACTCCAGGGCCTCGAGCGGCGAGCCGGTCTCGCGGGCATGCATACCCCACCGTTCGGCCTGGATCTTGAGGATGCGACGGTTCGTGCGGTTGTCGTCGACGATCAGGGCTCGCTTGCCGGCGAGCCCGCCCCGGCCGCTTTCCCACGAGGCGGCCGCCGGCGTCGGACCTGCCTCGGCCACGATGGTGAAGTGGAACGTCGAGCCCTTGCCGACTTCGCTCTCGGCCCAGATGCGCCCGCCCATCAGCTCGCAAAGACGCTGGCAGATGGCGAGCCCGAGACCGGTGCCGCCGTAGCGCCGCGTCGTGGAGACATCCACCTGGCTGAACGACTTGAAGAGGCGATCGAACCGTTCGGGCGGGATCCCCACCCCGGTGTCCCGGACGGCGAAATGCACCTCGTGACGGGGCCCGTCCAGCGGTCGGGCGGAGACGGTGATCCCGATCTCTCCCGCCGGCGGCGTGAACTTGACCGCGTTGCCCACGAGGTTCACGAGGATCTGCCGCAGACGGGCGACGTCTCCGACCAGCGTCGCCGGCACCGTGCCTTCCACGAGGTAGGTGAGCTCCAGGCTCGCCTCCTGGACCTTGGGCGCCACGAGCTGCATGGACTCCTCGACGCACGCGGCGAGGTCGAAGGGCGCCCGCTCCAGCTCGAGCCGCCCTGACTCGATCTTCGAGAAGTCGAGGATGTCGTTGATGATGGTCAACAGATGATCCCCGCTGCTCCGGATCGTCTCCGCCATCTCCCGCTGCTGGCGGTCGAGCCGCGTGTCCGTCAGGAGGCCCGACATGCCGATGATGGCATTCATCGGCGTCCGGATCTCGTGACTCATGTTCGCGAGGAACGCCGATTTCGCCTGCGTGGCCGCCTCGGCGGCGACCTTGGCCCGCTCGAGCAGAGCCTCTGCCCGCTTCCGTTCGATGAACAGCCCGACCTGCCCCCCCACGGCCTCGAACATCCTGAGCAGCTCCTCGTCGGGCTCGCGGATCTCGGGGCTGAAGAACTCCATCACGCCCAGGAATCCGCTCGGGCCGACGATGGGGAACGCGAACGCCCCGTGGAGTCCATCCTTGGCCGCGTGCGACGCGCGGGGGAAATTTGTGTCCTTGACGACGTCGGGGATCCAGGCGGCTCGGCCTCCACTCCAGACCCGGCCCGGCAAGCCCACCCCGCGCGGGAAGGTGACGTGCCGGTTGACGTCCAGGAACTCTTGCAGCTCCCGGGGTGGCGCGATCCACGTCTCGGCGCAGCGCAGCGCGTTCTCGTCCGGATCGACGGTCCAGCGAGCGCCCATGACCCAGTCCAGGCTCTCACCGACCAACCGAAGGATCCGGGGAATCGCCTCGTCGAGCGTCTTCGCCTCGACCAGGATGCGGGTCGCCGCGAACTGGGTGGCCAGCCGGCGCTCGCCCGTCTTGCGCTCCCGGTCGGCTCGATCGAGCGATCGGGACGTCACACCGATCACCATGGCGAAGACGAGGATGTTCGCCACCGCGACCAGCGCGACGCCCAGCTCCGCGCCGAGGAGGCCCGCCCGCTGGCCCAGCAGCCTGAGCCAGCCCAGCAGCGTGGGAATGAGGATGGCGGCAGGCAGGAGCCGGCGGGCCAGGACGCCGCCCGCATCGTCGCTGGTGATGACCGACACGAAGCCTCGGCCGGGGCGAGCGCAGAAGGTCCCGACGCCGAGCACGAGGAACACGATCGCGCTGGGGAGCGACATGGGCTTGTAGCCGGTGACACCGTAGAGCTCGCCCACGCCGTACGCATATCCCAGCAGCGACGTCAGGGCGATGGTGATCGGGACGAGGACGATGAACTGCGCGGGCCGGGACCTCGGCCGCGGTTCCCAGTCGAGCAGCAGCAACGTCGCGCCGATCAGCAGGAAGTTCAGGGCGCTGTTGGGCGACATCTGGTTGGCGCCAACTCGCTCCCGGACCATCATCTCGTCGAACCCGAAGTTGGCGCCGATGCCGTGCTCGAGCAGGGTGATCGCACCGATGGCAACGACGAGGCCCGCACCGACCTGGGCCATCGACGAGACCCGAGTCCGCCGGCCGGGCTCGGCGGAGGCCTCCTGCAGGAGCCAGAGCGAGGCGCCGGCCAGGATGAATCCGAGGGCCGTCAAGGGGTTCATGGCGACGCGGCCCGGACGGAGGCTCGTGAGCTCGGCGACGCCGAGCTGCCATCCGAGGAGGCCCAGGCAGCCAACCACGACGACGAACAGGCTCGTCGCTCGCGACACGGCTCGAAGCGAGGCCAGCCGCGCGGGGTTGACGCCCCGCTCGGCGTTCCGCGCGATCCGGGCGACCGCGTCGCTCTCGCTCATGAGCCGGCACCTTGGTCGGCGCGGCGACGCAGGAGCCAGGCGTGCACGCGGGCGCGCACGTGCGCCGGCCGGAACGGCTTCGTCAGATAGTCCGTGACCCCGGCGGCGAAGCCGGCCGCCGTGTTCTCGGCGCCCGCCTGCGCCGTGATCAGAACGACGGGCACCTCGCGCAGGCGCGAATCGGCGTCGTCGCGCAGCGCGCGCGTGACGTCCACGCCGCTCGACCCCGGCATCTGCCAGTCCAGCAGCAGCAGCGCCGGGCGCTCCGCGCGCGCCAGGCGCAGGGCCATCTCGCCATCGCTCGCCGTCACCACGCGGAAACCGTCGGCCTCCAGGCTGAGGGCCAACAGCTTCACGATGGCGGGATCGTCATCGGCGACGAGGATCGTCTCCGGTCTCGCGCGCCGAGGCATCGGGGCGGCCGCGCTCGACGGACGGGCCGGCGCGGCCTCCCCCTCGGCCAGCTCCAGCACCTGGCCCTCGGCCCCGGCCAGCACCTCGAGCGCGCTCCCACTGGCCGCGGCCCGCCGGCGGCAGGTCTCCACCAATCGGTCGAGCGCGTCGTCGTCCCGCAGGGGGTCGTGGTGAAAGAGCGCGAGGCGCCGGGCGCGAGCGACGACGGCGTAGTCCACCGCCGACTCGGCGGGGCTGTGGCCCCAGCCCACCTTGTGCGGGTACTCGTCGAGGCTGTACTGCGCGTCGTGGATGACGACGTCGGCGCCGGCGAGGAACTCGACGTGACGGCGGTCCTCGCCGTGCACGGGTTGAGCCGGAGCCGCCCCGGGCGCGGCCGTGACGGCGCCGACGAGGCCGGATGCGTGGGGCTCGTGATCGACCGAGTAGACCATCGCGACCGAGCCCACCTCGAGCCGATAGCCAAGGGCCAGCGCGGGATGATTCAGGTACTTGGCGACCACGCGCACGCTGCCGATGGCGAAGCTGCCCTCGGCGAGGTCGTGGTAGCGGATCGTGGCCCCGAGCTGCCCGAGCGTGACGGGGAAGTACGTGTACTCCATCTGCCCCGCCAGCGTCCGTTCCAGCTGGTGCCCCAGGTCACCCGGGGCATAGATGTCCCATTCGTTGTCGGGGTTGAACAGGGGCGCGAAGAAGGGAAAGCCCTGGATGTGGTCCCAGTGCGTATGGGTGATCATCAGGTGCCCACGCACGGGGCGCCCGTTCGAGGCCAGCGCCAGCCCGAGTCGGTGGGCGCCGGTGCCGCAGTCGAGGACGATCAGGGTGCCGTCCGCCGTGCGCACCTCGACGCACGACGTGTTACCCCCGTAGCGGAGCGTGGTCGGACCCGGCACCGCCAGCGACCCACGGGTGCCCCAGAACCGGATCAGCATCGCCGTCCCCCTGGGAGTGCCCTACGAGCTGTAACGCTAGCGCACCCACCAGGGGAGAGCAACCTCGGGATTCGCGATCGCGGAGGCCAGTCCGGCCGCGGTTCGTGAAATCGTGGGCCAAGGGGACGCGATCGACTTCACAGAATTCACGTGCGCGACTTCGTTGCGCGCTGATCGGTTGCTCGGCGCCGACGCGGGCGTCCTGCAGAACGTGAATGGAGGGTCGGTGATACGCCGCCCCCTACCACGTGCCGGCCGCTATCCGTCGACGAAGACGGCCGCTCGATGCGTCTTCGGCAAGAACACGTAGAGCCGGTGCCCTCGACCATCGAGCGCGGTCGTGTGTGCGCCGGGCTCGGTCGACACCGTCTCCAGCCCTCGCATGCGGTCTATGTCGATCACATCGACCACCCCAGGGTCGCCGACGGCGACGTACAGGCGGCCGAGGAGTCGGTCGAGGAAGATCACGTCGGGTGCCCCGGAGAGCGCGATCGTCCCGAGCACGCGTCCGGTCACCGCCTCCATCGCGACGAGCTGCCCCTCGTCGCAGGCGCAGAACAGCCGACCGCTATCGGCGTCGAGCTCGAGACCATGCGGCCCGGCGCTCGGCACCAGGTAAGTCTCGGCGATCCGGTCGGGAACATCACCCGCGACCGTCACGATCTGAGCTGGATCGGCGATGTTGACGAAGAAGCGATCGAGCCGAGCGTCATAGATCGCCCAGCGCGTGCGACCCGGGACGGGGATGGCGCTCCGCATCCGCCGCTGGTCGACGTCGACCACGGACAGAGTGAACGAACCCCGCACCGCGGGATCGCCCACGTTGGCCGCCAGCAGGATTCCTCGACGCGCATCGAAGGCGAGTCCGTTGGGCCGGATCCCGACCGGGACCTTGGTCAGGGAGCCTTCGGCGCCGGGCGCGTAGATGCCGACGGTGTCCTCGCCCCGATTCGAGGTGAACGCCAGGTCACGCTCCTCGGAGACCAGGACGCCGGCGACCGCCGCGAGACCGCTGATCGAGGAGACGTACGCCTGGCGCGCGCAATCGATCACGTCCACCGCGTCGTTCGCCGTGTGCGCCACGTACAGCCGCTCCGTGCGCGCATGGATCGCCGCATGGTCGAATCCGCCCGGAGTAGCGTGAGCGGGAAGATCGATGTGACCGGCCGGGCGAAGGGCCACCGCTAGCTCGTCCGCTTCCGCCGGCTAGCCACACTCGTACGGTTCAATGCAAACCCTCGCGATACGCCTGCTCGATCCGCTGCTGGATCCCTTCGACCGCGTCCTCGGGAGACCCGGTCTGCTCGACAACGCTCCCGCCGATGAACGGTAGCGCATCTTCCCTGCGCACGCCGGGGGCCGCACCGCCGCCCAACGTCTGCTCGCCTATTCCCCCGTCGGCCGCAGAGCCCGCGCTCCTCCGGCCGCGTACCAGGCAGAGACTCCGCCGCGGATGTAGCGCGCGTCGAAGCCGCGCTCCCTGAGCGTTTTCGTCACGTTACAGCCGACGTGAAAGCCATACGCGCAGTAGACGGCGACCGGCTGGTCGGACGACAGCTCTCCAATCCATTCCTCGACCCGGTCGGGGTCGCGCCAGACTGCACCTTCCATCAGGTCCACGCTCCTCGAAATGTGGTGCCGCGGCCGGGCGTCGAGCACCTGCACGCGTTCGCCCTTCGCGAGCTGCGCGGAGAGTTCTTCGACGGAGAGCGACGGAAGGCTCGTGTCGGAAGCGTCTTCCCGTGGTAGCGCGCGACCGGCGCAGACCGCGGCCATCCGTTCCGTGACCGCCGCCCAGTCGACGTTGCGCATGAACGCGTCGATGTAGGCGGTGGCGTTCGCGCCGAAGTCCAGGTGGTACGCGTGCTCGTACATATCGAGCGCCAGGACGGGGGCGGCGTCGACGGCGGCCTGCGAATGATCGGAGGCGATCTGGTTCCACAGCCGTTTCTGTCGCCGCGAGTACGTGAGCAGGACCCAGCCGGATCCGCCGGCGAGCGACTGCGCAGCCCCGACGAACTCCCGGCGCCAAGCGGCGACGCTTCCGAAATGCTCGTCGAGCACGGCGCGGATCTCGTCCGGGATCTTGTTCCCCTCACCGCCCAGGTTCCCAAAGTACAGCTCGTGGAGCGCGACGGAGCCCATGGCGATCAGCTCTTCACGCTTCAGGGCGCGGATCCTGTAGCCCGGTGTTCCCGCGTCGAGCCCCGCCAGCTCGCCGCGGACCGCGTTCAAGGTTCGCACGGCAGCGCCGTAATTGTTCTCGTAGTGGCTCACGATGAGTCGCTCGGAGAGTCCATTCAACGTCCACGGCCGGACCGGAATTGGCGTGATCTCTTGGTGCATGGTCGGTGTCCTCCCTGTCACGGTCTTGCGCTGTTGGTCAAGTCGATCGCCGCCTTCAACCCTTGGGCCAGCCTCCCCGGGTCGTCATTGGCCCAGAAATGCATGTAGAAGAGCCGCGGCGAATCCTGAAGCGCGTGATTGTGGATCGCGGTCACGTCGATGCCGTGCCGGCGCAGCGCCGCGGCGACGGGATTCACTTCCTTGTCGACGAGGACGAAATCGCCGGTGATCGCCGCCTTGCCGTCCGCGGTCGGCTGGAAGTTCATGACCGTCGTGACGCCCATCGCGGGCAGCAACGGCGTCCCCATCTCGGTGATGGCCTCCGCGCGGGCGACCGTCACCTGGAACACGCCGGCGCCGATCTCCCGCCCCGCTCGGCCAAGCGCCTGCTCGATCTGCTTCGTGTCGAGCGTCGGCCCGGCGCTGGCGGCGGCTCCACTGCCCGCGCCGAGCGGCGTGGCGCTGGCGGACAGCGCCTGGCGCAGGGCCTTCGCGAGCTGGACGGCCTCCCCGTGCCCGGCGTAGTGCATGTACATCACGTGGGGCGACATCTCGTTCAGATGGTTGTGGACGGCGGTGACGTCGAGCCCGCCTGCCATGAGGCCGGACATTACGCCCGGGATCTCCTGATCGAGCAGCACGAGGTCACCCATGACCATCGCGTGATCTCCCACTTGCTTGAAGGCGGCGTAGGAGCCGAGGGCGAACGGCGCCTTCACGGGCACGCCCTTGACGGTGACGGCGAGGTCGGTCCGCGGCATCCCGATGCGGAAGACATCGCCGGGCTGCAGCTGACCGGCCTTGCCAAGCGCCTGCTCGACAGCCTTCCAGTCAGGATCGGCGGCGCGCACCAAGCTCGGCGCAACGACGAACGCGATGAGACCGAGCCCCACGATGGCGTGCCTCAACCTTCTCGTTTTCGAGACCCATCGACGGCGCTCTTGGATCTCCGTCTGCATGATGCCCATGATCGCGGGCCCACCGTAGGCCGTGAACCCCAGCTTCAGGAAATGCGTCGCGATCTCCCGCCAGTGCGCGGCAAACGACTCAGGCT
>WNGA01009423.1_pt1 | contig 13164 bp, 12 predicted proteins | sample 5400061 | NCBI WGS metagenome assembly WNGA01 (sample SAMN13153366, study PRJNA577476) | soil metagenome | isolation source: 100 cm soil or saprolite under grassland replicate 2 | place: USA:California | collected 2016-06-15
TTTGCCCGACCGCCGCAAGAGGCGCGCGCCATCCTGACCGGAATTCAGGCGGCCTATGTGGTCACTTGCGGTCCGCTCGGAGCGAACGGGCTCGGCTCCGAGCAAGATGCCCCCAGCCTGGCGGGCCGGCTGCAGGCGGGGGACGTTCCCGATTGGCTCGAGCCGATCCGGGAGATGCAGGGTCCCTTTGCAGTGTACCAAGTGAAGCGGTAGCGGCCAACTTGGGTCGGCATTTGGTAGTGGGCTAACCCACTACCCGGCATTTTGCGGCGAGGGACTTGCCGCCACGGTTAAGTGAATCTCAACGCGTTTCCGCGCAGGCTCCGGAACCCGATGTCCCGAAGACGAGCCGGCCCATGTCGAGTGCGTCGCCTCAGCCGCGTTTTGCTCTCCTGTTCTGCCTTGCGTGGCTCCTCGTCGCGGTCGAGCTGGTGGTGCTCTACTGGGCGGGCACCGCCGAGACGCTGCTCGATACCGACGATGCGATGCGGCTCGTCGAGGTGCGCGGCTTCCTCGCCGGCCATGGCTGGTTCGATCTCACCGAGATGCGCCTCGAGCCGCTGCTCGGCTACGAATCTCACTGGTCTCGCCTGATCGATGCCGGGCTCGCCGGCCTGTTTCTCCTTTTCAAGCCGTTCGCGGGCGTCGCGCTGGCCGAGCGGCTGATGCGCACCGTCTGGCCGTTGCTCTGGCTCTGGCCGGCGATGTTCGGCGCTGCCGCGATCGCCTGGCGGCTTGCCGGGCGCGAAGCGGCGCTCGTCGCGCTCGTGCTCGCGGTCATCGGACTGCCCGCGCTGCAGCAGTTCAAGCCGGGCTCGATCGACCATCACAACGTTCAGATCGCGCTCTCGGTGCTGACCGTGGCGGCGACCGTCTGGTCGGACCGGCTGCGCTGGGCCGCCCGGGCGGCCGGCGGACTGACCGGGCTTGCACTCGGCATCGGCCTGGAATGCCTGCCCTACCTGGCGGCGTGCGGAGCAGCCATCGCCATCCGCTACGTGCTCGACCGCAGCAGCGCCGACGCGTTGCGCGGCTACGGGCTTTGGCTGGCCGGGAGCGCGGCCGCAGCCTTCCTGGTCAGCGTCGGCCCCGAACACTGGACGCGCAGCGTGTGCGACACGATCGCGATCAATCTCGCGCTCCCCATTGTGCTCGCCGGATGCGTGCTCTCGCTCGCCGGACGCTTCAAGACGGATCCCCGCATCTGGTCGCGCTGCGGCTTGGTCGCGGTCGCCGGCCTCCTCGCCGCGACGGTGTTCCTTATGCTCGAGCCGCGCTGCCTTGCCGGACCCTTCGCCCTGATGGACCCGGCGGTGCGGCCGATCTGGCTCGCCCGGGTTCATGAGATGCAGCCGCTCGCGGCGTTCGCCCGCGACATGCCGGTGAAAGCGGCGGCGATCATGGCGTTTCCCGTCGCGGCGCTGGTGTCCGCCGTCCTGCTCGCGCGGGATGCAAAGCTCATCCGCGATTTCGGCTTTCTTGTCGCCGGCGCGGCGTTCCTCCTCGCCCTGGCCACGACCGTCGCGGTGATCAAGGCCTACAATTATCCCATGTGGCTCGGCATGCCGCTGGTCGCAGCGGTCGCGCTGCGCTTGTGCCTGTTGCTCAAGCTTCAGACGCTGACGGCGCGGCTCACGGCGGCCGTGCTGCTAACCCCGACGGTACTTTCGGCCGGCGCGGTCGGGATCGCGCAAGCTGCCGGGCAACACGCGGCGGCCGAGGGCCGGCCGGCCGAGCAAAGCGCGTGCTTCCGGACCGAGAATTACGCGCCATTGGCGCGGCTCCCGGCGGGTCTTGTGGCGGCCGATGTCGACCTCGGACCGTTCCTGCTGGCGCTGACGCCGCATTCGGTTCTTTCAGCGCCCTATCACCGCTTGTCGGCCGGCGTGATCGCCGCGCATCAGGCTCTCGCCGCACCGCCCGATGCGGCGCGCGCCGTCCTCGCCCGCGTCAACGCCGCCTATGTGGTCACCTGCGGACCGCGCGCTCCGATCGGCCTCGGCGAAGCGGACCGCGCCGCGAGCCTTTGGGGTCGGCTCCAGGCGGGCGCGCCGCCGGATTGGCTCACGCAAATGCCGGAAACGAAGGGCCAAGTCTTCGCCGCCTATCGCGTCAAGCCGTGAAGCTTTATGGCTCGTTTACCGGGCCGTGCGATGGCTTGGCCATGACGGCTCATGCTCCTGCCATCAGTACTTCGGCGAAGGATCGTTACGCCAAGCTTGCGTTTGCCATCGGCGTATTCCTCGTCGTGCTCGAGGCCGCCTATTTGCTCGCCTCCCACCTCCCCTATGACCCGGAGGGCTTCCTGGTCGGGCGCGATTTCGTCAACACCTGGATGGGAGCGCGGATCGCGCTCACCGGCGACCCGACGCCGTGGTTCGATTTCGATACCTATAACGCCGCCCTGCGGTCGACGTGGGGAGCGGCGTATCCGCAGCACATCTGGTCCTATCCGCCGCATCTTCTGCTCTTCACCTGGCCGTTCGGATTGATGCCCTATCTGCCGGGCCTTGCCGTGTGGTCCGCGATCGGCTTTGCGCTCTACCTGATCGCCGCGGCGGACGGCGACCGGCGCCCGCAGACGCTCATCCTGCTCGCGGTTGCGCCCGCGGTCGTGATGAACATCTTCACCGGCCAGAACGGCTTCTTCACGACGGCGCTTCTGGTCGGCGGATTGATCATCCTCGACCGGCGTCCGCTGCTCGCAGGGATCCTGTTCGGCCTTCTGACCATCAAGCCCCAGCTCGGACTGCTCGTGCCGGTCATGCTGGTGCTGACCGGGCGCTGGCGCACGATTGCCGCCGCGGCGGCGACGACCGCGGCGCTGGCGGGCCTCACCACCTTGGTGTTCGGGCCGCGGGTCTGGACCGCCTATCTCGACGTCGCGATGCCGGCCCAAACCCACGCCATCACTCATGGCACCGGCATCTTCGTCTCGATGATGCCGACGCCGTTCATGAATTTGCGGGCTGCGGGGCTCCCGCTCGATCTTGCCTGGAGCGTGCAGGCGGTCGTCTCCGGCGCCGCTCTCGCGGCCATCGTCTGGACCTTCTGGAAGCGCCGCGATCCGGGGCTGTCGATGGCGCTATTGGTAACGGCTGCGTTTCTCGTCACGCCCTACGCCTTCAACTACGACATGGTGATCTTCGGTTGGGTCCTGGCCAAGCTCGCCGATCGCTCCGACAACGCCCCTTTCGACTATGGCCTGATGCTCGCGGTCTGGACGCTCCCGGTGACGACCATCGCAGCCGGACTTGCGGGCATTCCGGGCTCGGCGCTCGTGCTCATTGCTTTCGCCGGCAGGCTCCTTGGGCGGCTGGCGCACGCCGGCGAGGTTCCGGCGGGCAGCGCCGACGGGGCGGGTCGGCAAGCGGCTCGCCCGAACATGGCGGCGCTGGCGCCCATCGCCGATGGGCGCCGAATGCCTTCATAATCCTCCCGGATTCACTCTCGGGCGACTTGCAGCCGATTGAGCCCCTCCTATATGAGCCTTGGCCGCCGCGGGGCGCGGCGATACGTGTGTCAATGGGGGTCGGACCAGGGGGGTGGTCGGCGGGCGCCAGCCCGTCCAGGACTTACCTTCCGGGCGCTGTTAGGCCCGCCCGGCCTGCCGCAAGAAGAGAGGGTTAAATCATGGCGAAGGTCATCGGCATCGACCTCGGCACCACCAATTCCTGCGTTGCGGTTATGGAAGGCTCCACGCCGAGGGTGATCGAGAACGCCGAGGGCATGCGGACGACGCCCTCCATCGTGGCCTTCACCGACGACGGCGAGCGGCTGGTCGGCCAGCCGGCGAAGCGCCAGGCCGTCACCAACCCCGAGCGCACCATCTTCGCGGTCAAGCGCCTGATCGGCCGGCGCTACGACGACCCGATGGTCGAGAAGGACAAGAAGCTCGTCCCCTACAAGATTGTGCGCGCCGGCAACGGCGACGCCTGGGTCGAGGTGGACGGCAAGACCTATTCGCCCTCGCAGATTTCCGCCTTTGTGCTGCAGAAGATGAAGGAGACGGCCGAGGCCCATCTCGGCACCAAGGTCGAGAAGGCCGTCATCACGGTTCCCGCCTACTTCAACGATGCCCAGCGCCAGGCGACCAAGGACGCCGGCAAGATTGCCGGGCTCGAAGTCCTGCGCATCATCAACGAGCCGACGGCGGCCGCGCTCGCCTACGGGCTCGACAAGAAGAAGACCGGGACGATCGCGGTCTACGACCTCGGCGGCGGCACCTTCGACATTTCCATTCTCGAGATCGGCGACGGCGTGTTCGAGGTCAAATCGACCAACGGCGACACGTTCCTCGGCGGCGAGGATTTCGACATGCGCCTGGTCGGCTACCTGGCCGACGAGTTCCAGAAGGAGCAGGGCATCGATCTGCGCCGCGACAAGCTCGCGCTGCAGCGCCTCAAGGAGGCCGCCGAGAAGGCGAAGATCGAGCTGTCGTCCACGACCCAGACCGAGATCAACCTGCCGTTCATCACCGCCGACGCCTCGGGACCCAAGCACCTGACCCTGAAGCTGACGCGGGCGAAGTTCGAGGCGCTGGTCGACGACCTCATCCGCAAGACGATCGAGCCGTGCCGGCTCGCCATCAAGGACGCCGGCGTGTCGGCGGCCGAGATCAACGAGGTGGTGCTGGTCGGCGGCATGACGCGCATGCCGAAGGTCCAGGAGGTGGTGAAGCAGCTGTTCGGCAAGGAGCCGCACAAGGGCGTCAACCCGGACGAGGTCGTGGCGGTCGGCGCCGCCATCCAGGCGGGCGTGCTGCAGGGCGACGTCAAGGACGTGCTGCTGCTCGACGTGACGCCGCTCTCGCTCGGCATCGAGACGCTGGGCGGCGTGTTCACCCGCATCATCGACCGCAACACCACGATCCCGACCAAGAAGAGCCAGGTGTTCTCGACCGCCGAGGACAACCAGACCGCGGTCACGATCCGCGTGTTCCAGGGCGAGCGCGAGATGGCGAGCGACAACAAGCTGCTCGGCCAGTTCGATCTCGTCGGCATCCCGCCAGCGCCGCGCGGCGTGCCGCAGGTCGAGGTCACCTTCGACATCGACGCCAACGGCATCGTCAACGTCTCCGCCAAGGACAAGGCGACGGCCAAGGAACAGCAGATCCGCATCCAGGCGTCGGGCGGCCTCTCCGAAGCCGACATCGAGCGCATGGTCAAGGATGCCGAGGCGCACGCCGAGGAAGACAAGCGGCGCAAGGCCGAGGTCGAGGCGAAGAACCACGCCGAAGCCATGATCCATGCGACCGAGAAGGCGCTCGCCGAGCACGGCTCCAAGGTCGGCGAGAACGAGCGGCGCGCCATCGAGAACGCGCTCGCCGACCTGAAGGAGGCCGTAAAGGGCAACGACCCCGAGGCGATCAAGGCCAAGACCGATGCGCTCGCGCAGGCCTCGATGAAGCTCGGCGAGGCGATGTACAAGCAGGCCGAACAGGCCGCGCAGCAGGGCGGCCCCGGCGCTGACGGCGGCGCAGGGGGCCCCGGCGGCACAGGTGGCGGCGCCAAGGAGGACGTCGTCGACGCGGAGTTCACCGAGGTCGACGACGACAAGAAAAACAAGAAATCGGCCTGAGCGACCGGGAGACCGGCGCGATGGCGAACATTAACTGAAGTCCAACGGCCCGGCGCCATCCTGCGGCGGGCCGTTTCTTTTCGTCGGGGGACGAACGCGGCGCAACGAGAACGCCAGACGACCATAAAGCGAGGGCGGGGTATGCCGGTGATGACCAAGCGCGATTACTACGAGATCTTGGGAGTTCAGCGCACCGCCACCGATGCGGAGCTCAAGGCGGCCTTCCGCAAGCTCGCCATGCAGCACCACCCCGACCGCAATCCGGGCGACAAGGACTGCGAGCACCGCTTCAAGGAGCTCAATGAGGCCTATGACGTCCTGAAGGACGGCGACAAGCGTGCGGCCTACGACCGTTTCGGCCACGCCGCGTTCGAGCACGGCGCGGGCGGCGCCGCGCACGGCTTCGGCGCCGACTTCGCCTCGACCTTCGCCGATATCTTCGATGACCTGTTCGGCATGGGCGGCCGCCGCGGCGGCCGCGCCTCGGGCCGCGAGCGCGGCGCGGATCTGCGCTACAACATGGAGATCAGCCTCGAAGAGGCGTTCACCGGCAAGACCGCGCAGGTGCGCATCCCCACCTCGGTGACCTGCGAGGCCTGTTCCGGCACCGGCGCCAAGGCCGGCACGCGGCCGCGCGCCTGTGCGACCTGCGGCGGCCAAGGCCGCCTGCGCCATGCGCAGGGCTTCTTCACCCTCGAGCGCACCTGCCACGCCTGCCATGGCCGCGGCCAGGTGATCGAGGATCCGTGTCCGTCCTGCTCCGGCTCGGGACGCGTGACGCGCGAGCGCACGCTGTCGGTGAGCATCCCGGCCGGCGTCGAGGACGGCACGCGCATCCGGCTCGCCGGCGAGGGCGAAGCGGGCGTGCGCGGCGGTCCGCCCGGCGATCTCTACATTTTCCTCTCGCTCGAATCGCACCAGTTCTTTCAGCGCGACGGCGCCGATCTGCATTGCCGCGTGCCGGTCTCGATGGTGACGGCGGCGCTCGGCGGCTCGTTCGACGTACCCACCATCGACGGCGCCAAGACCAAGGTGAAGGTGCCCGAGGCCACGCAATCGGGACGCCGATTCCGCCTGCAGGGCAAAGGGATGCCGGTGCTGCGCGCCAAGCAGGTGGGCGACATGTACGTGCAGGTCGTCGTCGAGACTCCGCAGAACCTGACGAAGCGGCAGAAGGAGCTGCTGGCTGAATTCGAGAAGATGTCGTCGCGCGAAACGCAGCCCGACACCGCCGGGTTCTTCGCGCGCGTCAAGGATTTCTTGGACGGGCTTGGGAACCGCCCCGGCTCTGCTTGACCCGACTTGACCCTTGACCCCTGCCCCATAGGGATTTACCGGTTAATGTCACATAACGGTGACATTCCACAGCGTTGGTCCGATGCCGCTTCCAGCCCTCGAGCTCCTGGAAAAAAAATTCGAGAGACACATGCGTCTCTTCGAGCTGAAGAAGGGTGCGCTGGAGAGGAAGATCGAGACGCAAATTCGCCGGCTGGAAGCGAAAAAAGGCATCCGCCTCGATGACGAGATGCACTTCATCCGGTCCTGGCTGGAGAAGCCGCTCGCGATCGGCGCCGTAACGCCGTCCGGCAAGGTGCTTGCGCGCACCATGGCGCGCTACGTCGACCCCGCCACGTCCGGGCCGGTCGTCGAGCTTGGTCCCGGCACCGGGCCGGTGACCGAAGCTCTGGTCGAGGAGGGGATCGATCCGGCGCGGCTCGTTCTCATCGAGTTCAATCCGACCTTCTGCAAATTGCTGCGGGCGCGCTATCCCACCGCGACGGTCGTGCAAGGCGACGCCTACGGCCTGCGCCATCTGCTCGGCGGGATGCTGCAGCGCCCGGCCGCCGCGGTTGTGTCCGGCCTGCCGCTCGTCACCAAGCCGATCGGGACGCGCCTGCGGCTTCTGCGCGAGGCCCTCGAATTGTTGCGGCCGGGCGCTCCGTTCATCCAGTTCACCTATGCGGTGGTGTCGCCGATCCCGAAGAGGCTGGCCGGCGTGCGCGCGGAAGCCTCCGAGCGGATCTGGAAGAACATGCCGCCGGCCCGGGTGTGGGTCTATCGCAAGGGCTGATCGTTCGGGCAACGGAGGACGGACAGACGGGAGGGGGCGCCTGGTCTGTCGTCCGTCTTCTGCCTAGTGACCGCCGATGGCCGCGCCCAAAATTCTCGTTCTCGCGGGCTCGATCCGCACCGGCTCCTTCAATGCGCGGCTCGCGGCGCTCGCCGCGAAGGAACTGGCGCTCGCCGAAGCCGACGTGACGCTGATCTCGCTCGCCGATTTTCCCATGCCGCTCTATGACGGCGACCTCGAAGCGGCGTCGGGTCCGCCCGAGAATGCCTATAAGCTCAAGCGGCTCATGTGCCTGCAGCAGGGCGTATTCATCGCCAGCCCGGAATACAACGCCTCGATCACGCCGCTGCTCAAGAACGCGCTCGACTGGGTCTCGCGCGTGCGCGAGGGCCGCGAGCCGCCGCTCGCCGCCTACAAGGGACGCGCGTTTGCGCTCGGCGCCGCCTCGAACGGCACCTATGGCGGCATGCGCTCGCTGATCGCGTTGCGTCAGGTGCTCGAGCTCGGCTGCGGCGCGCTCGTCATCCCCGAACAGCTGGCGGTGCGCGAGGCGGCGAGCGCGTTCGACGAGATGGACAATCTCAGGGACGAGCGTACGGCAGGAGTTTTGCAGGCGGTCGTCAATCGGTTGATCGACATGGCGCGAGGCTTTTAGGTGAACAGGCCCATGGAACTGCAGCCGCGCGACCGGCTGATCGTCGCCCTCGACCTGCCCTCGCTCAGCGATGCCGAGGCATTGATCGACAAGCTCGGCGATGCGGTCGGCTTCTACAAGATCGGGTATCAGCTCGCGTTCGCGTGCGGGCTTCCCCTCGCATCCGCGCTGGTCGGCGCGGGGAAGCGCGTGTTCCTGGACATGAAGCTGCACGACATCGGCAACACGGTGGCGCGCGGCGTCGAGAGCGTGGCGCGCATGGGAGCGACCTTCCTCACCGTGCACGCCTACCCGCAGACCATGCGCGCCGCGGTCGAGGCGCGGGCGGGCTCGACCTTACGCATTCTCGCCGTGACGGTGCTCACCTCCTATGACGACGCCGATCTCGCCGAGGCGGGCTACAGCGTCGGCGTCGACCAGCTGGTCGCCGAACGCGCCGCCCAGGCGCACGACCTCGGCGTCGACGGCATCGTCTGCTCGGCCGAGGAGGCGTCGCCGCTGCGCCTGATCGTCGGGCCGGACATGACGCTGGTCACCCCGGGCATCCGGCCGGCCGGATCGACGCTCGGCGATCAGAAACGCGTGGCAACGCCAGCCGGCGCGATCGCGGCCGGGGTCGACTATCTGGTGGTCGGCCGGCCCATCGTCGAGGCCGACGATCCGAGGGCCGTCGCCCGGAGCATCATTGCGGAAATCGCGCAAGCCTCACAGGCGGAAGGACGGTGACATGGCCAAAGGATACTGGATCGCCCACGTCGACGTGCACGACGAGGAGGGGTACAAGCCCTATGTGGCCGCGAACGCAGCGATCTTCAAGAAATACGGCGGCCGGTTCATCGTACGGGCGGGAAGATTCGAGGGCATGGAAGGGTCGAGCCGCTCGCGCAACATCGTGATCGAGTTTCCCGACTACGCGAGCGCGCTTGCCTGTTACCGCTCGCCCGAATATCAGCGCAACATCGCGGTGCGGCAGCCGCACGCGGCCGCCGACATCATCGTCATCGAAGGCTATGACGGCCCGCAGCCGTCGGATGGCTGACAAGCCGACTTCGCCCCGCTATACCGCCCACGATCGGAGACCTGATCCATGGCCGACATGCGGCTGATCGTGGCCGGCGCCGGCGGGCGCATGGGGCGTACGCTGATCAAGGCAATCGCCGAGACCGATGGCCTGGCGCTCGTGGGCGCAACCGAAGCCGCGGGCTCGCCCGCGATCGGGGAGGATTCCGGCGTCCTGGCCGGGCTTCCCCCCAACCGCGTGCCGGTGGTGGCGGAAGTCAAGCCGATGGCTATTGCGGCGGATGCGATCGTCGACTTCACGGTGCCCGCGGCGACAGTGGCGTTCGCGGCGCTCGCGGCGGAAGCCGCGATCGCGCACATCATCGGCACCACTGGCCTGTCGGCGGATGACGACGCGAAGATCAAGGAGGCCTCGCGCCGCGCCGTCATCGTCAAGTCGGGCAACATGAGCCTCGGCGTCAACTTGCTGGCGGCGCTGGTAAAGCGCGTGGCGAAGACGCTCGATGACGACTTCGACATCGAGATCCTGGAAATGCATCACAACAAGAAGGTCGACGCACCGTCGGGCACCGCGCTCCTGCTCGGACGCGCGGCGGCGGAAGGCCGCGGCGTCGATCTCGCCCAGCGCTCGGTGAAGAGCCGCGACGGCGTGACCGGCGCGCGGGCGAAGAGCGACATCGGCTTTGCGGCGCTACGCGGCGGCACGGTGGTCGGCGAGCACAGCGTGATCTTCGCCGGTCCGGCCGAGCGCGTCGAGCTTACGCACCGGGCCGAGGACCGTATGATCTTCGCCCGCGGCGCGCTCAAGGCGGCCCTATGGGCACGCGGGCAGAAGCCAGGGCTGTACTCGATGGCGGACGTGCTGGGACTGAAGGATTTCTGATTTTGGCCCCTCATCCTGAGGTGGCCGCGTAGCGGCCCTCGAAGGATGATCGGCCAAGGCCGGGCCGTCGCCCCCGGATCAAGTCCGGGGCAAGCTCTTCGAGGCTCGGCTCACGCTGGCACCTCAGGGTGACGGTTCAATGCAGGAGAGTGAAGAAACATGACCGACCATCTTCTCGTGCTCGTGCGCCACGGCGAGAGCGAGTGGAACAAGAAGAACCTGTTCACCGGCTGGCGCGACGTCGATCTCTCCGAAGGCGGCATTGCGGAAGCGCGCGCGGCCGGCCGCAAGCTCAAGGCACAGGGACTGAAGTTCGACGTCGCCTTCACCTCGGCGCTTATTCGCGCGCAGCGCACGCTCGATCTGATGCTGGAGGAGCTGGGGCAGACGAACCTTCAGGTGTTCAAGGACCAAGCGCTCAACGAGCGCGACTACGGCGACCTTGCCGGCCTCAACAAGGACGATGCGCGCAAGAAATGGGGCGCTGAGCAGGTGCACGTGTGGCGCCGTTCCTACGACGTGGCGCCGCCCGGCGGCGAGAGCCTCAAGGACACCGCCGCCCGCGTGCTGCCCTATTACATCCAGGAAATCTTGCCGCGCGTGCTGCGCGGCGAGCGCGTCCTCGTCTCCGCACACGGCAATAGCTTACGCGCGCTGGTGATGGTGCTCGACCGCCTGTCGCCCGAGCAGATCGTCAAGCGCGAGCTGGGCACCGGCGTGCCGATGGTCTACCGGCTCAATGCCGATTCGACCGTGGCGGAGCGGCTCGATCTGGCGGCGTGATAAGCGGTGCCCTCATGCCCGGCCTTGTGCCGGGCATCCACGTCTTAAAAATGCGAGTCGATTCAAAGACGTGGATGGCCGGGACAACCCTCGCCGCTGTGGCGGCTCGCCCGGCCATGACGAGACGGATGGGTCGAGGTCAAAGACCGTTGGTATTACGCCGCCAGCTTTCCCGCCTCCCATCCCAGGATCGCGCGCTTCCGCGTGAGGCCCCAGTGATAGCCGGTGAGCTCGCCTGACTTGCCGATCACGCGGTGGCACGGCACCACGAAACATACCGGGTTCTTGCCCACGGCGGCGCCGACCGCGCGCGCGGCCTTTGGGCTACAGACCTTGGCGGCAAGGTCGGAATAGGACGTCACGCGACCGAACGGCACCCGCAATAGCGCTTCCCACACCCGCACCTCGAAGTCGGTGCCGATCAGCACGACGCGCAGCGGCCGGTCGTGCCGCCACAGTTGTGGGTCGAAAATGCGCTGCGCGAGCGGCGCCGTCCGCTCCCGGTCCTCGGCGTAATTCGCCTTCGGCCAGCGGCCGCTCATGTCGGCGAAGGCAGCCTTCTCCTCGCCCGGGTCGGCGAAGGCGAGGCCGGCGAGCCCGCGCTCGGTCGCCATCACCAGCGCCATGCCGAACGGCGAGGGATGGAAGCCGTAGGTGATGGTCAGGCCTTCGCCGCCCGACTTCCATTCGCCCGGCGACATCGCCTCGTGGGTGACGAACAGGTCATGCAGCCGCCCCGGCCCGGACAGTCCGACCTCGTAGGTGGCGTCGAGCACGCTCGCCTGCTCGCGCAGCAGGCTGCGCGCGCTGTCGAGGGTGAGTGCCTGGAGAAAGGCCTTGGGGGTGAGGCCCGCCCAGCGGCGGAACAGATGGTGCAGCTCGGTCGGCGACACGCCGGCGGCCTCGGCGATCTCCTCGACCTCCGGCTGCGCGCGCCAGTGCCCGCGGATATGGGCGATGGCGCGGCGGACGATGGCGTAGTCGGTCGCCGCCGTGGAGAGCGCGGTCAAATCGGGAACGCGGTCGGGCGAGAGCATGACGTCCTCCTGGGACAAACGGGACATGGTGTGCATGCTCCCTAGCTAGGCCCCGCTGCGGCGCGTAGCCACCCGATTTCTGTGCTTGGTCCGTCACCCTGAGGTGGCCGCCGCAGGCGGCCTCGAAGAGCCTGCCCCGGACTTGATCCGGGGGCGACGGCCGTCATCCTTCGAGGCTCGCCCTTCGGGCGAGCGCCTCAGGATGACGGAAAGACCGTCCGGGTCGGTCCGCGTTTAGCCTCGCCCAGCGCGGCACCGAGCGCGGCGGCGAAATCTTCCTTCTCGGCCGGCCCGAGAAAATTCGCGATGGCGAGCTTGCGGCCGCGCGAGACCAGGAACAGCTTCTCGATCCCGTATTCCTCATGAGTCTCCTTGTCGAGCGTGGTCCACACCGGGTTGAGCGTCCACTCGGCAACTTGGCCGCGGTGGGTCACCTTGCGCACCGTCAGTTCGCTCGGCGTCACCGTCACCTGCTCGTAGGCCGCGGCGGCGCGGTAGTTCACGCGGAACGCCCAGTAGATCAGCAGAACGTCGAGGCCGAAAAAGCCGAACACCGGCCATGCGCCGGCGATCAGGAACACCATGCCGGCGACGAAGCTCACCCCGCCGATCACCAGCATCAGCACCACAAAGCCCACGCGCCCGAGCGAGCGATGCGGCGTGATGGTGGCGGAAAAGATCGTGGGCTCGCCGGAAGGGTCGTTGTCGGGGGTCATGGGCCTTAATATACCGGAGTGATGGCGCGGAAAACGACCAAGCAAGCCCTGCGAGCGGCGAAATCGCGGAAGGCGGCGGTCCCGAGGGGACCGAGGAAGAGGGCCGCCGCCGATGCCAAGGCCGCCAAGGGCGCGCTCCCGCAATGGTCAACCGCGGAGATCGAGGAAGCGTTCCGCCGCTTCGCCGCGGCGAATCCCGTGCCGCGCGGCGAGCTTCAGCACGTCGATCCGTTCACGCTCATCGTTGCCGTCGTGCTGTCCGCGCAGGCGACCGATGCGGGCGTCAACAAGGCGACGCCGGCTCTGTTCAAGGTGGCCGACACGCCGGCCAAGATGGTCGCGCTGGGGGAAGAACGCCTGCGCGAATACATCAAGACAATCGGGCTCTACCGTACCAAGGCCAAGAACCTCGTCGCGCT
>WNGA01029370.1_pt1 | contig 13163 bp, 8 predicted proteins | sample 5400061 | NCBI WGS metagenome assembly WNGA01 (sample SAMN13153366, study PRJNA577476) | soil metagenome | isolation source: 100 cm soil or saprolite under grassland replicate 2 | place: USA:California | collected 2016-06-15
AGATCCCCGAATGCCAGATAGATGAGCGCCAAAAAGGCATAAGTAGTGGGCACCGAGTTTTGGCTGGGCCACCACTGGATGAATTCGACTGCTCTTCTGGCGTGTTCCAGCGCTTCTTCTAGTTTGTTTTGTTCCAGTAATACACTACTTAGATAAGACTCAACTCGACCCAGGTTCCCACGGTAAACGCTCTCATGTTGAGCAACATCCCTTAGTGCCTCAGATAATAACTCACCTGACCGTGAGAGTTTTCCAGCCATGTGGGTTGTGAATCCTAAGTCGGCCCAAAAATCCCACCAACCATCCCCTGATGCTTTGCTTACCCGAATGGCTTCAGAAAAGGAACGTAACGCGGGCTCGAGCTCTCCCAGCTCACGATGCGCCATCCCTCTAGCCCAATGCAACCAAGCTTGTGCATCTGGAGAAATATCAGGCAGATCCATAAGAGTGGATTGAAGGAGAGCCAGAGCTCCAGACGAGTTCCCAGAGTAAATAGCAGACATAGCCCGCACATAGGTAATTTCGCTGCGGAACCATTGTATTTGCGACGAGGTGAGTCCATTCACATTTTCGTAATTTGCGCCTACCGCATGTTTTTCCCAGTTTTCTATCGCCTTCTCAGCATTTTCGAGGAATGCACCGGTCATATACCATCTGCCGGCCTGAGTTAGTGCTGACGCGATTCGAATACATAACACCGGATGGTAGAGAAATAATTCTTGCGGTAACACATCAACCCATTTCATGACCGTTGCAAGCTGGCCGCGTGACAGAAAGCCGAGAATGTTTTGCTCTACCAGACGAGCTGAACCTTCCCAATCCCTTGCCTTTATAGAATGGTTGATTGCCTCATCGATCCAACCGTTATGCTCATACCAGGCAGAAGCTCGCGCATGCAGGTTTGGGATCAGTTCGGGAGTGGCATGCTGAATGCGCGCCTGCAATAATTCCCCGAACAAATGGTGGTAGCGATACCACTGGCGCTCATCGTCCAGGGCGACCAGGAAAAGGTTGGCACTCTCCAGATTCTGCAAGGTCGTTTGGGAAAACGCTTCGCTTTCCTCCACGACGGCCGCGCAAAGGGATGCGCAAAAACGATTCAGGGTTGAAGTCAACATGAGGAAACGCCGGATATTTTCAGGCTGGCGATTCAAAACCTCTTCTGCTAAGTAATCGAGGATATAGCGATTGCTGCCTGAAAAGGATTGGATAAATTGGGAGATATCCGGCCGGCCCAGCATGGATAGAGCTGCCATCTGCAATCCGGTCACCCAGCCCTCGGTGCGGGTTTCTAGGGTTGAAATATCCTCGGTAGAGAGAGACAGTTGCATGACCTGGTTTAGGAAAGCAGCGACTTCCTCTGCAGTGAACCTGAGAGCTTCAGCACGTACTTCCATCAACTGATTGCGAGCGCGCAGTCGATGCAATGCCAGTGGCGGATCCGAACGGGTTGCTATTACCAGGTGCAGGTTGGCCGGTAAATGATCCAGGAGAAAGGTAATCCCTTCATGGATCTCAGGATTAGATATGAATTGATAATCATCCAGCACAAGGTGAATTGGAGATGCCAGATCTTCAACATGGTTAATCAGCAGAACCAGTAGGACCTGTAAGGTGGGGGACGGAAAAACGCGTAGCTGAGGGCGCGCTTGGGTGCCCATCTTGACATCTGCTTTTTCTAAGGCAGCCAACAAGTAACTCAGAAAGCGGATTGGATCATTATCCCCCTCATCCAGCGACAGCCAGCAAACCGTTGGAATATTGGAATCTTTAGGAAGGCTGGCAATCCACTCTAGTAGAAGCGTTGTCTTCCCATAGCCTGCCGGGGCGCAGATGAGGGTAAGGGCACGACCTGCGCCTTCCTGAAGCATGCTCTGCAAGCGGGAACGGTAAACCAGACTGGCCCGGAGTTGAGGCGCAGAGAGCTTTGTCTTGATTAGAGGTTCTCGGAACGGTTCCTGAGCTGAGTCGGGCAGCACGGCTGTTTGTGCCATTGTGGTCCTCTGTAAAGTTATCCGGAAGGCAGGCACAAGAACACTAATAATTTTAGCAATGAGGTGATAACCAACTATATCTTAAATGAAGATCACGGTTGTTACAAGTAATGAATATCATATCTCCTGAGGAACTCTTGTGCCCTCGGGGAGCACTTCGCCATCCGAGGCTATTCACCTGATGATACAGACTCTTGTTGTTCCACTTATGACACTCAATTTCCCCTTAGTCGCAGTTCTCCTCAAAAGTGCCGAGGATTAGGCTTCGGATACCTTTCATCTCTCCTGATCAGCAGATTAAGCAAGAGAAGGGCTGGACCAAAGCCGACCTTCAACGCAATCAAATGGGCATTCAAGTACAAAAAATTGTTAACGAGTCTCCCCAAACTCACTCTGGTTGGTGGAGCTGTGGATTCATTCCAAAGGCGAGCTAAACTGTTTCCACTGCAATGCAAAGTGAGCGGTTACAGTTGGAATAAATAGCTTGCAGTGGTATTTTGCAGTGAAATGAAAAGGCGCAAAAACGCACTTTACAAACAAGAAGGAATTCCTTCTGCAAAGCAAAATGACCTAGTGCATTGCAAACTGACAATTACTGCAACGCAAAGTGAGCAGTTACATCAATACCGATTTTTTGTCACAAAATCAGGATTTAGCGGCTATTTTGAAGGAACGGAAGATGCTTTATCATGAGCAATCACATCCCAATCCGCAACTCTTTTCAAGTATTCAATCTGCTCCGGAGTGCGATGTACCTCTTTAGGCCACGCTGGAGGTGTATGTATGGTTGCACCTGAGCCAGTTTCCCAGGTGTCTCCACCAAAGGTGTCCGGCCATAAAGGATGAGTGCCAAACCGCGCACACAATCATACCAAAACTCAAGCGCACTGAAACGGGCACCCCAAAATGCGCGCGCAAGCTCCAAGCGGATTTGCGGTTTACGGTGAACGTCATAGCGCCGCGCGCAATATTTACAAAGTGGGATATGATTTTCAGGGCGAAGCAAACGCCAGGAAACTTCAGGTGGCATGTCTGGGGGAACCGGCAAGACAGATCTCCATGTCCCACCCCGACCACAACCGATACAAACTGCCCTCAAAGGAAGCCTCCAGAATGGTACAGCTCCCGACATCGCCGCAAGAATCTCGTCGGCATATTCTTTCTCACATCGAAGCACGTCTCTAGAAAGAGGAATCACGCTTCTCGGGAGCGACCAGTTGTAATCAGCAGAATAGTCCAGGACAAACCCTGCTGACGCATAAATCTGACCTCGGTCCCACGGGGTATATTTCTGTTTCAGTTTTTCGTAGTTGATAGTCCCGTCTTGGGTCAGGCAGTTGTCCTTCACCTTACGCAGATCGCAAAGAGAATCTGCGAACATCTGATAAATCATCAAGTGAATCGAAATACTGGAATCCGTCCCACCAACAGGAAGATAATCAGGAATGCGGGGTCTTTTTTGGGAAGCGTTCAAGATATTTGGTAAGACCTCGGTGTACTCAGTGTTTGGATCCATCTCCAAAACGAGATTGCCAGCTGGCAGATTCACGAAGCGCCAGGGCTCGATGACTTGATCGAAAACTACTTTGCCATCTTCCGGTTGGGCATCGACAACTACAATTCGGAGCGGAGGGCACCACATAGTATGGAACAAATGGGCGGCGGGATGGGGATAACTAAAAACCAGGATTTCGCCCTTCAAGTTCGGCTTGAATTGGGCGCCTATCCCGCGCTTTAGCCGAGTATCCATCCAGTGGTAGTTCTGCATTGTTCTCTCATTTCCCGTGTCTGCAGACACGACAAACGTGTCTGAGCTACGGAGCGTGTCTGTAGACACGGTTCTTAAGGTATTGGTTCGTTGTTTGCCGACTGGAGTTTTTGCAAAATCAATCGTCACTCGTGCGGTTGCGACTGCATATACCAATCAGTGATCACAAAGTCAATAATTGTTTGTAAGGTTTTTTCCTTTTCCCCACGCCCCGCATTTTTCCATTATCGCAAAAACCTTTGTGTTACTGTATTTCCTGGGTTATTACCTAGGGCAGCCCCGGAAATAATCTCCGGTTGTAATTCCTAAACCACTTTGAGGAACTCACCTGCTGGGATATTTTTCATCAAACCCTGCACATACGGACGTCTCGCTTTTTCACTAGAGCATCAAAAAGTCGCGAAACGTAGGGAGTAAACGCCTCGTACCATAGGTATTGGCCCGGCATATTTTATCTGAATAGTCAAGATTCTGGGTTTACTGATTTGTTATTAATTTCACAATCGAGTCTCATCGGAAAATCTCAGGGATTTGACCATAAACTGCTTCTCGCCGCCGTCCTGGAACTTCAAATCCATCGACGGATCTATCTGCCACCATTGCCGTGGCTTACTCACCAGACAGTAAGAATCTGACCAAAGGTGGGTCTCGAGAGGACCAAGTGCCGGCATGAAGACCGCAGGGCATGTCTGTCCGGTCTCTTATAACACCGGACTGGACTACGGGACTTTATTCTCTTTTTGTCAGAAAACTAATGAATTTATCTCACATAACTCCGAACTCATGCAGCAATTCTCACGCAACTCTGGATTCATGTTTTGGGTGAAGACCATCTATCTCAACAACAAAGGAATGAAGAAGCTCCTAGATGGCGCACTCACCCTCCTGATTCTGGCCGGTGAAAGAGATGTGAGGCAACTCTTGCTCAACCGCAATCGGAAATGGATTGAAAATCTTCTAAAGATTGATTCTGGCTATCTTCCCTCCTGCCATAGGAATTTTACGCTGGTTATGTTTTCCTACGAAGGACGGAGGCATTCATTCCTGGCTAGCGAACGCAAATAGGGATTTGCATAAGTGACCGTAAGGAATTTAGACCAGCCATCCTTCCGAACATGGTCTTTTGTCTTAAATAAAAGGCGGGGTCTACGCCCGTCGGGACCGCCAGAGACACAACAAAAAACGATCTTTTTTGATCGTTTTTTGTTGTGTTATGCTGATTTCCCTCAAAACAAGAAGCCTCATACTAGTTACACTTTGGGAGGTCTATCATTTCCTAAGTCTTACCGAACCGCGATCCCCGTACTTCTTTTGTAAGGCTACTCTATGTGAAAATACGCCTTTTTTTTAGTCCAATTTTCTCCCACGGAACTAGCAACACCTGTAGAGGTTCAACTCTATCAGTTAACAGATACAGCGGAAATGGTAGCCAATACCTCAGTATTTGCAACCTCATCTGAAACAAATGCATCTCCAATTCCTCGCAGTAGGATGAAACGCAATTGTCCAGCTCGTTTCTTCTTATCGTGTTGCATAGCTTGAAGAAGTGCATCAGGTCTTATATGTGACGGAATATGAGTAGGGAGATTTACGCTTCTCAATATGTCTTCGATTCTATGCTGCAAGGAGATATCACAGTACCCTAACCTTGCTGATAGATTAGTCGCCGCGACTAACCCCATACTAACAGCTTCCCCATGTCGATAGGTATTATTACTTACTTGCTCAATGGCGTAAGCAAACGTATGACCAAGGTTGAGTATCGAACGCTGTCCATATTCAAACGGATCTGCCTGCACAATATTGATTTTCACCTGGATCGCCTGAGCTACAAGTCTCTGGAGTTCACCAATATAAGATGGTGATCGATCCCAATTCTTAGCCCAGTGTCCCTGCTCTACTTGTTCGAGCAAATTAGATTCAGCAATCAAGCCGTGCTTTATGACTTCTGCCATACCAGAAACAAAATCCGCTTGATGCAAAGTTTGGAGGGTTGCTACATCCGCTATAACCTTTGCCGGCTGCTTGTAAACTCCTATCATGTTTTTCCCCTGGGGAAGATCGATGCTGGTTTTTCCTCCAACACTAGTATCCACCATAGCTATCAGGCTTGTAGGACATTGGATGACATTTACTCCCCGCATATAGGTTGCAGCCACATATCCTGCAACATCTCCAACAACACTCCCTCCAAGAGAAATAATCGTACCGCCACGATCAAATCCCCTGTTAAGCAGTTCATCATACACGGCTTGGACAGTAACAAGCGATTTGTGTTGTCTTCCGGAAGGAATTTCAATAATATGTCCTATCGAAGAGCAGCTCGGGCCGTATAAACCATGAACTGCTTCATCCGTTATGATGACCACTTCGCCATCAATGCCAGCTAGCTGTCGCATAAACGGAAGCAACCCGGCTCCTACGACGTACTCGTAGCTCTTCTGCGGATTCTCAACAGTAAGACTCTTCGGACTGGTATTGATGAACTCTACCAGTCCCCTGGCAATGTCCGTCGGCTTCTTATCGTCAGTAATTATTTGTGGAAAACGACGATACTTAACATTGCGCTCTTGAAGCAAATCTACGATGCGTTGTTTAGGGTTGGGAACAGATAACAGAGGTCGTTCACGTCCTTGGTCATCCAGTACGCGTGTCAATATTTCATCTGGCGTCGCGACAAGACATAAGACACGGCTATTGTGACTCAGAGCATTTACATTCTCAGGATCAAGCATAAGGCGTCCACCGGTAGAAATGATCACATCATCCAGCTGAGCAATTTCCCGTACGATGGATCTTTCCATTTCCCGGAAAGCCTCTTCACCTAATTCTTGAAAAATATCTGAAATAGACCGATTATTTCGTGATTCAATCAGCTCATCAGTATCAATAAAACGGTAATTAAGATGATCCGCCAAAAGTTTTCCAACAGTTGTTTTCCCTGTCCCCATAAACCCGGTCAGGACGATTTTTGTTTTCTTTGTAGTAAATTCTCCTAAAGCCGGTGCCAACAAATCCGATGCAACTTGTTCTTGCGAATCAAGATTCCACGGCTTTAAAGATCCGCTATTACGAAAGTATTCGGCGATAACCTTAAAATTCACCTGCTGAGTTATATTCTCCCGCAACTTGGTGTACTCAGATGCGTGTTCCTGATCTTCGAGCCTTTGATACATTTCCGAAAGAAAGCCTAACAGCGCACCCAGCTTATCTTTATCACGCAGACGAATAGCGCACTCAACCATGGCATGCAGCAAGGGTATGAGCTCAAGATTTGTCGCAAGTCGACTGTATCCAAATAAATAAATCAAGTCAAAGAAATCCAAGAGAAGTCGGTCGCCCACCGCAGTAGGATGGTTTCGTAGGTATTCCAGAACATTTCTGATTGTTGCTTTGTGCTCATCAAACACCATGACACTCAACAAATACCGGTCAACACCCGCGTAAGCAAGAGTACTGAACCAAGGTGTGGAAGTTGTAAATATCCTTGCCAACTTGTATCGAGCTTCCAGTTTCTCACCAAGATTATTCAGGGCGAACTGTTGAACAGTTGATTGCATGCGATAATAACTGTGTTCTCCATCGTACGTCAAAAGCCTCAGTACTGTAAAAGTATCCAGGTAGGATTGCAGATGCTTTTCATCGTCCTCAGTTTCTGGCTTCATTAATTCCACAAGCAATTCTTTGTTAAAACCATGATCCAGTATCGCCAGTTGTGATAAGAAACTACGTTCCTTAGAATTAAGATGTTCAACAACAAAGGTGATGAGCTTTTCAACAAGATTCTCATCGGGATTGTTTGATTGTTCGATATACTTTGCTAACTGAAAAATGAAATCCTCCACTTCGACTTCTGCGTTGCGGTTTAGGTAACCGCCGACCAGAGACAGACCTAGGGGAAGATTTTGGCAGGAGCGTGCTAAGTTGGACGCCGATTCGCCTATTCGAAGACAAATAGAAACGAGAAGTTGCTCAGCGTCCTCTTGAGAAAGACCACTCAGAAATATGGAGTGAACATCCGGGATCTCCAAATTCTCGCGAGTGGTCATCAACAATGCACATGAAGATGGAGGAACAAGTAGGTGGAAGTTCTGCGAATATCGCAGATCATCCAGAATAATCAGAACTTGTTTTCCGTTCAATACCGATAAATAACGGTCGTACAAGAAATCCAGATCTTCCGATAATAGTGCCCCAGGATCGAATATATGTATGACGGTTTCCAGCGTTTTGAAGAGGGAGAGGTGAACTGAATCCTGATCACTCAACTTAATGTATATTTGGGCATCAGGAAATTCCTGTTGCAATTGATGTGCTACGGCGCGGCCGAGTTCCGTTTTGCCAACCCCCAAGCTTCCACGTATCATGCACCTTTTTTTTTCAGTTGTAGTACTGGACCTGTCCCCTTTTAAGATATTTACAATCGTGTTGATCTCATCTTCTCTGTTTACAAAAGATAATACAGGAGTGAGAATACGATTTGACCTCGGAATGGAAAGAGTAGTATTTGTGCGCAACATTTCAAATCAATATGAAGCATTACAACTTCAGGCTAATCTGGACAATCTTTCGGATGTTAGGTCAATAAAATTATACTCCCCATTTATGACACATCGGATTTTCTTTGTTGATGGGCATAATTGATCACATACACACCACCAAGGGTTAACAAGCTTCCCAGTACCTGTAAAATGCCAGGGAGTTCGTTGAGCAATGGTATCGCCAAGATGATGGTTACCACAGGCTGCAAATTCAACGAAGGTGAAACGACGGATGCCGGCAAATTTCCCAATGCATATGAGATGGCCATATATCCGATAATTTGAGTAAACACGGCCGCAGTGAAAAATACAATCCATGTCTGTTGAGGGAAGCCAGTTAAAGGTTGTTTTAGAAGAATTATGATCAGCAGCATCCACACGCCAGCACTCGCACCGTTAACCCACACTAAGGAAAGAGAATCCAGGCGTTCCCGCCCCCACCCAGGCGTTCCCGCCCCCACTGTGTAACGAGAATGTAGGCTGCGTAGAAAAATGAGGAACCAACGGCCATTAGATCGCCGATGCCCAAACGAGGATGTACGAAGAAATTTCCGCCCATAATGAATGCAATCCCCAGAAAAAGTAGTATCAGCCCCAGCCAAAAGTGTGGCAAAAGGCGTTCCCGAAGCAGCCACCAGCTGGCGATGGAAACCCAGAGCGGAGATATATTCCCAATCATCGCCGCACTTGCTACATTTGTGTAGAACAATGATGTATTCCACAAAGAGAAAGTGCCAGCCATGCACATCCCCCCCAAGATCGGCGGGAGAATTTTTGACCAAGTGAGGTGGTTCATAGGACTATTTCGTTTGACGAAGAAGGGGAATATAATTATTGTGGATATCAACAAACGATAAAATCCTGTCACAGTTCCAGGGGCCTGAGCCCATCGAACATACATAGCTGATAAGCTAAGAGATAATGTACCAACCACAAGCGCCAGGTAGGATAAGAAGGATTTTGTCTGCATCTTAGCGAGAATGGTCATATATTTTCTCAGCGAGATCCCTTTCATTATCTAATTGATAAAGGCAATCTGTAAGCACCTGAAACCCCTTTATATCAAAAGCAGGTCTTGAAAATTCGAGCAAACTCAATTATAATCTCTTTTTGAGACAGTGTCTCTAATAATGAGACAGAGGTGAAATAATTATGGCAACGACCGAGACACAAAGCTTGCACCGTGCAATTGCAATATTAGATTGTTTTCGAGATATTCAACCTCAATTGGGGGTCCGTGAAATTGCCCGGCAGTTGGAGCTCCATCCCAGTACTGTGGGTCGTATGCTGGCAACCTTAACCTCTCTGGGCATTCTGAATCAGGATAAAGAAACGCATCGCTATCGCATGGGGTCAAAAGTGCTCAAGTGGAGCTCGGTCTACATGAGCAACATCGACCTCCGAATTGAAGCGCGTTCGTATTTGGAAGAATTACACCGAGTGACACAAGAAACCGTCCATTTGGATATCCCTGATGGTGTGTCTCGTATCTGCATTGACCGAATAGAAAGTCCACATAGGTTGCGTTGGGTGGCGAACATCGGCGAACGAATGCCATATTATGCCAGCGCCTCGGGTAAAGTAATGCTGGCTTTTATGCCCTTACAACAACAAAAGTCAACCATAAAGAGTACTCCGATGGAACGGTTGACGCCAAATACGACTACGGATCCAAAGGTTTTGCTGCACGAACTGGAAGTCATCAAGAAAAATGGATATGCAGTAAGTGAAGGAGAGCGTGTGGAAGGTGTCTCTTGCGTTGCTGCGCCAATTTTTGAACCTGCAGGAAAGGTTATTGGCGGAATTACAATCTCTGGCCCGATGATGCGCTTTTCAGAGCAAAAGATCAAGGAATATGCCAAGCTGATCATGCGAGCTACCAGGGAACTATCCGCATCAATGGGATATCACTTCGAAGAAAACAACTAGCCATTTCTATAAACCTCAACATTCAGAAGTTAATAGGTTGCACTATGACCGATTCCAGCTGGAACACAAGCCTCTCTCATACAAGCGAAAATGGCATCATCGTTCGTGGATATGATCTTATTCAACTCATCGGCACGGTGCCATTTCCATCTGTTCTATATTTGTTGTTCACTGGTGAACTCCCCAATCCCAAAGTAGCAAAGCTAATTGATGCTCTAATGGTCGCAAGTATTGATCATGGAGCAGGAGCACCATCTGTTCTTGCAGCGCGCACGGCAGCATCAGGCGGGGCACCTTTAGGCGCGGCAGCGGCGGCTGGCTTGCTCACGCTCAATAAGTATCATGGAGCCGCGGTGCAGGACTCTATGGAAGCAATTCAAAAGGTGTTTGATTTAAGCCAAGGGCGTAAAGACAATTTGGATCGTGCTGCAGATACGCTGATCGCGGAATGGCGGCAAGTTGGTCGTCGTATCGCCGGCTTTGGTCATAGGCAACATAAAAAACTCGATCCACGTCTTGAGAAGCTATTCTCTTTAGCAAGAGAGGCAGACGTAAGTGGCACGTATCTCGAGTCTGCGCAGGCTATAGCCCAAGGATTGAAACGGAGTACTGGGAAGGATTTACCGATCAATATCGATGGCGCCACCGCTGCCATCCTGTGTGAAATTGGTTTTCCCGTCAGTCTATCCAACGCGTTATTTATGGTGGCCCGAATAACAGGGATTTTGGCGCACGCCAATGAGGAAATCGCTCGAATGCCGCCAATGCGCCGCATAGATCCTGTCAATCATGGCTATGATGGACCAGCGGCTAGGAATTTGTTTGAAAGTAAACAAGGCGAAATATCCTGAAGAAGGTGGAGGTACCAATGGCTACCAGAACTATTACCCCTGAGGAGAAGACTTACGCAGCTGAGTTATTAGCGCGCGCCCGAGTAGCACAGAAAGAAGTAGAAAACTATGATCAGGCACGCGTAGATCGTCTGTGCCAGGCGATCGCCTGGGCAACGTACAATGAGAACACTTTTGCCCGCATCGCGGTGATGGGTGTCGAAGAAAGCGGACTTGGCGATCCCGTTGGACGCGTCAATAAACGCTTTAAGATCATGGGGATTCTGCGCGACGTACTAAGGCAAAAAAGCGTTGGCATGATTGAGGAAATCCCGGAAAAAGGCATTGTGAAATATGGCAAACCTGTAGGTGTGATCGCATCGATCGTTCCCACCACCAATCCTGAACTCACGCCGCCTGGTGTGGGCATTTTTGCCATGAAATGCCGGGATGCTGTCATATTCGCCCCCCACCCGCGAAGCAAAAAGACAACCTTTGAAATGGTTCGTGTCATGCGAGAAGCCCTCAAACGCGAGGGCGCACCCGAAGATCTATTCCAGTGTGTTGAGAAACCGAGCATCCCGCTGTCCCAGGAACTTATGGCAATTTGCGATCTGGTCCAGGCTACCGGGGGTCAGCAAATGGTTCGAGCTGCTTACAGTTCAGGTACGCCATCTCTAGGCGTTGGGGCTGGAAACTCAACAATGGTGATCGACGAAACTGCCAATATCGAAGAGGCAGCGCACAATACACGTATGAGCAAAACATCCGATTTTGGTTCCGGGTGTTCAGCCGATGGCAATTTACTTGTTGAAGCGACGATCTATGATCGTTTCCTCGAACAACTTATAAAAGAGGGCGGGTATTTAGCATCGGACGAAGAAAAGCAAAAACTGCAGGAAGTTCTCTGGGATGCTGAAGGCCATCGTACACCTGATACCATTGCGATTTCCGCTCAACGAATTGCGGAACGCGCTGGTTTTTCCATCCCTGATGAGCGTACATTTATCATTGTACAAGAAGAGAAGATTGGCAAGGATCATCTCTTTTCAAGCGAAAAATTATGTGTCGTATTAGCTATTTTCAAATATAGCGGTTTCGAAAACGCGCTAAAAATGGTCGAACAAATATACGAGGTTGGCGGCAAAGGGCACTCTTGCGGAATCTATTCCTTCAATGATGAGCACATTGATCAACTGTCAGCCGTCCCATTCCGGAAGATCGACCATCGGAGAAAGAGCTTTTTGGCGAATTCTATAATAGCGAAACATTCTAGACAGAAAATCCATTGGAGACATCAGCATGGGATTCAAAATTCTTCTTCTGAATGGTCCGAACCTGAATATGCTAGGCATCCGTGAAGCATCTATCTATGGAACCGACTCATTAGAAACAATTACTAAGGACTTGAGGCGTTATGCTGCTGAACGGGACGTTGAGTTACGCGATTTCCAATCGAACTCTGAAGGTGCTCTCGTGGACGCCATCCATGATGCATACAAATGGGCTGACGGCATTGTGTTCAATGCTGGTGCCTATACCCATTACAGCATTGCGCTTCGAGACGCGATCGCCGCTGTTAAGTTGCCGGTAGTGGAAGTACATCTCTCCAATGTGCATGCCCGTGAAGAGTTCCGTCACAAGTCTGTGATTGCACCAGTATGCCTGGGGGTTTGTGCCGGGTTTGGCCGATGGAGCTACTTTGCCGGTTTGCAGGCATTGCTTTGGAATCTGGAAAACAAGAATTAATTCGTTGTTATTCTAGAATCATCGCGGCTTTTTATTAAAACAGTCCGACTCATTTGCGAATCGGACTGTTGTGATTTTTGGATGCAAGATGCATCTTTTGTGATTAATCTCTTTTCGAACAGTTATGCTTCCATAGCCAATAAGACTTTACCAACCTCGCCGGTGCTGGCGAGCTGCAACGCCTGGCTAATTTGATCAAACCGAAAAGTGTGGGTGATGATTTTTCCCGGCGACAACACGTTCCTTTCAACAAGGGCAATCGTTCGTGCAAAGTCAGCCGGATGATCATAGATAATCGAGCCGCTAACGCGGATTTCCTCGCGAACGAGTTTCAGTGGTACAAAGCTAGCCT
>WNGA01009424.1_pt1 | contig 13162 bp, 13 predicted proteins | sample 5400061 | NCBI WGS metagenome assembly WNGA01 (sample SAMN13153366, study PRJNA577476) | soil metagenome | isolation source: 100 cm soil or saprolite under grassland replicate 2 | place: USA:California | collected 2016-06-15
TAAACTGCATGGAGGCTACCCCGCTGATAGCAAGCGGGATTCCGGTACAGGCGGTAGAATTCAACGCTCCGCCGAGAGCCGCAAGGCTCTTTGCTCGCGCCCTATATCCAATTCTTGGTGGCCAACTTCATTGACATGTTTTACTAGGTCAGTTTCTCGCCACATGACCCAAAATAAAATCAAGTCTTTCCTGCCCAACGAAGTACCGATACGGAAATTAAAATTTGCATTCAATACGTCAAATGCACACTCTCAGTATACGCTTTTTCATGGAAAATTCAATCTTGAGATTGTTTTCACAAAGATCATGTAAAGAGCTGCCGACGCAGAATTGCTCGCCACTATGTGTGCCATTCGGCGCGGCGAAGTGTATGTCCACCTTTCGGCATGCTCATGAGCGATTTGGTGGACCCACGCACAAAGTCTGCTTCATTTTTGATTGAAGGAATTTTTGTCTTGACGCTCTTCTCTCGCGCAAGTATGATACCCTCCATAATGGAGACTCCAATCATTATGATCCTCGACCCCGAACAATTACGCGTTGCCATGCGCGCGTGGACGACCGGTGTGACGATCGTCACAGCTTCACACAATGGCGAACGGCATGGCATGACCGTCAGCTCTTTTACTTCGATTTCACTGAACCCCGCCTTGATTTCGATCTCTTTGCAAGCACCCAGCCGCACATATGAGCTTGTCACACAATCTGGCGCGTTCGGGCTTACCATCCTTTCGGAAGATCAACAGGAGCTCTCTGAACTCTTCGCAGGCCGCAGCACGGACTTAGCGGATCGTTTCACTGGCTTGGAAACTGATACGCTGATCACTGGTTCACCGCTGATCAAAGGAGGCTTGGCGTGGCTGGATTGCCGCGTGGTGCATGAATATGATGGTGGGATGAATGCTCTATTCATTGGTGAAGTGGTGGCGGCGCGCGGGACGGGCGAAGGCACGCCACTTGTCTATCACAACCGCAAATATCGGCAGTTGAAGTAAATACCCTCACCTAACCCCTCCCGCCCTGCGGGAGGGGTTAGGTGAGGATGGGAGGGCAAAATGAATAGCAATTCTCTCACGCAAGAGGAAAAGCAAATCCTTTTGCGGCTCGCGCGTGAAGCATTGGAATGCGGTGTAAAAGAAGGGAAATTGCCTATCTTCGATTTGCAATGTTTGTCGCCACGTCTGAGGGAAAAGGGTGCTTCATTTGTTACGCTCATGTTCGCTGGCGAATTACGTGGCTGTATCGGCGCACTGCAAGCATATCAATCGCTGGCGGAAGATGTCCGCGAACATGCAATTGCTGCTGCCCTCGAAGACCCGCGCTTTCCTCCCGTGCAATGCATTGAATTAAACGGAATCAGTATAGAGGTCTCGCGATTGACCGACCCTGTTGAGCTGGCATATGGTTCGTGTGAGGATCTGCTCGTTAAGCTATGTCCATATGTGGATGGAGTCATCCTGCGCGATGGATATCACCGTGCCACATTTTTACCGCAGGTCTGGGAGAAGATTCCCGATCCGGTGGAGTTTCTGGAAAACCTTTGTTACAAAATGGGGGCTGAACCGGATGCGTGGCGTCGAAACCATTTCACCGTACAGATTTATCAGGTAGAAGAATTCCACGAATAATGTAATAAAATAGTGCAATGGCCGAAGACACCACGACCGCGTTCCAGGATGCGGTGGATGCACTACGACGCGGCGACAAAGCCCGCGCCAGAGAGCAGCTCACGCTCCTGCTAAAAATCGAGCAGACGAATCCTACCTACTGGGTTTGGATGAGCGCTGCAGTGGATTCCCCCAAAGAGCGTATTTATTGCCTGCAAACAGCGCTCAAACTGGATCCTAATAATGCCACCGCCAAACGGGGTTTGATCCTGCTCGGAGCATTGCCTCCGGATGAAAACGTCCAACCGTTCCCATTAAACAGGCCACGTGCCTGGGAGCAAAAACTTTTACTCGCGCATGAATTACCCAAGCCACAAGGGTTAAGGGCTATCACTTCAAACCCTGCCCTGCGCCTGGCAGGTGTGGTGGTCTTGGGAGTGGCGGTATGCGCCGCGGTTGTGTTTGGTTTTATGTTGCCGGGCAGCAACCGGGCCGCGCTTGGTCCCTCGAATACACCTGGACCATCTCCCACATTTACAACAACCCCAACGTTTGTCAACGCTACAGGCCAGCCAACACCGACGTTTATCGGCCCAACTCCGTTGTGGATGTTTCTTCCAGCAACCTATACACCAACGGCGTTATACGTCAACACGCCGCGTGCACCCCAATCCGCTGACGAATATCGCGTGGCGAAAGCCGCTTATGCCAAAGGCGATTGGGATGCGTTCATCTCCAGCATGGAATCGCTGGCCACATTGGAACCGGAGGCAGCCGATATTTATTATTATATCGGTGAGGCCTATCTTTTCAAACGCGATGCAAAACACGCGCTTGAGGCATGCAACCACGCGCTTGAGATTGACCCAAACTTTGGAGCACCCTATCTTTGCCTGGCCCGTGCCCGCTTGATGCAGGACCAGAACGCGAATATAAAAGTGCTATTTGAATCTGCCATCGAACGCGACCCAAACTTCGGCGAGGTATATCTGGAACGTGCCCGTTATCTTCTCAATCATAAAGATCCTGAAGCCGCGCTTGAAGATCTGGATAAAGCAGACGAGTTGATGCCTGATTCGCCTGAAGTGTATCTAACATATGCCGATGTTTATCTTGCGCTTAATGATCTTCCGAAGGCATTGAAAGCTGCGGAAAAAGCCAACGAATTGGATAGAACTTCCCTACCGTCTTATCTTCTCATGGGCGAACTGTATGTTGCAGATGAGCGCTATGAGGATGCGATTGAGGCACTCCAAACCTATGTGACCTATGAAACAGAAGACAGCCACGCCTTGGCCTTGATCGGCCAGTCCTATTTTGAACTCAAAAATTATAAGTCGGCCGTGGAGTTTTTAGACAGGGCTTTCCTAATAGACCCAAGTGGTTCACGAAAATTCAGTGTATATCGTGGATTTTCATATCTTGAGCTTGGGAACGCGGATAAGGCGGTACCTGATTTAGAGAGAGCTTACGGATTAGATAAAGATAATTTTGACATCAATCTCGGTCTCGCACGCGCGTATTATTTCCAGGAAAAATTCGGAAACGCGTTCTTGAAGATGGAAGAACTCAATTCCCTGGCTGAAACAGATGAGCAGATTGCCCTTGTCCATTACTGGCGCGCGCTGATCCAGGAAAAGCGCGACCAGCCGGAGGACGCGATCGCAGAATGGAAAGCTTTGCTCGCCATGGATAAAGATGTAATGACCGCTGAAATGCGTGCCGATGCAGAGCAACATCTGAAGGCCATCGTTACGCCGACGAATACACCCAAACCTGGTAACAAAACAGCGACGCCCACTCGAACAAAGACGAGGACTCCAACGCCAAGGGTAACGCCAACGCGGACGCCGTGATGGGGGGATAAGTAAATTAGGTATACAGGTATACAGGTATACAGGTATACAAGTAGACAGGTAAAGAGACGGAGGCACTGAATCGCAGTCCTCCGTCTTTTCTTAGTTTATGGCGACTTGTTACTCGTTACTCATATCACATTACTTTTCCGTGTATGCCTGTATACCTGTCTACTTTGTGTACTTTGCCCGGCACTCCTCACATGGACATAATGCACGTAGATAATGCCAGTTGTAGATTCCGTAATCGTGGCCATCTTCCCAGACGATGGTCAATGCATATGATCCAACTGCCACCACATTGTTGATGCGCGTGGATGGAGAGTCCTCCATCGTTTTGGAAAACACATCCGCATCCGGCTCGGACTTCATATTTTCGTGCCCGCCGCGACAGGATGCGCATGGACAGGCCGCCCGCAGTAACCCGAATGGATAAACGCTTGTATGCTTATCATTCCAGGTGACGGTAAATTCACGTTTTGTTTTGTTGGCTGTTACGCCAGTTGGTTTTTCGTTCATATTCCACTTTCTCTCCCTCTCCCTTCGGTGGTCGAGTAGGCGGCGGGTTTCGATGCACAAAGAATGCTACTCAACTATCGCCGTCGTATCGAGACCAGGGTGAGGGTATTTTCCCCTCTCCCATTTTGGGAGGGGGTTATGGGTGAGGGTCCTATGGCGATGGCACTACCGCCAACCAATCTGCGGCAGCCCAGCCTGCACGTGTGTCATCATACGGTGCCACAAGATACCACCATGTATGCCCATCTGCTTCTTGGGGCCCGTCGCGCACCACAAATACTTCAGCCTCTTCGCCACGGAAGACTGTGTCGCTGTTCAAACCGGCCGCAGAACGGATGCGTAATCCCTCGCCTTCCGTTCCACTAATTTGCACATAGCCGCCAATGCCAATGGTATTCGCAGCCAGGGTCGGTGTGATGAGAGATGGGTCAATGGTAGGTACGGGCGAAACAGCCGGTGTATGGGTTGGGGCGGCGATCATGGTCAAATCAGCGGGAACAAACCCAACTTCTGGTGAGGCACGAGGCGTCGTCCAGCCGATGATGATCAGGGTGGTAATGATCAAACACCCGGCGAAACTTAGCGCACCAAGAATAACCCACCGATTCAGATATTGTAAAATCTTATTCATTGATTCATTTTTCGCTTGGAGTCTTCAATAAATGCCAGGCATCCCTTGGCATCAACACTTTTAGGGCACGGTGTTTGATTCTAATTTCAGCATTTTTACCACCAAGCATTGGCTCGCCATCCACTTGAATAGAAAAGGCTGAGTCTGATTCTACCCGGGCTGAGTGAAAGCGCAAACGGCGTGCTTGGTCAGATGTGAGATGACGCCCTGCGACCAAATCGAAGAAGTGCCGGAAGGCGTCTCCGAGGTTGTTACCACTCATGAGCCACATATCCATTTCGCCGTCATCCAGATAAGCATCCGGTGAAATAACGGACATGCCGCCCGCATAATGGCGGATGTTGGTTGTAACTGCTAGAAGGTAATGGCCTTCCACCGCTTTTTCATCTGCCCACACGCGTAAGTCCATTCCATGCCAGAAGGTGGCTTCCCAAACAGTCGTGATGAAATAGTGCGGGACGGAAAGATATTTCACAAGACGCGGTCGTGGCTCGAGTCTGTGTATCGTCTGTGCATCGAGGCCAATTCCAGCCCATAACAAAAACGGACGCTCATTACAGATGCCTACGTCTACATATTGTGCTGGTACATTCGCAAGAAGATGTGCATTTTCTTTTAATGACCACCAACGCAACCAACTGAATGGTTTCTGTCCTTGTTCGATAGCCCAGACGTTTGTTGTACCCGCAGGAATGACAGCCAGTGCGGTCTCTGTTTCCATCAAACCACTCGTTATGTGACCTACTGTCCCGTCACCACCAATTGCGAAAACAGCATCATATCCTTCGGCCGCAGCTTGACGTGCGGCATGTCTGCCATGCGTACCGCTGAGAGTTTCAGCGATGTCCATTTGCCAGCCTGCAACTTTCAATGGATGAACAATGCTCTTTACAAACCGAGCGACAGGATAAGGTCCTGCCGCGGGGTTATAGAGTAATAGTCCCTTTCGCATGGCGGGATTATACTAGACCACCTCTCTTAACCCTACCCCACAGGGCGGGAGAGGATAAGAGAGGTGCGTGATATAATTTCAATGGGTATGTTGATGAAAGAAGGTGCTCTTCTCAATAATCGTTATCAACTACTCGAAAGACTCGGTTCAGGAGGTATGGCCGATGTCTTTCGTGCACGTGACCTCATGCTTGCGCGTGATGTTGCTATCAAAGTCTTGCGAAAAGACTACTCCACCAACCCTGACTTTCAAGAACGATTCAAACAAGAAGCGCGCGCAGCTGCAAACCTTTCGCATCCCAATATTGTTACGGTCCATGATTTCGGTCTCACTGATGACTTGCTCTTCATTGTCATGGAGCATGTGCCCGGCAAAGATATGAAGAGTCTCTTGCGTCAGCGTGGTCGCTTCAGCGTGGAAGACGCAATTCGTTTAATGGTGCAAGCATGTGCGGGGATTGGCTATGCTCATCGCGCGGGTCTCGTTCACTGTGATGTAAAGCCCCATAATATGATTGTCACTCCAGATAAGCGCCTCAAAGTCACTGACTTTGGTATTGCGCGCGCGCTTGCCACCATCATGCCTGGTGAGCGTAGTGACATGGTTTGGGGTTCACCGCAATACTTTTCACCTGAACAAGCCGCGGGGGAGGCACCTTCGCCAGCTTCGGATGTATATTCGCTTGGTGTTGTCCTTTACGAAATGTTGAGCGGCACGCCACCATTTACCGCAAGCACTCCGGAGGAAATGGCGCGCTTGCATGTCAATGCCAAGCCCATTCCAATCAGTGAATATGTTCCTGATATCCCTACTGCCTTGGAAGAAATCATCATGAAGGTTTTATCGAAGGAACCTTCGGCGCGTTATCGCACAGCGGACCAGCTTGGGCGAGTTCTGCAAATCTTTGGGACAAAACGTGACGAAGAGGAGCAGACTCCAGCTCATGGTTTGGATCCATCCATTAGCGCTAGACTTCCAACTCGCGAGATTATCTCGCGCCCGCGCGTAATTACTCCTCCACCAGCTCCTTCCAGGCCAATTACAGCGCCTCCGCTTGAACCCGAACCTGTTCCAGCACCAACCGAAATTGATTGGGCTTCCGTTGGACTGGGCTTGATTGCCCTTATTGCTGTAGGTGGTTTGATTCCGTTTTGGATCATGGTCTACTTTGCATATAATCCTCGTTAATCAAAGTACGACAACCATCGTCCTTTGCGGCGCTAAATATGGGATGGTGGTAAGGATGCCGACTTGAGCACAGCAACAAAATATCTTATTGCCCCTTCCATTCTTTCAGCTGATTTTACCCAATTAGGCGAACAGATCGCAGCTTGCGAATCTGCTGGTGCAGATTGGATCCATGTTGACGTGATGGATGGTCACTTCGTCCCTAATATCACGATGGGTCCATTGATTGTGGAGGCATGTAGGCGTGCTACGAAACTTCCACTTGATGTCCATTTGATGATAGAAAAACCGGAGAACCATTTGGAGGCTTTTATCAAAGCAGGGGCGAATAGATTAACAGTTCACGTTGAAACGTGCCCACATCTGCATCGTACGTTGGGACATATCAAATCCCTGGGCTGTCAGGCTGGCGTGACATCGAATCCCGGCACACATGTCTATCAAATCGAGCCAGTCCTTCATCTTGCAGATTTAGTGCTTGTGTTAAGTGTTAATCCTGGGTTTGGAGGGCAAGCATTTCTGGTAGAGACGATTGGAAAGGTAACTGAGCTGCGCAGGAAGTTGGACGCGATGGGCTCAGATGCTTATCTTGAAGTGGATGGTGGAATTGCCGCAAATACTCTACCGCTTATGCAAAAAGCAGGGGCGGATGTTTTTGTTTGTGGAAGCGCAGTATTCAAGCATCCCAAGGGAATCGCTGAAGGGATAAAAGTATTGCGCGAGAGCATCCAGCCTCTCTCTGAAGGATAGTTTTAACTCGTAACAACATCTTGTTTTCTAAGCTTTTATTTTGTCTGGCAATGACCTCTTTAGGTTAAACAAAAACCGCGGCTTGAGCCGCGATTTTCGTCACAAAAGGATGAACCTTAAGTCGCAGATTTACCAAGCGTTTTGATACACTTGGCGCACAGCGTCTTCTTGACATGTCGTCCGTTCTCCATAACGGTCACCTTTTGAAGGTTCGGTTTGAACTTGCGGTTGGTGGCACGCTGTGAGAAGGAGCGGTTGTGTCCGAAGGAGGTTGTCTTACCGCAGTTGTTGCATTTAGCCATTCTGAGAATTCCTTTCCGTTCTATAATTCCAAAAGCAGGGCATTTTACCATACAACGCAACCTTATTCAAGATAAAATGTTAAAATAGACGCCTGCCACGGAGTCTAACGTCTCCTGACGTTGGAAATAATTTTAGGCAAACAATCCAAAGTCGGCAGATCCTTCGATAAGGTAACGCTTGGACTCTGACAATAAGGAAATCTATGGGTGATGAAACTACATCTTTGGGTGAGATTCATATCTCGCCAAACGCGGTGGCGACAATTGCCTACTACGCCACCATGCAATCTTACGGCGTTGTAGGGTTGGCGCCAAAAAATCTTGCAGATGGGCTCGTGCATTCCATTACGCGTGAACCGACACGCGGCGTGTCCGTTCGTTACAACGGTGAGGATATTGATATTGATATCAATGTGATCATCGAATATGGTACACGCATCACATCTGTAGCGACCAGTGTTGCGAACACCGTCCGCTTCCATGTGGAGAGGGCGCTGGGGCTCAAGGTGAACACCGTCAATGTTCACGTGGCTGGTCTACGCATAAGCTATACCGATTAGGAGCATCGATCTATGGCTGTGGATTCCGCACGCGTAGAAAAATTCCGTAAGATGCCGATAGATGGACAGTCGCTCAAGCGGCTGGTGGATGCTGGATTGACGTGGCTCCGTACTAATCAACAAACTGTGAACTCGCTCAATGTTTTTCCTGTGCCAGATGGAGACACAGGTACGAACATGGTGCTCACGTTGCAATCGGCCTGGAATGAAATTAAGGATATGGGCACGCATAATCTTAGCGAGATGGCTGCTGCCGTCTCGAAAGGTGCGTTGATGGGCGCGCGCGGCAATTCAGGTGTGATTATGTCACAGTTGTGGCGGGGTTTCTCTCGTGGAGTCCACGGTAAAGAAACATTGGATGTACAGACGCTGGTCAAGGCCTTCGGAGAGGCGCGGGATACGGCCTATAAGGGCGTGGTGCGCCCCGTAGAGGGAACGATATTAACTGTCGCCAAAGAAACGGCCTTCGCCACGGAAGCAGCTTTAGAGTCCGCGAAAGATGTGATCGATATTTTTGAAGTGGCTGTGAAAGCTGCGGATGAGGCTGTCCAAAAGACACCTGACTTGCTTCCCGTCCTCAAACAGGCGGGAGTAGTAGACGCTGGCGGCAAAGGTCTGTTCTTTATTTTGGAAGGAATGTTGCGACACGTCTATGGTGAATCACTAGATACGCCAACAGTGAGCGTGCAGCCTCTTTCGAGCATGCAAATGCAGAACGCGATGGAAGAGGTAGAAGAGGGACAGGATTACGAGGTGGTGGTGGATTTCTACCCGAATGGCGAGTTAGAGTTACCGAAGTTTTATGGCCGGCTTGAAGAGATGGGCACGTCCATTCAAGTGGGGGAGGGCGAGGGGATGTATCGCATGCACATCCATGTTCCAATCGAAAAGCGTTATGAACCGATTGATTACATTATGGGTATCGGCACGATTTCGAAAGTAGCAATGGAAAACCTGCTCGCGCAGATGAACGACCTTCAAAAGAGCAAGGCTTCGCAGATTCAGTTTTCGGCAGTGGAGCCGGGGCAGATTGCGGTGGTTGTCGTTTCACCGGGGCCGGGTTTGAGCCGCATCTTTGCAAGCTTAGGCGTGTGTGCCGTGGTAGCAGGTGGGCAGACGATGAACCCATCCACGCAGGATATATTGAACGCCTTTGAAAATCTACCAACAGATAAAGTGATTATCCTACCGAATAACAAGAACATTATCATGGCCGCCAACCAGGCCAAAGAAGTGACCGTAAAGAAGGTGGCCGTGGTACCGTCTCGTACTGTGCCACAAGGCCTCGCAGCCATGCTCTCGTTCAATCCGGACGGGGAACTTGATCCCGTTGCTGAGAAGATGACCAAAGCCCTGAGCGCAGTCAAGACCGGCGAGATTACTGTCGCTACTCGATCGGTTGAGATTGATAATGTAGTTGTGAAAGAGGGTCAAGTGATCGCACTGCTCGACGGAAAGTTGGTTGCCTCATCTGACTCGGTGGAGCATGGTGTGATGGATTTACTCGAGAAGGCGAATGCAGGTGAACACGAGTTGGTCACTTTGTTTTTTGGCGAGAATATGACCCACGTGGAAGCCAATCGCCTTAAGGATGTGATTGGCAGGAAGTATCCATCGCTTGAAATCGAAGTACAGGAGGGTGGACAACCGCATTATCAGTTTATTATTTCGATTGAGTAATGATCCGGGCTCTCTGCGCCGTCCTCGGCGCAGTAATGGAATATCGCCGCCGGGGACGGCGGCTTGAGCAGATGATAATACGGACGCGAATTCGCGCCCGTTTCCATTTCTATTGTGTTAGACTGTCCTATAGTGTGCCGCAGCTTCGATATAAACTACATAAAGGCTGCGGTAAAAAGGGAAAGAAATGAAAATTGGCGTTGTTACCGATTCCACCTCCGACTTGCCTCAATATCTTGTTGAACAATATGGCATCGAAGTGGTGCCTTCGGTTTTGATCATTGAAGGCAAAGAGTATATCGATGGGACCGGCATCTCGCGCTCAGAATTTTACACACGCCTGCCTGGTTTCAAATCATCGCCAACAACAGCCTCACCTTCGATAGGGGAATTCCAAACACGTTATCAGAGATTACTCGATCTCGGTTGTGACCATATCATTTCAATCCATCCCGCCTCGCAATTGACGACAATTATCAATTCCGCGCAACAAGCAGCACAAGATTTTCCGGACAAAATAACTATCTTGGATAGTGGGTCTCTTTCACTCGGCCTTGGTTTTCAGGCTCTCGCCGCGGCAGAAGCCGCGGAAAACGGATTGCAAGCCGTGCTCGCCGCAATAGAATCCACGCGCAGACGATTACACGTTTCTGCTGCGTTGGATACGATGGTATACCTGCGCCGCAGTGGACGTGTGCCTGGCGCGATCGCAACACTTGGCGGGTTACTATCCATCAAACCACTGATTGAGCTAACTGACGGAGAGGTCAAAGCCATTGGTGCAGTCCGCACGACGAAACAGGCCAATCAGCGCATGTTGAATTTTCTTCTATCAGGTGGGCAATTTGAGCGGCTGGCCATTTTGCATACCAACGCGGAAAAACGTGCACGCGAATTTCTAAATGAATTGATGCAACGCACCAGCCAGTCCGTGCCGAGGGATATCTTGATGGTCAATGTGACTACGGTGATCGGCACACACCTTGGCCCGAACGGGTTGGGGTTTGCAGCAGTAAAGACGTAAAATCGTTGCGCGGACAATAAAAAATACGGTAAGATAGTGGTGGAAAAATAAAAATGCCAGCGAACATTCGAAAAATTCTCAAAGAGTTCAAACATGGGCTAACGAACATATATGGAACACGTTTCAGGCGTATGTACTTATTCGGTTCTTATGCACGCGGCGATTATGAAGATGGCTCTGACCTGGATGTACTGATCATTCTGGATAGTTTTAGATACCATAGCACAGAGATTGATCGCACAGCAGATTTAGTGAGCGATTTATCTTTGAAGTATTACATTACTGTCAGCCCTATGTTCATCCGTGAGCGCGATTGGCTCAAGGGAAATAAACCGTTGCTTCGAAATGTAAAGTCTGAGGGAATTAAACTGTATGAAAGAAGAGACCGGTCTACTGTTGCTTAGGGCAGAGGAAGCAATCGAATCTGCCGATATTTTGTTGAAACAGGGGTATTTGGCAGATTCTACCAGCCGCGCTTATTATGCAATGTTTCATGTGGCTGAAGCCTTGCTCAACGAAAAGGATTTGAGTTTCAGCAAGCACGGAAATGTCCATGGCGCATTCGGTGAACACTTTATCAAAACTGGAATATTTGACAAGAAATATCACAAGTGGTTGCTTGCAGCATTTAGCCGTCGTATTGCCAGTGACTACGATGCCGCGGCTCGTTTTCAATCGTCTTCTGTAAAAACGATGATTGACCAGGCATGGGATTTTCTGCATGCAGCCAAAACTTATTTCGACAGCCAGCCATAGGTTACATTGCTCGAAGCAATTGAAATGCCATAATGGCGAATCTACAGAAAGTATTGTGTCTCTCTCCCCATGATAAAATTAGCTAATGCAGCCTTCACTAGAGAAACTCCGTAAATTTTTCCGCCTTGAACATGAGAGCGGATATGCCAATAGCGCGATTATCGGTGGACTTGCCAAAATGCTGGATTTCTGGGAGGGGGAAGCCCGTGCAGATAGGGTTCAGGAAGAAGTGATCCAAGCCGTTGTCCAGAGACTCCGTTCCTATGACGGACTCAGCCCAGCGTCCCGCGCAGATGCGCTGAAGGGTCTGTGGAAACGCATCGGTGAGACGTATCCCGAGGCAATGCAAAGGACCACTCCATCTAAATTCCCCCGACAAGCGGTGGGAGTTGGAGAAAGTCCCAAGCCTATGTCAGTTTCCCCCCCTATGGGGGGGACGGAAGGGGGGTCAAGGACGCGTCCAGCACCTCCGCCGCGCTCAGAGTCTGTGCCTGGCGCTAAGACCAGCCAAACACCTCCTGCACTCAATGCGTCACTCACTGTGTTGCAGGGTATCGGCCCGCGTCATGCAGAAACCCTTAGCAAACTCGGTTTGCGAACGCTTGGCGATATGCTCTATTATTTCCCGCGTCGCTATGAAGACTATAGCCAGCTCAAGCCAATCAAATCTTTATGGTATGGTGAACAAGTCACAGTAATTGGGACCATTCAAAATGTGACCTCGCGGCCGATCCGTGGCGGCAAACAAACCGTTATTGAAGTAGTAATTAGCGATGGCACGGCTTCCCTGCGATTAAATTATTTCAATCAACCTTGGTTGGTGAACCGCTTTAAGCAAGGGATGGCGATTTCTGTCTCGGGCAAGATCGAACAATATCTTGGTCGCATCATTATGAACAATCCGGACTGGGATCCGGTTGAAATAGAGAGTTTGAATACCAATCGCATTGTGCCGATTTACTCGCTTACCGAACATCTCACGCAAAAATGGCTACGCGGGATAATGAAACAAGTTGTCACATATTGGGCGCCTGTTACTGTGGATGCACTGCCCGAAAGTATCCGCTCGTCAGCGAAGTTGATGTCCCTAGGTGAAGCGATATTGCAGGTACATTTTCCAGACTCACAAGAACAACTTAAGGCCGCGCGCGAGCGACTTGCGTTTGATGAGATTTTCTACCTACAAATGGGTGTGCTTCGTCAGAAGCGTAACTGGAAACAAGTAGATGCACGCCGCTTCTCCGTCTCAGACGAATGGATGGGTGCGCGATTAAACAGCCTTCCCTTTGCCCTGACTTCTGCCCAGAGTCGTGCGCTTTCAGATATCCGTGCGGAC
>WNGA01009433.1_pt1 | contig 13156 bp, 9 predicted proteins | sample 5400061 | NCBI WGS metagenome assembly WNGA01 (sample SAMN13153366, study PRJNA577476) | soil metagenome | isolation source: 100 cm soil or saprolite under grassland replicate 2 | place: USA:California | collected 2016-06-15
TCAGGCGGTGAACGCCACCGATTTTTTCGCCCTCCAGGACCGTGGGTGTCACCATGGCGGGATGTGTCCTACGACGAGTTCGGCGTATGCGTCGAGCTCGACGGCCATGCTGCCCACCCGGCCGAGGCCCGGTGGCGGGATATACGCCGGGACAACGCCAACGCCGCGGAGGGCATCATCACGCTGCGCTACGGGTGGTCCGACATTATGAACCGTCCGTGTCAAGGTCGCCGCCGAAATGCGGCCGTGCTGCACAGCCGTGCTGCGCAGCCGGGGCTTGACAGGCACGCTAAAGCCGTGCAAGAAGGGTTGCCTCCCCAGGTGATCCTTTGCGTCGGAGATTAATCAGCACATTCCGCTGAATAGTCTCCGACGTAAAGGATCAAGCAAGCGTGCCCGCCGCGCAAGGCGCCAGCCGCCGACGCCAATCGCTAACCGCAGGAGGCCGAGCGTCAGCGGCCGAACGGCGGGCACGGACCCGGCCGCAACGGCTAGCGTTAGCGATCATCTTGAATCAAGGTATTGATCTTGCGTGGGGTTGATCCTCGGGTGTGGGTAGCGGGGTGGATGGTGTAGTTCCAGTTGCCGTGGAAGTGGTGGCGGTTCAGCCGGGTCCTCTCGAAGAACTTCATCTCACGGTCGGTGATCTTGATGCCGGTGGGGTAGGTGCGCGGCACCACGGCCGTTACTCTCGCGGCTCACCTGCGCCACGACGTCGCCCGCCTAGCACCGGGAGATGTCATGCTGTGCCGAAAGCTGGCACGCGGACAACGGCGCGCGCCGGTCTGGCCGGTCGGAGCGAAAGGCCGTGTACCACAGTCGGCGCTGCAAGCCTTGCCGGTTTGTTGCCGATACCGTGGGACGGCGCGCCTGTCAGCGACTGGAAGAGACATCGACCAGCACGGTGGACCGTGCCGTGTCGGTTACGTACGTCTTCGCAATGCGGTAGCGCCCACTCTTGGCGCTAACCACCCTTTCTAGCCAGGTTCGGTGTTCTGTAAACGGGGCCCGCGACCCGCGGAGGTACTCTACGGGTCGCGCGCGACCCGCGGAGGCTCTCTACGGGTCACCCGCGAATGACGGCGCGCCTATGCGTGGCCGCGCGAAGGTCGGGGAGCGGCCATCCGCGACCAGGCTTGACTACTAAGAGTGATCGGGCATTACGATGAGCAACGTTCCGCGCCTGCACCAGAGGTGTGGGCCGCGCCAGGCACCGAACACAAGGGGGACCACATCATGTTTGTACGTCATCTCTCGGCCCGCACCATCGCGGCAGCCGCCGCCGCACCTGCCGCCGCGACCATGCTGCTTGCGGGAGCGCCCGGTGCCGATGCGCAGGCGGTCGGCGTACCCGGGCGCGTCGTGGTGGCAACAGACACCGGGACGCAGGAATTCGTGAACCCAGACGTTGGCCGCTGCTACTCAGTTCCATTCGATATTTCGGCACCGCTTACCCACGTCCTTAACGAGACGGACCACCCGATCACGGTCTTCACCCTCCCTGACTGCGAAATCGCGAACGGCTTCGTGGAGCCGCAAAGCGGCAGTTACACCCCGGTCAGCACGTCATTCATTCTCGAGGGCTGACCGGGACCGGCCATATGACGGCGGAGCGTGGGCGCGACATCCCCACGACGGCGGGCGCGCCCCGCTGCGCCGTCCCACCGTGCCGTGACCTGCCCTGCGCCAACTGCCGTAAAGCCACAGATGAACGCTCTCCCGGTTTCTTAGGCCATGACGGGGCATGAGTTGCGGGTGGTCAGTACGAACCGCCACGCTCGCGAACGAGGTCCGATTGGGCGGAGAACGGACATGTCGTCAGAGCCCGGCCCAGTGGTCGCGGCCGTCCGCGCGTCCCCGCGACCTCCGGTTACCGGCATTTGGGCATGGGTCGTACAACGGCGCCGCTGGATCTGGCTCATGCTCAGCTCGGCCGGCCTGGTTCTCGCGGTGCAGGAGGTGGTGGGCAGCCGCGCGGAGCTACTCAGCGCCATAGGCGACCTTCGCCGGGTCTCGTGGACCTGGCTCGGCGTCGCGATCCTGGCCGAGTGGTGCTCGTACACTGCGGTCGCCTTCGCCCAGCGCCGACTGCTGCGCGCGGGTGGTGTCACGGTCCGTGTCGGCACCCTCGGACGGCTGGCGGTCGCCAGTCAAGCGATGGGGAGTGTGCTGCCGGTCGGTTATCTCGTTTCCAACGTGGTCGTGCTTGGAGGCCTCACCCGGCGCGGGGTCGGCAAGATGCTGGCCCTGTGGATGCTCGCCATGGTCGGCCTGTTGTACATCGTCACGCTCGTCCTCATCGGCCTCGTGGGCGCTCAGCTCGCGCCGCCGAGCAAGGACGTTCCCGACCTGCGGGTTGTCGCAGCCATCGTCCTCGGCGTGGTCATCGGAGGATTCGTGGCCGTTGTCGCGGTTAACCGAATGCGCCGGCGGCCGTGGTCGATGCGCGAACTCGCCGCACGGATGCCCGGTGGTGGCCGCATCAAGCGGCTCATCGGCGGGGATGTACTCGCGGAACTGTCGCTCGGTCCGCGTGGCTGGAGCGTTGGCTTTGGCTGGATGCTGCTCTACTGGGCCGGAGACGTGGCCTGCCTCGCGGTCGCATTCTTCGCGGTCGGAGGGATCCTGCCGTGGCGGGGATTTGCTGCTCGCGTACGCCGCTGGCCAGCTCGCGGCGCTGCTGCCGATCACCCCCGGCGGTCTCGGCTTGACCGAAGGGAGCATGAGTCTTGCGCTGGCCGCCTATACCGGCGCGACGACCGCCCTGGCCGCAGTCCTGCTGTACCGGCTCATCACCTACTGGGCGGTCCTGCCGGCCGGCGGCACCTGCTACTTGTGGCTCCGTCGCCGACGTTCGGAGTTGGCACCGTTTGTGATGAGCGGGAGGGTCGTGCACGGCGGGGTGCGGCCTATGCCAGAAAAGGGGGTCAGGTCCGGCGCTCCTGCCCGAGCCGAAATGTGATTGTTCAGCCCGGCTACTGCGCGCCCGCTGCCTGGTTACATGGATCAGCGCGCGAGGGCCGCCACTTCGTCCAGGCTGACCCGGAGATCCTCGGCGAGCCCGGCGGGTTCGGTGATCGCCCAGGAGTCGGTGTTGATCCCGATGCAGCATTCTCCGTCGTGCGAGATGAGGGTGATCATCGCGGCGCAGCCGGGGAGCGGGCCGAACGGGTACATGTGCGTGATCCGCGAGCCTGCGATGTACACCGGGTACGGCATGCCGGGGATATTGGACACCTGGACGTCGTTCGTGCTGGTTAGCCGACCGGAGACGACGCCGATGACCGGGGCAGGAAGCCAGCCGAACGCGGGCGCGACCGCGGCAAACACGGTGTCGGCCGCGGCGGCGCTGGCGGCGCGGGCGGTCAGCACGAATTGCCGCACGGCGGCGAGCCTCGCGACCGGGTTGCGTTCGGTCATGGGTGCGGCGAACCGCGCACCGGTGAAGCGGTTCCCGCCTTGCGGGTCGTCCTGAGCGCGCAGGCTGATCGGGAACCCGAGCGTGAGCCGGTCCGCAGGGGCGCCCTGCCGGTCGTGGTAGCGGCGGAACCCGCCGATCACTGCGGTCAAGAGCCCGTCGCCAAGAGAGCCGCCAGCCGCGTTCGCGCCGGCCTTGAGGTCGGCCAGGGGCACGTCGATCACCTCGAAGTGCCAGCTGCCGCCGCGCCGGGCCAGCAGCGCCGAGCCTGGCGGGGTGAGTGCGGTCTGGCCTATCCAGCGGGCCGCGCCGAGCGCCCGCCCGGCGGTCTGCGAGGCGGTCTCGAGGGGCCGTGACAGCGCGCCGAGCAGCCCGGCACCCCCGCGTAGGGCCATTATGGGCGTAGCCCGGATCGCGGCCACGACCTGTTCGGAGAACAGCCCCACCGGCGAGGCCGCGGCCGCCGCTTGGACCGGCGGCTCGGGCCGACGCGGGTCGTGCTCTGGGGTCCGGCTGTGCAGCCGCATCATCAGCTGGACGGCGCCAAGCCCATCGGTCACGCTGTGATGACTCTTGACGACGTAGCCCGCCCGGCCGTTGGCGAGGCCTTCCACGAGCAGGGCCTCCCACAGTGGGCGGTTCCGGTCGAATGATGCCGTAGCGAATTCCTGCACCACATCGAGCAGCTGCCGCAGCGACCCTGGGGCCGGCAATTCTATGTGACGGATGTGGCGAGACAGCTCGAATTCGCTGGCGGTGATCCAGGTCGGGGTGCCGATACCGAACGTCGGCTCGATCACCCGCTGCCGCATCCGCGGAACCATGCGCGAAGCCCACTCGTGGGCGGCAAGCAGCCGATCCCAGTCCGGGGCGTGGTCGAGCAGCTCCAGCAGGCTGACGTTCACGCGCAGCCGAGGGTCCGCCGCCTCGGCGCGCCACATGGCCGTCTCCAGCGGGTTCATCTGTGTCGAGGCGCCCCAGTCCAGCGGGACCGCTGGTGGCGGGCCGGGCACACGTCGTTCCGTGGCAATCACGCGCCCGGACCCACGGGCCGGCCAGTTGGCGAGCGTCGCCAGGTACTGCCCGCGAACATCCTGCACATGCTTTTCGACGTCGTCAACGATCCACCCGGCTGTCGGGATCGGCGGGAGCACCGCGATCTGCACGGTTCCTGCGTGGATCGTCGACGCACCCCGCCACATCAGCTCGCCGGCGTTGCGGATGACGATTGGCACGATTGGCACTCCCGCCTGCATTGCGACGTGGAACGCGCCCTTCTTGAACGGCCCGAGCGCCGGCGTCGCTGACCGGGTGCCCTCCGGCGCGATGGCCAGCGAGATCCCATCGCGCAGCTTCCGCACCGCCGGTTCGAGGTTCTTGCGCGCCTGGGCGACGTTGCCGCGATCGACGAACGCCACGTCGGCGAGCCTGAACATCAGCCCGAATCCGGGGACGACAGCCAGCTCCTTCTTCGCCACGCCGGTGAACCCACTGCGCAGCAGCTTGGCGAGGATGAGCACGTCGAGCTTGCTCTGGTGGTTGAACAGGAAGACTGCCGGCCGGGTGGCGAGGTGTTGCGCACCGTGAACGTCCAGCCGAACCCCGGCGAGCACACTGCCCATCTCGCCGGCGAGGGTGGTGCCGAGGTCGACGGCCTCACGCCGGGACCCGGTCAGCGCCCCAAGCGCGGCACCCGTCGTGAAACCGCCAAACATGCCGGCCAGGCCGGCTGCGGTGCGGGCGATGTCGCGCACCCCCACCCGGCCACGGGAGCGGAACCGGGCGATCGGCCAGCCGTAGTGGCGCGCCGCCGCTGCCAGCTGCTCGCCGGGATTGAGCGCCCGCGCCCGCCCGACCGTCAGCAGGAAGCGCACATCCTCGTCGCCGTTTGAGTAGGCGTAGCTCTCCGCCAGCTCGATGTCGTGGTCACGAGCGAAGCCGCGGACGGCCGCTGCCTTTCCGGCCCGCCACAGCAGCGGGCCACCAGGGCGGCCCGTGCATATGCCATTCACGATCTCAACCGGCGAGACGAGGATGTGCTCCACACCCATCGCTCTGGCCGCGGGTTCCACCTGGAACCGGGTTGCGGACGAGGCGAGCACGATTGTGTGCCCGGCCCTGCGGTGGGCCTCGACCAGCCGCCACGCCTCCGGGTACAGGGAGCCGGCGATTCCCTGCACGAACAATCGCTCCCCGAGCTCGGCGAGCTCGTCTTCGCTGCGCCCAGCCCAGGCTCGCATGCTCAGCACGGTGAACCGCTCGAAGTCGGCCTCGGTCGTCACGCCGCGCAGGCCCGTGAGGAGCATCCGCCCCAGGTCGGCCGGTGCGATCTGCCGAGACCTCAGGTGGTGGCGGGCGAACGCCGCGAGCGAATACCCGTCGATCAGGGTGCCGTCGAAATCGAAGAATGAGCCCACGCGCGGACCCTGCGGCCCGGACTCGACATCAGCGATCAGCTCTTGCTCTGACCACAGCTCGGCCGCGGACGGTCTACGGTTCAACGCCGACCGCCTCCCTTCGAGACGCAGCGTCGATCCCATCGATCACGATCAGGCGCGCCACGACGTCGCGCATTCGCGCGGTGAAGTCCAGCCTGCGCTGCGCCAGCTCCTCTCGGCCCGGATCGATCAAGTCGTGGTTACCGGCGAGCTTCAGCGCGCTGGAGAACAGCTCCCGGGACAGCGACTCCGGCCCGTGTAGCCGCCCCTGCAGCAGCATCTGCCGCCCGACCCCAGCGCACTCGTCCAGGAACTCTCTCTCAGTGACCGGGTTACGCGGGCTGCGCGCGGCGAGCCGCTCGGCCACCACAAGCTGCGCGTCGAGAAACGAACGAAGCACCCGGTTCGCCACCAGGAACTTCGAATGCTCCAGCACGGCGCGTCCGTCCAGCGCCGTCTCCCAGCCCGGGTCGAGCCGCTCGAGCTCCGCGCAAAGCTGGGTGCGGTAGGAAACCTTGTCCGGGAAGAAGAACTCGAACTTTAGCTGGTCGCGCAACCGCATCGCCTCCTCCCAGCGGTCATCGGGCCGGCTGAGCAGGACCAGCTCAGCCACCGCGCGATCGACGAAATGGTGGATCGCGCTGTTGCGGTAGAACGCGGCAACCAGGTGCTGGCCACGCTCGATGGCGTAAACCGGCTCCTCGCCTCCGGCGTAGACGGTGACGACGTGCTGCTGGGCCAGCGCGGCCAGCACGCGGCGTATCCCGGTCTCGCTCCGCAGAACGCCACCGGAGTACGGCAGTCCACGGTCGGCCAGGTAGGCGCGCAGCGGTTCCAGGACCCTGCGCACCTGGCCGAGGGTGAGGGCGCGGTCGCGCACGCCCAACAGCGCCAGCGTGACCAGCGCCGTTGCCGTCACTGGGGTGACACGGTTGATGCGCACGGCCACCTCGAACGCCACCTTGTGCAGCGCGAGCCGCCGCGGGCCGGGCTGGCCGCGATGTCCGCCAGACTCCAGGGCGCTGCGCAGCGAAAGCGGCTCGGCGAACCGCACGTGCACCGTCCCGATCCGCGTGAGCTGTCCCTTCGCGTAGGACGCCAGCCATTGGAGTCCTTCGGCCTTCTTGGCCATCCCGCCCTGCTCGGCCGCCATCGCAGACACCTCGCGGAGCTGGTCATAGGTGATCGCTACCGGTACCAGGTAGGCGTCGTCCGCGCGGCCACGTTCGACTGCCTCGGCCACATACGCGAGCAAACCATAACGTGGCGGACGTAGCTTTCCGGTCCGCGAACGGCCGCCCTCCATGTACCACTCGAGGTTGAAACGCTTGGAGATCAAGTACCCGAGGTACTCGCGCAGCGCCAGCTTATAGATTTCGTCATCGCTGAAACTGCGCCTGATGAATACGATGCCCGCGCGCTTGGCCAGCGCGCCGATCGGCCAGAAGTGAAGGTTGTCACCGCCAAGCACATGGTTGCGGGGAAAGTCATGTTCGGCGAGGACGTCGGCCAGCAGGAGCGGGTCGGCGTACGAGCGGTGGCTGGGCAGGAACACCAGGGCGTGGTGGCGGTTCAGGTCACGCAACTGCTCTAGCCCGGCGGTGTCGGCCTGGACGTTCCAGGCATGGCTGTGCAGCGGGCGCAGCGCGCCAGATAGCAGATCGACCGCGATCGGGCTCATGGACGCAACGAGGCCGTGCAGGTTCGCGCCTGCCCGCTCTATCAATTCCGGCTCGGTCATCTCCAGCCGTGTGGCGAGCGCGGCGACCTCGCCACGAAATTCCGGACTGTCCTCGATCGCCTCGACCACATGCTTCGGCACCTTGTAGCGGCGTCCGACCAGCGCCCGCTCGGAGCGCGCAAGCGCGAGCCTGGCCTGGCGGGTCACGAACTGCGCGAACGAACCTGTGCCGCCCCAGCGCTCACGCAACGCCGCCACGGTGGCCGGCTCCGCGACCACCACACGGGCACGGTCAGGTTCACGGCGCACTATATGGGCCTGACGAAACGCCGGCGGCCGACGCGGGTTTACCTGCGAAAAGACATCCGACCAGCGGACACGGCGCTCGCCGCCCCGCTCGCGCGGGAGCCACGCCACACGAGCGGCGGTGACGACCGTGTCCGGGGACGTTCTGGCCAGCGACCGGGCAAGCCCAGGGCCGTCCAGAGCCAGCACCGTGAGTGGCCGCAAGTCGGCGTCACGCAGCCACTGTCTGAGCAGCGCGCGCTCCACCTCGCTGGCCCGTTCGGCTAGCAAGATCAGCGGTGCGCCGCTGCCCGGGGTCCCGCCGGGAGGGCCGCCGCCGACAGGGGCACCGTTGGCCGGGGCACCGTTGGCCGGGCCAACGCTCCCCCCAGACTGCGCTGGCCTCGAGCCGTCCATGCTCGACTCCTTCCCTCCCCCAATATCCTTCCCCAGCTTGTGATCGCGCGTCACCCAGTCCGCGCCGCGTTCGTACCTGTGGCCGTGCGGTGGCCCGCGCGCCCGCACAGACACCCGCGAGCCTCCCGACGCCCGGGCCAGCGTGCAGCGGCCCTTTGTGATCCGCGGGTGCGCACCCCTGGCCGCACGGGAAAGGACCGCGTCGCGGCCCAGTTCGATCGCCGCAGCGCTCAGGCGCGACAGCACACGGGAGCCGTTCGGGATAATCATGCGGCGCACCGACCTAAAAGGGCGGGTCCGAGCGGCCCCGGCTGGTGGTCTGCCGTGCCGCTGGGACCCGCCCTGGCGGGCCGGTCAGCCGACGGTGCCGATCTCCCGCCGCGTGGTGACTATCGAGCCGCCCGCGGCCAGCGCTACGGCGTAACCGGTGAGGACCGCGAGCGCCGCGCCCGCGGACAGGGTGGATGCGGTCGAGGATGCGCCCTGTGGCACGGCCCGCGGGCGGGGCTGCAAGCCCTGCGGGCCGTTCATGATCGACGGTCGGTAGCAGGCCGTTCCGGTCAGTGGGGCCACACCACCGTGGCCTCGGCCCCCTGGCTGGTGGCCTGCAGGGCCTGGGTGGCCCACCGTGGCCGTACGCGATTCCCTGCGTGGGTCTGGGTGGCGCATCGTGGCCCACCCAGTGGCCTCGGTGGCCCATTGTGGCCCCCCGCCCCCAGGCGGCGGCCCGCGCGATCGTGCCACCGTCCGCAAAAGGCGGCCCCCGCGATCGTGCCGCCGCCCTGCGGTTCGTCCGGCCTGCTCAGGCCGGACGAAGCGGACCCTCAGAGCCTCCTTGAGAACCCCGATCCGGCTCGCGTCGCGCCGCAGGCGCGCACGGCAAGCAGGGTCCCGCATCCCGGCTGGCTGCGTTCTCGCCCTCGACGTGCCTTCCAGCGCACGCCTTCGGGCTGCGGCCTGGCCAGCCGGGCGCGGATGACCCGCTCTACTAGCGCGTGCCGGAGGCGCGCGGACTAGCGCAGCGACCAGGGTCTCACGCGGGCTCGTAGCGCAGGGCTCGGTCAGGATACGGACACATCGTCGAACAGGGTGTAGGTGGCGTCACCGGGATAGTTGTCGTCGTGGCTGGTCAGGGTGAGGGTGTAGGAATGCCCGGCAGTCAGGCCGGCGGAGACCCGGGTCCAGCCGGAGTTGGAGACGCAGGTCCTGGCGAGGATCGTCGTGGTGGTTCCCGTGGTGTTGTCGCGCAGCGTGGCGGTCGCCCAGTCGTAGGTTAGGGTGTCTGGGCAGGTGAGGTTGTAGTAGAAGGACAGCGTGCCGCCGCCGGTTGGGGTGAAGGTCTGGGCGATGTTGGAGTCGCCGCTGGTGGGTGAGGTGGAACCGGCGCGGCCGGCGTAGGTGCCCGAATGTGCGCCTGAAGAGACGATCGCGGCCGTCCCACTGGTGGTCCAGCCGGAGAAGGTACCGGTCTCGAAGCCGCCGTTGACTATCGGGTTCGAAACGGCCGCGGCGAGCGCCACGTCATCGAACAGGGTGTAGGTCGCGTCACCGGGATAGTTGTCGTCGTGGCTGGTCAGGGTGAGGGTGTAGGAATGCCCGGCAGTGACCGCGCTGGACACCCTGGTCCAGCCGGAGCTGGCGACACACCTCTTGGGGAGCACCGTCGACGTGGTGCCCGCGGTGTTGTCCCGCAGCGTGGCGGTCGCCCAGTCGTAGGTGAGGGTGTCTGGGCAGGTCAGGTTGTACCAGAAGGACAAGGTGCCCTGTCCCGACGGGACGGTGAAGGTCTGGGCGATGCTGGCGTCGCCGCTGGTGGGTGAGGTGGAGCCGGCGCGGGCGGCGTAGGTGCCCGAGTGTGCCCCGGAGGAGACGATGGAGGTCGCCGCCCCACTGGTGGTCCAGCCGGAGAAGGTGCCCGTCTCGAAGCCGCCGTTGGTGACACCGCCACCACCGCCCGACGGGTTGATCGTCCAGGTGAACGATGCCGAGCCGGAGGCGTTGGTCGTGTCGGTGGCGGTCACGGTCACGTTGTAGGTGGCCGCAGTGGTAGGCGTTCCGGTGATCAGTCCGCTGGTGGAGCTGATCGACAGGCCGACCGGGAGCCCGGTGGCGCTGTAGGCGAGGGTTTGGCCGGAGGCGGAGTCCGTGGCATGGATTTGCAGGCTGACCGGGGTGCCGACGGTCCCGGTCTGATTGCCGGGGTTGGTCACGGTGACGGTGTTGCCACCGCCACCGCTGGTGAACGCGGTGACCCCATTGGGGGTGCCGAGCCCGGTCGGGCCGTCGTAGCCAGCCCCGGCGGTGCACAGGTAGGCAGGGCTGCAGGAGCCGTCCGAACCGCTGGTCACGTCGTTGAGCGCGCTGGTGTGGGCGTAGGGGTAGGAGGCGGGGTAGCTCCCGGAGGCCGGGGTGCCCGCGAGGGCGTAGACGGAGGCGATGACCGGGGCGGAGACGCTGGTGCCGCCGAACACCTGCCAGCCCGCGGTCTGGTAAGTGTCATAGACGGCCACGCCGGTGTTAGGGTCGGCCACCGCGGACACGTCCGCGATGGTGCGTCTGGCGCAGCCGGTGTCGTGCTGCCAGGTCGGCTTGGCGTCGAAGGCCGAGCATCCCGCGCCAGCGCCGCTCCAGGCCGTCTCGCTCCACCCGCGGGAGTTGGACGCCCTGGACAGGGAGGTACCGCCGACCGCGGTGACGTACTGGGACGCGGCCGGGTATTCCGGGCCGAAGCCGCTGTCGCCTGACGACGCGGTGACGGCAACGCCCGGGTGGTTGTAGTAGCTCGAGTCGAAGGAGGGGTCGGAGGAGGACTCGGATCCCCCGTAGCTGTTGGACACGTACTTGGCGCCCAGGTTGACCGCGGTGTTCACCGCCGTACCCAGGTTCGTGGTGGTCGGCGAGGTGGCCTCGACCAGCAGGATGTGGCAGTTCGGGCAGATCGCCGACACCATGTCCAGGTCAAGGGAGATCTCTTGTGCCCAGCCCGCGTCTGGGGACGGGTAGCTGGTGCCGCCGGTCTGGTTGACCTTGCGGAAGCAGCCGTTGGCGGTGGTACACGCCGACAAGCCGTACTGGGACCGGTAGGTGCCCAGGTCGGACTCGGCGTTGGGGTCGTCTTGGGCGTCCACGATGGCGACCGTCTGGCCGGAACCTGCGCTAGAGGACGGCAACGCATACGCGGACTGCAGATCCGGCGGCCCGTACCCGGACGGGGTCACGTCCGGGATGACCCCACGGCGCGGCGCGACGTTGGTACGGACCAGAGACAGGCATGCCATCCGGCCGCGGACGGTGGGGACCGGGCAGGCGCGGTGCACGTCACCGGGCAGGGTGAATGTGCTATGTCCGGGCGGGGATGGTTGTGCGGGCGGTCGCGCGGCCAGCTGCCCGGAGGATGCGGCCAGCTGCCCGGAGGATAAGGCCAGCTGCCCGGAGGATGCGGCCAGCTGCCCGGAGGATAAGGCACGGGATGGGTGGGCTTGAGCCAGGGAATCTTGCGCCTGAGCCGGGCCCACCGCGGAAAGTCCCGCAGCGGTCAGGGCAGCGGCGGCCAGGAGGATGGTTGCGGCGCGGCGGGTGAGACGCCGACCGGGGCCGCCTCGGCCCGAGAGGGTAGGGGTCATCCTGCTCCTTCCGGATGCGGACGGGTCAGGCTTCGGCGGGCGGGAGCGCGGCCGGCTGGGCGCCGATCCGGGGATCGGTTTTCAACCTGACCCGATGGGTGACACCACGATCGGTGGTGTTGACGCGGACACTAGCCTTTTGCTACCAATCGGTCAATATACGACTACATACTGTTAAGTCTGGATTTAGATGCCCGGGCGCGAGCGGCCTGGACGCTCTGCCTGGCTGGCCGAGACGCCGAAGGTTCCATACGGCGCTGCCGGCGTGTCGGGCGCCGTGGCGTGCGGTCCCCTTACGGGACAACCCGGGCCCACGACGTACGCGCACGCCACCGCCGGCCGCTCGCCTGGGTGCCGCAGCGGTCACTGGCCGCAACTGCCGAGATCCGGTAATCGGTGCGCCAGCCATGCCAGGCTGGATCGTCGTTCCGGTAGGGCCGACCATGCCAGCTCGTACGGGTCTTCCGCGGCCGACGAGCGGGGCGGCGCCGAGCCCGCAGCGCCACTCGGGGGCCCCCTCAGCGTCACTCGGGGGGCCCCGCGGCGTCACTCGTAGGCCCGCAGCGTCACTCGTGGGCGGAGTCGCGGGCTCCGCGCACCGTGATGACCGCCGTGCCAGCGACGAACACCACCGCAGCGCACAGCGCCGCGCCAAGGTCGTGCGGCGGTCTGTCGGGCCAGACCCATGGCGTCGTCCAGCCCTGGCCGATGGCGAATGTGGCCAGCAGCCAGAAGCTGACCGGCCCGATCCAGGACAGGCTGCCGCCTGCCAGCGCGGCGGCGAGTTGCGCGATGCCCGTCATCCCCGCGAGGTCCCGCAGCAGACCGAGGTAGCCGAAATCCAGGTGTGCCCCGGCCAACCCGGCGACGGCGAGCGCGCCGAACGCGACGGCGGTCAGCGCCACAGCAGCGCCCAGCCGCATGACCGGCAGCCACCGGCCGGTGGCGCGCTCCGGCTCGCCGAACGGGCTGCGGGTGACCACGCCGATGACCGCAGCCGCTGCCGCCTCGATGAGCAGCGGAAGCTGCCGGGCACCCACCCCGCTGTGCGGGAGCCAATGCAGGGCGATCCGCAGCGCGACCCCGCACCCGGCCAGCGCGAGAAGGCAGGCTGGGACGCTGCGGCTGGCCAGGTGCAGCCGCACCAGGCGGGCCGGCGGGGAGGCGGCCGCGGCTCCTGCGGAGGTCATGACCGCGCCTTCGCGAGCACCGCGCTGTAACCGCGTTCCAGCGGCGCATCGCCCGACGCGGCGGTTCCATCGGCGCGGGCGGTAAGCTCGGCCGGGGTTCCGTG
>WNGA01009434.1_pt1 | contig 13156 bp, 13 predicted proteins | sample 5400061 | NCBI WGS metagenome assembly WNGA01 (sample SAMN13153366, study PRJNA577476) | soil metagenome | isolation source: 100 cm soil or saprolite under grassland replicate 2 | place: USA:California | collected 2016-06-15
GCTTCCAACACGTCGTCGTCGCGGAAGCGGTCCATCGCCCAGCCCATCTCCCGCGACGCGGCACGCGTTCCCGCGGGCGGCGGCTCGCCGGGCCTGTACTTTCCGGTGAGCGTTCCCTGCGCGAGCGGGGACCAGACGATCTGTGAGATCCCGTTCGCGGCGCAGAGCGGAATCACCTCCCGCTCGGGCTCGCGCCAGAGCAGCGAGTACTGCGGCTGGCTGGAGACGAACTTCTCCACGTCGGGCAGGTCGAGGGCGGCCTGGATCCGGTCGGCGGGCCATTCGCTGAAGCCGAGGTAGCGCACCTTGCCCTGACGGACGACCTTGCTGAGCGCCTCCATCGTCTCTTCGAGGGGCGTGTCGTAGTCGTAGCGGTGGCACTGGTACAGGTCGACGTAGTCGGTGCGGAGGCGTGCCAGCGAAGCGTCGAGCTGCTTGAAGACCTGCTCGCGCGAGAGGCCGTGATCCCCGTTCATCGGGAAATAGAGCTTCGTTGCGAGCACGTACGAGTCGCGGGGACGGTCGGCGAGAACCTGGCCCAGGAAGGCTTCCGCGGCGCCGCTCGAGTAGACGTTTGCCGTGTCGATGAAGTTGATCCCGACCTCGAAGGCCTTCGCCACGGAGGCTTCGGCGTGGTCGCGTCCGACGCTGCCGCCGTACGTCAGCCACGAGCCGAGGCTGATCTCGGAGACTTCGAGGTCGCTCGAGCCGAGGCGGCGGTAGCGCATCCCTGAACGTCTATCAAGCCGCAGTGTGGTTCCGTCGTGGTCTAACCCAGGAGTTGGGTTAGGACGGCCGACCGGCGCGAAGCGCGGTCGGCCTCTATGGGGCGCCGCGCGAGTCGACGCCTTTAGCATCGCGAGAAATGCGTACGCGACGATTGGGTCGGGAGGGGCCGGACGTGTCGGCGGTCGGCCTGGGCTGCAACAACTTCGGCATGCGGGTCGACCTCGATGGGACGCGCGCGGTCGTGGACGCAGCACTGGAGGCGGGCGTGACGCTCCTCGACACAGCGGACATCTACGGAAACCGCGGCGGCAGCGAGCAGCTCCTCGGCGAGGTCCTCGAGGGTCGGCGCGACCGTGTCCTGCTCGCGACGAAGTTCGGCGGCGACATGGGCGACGGCGCGGAAGCGCGCGGATCGCGTGACTACATCCGGAAGGCGATCGAGGGCTCGCTGCGGCGGTTGCGCACCGACTACGTGGATCTCTACCAGTACCACACTCCTGACGGAGTGACGCCGTTCGAAGAGACGTTCGCTGCGCTGGACGAGCTCGTGCAGGAGGGAAAGGTGCGGTACGTGGGGCACTCGAATCTGGAGGCGTCCCAGGTCGAGGAGATCGACACGCTCGCGCGGGAGCGCGGCATTGCGCGTCCCGTGAGCGCACAGAACCAGTATTCGCTCCTGCGACGCGAGGCCGAGGACGAGCTGCTGCCGACGTGCGAGCGACTCGGCATCGGCGTGTTGCCCTACTTCCCGCTGGCGAGTGGTCTGCTGACGGGGAAGTACCGGCGTGGCGAGCCGCGGCCGGAGGGTACGCGTCTGTCGGGCCGCGACGGGGTGTTCACGGACGAGACGTTCGACCGGCTGGAAGCGGTTGAGCGCTACGCCGCGGAACGCGGCGTGACGATGCTCGAGGTGGCGATCGGAGGCCTCCTCGCGCAGCCCGCGGTTGCGTCGGTGATCGCGGGCGCGACGAAGCCGGAGCAGGTGCGCGCGAACGTCGCGGCGGGCGAGTGGGAGCCGACGCCCGCCGACGTCGAGGCGCTGGCGGCGCTGCGTTAGCGAGTCCGCCCCGTCCCTTCGTGACATCGCCGTGTGCCAGGCGCGAAGTGATGTCTCGACGGCGCAGAAGGCCTGCAAATCGGCCTGTTTCGCGGTGACAGACCGGACGGGTCCGGGGCGTCGTCTTCGACACGTCCGGGTCCGTCGGTTCACGCGGTCGGCAGAATCGGCGCGGTGACCGGGAATCGCGACATTCCCGCGGCCGTCGTCGACGTCGGCTGGGTCAACGGGCTCGCCGCGATCCGTTCCCTCGGTCGCGCCGGAATCCGGGTCCTTGCTGTCGATCATCGTCCGAGCGCGCTGGGGTTTCGCTCCCGCTATGCGGAGAGGCAACTCTGTCCCGATCCGCGCACAGACGAGGCGCAGTTCGCGGAATTCATCGACGGATTCGGAGATGTCGTCGTCTTCCCGACGCACGACGAAGGCCTCAACGCGATCGGTCGTCATCTCGACGAGCTCTCGGTGCGTCCCCCGTTCCCGGCGTGGGCCGTGCTCGAGCGCGTGCAGAGCAAGCGGTCGCAGCTCGAGCACGCGGAGGCCGCGGGCATCGCCGCGCCACGCACGCGCTACCCCGGCTCGGCCCAGGACGCGCGCGCCGCCGCGAACGAGCTCGGCCTCCCCGTCCTCGTCAAGCCCGAGCACCCCGTGGGTTTCAAGCAGCGCTTTCGCCGGCAGGCCTTCCGCTGCGACTCGACCCAGGAAGTGGAAGAGGCCTACGCGCGGGCGGAGGAGTTCGCGCCGATGGTGCAGGAGCTCGTGCCGGGCGACGACGACACGCTCTACACCGTCGGGAGCTACCTAACCCGCGACGGCCGTGCGCTCGGAATCTTCTGCGGTCGCAAGTTGCGGCAGACGCCGCCTGGCATCGGCACCTGTCGGGTTGGCGAAGCGGTCTGGGTCGAGGAGGTCGTCGACGCGGCGCTCCGACTGCTCCGTGCATCCGGCTACTACGGCCTGTCGCAGGTGGAGTTCAAGCGGGACACGCGCGACGGGCGCTACAAGCTGATGGAGATCAACCCGCGTCTCTGGCAATGGCACGGTCTTGCGGCTGCGTGCGGCGTCGACCTGCCGCGGATCGCGTACGAGGACCTCACCGGGGAGAGCCCACCCGGCGCGACGATGGACGGCTTCGGGAAGCGCTGGGCGATCACGTTCATGCCCGGTGAGTGGCCGGCCCCGCAGCGCCCGCCCTACGTCGACGCCGTCTTCGCGCGCGATGACCCGAAGCCGGCAGTCGTCCATCTCGCGCGGGTCGTCCGGAGCGCGCTGCCGTGATCCCCGCAGAGGTCGAGCGGCGAGCGCGCTGGGTGCTCGACGCGATCGGGGCGCGCAATCTCGGCTTCGGCGACGACCTCCCGTACCGGGCCGGGGCCTGGGAGCGCGTCGAGCGTGGCGAGCGTCCGGACGGAGACGACCTCGCCGAGGCGTTCTTCCATCTCGCGCGCGTCGAGGAGCGCGCAGGGCCGCACGACGAGCACGGTCGCTTTCGGGCCGAATGGTCCTGTCTCGACCCGCTCGATCCGCCGCTCGAGCAGTTACGCCACCGACTCGGGCTCGACCCACCGCGGTGGGAGAGTGCCCGCTTCGCGGTGGCACTCACCCACGACGTCGACTCGCCGTGGCGCTGGACGCGCGTAGGGCTCCGCGGCGCGGCGGCGCGGCTCAAGCGCGACCTTCTCCACGTCCAACTCGGCCCCGCCGTGCGCGAGGCGACCGGTCTCGCGACCGCACCGCTCCACCGACTCCGTGGCACCGATCCGAACTGGCGCTTCGAGCAGATCGTCGCGGAGGAGCGCCGCCGGGGTGCGTCGGGCTCGACCTTCTTCGTCCTCGCGGGTCACGGCGATCCTCATGACGGCGCCGCGCCGCAGACGTACGAGCACCTGCGGCCGCGCCTCGTCGAGACGCTGCTCGACACCGAAGCGGAGATCGGCCTGCACGGGAGCTACGCGACGGCCGACGACACAGGCCGTCTCGCCGAGGAGAAGGCGACCCTCGAGGCTCTCGCCGGTCCGGTGCACGGCCAGCGCTACCACTATCTCCGCGCCGACCCGCATCGGAACCTCGCGCCGCTCGCAGGCCTCGGCTTCCGTTACGACACGACGCTCGGCTTCCCCGACGCGGTCGGGTTCCGCGCCGGCATCGCTCATCCGTTCCGGCCCTGGAACTTCGAACGGGACGAACCGCTCGACCTCGTCGAGATCCCGCTGGCGGCAATGGACGCGACGCTTGCCGAGGAGCGCTATCTCGGCCTGGCGGCGAGGCGCGCCGAGCCGCGGCTGATGCGCCTCCTCGACTGGGCGGCAGAGCACGGCGGCGCTTTCGCGATCCTCTGGCATCCCGATCGCTTCGATCCCGCGACCTCCGCGGGCTGGGATCGCCTCTACTCGAGGCTGCTCGACGGAGTGCGCAGGCGCGGCGGCATCTGCGTGTCGGCGGGCGAGCTCGCGTCGTCCCACTCGACCTGGTCGAAGTAGCGCAGCGCGCGCCGACTCGAGCGCACGCGCGCGCCGAGCTCCTGCAGCTCCTCGCGTGAGATCTCGCCCAGCGCCTGCTTGACGCCGAGGTACGGCAGGTTGAGATCCTCCTGGTAGACGATCGTCGAGATGCGCGGGTTGATCTCGATCACGTGGTCGCCGACGAGCTGGATGTTGAAGAAGTACTCGATCCCGAGCTCGGCGACGATGCGCTGGGCAACCTCGAGCAGCCAATGGTCGTTGAGCGTCTCGAAGTACATCGCGAGGCCGGCGCGCATCGACTCGCGCGTCTTGGCGTGCCCCAGCAGGACCTGGCCCGAGCGCGCGATCCCGTCCACCGTTCGTTCGCGTCCCTGAGCCAGCTCCATCACGAGCAGGTCGGGCCCGCCCTCCTCCGGCAGCAGCTCGACGACGTCGGTCAGCCGCATCGCCAGGTTTCCCGGCCGTTCGTCGATCAGCTGCTTCGCCCGGTCGACGGTTGGATCGAGGACGCGGAAGCCACGCGAGCCCGAGCTGAATACGGGCTTGAAGCAGACGGGACGGTCGGGATACCCGAGCTCCTGGGCGGCGAAGGCGAGCGCGCGGCCGCCCGTCACCTTCCGCCAGGCAGGTGCGCGCAGGCCGACCCGCTCCAGCATTCCGTACGCGAGCGCCTTGTCGTTCGCGACGCGAATCGTTTCCGGCGCCGAGACGAGCACCGTCGTCCCGATGAAGCGCTCGCGCGCCTCGGCCAGGCCGATCAGGTCGAACGACGATTGCGGCAGGACGGCATCGATGTTCTCGCGCCGCACGATGTCGAGGACGGCATCGGCGAACGCCGGATCGCGACCCGGCGGCACGACGTAGAACCGGTCGCAGAAGTGGCGACCGACCGCCTGCGGCGACATGTCCGTGCCGACGATCCGCACGCCGCGCTCTCCGTTCATGCGCAACGCACGCACGAGCGCCGCCGTGCCGGGTGCGCCGGAGGCCGTGACGAGGACAGTGATGTCGCGCATCGCCGCGGCGATGCTAGGCGTTTCTAGCGACTGTCCGCTGCGGCGACCGCGCCCGGTAAGAGAAAGCGGACCCGGTTCCAGCGGGCGATCTCGCACCCGTTCTTGCGATTGAAACGGGCGCGCACCGCGTGACCGCGGAAGCTGCCCGTGACGAGCGCCTCCTGCGGGCCGCCGTAGATCTGCGTGCAGGCGATCCCCTTCGGGAGCGGGGCGAATGGCGCCTTCAGCTCGGCCAGGCGCCCGCAAGCCGTCGCCCGGTGCGGCAGCGTGCCCCCAACGGGAGCGCAGCGCAACGTGTAGACGCGTTTCGGCGACTCGCCCTCGCCGTTGGGCCACACGGTGATGTTCAGAGACGCGGAGGCGACGAGGATCGCCGCGAGGATGGTCATCGTCCCAGGATAGGCAAGAGTCTCAGTAACCGCCGACGCTCCGCGGGCAGATAGAAGCCCAACAGGAGCAGGACGACGGGGAACGCGGCGGTCAAGGCGAGGGCGGCCGCCAGCGGGACGTCGAGGAGCTTGCCGAGGACGGTCAGTCCCACGGCGGCCGCGCCGAGGGTCGCGACGCGGCGCCACTGGTACGGGACGGGAAAGACGCGCTGCGCGCGCCAGGCCATGCCGACGAAGAGCAGCGTGTAGGCCGTGACCATCGCGACGGCGGCACCCATTCGGCCGTAGGACGGGATCAGCGCCACGTTCAAAGCGACGTCCACCACGGCAGCGGCGCCGGTCACGACCCAGTTCGAGCGCGTCTGCCGCGCGCGACCCGTGCCGATCTGGACGACGACGTATGCCCCGAAGGCGGCGACGCCGAAGGCGAGCGGCGCGACGACGTTCTGCGCGGGATAGAACGGCTTCGTCGTGATCAGCTTCAGAATCCACGGAGCCAGCAGCCCGAGGGCCAGTGCCAGCCAGCAGCAGACGTAGACGACGTACGTGAGCACAAAGCTGTAGGTGCGACGCGCCTCCCGGTCGTCCTCGATCGAGTAGGCGAACGCGGGCCACGCCATCCGGAAAGCCGTCAGCAGGAGCACGATCGCCGAGGCGACTCGCACGCCGATCGAGTAGAGCCCGACCTCGTGCGCATCCGCAAGCTTGACGAGGAAGAACCGGTCGCTGAAGTTGGTCAGCCAGAGCGCGACCGCCGAGGGCACGAGCGGCAGGCCGAAACGGTTCATCGCGCGGTAGAGCGAGCGGTCGAACTGCAAGCCCAGGGCGCGTCGGTTGTACGCGAGGAGGGCGGCGTACACGATCAGCGTCCCGGTCAGGTTCCCCACGAGGACGCCGAGCGGTCCCTTGTCGAAGACGACGACGAGCAGCACCGTGGCGGTGATCGTGAGGAGGACGTTCGTCAGCGTGGCCGCCACGTATGCCGTCGAGCGCTGCTCGACGCGGAACAACGACGTCATCTGCTCGTAGTTCATCGCCGCCCAGAGGCCGACGAATGCGGCAATCACGAGGCCGTCGTGGCTGCGCGTGTGAAAGAGGAGCCACGAGATCGGCTGAGCCAGCGCGACTCCTGCAATCAGGACCGCGGTCGATGCCGCGACCACGTACCAGAACGCCGTCCGGACGACGAGCAGTCGCCGCTCCGGCTCCGCCGAGTCGAAGTAGAAGCGGAAGAACGCGCTCTTCATGGCCTGCGCCACGAGCGCGGTCAGCACAGCCGAGAGCGCGATGAGCGTCTCGATTAGGCCGTAGTCGCTCGGCGAGAGGTAGCGCGTGTAGAGCGGCAGCAGGAGAACCGCGATCGCGCGCGCGACGATCGAGCCCAGCCCGTAGATGGCCGAGTGGCGCAGCAGCTCCTTGAGCCGCCCCAACATGGTCAGAGTATGGGCACCACCTTTCCCGAACCTTCCAAGTAACACTGTGTTACTTGGTGCGGGCACGCTGCAAATGCGCGGCACCGCGGGCCTTGTAACACAGTGTTACTTGTCCAGAACGGAGCGGTAGATCTCGATGAGCCGGTCCGCCACCTTGTCGAGGTCGTGGACCCGCTCCACGTAGGCGCGCCCGTCCTCGCCGAGCCGCTGGCGCAGCTCGAACGACTCGACCAACGGGCGCAACCTCTCCACGAGATCGTCTTTCGTCGCCGCGACGATCGGCACCTTCACGCCGAAGGCTCGCTCGGTCTGCTCCACCGCCTCCGGATCGAGGTGCGTCACGACCGGCTTCCCGTATGCCATGCACTCGACGGCGAACATGCCGTGCCAGAGGTAGTGCATCTGGTCGATGACGATGTCGGCGCGCTTGAAGCGCTCGACCGCTTCCGCATGTGGAACACCGTGAACCACCTCGAGATCGACCGGAAGCCGCTCGCAGGCGGCGACGACGTGGTGCGTCCCCTTCTTCTCCGGATCCGATGGGGCGTGGACGACGAGTGGCCGTTCGCGCTCCACCGCCGGGACCGGGCTGTACTCCCGTAGGTCGATCCCGATCGGAACAACCTCGGCGTCCGGCACCCAGCGTATGGCCGCGTACGACCCCACGAGCCACCGGTCGAATCTCTTCCGGTACTCCAGCTCCTCGAGCGGCTTGCCGCGGATGTCGGCGCCGAGGAAGTGCATCACGGACTTCTTCCGCGTCGCACGCAGGATCGGCATGTTGAGCGACTTCGGCACGAGCGTCTTGCCGAAGTAGAAGTGGAAGAGGTCCGTCTGGGGGAGGTAGCGCGCGAGCGCCCGCCATTGCACGAGCTGCTGACGGAGGAAGCCCTGCCGCGGCAGGTCGAGGTTGATGTCGTATTCGTCCGGCCGCCACTTCTGCGGCCAGAAGACGAGCAAGCGCGCGTCCACGCCTTTCCGTCGCAGCGCGTTCACGTGCGCCCACCCGGTGCCCGCGAGGTTCACCGGGAGGTGGAGGACCCGGACGTCCACGGGCTCAACGATACGATCCGCGCTCGTGCAAGGCCTGAAGCGACGTCTCTACCGCGCAACCCGGAATGCGCGGCACCCGCGGCGCGTGGTCGAGGGACGACGGATCAGGAGCAACGTTGCACGCTTCCTCGGCGGGCGCGACGCGCTTGCGGCCTACGAGCGCGAGGTGCGCGCGAGCGGTCTGATGGAGTATTTGTTTGAGAAGGGACGCGAGCACGAGACGGCCGTCTCCCCCTGCGGCGACGGCTACTCGCTCGGCGCCATCGGCTACACGGAGGGCACCTACCTCTATGCCGTCCTGCGGAAGCTGCGACCGCGCGTCGCCGTCGAGACCGGCGTCGCGAACGGCTTTTCGACCGCTTTCTCGCTGCTCGCCCTCCAGGCGAACGCCGAGGGCCACCTCCACTCGATCGATCTCCCGCGCGAGGCCGGGCGCGATTACGTCCCCGGCACGTTCTACGAGGGTGAGGGCCGCGCCGGGATCCCGCCCGGCTCGGAGCCGGGGTGGCTGATCCCGGCCGAGCTGAAGGAGCGCTGGACGCTGATCCTCGGCCGCAGCCAGGAGGAGTTGCCGCCGCTGCTGGAGAGCCTGGGCACGATCGATTCGTTCATGCACGACAGCGAGCACTCGTTCGACTGCATGTGGTTCGAATACAACGCCGCCTGGCCCGCGTTGAGGCCGGGCGGGGTGCTGATCTCGGACGACGTCAACTCGACCGAGGCCTTCCGCCGCTTCGCCGCGCAGGAGGGCCGCGAGCCCGTCCGCCTTGCCCGCGGGATGGCGCTGCTCGAGAAGTGATGCCGGCCCGGGAACGCGGCGCGCCGGAAGTCAACCTTCATCGCATCCCGACCGGTAGACCTGGAGCATGGAGAGCAGCGCTCATCGCGTTCTTCTGCTCGAACGATCTTCGATCGTCGCATTGGCGCTCCTGGCGACAACCTTGGCCGGGTGTGGATCGGGGCCTTCCCGGGCGGTTCGCGAGTGTGTCCATCGGTGGAACGGTTCGATCACCAAGGATGTGTTTCAAGCAATCCCCACCAGAACCGAAGCGAACGTGGCGGTAGTTCGGGGCCATTGCGTCGTGACCCTCATGGAGCCGCACCGGCGCGCGCTTGTTTTCCGACGGGGAGACCCGGGTGACGGAGTCGGCGGCTTTCTGTTCATGGGCTCGAGCGAACCGGAGAAGCTGCCCGGATGGCAGCAGGACCCCAATGCTTCGGTCGGCCCGCGCTTCGCCCTCACGCTCACCGAGTGACTTGACAAGGTTAGTGAGCAATCGCTAACCTGGGCCCATGGCAGTCGCCGAACGAAAGTCCGCCGCCGAGCGCCGGGACGAGATCCTCGAGGCCGCTCTCGTCGAGTTCGCTGCACACGGGCTCGACGGCGGTTCCACCGAGGCGATTGCCAGGGCGGCCGGGATCTCGCAGCCCTACGTCTTCCGCCTCTTCGGGACCAAGAAGCAGCTGTTCATGGCCACGATCGAACGCTGCATGCGGGGCACCCTGGAGATGTTTCACACGGCTTCGGCCGGCCTGAAGGGCGAGGAAGCCCTCCATGCGATCGGCGAGGCCTATGTGGAGCGGCTGGCGAGCGATCCGACCTATCTGCATGCGCAGATGCAGGCGTACGCCGCCTCGGACGACCCCGACATCCGCGACGTCGTCCGCCGCGGCTATGGCGAACTCGTCGAGTACGTGGAGCGCACGTCTGGCCTTCCGGCGGAGCGGGTCGCCCACTTCTTTGCCAAGGGCATGCTGCTCAACGTGATTGCCTCGATGGACCTGCTTCAGGCCGACGAGGGTTGGGCGCAGCGCCTCATCGCCGGCTGCCGCAAGGACGTCTGAATCATTTTTTTGCCCGCGAAGTAAGTGACCACTCACAAGCAAATGCCGGTTATCCGCACCACAGCACGCCTGACAGCCGCATTCGCCGGGCCGCCCCCGGTCCGCACGATCTACGGGACGACCCGAAGGAGGAATCCGTGACAGCCAAGACACGAACCATCTGGACTTTTGCGATCACGTCGGTGGCGGTGTTCATGGCCACGCTCGACAACCTCGTCGTCACGACGGCGCTGCCCGTCATTCGCGAGGACCTGAATGCGACCGTGGAGAGTCTCGAGTGGACGGTCAACGCCTACACGCTGACGTTCGCCGTCCTGCTCCTGACCGGGGCCGCGCTCGGCGATCGGTTCGGGCGCCGCCGGATGCTCGCGGTCGGGCTCGGAATCTTCACCCTCTCCTCGGCCGCGGCGGCGCTCGCTCCTTCCGCCGGCGCGCTGATCGCGGCGCGCGCAGCACAGGGAGTGGGCGGCGCGATCGTGACTCCGCTGACGCTGACGATCCTCAGCGCAGGCGTTCCGGCCGCGCGTCGAGGAGCCTTCATCGGCGCCTGGAGCGGCATCGCCGGTCTCGCGGTGGCGTTCGGCCCGCTGGTCGGCGGCGCGGTCGTCAGCGGCATCTCTTGGCACTGGATCTTCTGGCTCAACGTGCCGATCGGCCTCGCGCTGATCCCGCTGGCACTCTCGCGGCTGGACGAGACGTACGGGGCCGCCAACAAGCTCGACCTGCCCGGGCTCGCGCTGGCGAGCGGCGGTCTGACCGGGATCGTTTGGGGTCTCGTGCGCGGAAACTCTCAGGGCTGGACGTCGCTGGAGATCGTGACGGCGTTGACCGCCGGTGCGATCGTGCTCGTCGCGTTCGTGCTCTACGAGATTCGTGCGAAGCAGCCGATGCTGCCGATGCGCTTCTTCCAGAACCGCGTCTTCACGCTTGCGAACGTCGCGTCGCTGCTGATGTTCTTCGGCATGTTCGGGTCGATCTTCCTGTTGGCGCAGTTCTTCCAGACGGTGCAGGGTTACTCGCCGCTCGGCGCGGGTCTGCGCATCCTCCCGTGGACGATCATGCCGATGTTCGTCGCGCCCATTGCGGGCGCTCTCTCCGACCGGATCGGCGGCCACCGGCTCATGGGTATCGGCCTGACGTTGCAGGCGGGAGGGCTCGCCTCGCTCGCGGCCCTCTCCACGCAGACGGTCCCATACTGGCAACTCATCGGGCCGTTCATGGTCTCCGGCATCGGGATGGCGATGTTTTGGGCTCCCGTCTCCAACGTCGTCCTCTCGGCCGTCCGGCCTGAGGAGGAAGGCCAGGCGTCCGGGGCCAACAACGCGATCCGCGAGCTTGGCGGAGTCTTCGGCATCGCCGTGCTCGCGTCAGTGTTCTCGGCGTACGGCGGCTACCGCACTGCCGACACGTTCGTGGACGGGATGAACGCCGCCGTCTGGATTGGCGCAGGTGTCGTCGCCTTCGGTGCCGTCGCAGCCTTCGCAATCGGCAAGAGCCGCGTCCGTGTCGCGGAGCAAACCGTTCACGCGGAGCCGTTCACACCGGCACTCGAGAGCTCTCCCTCCACGCGCGCGGAGGCCGCATAGGTGGAGCGCAAACCGAAAGGACCAAGATGAACCTTAACGGGAAGAGGATCCTGATCACCGGCGGCGGCTCCGGAATCGGCCTCGAGCTCGCCCGCCGGCTTGCCGGTGCCAACGAGGTCGTGATCGCCGGTCGCGACGAGGCAAAACTCGAGCGCGCGCGGGCGCAGGCGCCTGAACTAAAGACCATCCGTCTTGACGTCACCTCGGAGAACGAGGCGCAACATGTGGTGAAATCGGTCGTGGGAGACTTGGGCGGCCTCGACCTCCTCGTCAACAGCGCTGGCGTCATGAGTAGCTACGCGTTTGTGAGTCGGGAGGCCGCGGTGAAGAGCGTCGAGCAAGTCGAGGTCAACCTCAGCGGCGCGATTCGCATGACGCGGCTCGCTCTACCGCTGTTCGCCACCTCCTCGGAGGCGGGCGTGGTGTTCATGTCCTCCGCGGTGGCGCTCGCCGCCGTTCCAGGGTTCGCCGTCTACGGCGCCCCGAAGGCCGCGCTCCACTCGCTCGCGCGCTCGCTGCGGGCCGAGCTCGAGAGCAAGCGCATCCGTGTTTTCGAGGTCCTGCCCCCACTGGTCGATACCGACCTGGCTGGCAGCCTTGACGTCCCGAAGATCCAACCCGGCGTGGTCGTTGACGCACTCGTCGCCGGTCTTGCGCGCAACCGCGAGGAGATCCGCGTTGACCGAGTCAAGCAATTAGCTCCCCTTGCGCGCCTCGTACCCCGCCTCGCCGACCGAATCGTGCAGCGCGCATTGCAACCGCGGGCGAACGGCGCCAATTGACCTTGGCGCGGGCGTGCGACTTGCAGGCGGACGACGGTGGCGCCGGCGCTCATAGCGCCTCGCGCACCTCCGCGGCGGAGCACAGTGAGCAGTCCTCGCCGCGTTCCTGGAGGATCGCCTACGCACACTCGAACGCACCTGATCGAGAGGCGCCTCGTGCCGCGCCTCGTAGGTTTGGCCGGAGAAGGAGGAGCATGGACAAGCAACCGTTCAGCACAGACAAGGCCCCGCGGCCGGCGGGTCCCTACAGTCAGGGTATCGTCGCGCGGGGCTTCGTGTTCGTCGCCGGCCAGGGACCGGCCGACGCGGTGACCGGTGAGCTGGCGGAGGGGGTCGAGGATCAGACCGAGCGAGCCCTGCGGAATGTCGAGGCGATCCTCGCGGCCGCCGGCAGCTCGCTCGCCCACGCCGTCAAGATCTCGGTCTTCCTCGCCGAGCTCGGCGACTTCCCGGCGATGAACGCCGTCTACGAGCGTCTCGTGCCCGAGCCGCGGCCGGTGCGGACGACCGTCGAGGCAGGTCTCCCGCCGGGGCTCCTCGTCGAGATCGACGCCGTGGCCGTGGTGGCCGGGTAGGCGTCAGGCAGGCGGTAGCGGGACCGCGCGCAGCTCCTCGATGAGCCGCGCGAGCCCGTCAACGCAGGCCTCGAACATGACGCGGCCCTTCTCTTCGGTCGCGAGGTCGGGTGCACCCATGACTCCGGATTGCGTCAGCTCATGCGTCTTCCAGTGCACGGACAGCGGTCCGCGCAGAAAGAGGTCGTAGCGCTCCGAGGCCGACCGCGTCGCCGGCAGCTCGCGCGCGATC
>WNGA01016279.1_pt1 | contig 13152 bp, 9 predicted proteins | sample 5400061 | NCBI WGS metagenome assembly WNGA01 (sample SAMN13153366, study PRJNA577476) | soil metagenome | isolation source: 100 cm soil or saprolite under grassland replicate 2 | place: USA:California | collected 2016-06-15
CGCAATGTCGTCGACTTCTTCGGGGCGGACCCCTTCCTGGTGCTGGCCGCGGACGCGCTGACGGACATCGACCTCGCGGCGCTTGCGGCGGCGCATGAGGGCAACGACGGCATCGCCACCCTGGCGGTCAAGCGGGTGCCCGACGTAAGCGAGTTCGGCGTCGTGATCGCCGGCGGCGACGGGCGGATCCAGGGATTCCAGGAGAAGCCCGATCCCGCGGAGGCGCTCTCCAACCTGGCGAGCTGCATGATCTACATGCTTGATGCGGCGATCTTCGACTACTTCCCCGACCGGCCGGTGGTGGACTTCGCGCTCGATGTCTTCCCGGCCCTGCTCGAGCATGACGTGCCCTTCCACGTGCACGAGATCGACGCCTACTGGAACGACGTGGGATCGCTGCCCGAGTACCTCCAGGGGAACCTGGACGCGCTAGAGGGCACGGTCAAGGTCGAGGGCGCGGGAGAGCTGCTGAAGGAATCGGGTGGGGAGGAGGCGCTCGAGCGGGGCGATCCGGGCGTCAGCGGCCACGTGCTCGTCGGCGAGGGTTGCGAGATCGACGACGGCGCGCGCCTGGACGGGCCGCTGGTTATCGGCGAGGGCTGCTCGATCGGGGCGGGGGCCCGCGTGAAGCACTCGGTTGTCCTGCCGGGAGCGCAGGTTGCTCCCGGGGCACTCGTGGCGGGCTCCGTCTACGGGCGCCGGCCGGATCTGGATTGACGCGGTGGTCGCCTCCGCGCCCAACGTCGAGCTCCTGTGGTGGGAGGGCTGCCCCAACTGGAAGGACGCACTCGGAATGCTGAGGGATGGGATGAGGTCCGTCGGGCTCGATCCCGACACGATCGACGTGCGCGAGATCAGCACGGACGCCGACGCGGAGCGCGAGGAGTTCGTCGGCTCGCCCACGATCCGGGTGAACGGCCGCGACGTGCAACCCCCAGGGGACGACCCCGCTGGGCTCACGTGCCGCGTCTACAGGCTTCGGGACGGGCGCATCTCACCGCTACCCGATCCCCAGGACTTGCGAGAGACTCTGTCGAAGGCGATCGAAGGAGGTGGTGAGTGATGGCGGAGGCGAGCGCGACCAAGGTGGGTTCTCCGGCTCCGCCGCTCGAGCTGCCCGACACCGAGGGCACCGTGCACACGCTTCCCAAGCCGGGCGAAGTGCCGGCCACCGTCGTCGTCTGGACCTGCAACCACTGCCCCTACGCCCTTGCCTGGCATGACCGGCTGGTCGACCTTGCACATGACTACGCGCCCAACGGGGTGCGGTTCCTCGCCGTGAACTCGAACGACGCCGAGCGTTATCCGAGGGACTCCCTGGAGGCCATGCGCGACCGGGTGCGGGCCGAGGGTTGGCCGTTCCCGTACCTGTACGACGAAACGCAGCAGGCGGCCCACGACTGGGCCGCGCAGGTGACCCCCCACGTCTACGTCCTGGACGGCGAGTTGCGGGTGCGCTACGAAGGTGCCCCGGACTCCGACCACATGGACCCGTCGCAGAACGCCGCCTGGCTGCGCGAGGCCCTCGACGCCGTCCTCGCCGGGGACGAGCCGGCGCGCCCGGCGACCGACCCGATCGGCTGCTCGATCAAGTGGAAGCCATGATCCGGCGAGCGCGATGACCGTTCGCAGGCGCCTGGTGCAGGTCCCCGCGTCGTCGGCGAACCTCGGCCCGGGGTACGACGTCCTCGCGGCCGCGCTCACGTTGCACCTCGAGCTGGAGGTCGCCGAGGAGGGCGAGTTCTCGGTGGAGGCCGGCGAGAACGAGGTGCCAACCGACCGGTCGAACCTCTGCGTGCGAGCCTTCGAGACGCTCCATTCCGCCGACGGCCTGCGGTTCGAGATCTCAAGTGAGATCCCCCTCGCCCGTGGCCTTGGTTCCTCCGCCGCGGCGATCGTCGCCGGGCTCATGGCCGCCGACCACCTGTTCGAGCTCGCGCTCGATCGGGAACAGATCTACGCCAGGGCCGTCGAGCTCGAGGGTCATCCGGACAACGTCGGTGCGGCGCTCTACGGAGGCTTCGTGGTGTGCCCTCAATCCGTGGACGGCCAGGAGCGCCCGGCCCCGATTCGGCTCGACCCTCCCGAGGGCCTGGAGGGCGTGCTGGTCGTGCCCGACGAGGAGGTGCCGACCGAGCGGGCGCGGGAGGCAATGCCGGACACCGTGACCGTCGCGGACGCGGTGGCCAACGTGGCTGCCGCGTCGGAGCTCGTGCTGGGAATCGAGCGCTCGGACCTCACGCTGATCTCGCGGGGCCTGATCGATCGCCTTCACCAGCCGAATCGCGCGCACCTCTACCCGCGCTCGATGGAGCTGCTCGCCAAGGCAAGAGACCTCGGGGCGATCGGGGCGACGATCTCCGGCGCGGGGCCGGCACTCCTCTTCTGGTGCTTCTGGCAGGACACCGGGAAGGTCACCGACGCCCTGAGGAAGCGGGTGGGCGACTGGGCCCAGATCATCCGCGCCCCGTTCTCGCCGCTCGGGGCGGACGTCCCCGAGCTCTAGCTACTCGACCAGCCCCAGCTGGCGCAGGATCGAGACCGAGTCCGAGTACACGTCCTTTCGCTTCACGAGGCCGTCCTCGAACGGGATCACGTCGAGGCCGTCCCAGCTGATCGTCTTGCCGGTCGGCTCCGCCACGAGGTCGCCGCGGCGCATCTCGCTCGCGTGGGTTCCCGTCGCGGTCCATTCCTGGACCACGAGGCCGTCGCGAACGTACGCGCGCCGGGTCTCGAACCGGATGTCGGGCCAGGTGGCGAAGATCGAGCCGATGTGCTCGCGGACGGCGTCGCCCTCGGCTCGCTCCTTGGCGGTGTGGTTCTCGAACACCATGTCGGGCGCGTGCAGGGACATGATCGTGTCGAGGTCGTGCGCGTTCCAGGCCTCGTTGTAGCGGCCGATGACCTCCTCGAGCGCGGTGGGCGAGTCGCCGTCCGTCATCTCGGCTCGCCGATCGGTACGGGCTCAGGCCGGGTCTCCTCGGGCTCGACCGGTTCGGGTTCACGCTCCGGCTGGCTCTGCGCGGGCACCGGGCGGGGCCCACCTGGTGCCAGCTCCGCGCTCAGCTCGTCGAGCCGCTCGAGCATCTCCTGCTTGCCGAGACGTCGCAGGACCTCGCTCGCGAGCGACAGGTAGTCGGCTCCCTTCGCCGGGCGATAGTCCAGGATCGGGACCGCCCGCTCCGCCGACTCCGCATAGACGATCGACTGGCGGATAACCGAGCGGAAGACCTTGTCGCCAAACCGCTCGCGCAGCGCCTCCAGCGTCTGGCGGGCATGGCGGGTGCGCATGTTGGCGATGTTGAGGCAGACGCCAAGCAGCTCGAGCTCCGGATTGAGCGAGTCCCGCGCCAGGTCGAGCACCTCCACGGCCTGGTCCATCCCCTGGAGCGAGAAATACTGCGCCTCCGTGGAGAGGATCGCGTGCGTGGCGGCGACCAGGGCGTTGACGGTCAGAAGGCCCAGTGTGGGTGGGCAGTCGATCAGGATCACGTCCCGGTTGCGCTTCTCGTCGCGAAGCGCATTGCGCAGCGTGACCTCGCGCCCGATCTTTCCCGCCAGGGTGAGCTCCGCCTCGGCGAGGCGGAGGTTGGCGGGGATCACTCGTCCGTGCACGGCGTCGGCGGCGCGCACCTGGCCCTGGAGGACGTCGCCGAGCGTCGGCTGGGCGTCCGGATCGGTGTCGAAGTAGTCGGAAAGGTTTCCCTGCGGATCCGCGTCCACCGCGAGCACGTCGACGCCCAGGCGCTCGAAGACGTCCGCGAGCGAGCGGACCAGGGTGGTCTTGCCGGTGCCCCCCTTCTGGGAGAGGACTGCGATCGTCACGGCCACGCGCGGCAACTATATGCGCGCTGGAGCGCCACCCGTCCCATCGGGGTTGGCCCTTATACTTTTCGCTCCCGTTCACCCCGTCGCGCGCCCGCTCGAAGAAGGCGCGGAACCCGGGAGGTTCGATTGGCTAGCTCGTTAAACGATGTGCGGCCGCTGCCGGAGGAGGAGCGCCGCTTTTCGCCCGAGAGGGCGTACCGGCCTCGCGTCTCGCCGCCGAGCGTTGAGGATCGCGACGCGTGCGCGATCTACGCTTCCGTTCGCAAGGACGCGACGCCGAGCCGCACTCCCGTGGAGCTGGCGCTCGAGAACCTCCAGAAGATGCTCCACCGCGCCGGGAACGTCGACGGCGAGGGCGACGGCTGCGGACTCCTCGTCGACATCCCGCGAAGGATCTGGGCCGAGGAGATCCGGGCCGGGGGGCACAACCCGGCCCTGGCCCTGGACGAGGCCTTCGCCGTCGCCCACGTCTTCATCGATCGCGCCCGTGACGTGGACAGGGTGCAGCACGACGCACGGGAGATCCTCGCCCGCGCCGGCTTTCGGATCCTCGCCGAGCGACTGGGGGCGGTGGACTCGCACGCACTCGGGGCGACCGCGCGCGAGGAGGAACCCCACTTCTGGCAGGTGGCCGGCGTGCTCCCCGACGCGCGCCGGCGCGATCGAGTCAGCTTCGACCTGACCGTCGCGCTCGAGTCGGAGCTCGACTGCCACGTGGCTTCGTTCTCGGCCTCCACCTGCGTGTACAAGGTGATGGGCGCACCGGGAGTGCTCGGCGCCTACTACCCGGACCTGCGCGACGAGCGCTTCGAGACCGTCGGCTGCTTCGGCCACAACCGCTACTCCACGAACACCTGGCCCTCGTTCAAGCGCGTGCAGCCGTTCACGGTGCTGGGACACAACGGGGAGATCAACACGATCGAGCAGCTTCGCCAGGAGGCGCGGATGCTCGAGGTCCCGATCCATCCCGGCGGCTCCGACTCCCAGGACTTGAACCGCGTGATCGACTTCCTGATCCGGGTCAAGGGCATGTCGCTGGCCGAGGCGATGGAGATGGTCGTGCCGCCGATCGTGGAGGAGATCCGCTCGCTGCCCGAGGAGCTGCATCCCTTCTACATGTACCTGCGCCAGGCCATGGGCCCGTTCGCTCAGGGGCCGGTGGCGCTGATCGCCCGCCACGCCGACGAGTGCGTGTTCTCCGCCGACGCGCTCGGCCTGCGCCCCCTATGGAAGCTCGAGACCGCCGACGACTTCATCTTCAGCTCCGAGCCCGGGGTGGTGACGTGCCATGACATGGTCTCGGAGCCGAAGCCGCTCGGGCCGGGCGAGAAGTTCATGGTCCAGATCGACCGCGACAAGCGGTCCTCACGGCTCTTCGAGCACTGGGAGATGCAGCGCGCGGTGGCCGAGCGCTGGCTCGAGCGCACCGGTGCGAGCGAGGCCGCGCCGTACGATCGCGCCCTGAAGACGGGCGGGCCGCTGGAGGGCGCGGAGATCCCCGGCTACACCTCCGCCGGGCCGTCCGAGCCGGTGAAGGTCGAAGACCGCATCCTCGCCGGCTTCGGCTGGCAGCGCGACGACGTCAAGCTCTGCCAGCAGATGGCGTCGAACGGGGCCGAGCCCATCGGCTCGCTCGGGTACGACGGGCCGCTGGCGGCGCTCTCGCCGGAGCGCCAGAACCTCGCCGACTACTTCAAGGAGACCGTCGCCGTCGTCACCAACCCGGCGATCGACCGGGAGCGCGAGATCGAGCACTTCTCCACCCGCGCCGTGTTCGGCCGCCGCCCGGGAATCCACAACCCAGGTACGGACACGCGCACGATCGAGACCTCCTTCCCGGTCATCCTCGGCGGGCACCACGACCTCGCGCCGCTCGGCGACTCCACCTACCGGAAGATCGCTCGCCAGCACGAGACCTACCTGCTCGAGGACCTCTGGGAGGAATTCCGTAACCGCGCCGCGGCGATCGACATCGCGCTGCTCGAGTCGGAAACCACCCACGGCGCGATCGAGCGGATCAGGCAGGAGGCCGTCAAGCACGTGCGCCAGGGCGCCGAGCTCCTCGTGCTCACCGACCGCACGGTCTACGACGGGGAGCGCCGCTACCTCGATCCCCATCTCGCCACGTCGGCCGTCGACCAGGCGCTCAAGCAGCTCAAGTTCGGCGAGACGGGCGAGGAGAACCTGCGCCGCCGCTGCTCGATCGTGCTGCGGTCGGCCGCGATCCGCAATGTGCACGACGTGGTGATGGCGCTCGGGCTCGGCGCCAACGGCGTCTGCCCATACGTGATGGTCGAGGTGATCTGCGTCGATGACTACGACGAGGACGTATCGAACCTCTGCGCCGCGCTCGCCAAGGGGATCGAGAAGGTGATCTCGACGATCGGCATCCACGAGGTGCGCGGCTACGCGCGGCAGTTCTCCTCGATCGGCGTGAAGCCCGAGCTCGCCGAGATCTTCCAGTGCGAGACGTTCTGCGGTTCCGAGACCGGCGGCGTCGGCTATTCCCACCTCGACAGGGACACGGACGGACGTTTCAAGATCGTCACGGGCGACGCCGACGCGAAGCCGGCCAAGACGTTCCACTTCTATCCCAAGGTCTACAAGGCGGCGGTCGCCGCGTCGAATGGCACGGCCTCCTATGAGGACTACTCGCAGAAGGTCCGGGACCTGGAGACCCAGAGCCCGATCTCGATGCGCCACATCATGGGCCTGCGCTCGGATCGCGAGCCGATCGACCCCGACTCCGTGGACGCCTCGATCGGCCACCACGACTACCCCCTGGTGATCTCCTCGATGAGCTTCGGCTCCCAGTCCGAGCCGGCCTTCCGCGCCTACGCGGAGGCGGCTAAGGCGATCAACATCCTCTGCATCAACGGGGAGGGCGGCGAGATCCAGGACATGTACGGCAAGTACCGCAAGTGGCGCGGGCAGCAGGTCGCCTCCGGCCGCTTCGGGGTCTCCGCCGAGATGCTCAACTCCTCATACGTCGCCGAGATCAAGATCGGCCAGGGCGCGAAGCCCGGCGAGGGCGGACACCTTCCGGGGCGCAAGGTCTCCGAGAAGGTGGCCGAGGCTCGAAACGCGACCCCGGGCACGGACCTGATCTCGCCGTCGAACAACCACGACCTCTACTCGATCGAGGACCTTGCGGAGCTGATCGACGAGCTGAAGACAGTGAACCCGGACCTGCGCGTCTCGGTCAAGGTGCCGGTGGTGCCGAACGTGGGGACGATCGGGCTGGGGATTGCGAAGGCGGGCGCCGACATCATCACGCTGTCGGGCTTCGAGGGTGGCACTGGCGCCGCGCGCCAGCACGCGCTTCGCCACGTCGGGCTGCCCTCTGACATCGGCACTCGCGCCGTGCATCGGGCGCTGATGGAGGCCGGGATCCGCAACCGGGTGGAGATCTGGGCCGACGGCGGCTACCGCCATGCGTACGACGTCGTGAAGCTGCACTGCATGGGGGCCAATCGGGTGGCGTTCGGCACCCTGGCCATGGTCTCCCTCGGCTGCACGATCTGCCGTGGCTGCCAGCTCGACACCTGTCACGTCGGGATCGCGACGCAGATCGAGACGGTCGAGCAGGCCCAGGAGCACGGGCTGAAGAAGTTCACTCCGCAGCGTGTCGACTCCGCCGCGGAGAGCTGCGCCCGCTTCTTCGAGTCGATGGGCGAGGAGGTGAAGCGCGTGGTCGCCGAGCTCGGCTACGAGCGCGCTCAGGATCTCGTCGGCCGCTACGACCTGCTCGAGCAGGTGTCCCACACGGAGCACGTCGACCTCGCCGAGCTGATCACGCCGCTGGAGGAGTTCCTCGACCTGGAGCCGATCGACCTCCCGGTCGCCGAGGAGGAGCTGGTTGCGGCCGAGGCTCGGGCCGAGGCGGGCCTGGTGCGCGCCCGGCCGATCCGCATGGCGGCGAAGGAGGCCTCGGCGCAACTCGCCGGGCTCGCCGACGGGATGTTCTCGGGCGAGGTCGTGCGCCAGGAGTTCCCGCGTCCCACAGACGCGCGCGACCGGGTGCTCGGCACCGAGCTCTCCGGGGCGATCTCCCGCGCTCGGATCTACGAAGGTGCGCCGGAGGGCGATCCCATCGACGTGCTGGCGGAGTTCAACTTCAACGGCGGCTCGGTCGCGGGCCAGGGCTTCGGGGCGTTCAACGCTTGGGGAGTCGTCGTGCGGGTGGAAGGCGGCGCCCAGGACGGCGTGGGGAAGACGATGCTGGGCGGCACCGTCTCGATCCTGAAGGGCCGTAACACCGAGGGCACGCGGCTCAACGGCTCCGTTGGCAAGTCGTTCGCCTATGGCGCCCAGCGCGGCCGGCTGTTCGTGCAGGGCTCGGCCGACTCGCGGTTCTGCATCCGGCTGTCCGGCGCCGACGTGGTCCTGGGTGGCGAGCCGGAGGAGCCCCTCGATGACGCGCGCGGCTCGATCGTCGATCGCGCAAATGCCAAGGGCTTCGCCTTCGAGTACATGACCTCCGGCCGCGCGGTGGTGCTCGGAGACATCGGGCCGTGGGCGTGCGCCGGGATGACCGGCGGGCGCGTCTACGTGCGCGTCAACCCCGCGTGGAACCTCGACCGCGCGGCGATCGAGCGCCGCCTCGGCGAGGGCGCCAAGGTCGCGCTCGACGAGCCGGATGCCGAGGGCGTCCTCGACATCGAGGACCTGCTCGGCCACTACGCGGACGAGCTGCGGGCCACGAAGCAGGACGAAGAGGCCGAGCGCGTGCTTGCACTCGCCGCCTCCGCGCAGCAGAACTTCCTGATGATCGTGCCCGAGAAGGTCCAGGCCGACCCGAACATCTCGACGGAGTAAGGCGGCTGCAAACCGTCGCATCTCTGCGTCCTCGGCCTCGCGTCTCGCTCACGTACGTTCCGAGTACGCTCGCTTCGCCGCTCGGCCTGCGTCCTTGACCTGCTCGGCTTTCGCGGCCTCGGCCTTCCGCGCGCCGGCTCCGCACTCAGCGCTTGGGCGCTTTTCTCACGCATATGATGGATAAAGCGCCCGACGCCGCGATTTGGAGCGTTTGACGGCCGGAGCTTGCATCGCCTTCTGCGGGTTGCTGCGACGTTGAAGCCCCAGGCCGGGCGCGCTACGGTGTCAGCGGTGCCTGGCTGACGTTAGACAGCCCGTAGAGAAGCTCTTCCACCCGGCCCTTGCGACCGCCGGTCGAGTCGTGGCCGGATTCCGAGGCCGCGCACCTCGCCGGCGTGGCTCGGCGGCGGTGCGCGAGCCCCTCCAGGCGGGTCTACCGCGCCGATAGGCGCGCGCTACCCCTCGAGCACGTAGAGGCGGTAGCGGCCGATCTCGAGCTCGTCGCCGTCCGAGAGCGGCGCCCAATCGACGCGTGACGTAGCGACCGCCCGGTTCGAGGCTCTCGCGGACGTCGTCCAGCCACGTGGGCGGCGTTGCCGCCGGCGCGATCGCGTCGGCGTCGATCGTGGGGGACTCGAACATCGAGGCGCGGCGGAAGCGTGTCTCCCCACAGTTGGGGCAGCGGGGAAGCTCGTCGTCCGCCTCCAGCGAGATCGAATAGCCGCAGCCAACACAGACGAGCGAGCCGACCGCTACGAACTCACCAGTCTCACGAACATTCGTCTCTCGGTCCAACAGCAACCCCATCCCAGTAAGTGACGATTCTAACGAAGCCCATTTGACGCTCGGGACCCATGATCGGGAAAACCTCCGCAAATTGGAGGATTGGTGACCCGCGCCCGGCAATAGAATCGCCGGAGATGGGCCCGATATCGGCGACCAAAGCGATCGACGCTCGGCGCGAGGTCGTCTTCGAGTTCCTCTGCGATCTCGCCAACCGCCCCGCCTTCACCGATCACTTCGTGAGTGAGTTTCGCCTCGAGCGCCTCGAGTCCTCCGGCGTCGGCGCGGCGGCTCGAATGCGCATCGAGAAGGCGGGCCTGTGGATGGAGACCGTGATCGAGGAGGTCTTGCCGCCGCACCGGATCCTGGAGCGGGGCAAGGGCGGACGGGTCGACAGGATCCCGATCCGCGTCCCCGGCTCATCCGCTCGACCGGCTTCGTGAGCGGCTCGGAGCCGAGCGCTTCTATCGTCGCCAGTGGTCGCTCGCGCTCTCCAGGCTCAAGGAGCTGATCGAGTCCGGTGAGCCAGCGCGCCGAGTCGTCGTCGCCGGCGCCGAGCGCATCGAATCCCCGCTATAGACTTCCGCCGCCATGCGGGCCCCAACGCGTTTCGGCATCGCCCTCGTGCTCGCTCTAGGACTCGCCTCAGGCGCGTTGCTGTCCGGCTGCGTGTCGAACCCCGAGAACGCCACCAGCGTCGACGAGGGGCAGGGGATGCAGCTTGGAGACCTCCTCTACAACGTCCAGATCACGCGTTTCCTGAACCCGAAGGACGATGAGGACAAGGCCTACCTCCAAGGCCAGCCGCCCCTTCCCAGCAACCTCTACTACCTCGGCGTCTTCATGCAGATCCAGAACAAGGGCGACACGGCCCAGCAGATCCCGAAGGACTTCACGATCGTCGATACGGAGGGGACGAAGTTCAAGCCGGTGCCCAGCCACAGCCTCTTCGCGCTCGGCCTCGGGACCAACGTGGCGGCGGACGGTGAGGTGCCGCCGCCCGAGTCCACGGCGGCCAACGGCCCGATTCAGGGCTCGATGGTGCTCTTCCGGGTGGACGATCGGGCGATCGAGGATCGACCGCTCATCCTCCACATCCCGTCCTCCAGCGGCCCGGCCGGCGAAGTGGAGCTCGACATCTAGGACCGTGCCCCAGGCCGGAGGGTCGCGTTCCTAGCCCGCGACACCGAGCCCGGTGGCGAGCACCTGGCGAACGATCGGCGCGGCCACCGTGCCTCCGTCGCCACTGGCGTTCACCACCATCGCCGCCGCCGCGAGCTTCGGATCGCTGGCCGGAGCGAAGGCGGTGAACCACGCGTCGACCCGCTGCTCCTCCGACGCCTTCTTGCCGGGCTCGACCGTCACCGGGCCCAGCTCCGCGGTTCCCGTCTTGCCCGCCACCTGGATGCCGGGGAGCGCCGCCGCCGTGCCGGTGCCGCTCGTCACCACGCCGATCATCAGGCTTCGCAGCGTGGCGGCGATGTCCTCGGAGGTGACGTGGACGGGATCGGCGTCAGGCCGCAGGGTCCTGTCGGTGACGATCGCCGTCGGATCGCGCGTCCCGCCGTTGGCGATCGTCTGCGCCACCGACGCCATCTCGAGCGGCGTCGCCAGCACCTCTCCCTGCCCGATCGCTGTGACGCCGAGCTCGAGGTCGTCGTCGAGGTGGGTGGGGAGGGAGCTCATGGGCGGATTCACCGCGCTGAGAGCCTCGTCGTCATAGAGGCTCGGCTGCGAGTTGAAGCCGAATCGCTCGGCGGTGTCGACGAGCCTCTCGGAGCCGACCTTGGGGCCGAGGGGCACGAAGACGCTGTTGCACGATTCGGCGAAGGCCTGAACGAAGCTTCCGCCGCAGGCCTCGTCGTGGGCGTTTGCCACCTCGCGCCCGCCCACGATGGTGGAGGTCTGGATCGGGAACTGGTCCGTGAGCTTGACGACCCCGGCCTCAAGCGCGGCCGTCGTCGTCACCACCTTGAAGGTCGAGCCTGGGGGCTGCGGCCCCGAAAAGGCGATTCCGGCGAGGGCGAGCACCGACCCGTCCGTCGCGTCGAGCACCGCGACCCCGCCGTAGGTGCTCCCGAGCGCCGCCACGGCCGCCTGCTGGAGGCCGGGGTCGATTGTGGTGTGCACCGGCTTGCCGGGAGCCGGTTTGGCGCTGGCGAGCACCCGACCGCCCGCCGAGATCGGGCCCTTCGTCGGGATCGCGACCAGCTGGCCGCCCGGCTGGCCGGCCAGGCGGCGGTTGAAGGCAAGCTCGAGGCCGCTCGTCCCCGTCGGCAGCCCGGGAGGGAACCCGAGCTTCACGAGCTCCTCGTCCTCCCGCGGCTTGGGGGCGGAGACGGCACCGACCACGTTGGTGGCCGCCGTTCCGAGCGGCAGGGATCGGGCCGTCGCGGGCCCCTCGGCAAGCGGGGTCCCGTCCCTGGCGAGGATCGCGGCCCGCTCGGGAACCTCCGTGTGGCGCGCGAGGCGCTCGTTGGCGCCGAGACCGGGGAAGACGAGGTTGGGCGACCAGTCGACCCGGTTGCCGGCCAGGGGAAGGATGACCTGGCCCGAGATCTCTCCGAATGCGGTCGTCTCCAGCGTGACGGGCATCACCGCGACCTGGCGGCCACCGGACACGGCCGCCGAGACGTCTCCGGTGGTGACGCTCCTCATCGTCGCCTTCTCCTGCGCCTTGCCGTAGTCATCGGTGAACTGCGCGAGCGGGTAGCGCTGCGCCGACTCGGCCGAGAGCTGGGCGTGCATGCCGGCGAAGTTCTGCTTCTCCCAGTCGTCGGCGAAGCGCTGCGCGGCCGAGAGCTCGGCGCCCCCGCCTCCGGTGATCGCCCCGGCGATGAACGCCGCGGCGGCGAGCAGCGTGAGCGGGAGTGCGCGGGTTAGGAGGCGGCGGCGGCGCGCCGTCGCGGAACTGGTCGAGCTCAAACGGGTAGAAAGGTAGCCGCTGGATGAACGTCGTCGACGTGATCATCGCCATCTTCGCCCTGGCGCTCGCCATCATGGGCTACGAGCGCGGCCTGATCGCGAGCGCCCTGCCGGTCGCGGGCTTCGTGATCGGGGCTGTTGTCGGCGGCCGCCTTGGGCCGCACCTCCTCGCCGGAGGCGGCGAATCGCAGTACGCGCCCCTGATCACCGTGATCGCGGGGCTGATCGTGGGGGCGGTGCTCGCGGCGGTGATGCAGGGCATCGCCGACACCCTTCGCCTTCGCTATCTGCCCGCCGGGGGGCCGTTGGCCGGCCTCGACGGGCTCGGGGGGGCGATCCTGTTCGGAGCGCTGGGCTTGCTTCTCGCGTGGGCCTTCGGCGCGGCAGCCCTGAACGTCCCCGGCTCCGGTGAGCGGGATCTGCGCGCGACCCTGCAGCAGTCGCGCATCCTGAGCAGCCTGAACGACGTCCTGCCCCCGAGCGGGCCGATCCTGAACCTGCTGCGACACATCGACCCGGTACCCGCCGTGAACGGGCCTCAAGCCCGGGTGGCGGCGCCGCAGGCGGCGATCGCGAAGGACCCCGACGTCCAGCGCGCCGGCGGCAGCGTGCTCAAGGTCCTCGGCAGCGCGTGCGGGCTGGGAATCGAGGGATCTGGATGGGTCGCGGCGCCGGGAATCGTGGTCACCAACGCGCACGTCGTCGCCGGCGAGGACGACACGACGGTGACGACGCCCTCGGGGGCCACGCTCGACGCGACCGCGGTGCACTATGACTCGCACAACGACCTCGCCCTCC
>WNGA01009439.1_pt1 | contig 13148 bp, 15 predicted proteins | sample 5400061 | NCBI WGS metagenome assembly WNGA01 (sample SAMN13153366, study PRJNA577476) | soil metagenome | isolation source: 100 cm soil or saprolite under grassland replicate 2 | place: USA:California | collected 2016-06-15
AGGTCTGCGAGAGGACGCTGTCGAGTTCGTCCGCGCGTCGCTCCCACTGCGCCGCCTTTTCGTTCAGGTGACGCGCGCGGTCCGTCATCCGGTTCGCCTTCACGCGCGCCTTCGCCGCCTTCGACCGGAGTTTCGCGGCCTTCGCGCGGTCCCGCAGCTCGTGTTCCGGGCCCCGAGCCCGGGGCGACCGCGAGGGGACGGGACGATCGCTCGGAGGTGGAGGGGACACGCTTTCGTCGCGAGGCTGCATGAGGGCGCAATCGACCGGAACGGGATAAGAGTTGTGGAGCGCGGGCCTCCGAAGGCGAAAATACCCGGACGACCCATGGCCCCGCCCGTGAAGGTATACGTGGAGGCGTACGGCTGCACGCAGAACTATGGCGAGGCCCGGCTCATGCAGGGCGCCCTCTCCAGGAGCGGTCACGCGATCACGCCTTCCGAAGAGGACGCGGACGCCCACGTCCTCGTGACGTGCACGGTCGTCGAGACGACGGAACGGAAGATGGTCCGCCGCATGACCGAACTGGCGGCGTACGACAAGCCGCTCGTCGTGGCGGGCTGCATGGCCGCCGCGCAGCGGAATCGCGTGAGGTCGATCGTCCCGCGGGCGAAACTCCTGCCGCCGCGGAAATGGCCGGAGATCGTGGAGCTGCTCGGGGCCGGCACCGCGTGCGGGGACCGCGCGGCCGATCTCGAGTCAACGGGCCTCGGTTGGCATGACGCGATCGTGCCGATCGCTCAGGGGTGCGCAGGGCGATGCACGTACTGCATCACGCGCGTCGCGCGGGGGCGCGTGGCCTCTTACCCCATCGAGGCGTTGGTGGACCAGGTCCGCGGGCACGTGGAGCGAGGAGTGCGCGAGATCAAACTGACGGGCCAGGACACGGCCGCGTTCGGGCTCGACGCGGGGACGGACCTCGCGGCCCTGTTGCGGGCCGTCGACGCGGTCCCCGGGACGTTCCGCGTGCGGGTCGGAATGGCGGACCCGCTGACGGTCCATCCGATCGTCGACGCGCTCGTCGACGCGTACGCCTCGGAGAAAGTCTTCAAGTTCCTCCATCTCCCGGTCCAGAGCGGCGACGACAGGATTCTCGGGGCGATGCGACGCGAGTATACGGTGGCGCAGTTCGAGGAAATCGTCGCCGCGTTCCGGCGCGCGTATCCGGAGATCACCCTGTCGACCGACATCATCGTCGGGTTTCCCGGTGAGTCCGAAGAGCAGTTCGAATCGACGATGGACCTCGTCCACCGGGTGCGGCCGGACATCGTGAACGTCACGCGATTCTCCGCACGGGCCGGGACGCCGGCGGCGACGATGCCCGGGCAGATCGTCGGGTGGCGGGTGAAACAGCGGTCCCGGCGGCTCACCCTCCTCCGGTTCGAGATCGCGCGAGAGATCCACGAGCGATGGATCGGGCGCGAGGTGCGCGTCCTCGTCACGGAGCCAGGGAAGCCCGGCACAGTCCTCGCCCGCACACCGGAGTATCGGCAGGTGGTCCTCCGGGAGCCTGCGCCGATCGGGGAGTTCCTCGCGGTCCGCATCGAATCTGCGACGGCCACCGATCTCGCAGGTCGCGTCCTCGGTGCGGAGGCGGACCCGACGGCGTCACTCGCGGCCACTGCATTATGACGTCCGCATTCATCCGGTCCCAGTGAGTCGCGGCGACCGAATCGTCTCCCGAGTACGCAATTGGCTTTATACGGCCGCACGAATCCTCGACCGCAGCCCCGTGGTGTAGCGGTCAAGCATTCGGGTCTTTGGAACCCGCGACGGCAGTTCGAATCTGCCCGGGGCTATCCGATGAAGGCGCGGGCACGCATCATGCTGACGTTCGACGACGCCGCTACAGCGGACGCCGTCGCGACGTCCGTCTCCCTCGACGACGACGGGTACATCCGGACGAACCGACGCGGCCGGACGATCGCGGCGGACGCGAGCGCGGAGAGCGCGATGAGCCTGCTGCACACCCTCGACGACTACCTCGCGTGCGTCAGCGTGGCGGAGCGGACGGTTCGGGCGGCACGCCCTCGCGCACGCGGGCGGCGACGCCGCGCTTGAAGGCGAGCATCTCGCGGCGGTTCATCGTCGTCTGGGCGACCGCACACAGATCGTCGTCGGGCGAGACGACGAGCGCCTCGTCCCCCGGCCGCAGATCCGGGTCGGCGTCTCGGACGAACTTCGCGAAGACGTTCTTGCCCTCGCGGAGGAACGGGACCGCGTCCGGATCGACGACGATCCGGAGGGCAGGCGAATCGAAGGCGTTCCGCAACCGCAGGGCCCCGGCCGCCTTGAGCGTGAACCAGCCGTCCTCCGCGCGGAGCGAGAGGACGTGGTCGCCGTCGACGAGGACGTTGCGGACCTTTCCGGTGTTCTTCGAGACGACGTAGGAGACAGTCCCGGCGAGCAACGCGTCGGCGGCGCCGCGCCCGAACTGAAAGTCGGCGGTGGCGCGGACCCGGAGCGCGTTCCAGTCGACCGCGCGCGCCCCCGGGGCCCGGGTTCCGAGCGTCTCGAGGGTCTCGTCGCCCTCCCACAGCATCCCGAACGCGTAGCCGGCGCCCGCGGCCCATTCGCGGAAGAACACCTCCGCGGCCTCAAGGGCCTCGACGTCGAGCGATTCCGGCACGATACACTGGGACATCGGCCAGACGTGGTCGAGCTCGAGCGGCACGGGGCCCCAGAGCGACTTCACGACGACGTGGACGTCTGCGCGTTCGAGTACGCGCGCGACGATCCGGCCGTTTCGCTCCGCGAACGGGCGCGGCCCTTCCGGGAGGACGAGGAGCCCCTTGGCCGGCGGGCCGGAGTACCGCTCCGCGAGACGCCGGCGGAACCGATGGAGGATCGGCCGATGGGCGGTTTCTGTTCCTACGTAGTATAGAGCGCCGCGGCGGGAGGTCGGCTCAAACGCCTCGAGGAAATCGTTGTGGCGGCGGAGTTCGCGCAGCGCCTCGAGGAGCGCGGGATGGCTTCGGGCGCGGCGCTCGGCGAGCTCCCACAGATCCCCGGCGGCGATCGCGCGACGGGCCTCCCGGATCGCGCCGAAGCAGACGTGGAGGTTGTGCTCCGCGAGGAGCGCTTCGCTCTGCGCAATCTCCCCGATCGGGTGGGCGGCGCACACGGAACACAGGCAGCCGCTCTCCCGGACTTCGGATGCGCGTCGGGTGCCGTCCGGGAAGAGCATGCGGCCGTCCCGAGCGTACTTCGCGTACGATGCGGAGTCGAAGAGATCGCACCCGAGGAGGATCGCGAGCGGGAAGACAAGCGGATGGCCGGCGCCGAAGAGGTGGACCGGCTTCGAGGGGTCCAAGCCCTTCTTCGATGCGATGACGACCCGGACGAGATCGCGGAACCGATACGATTCGAGGAGCGGCACCACGCCGCCGATCGCGCACACCGCGACGTCGAGGGAGGAGACTGCCTGGGCGCATCGCTCCCTCAAGTCGGCGTGGAGGCCTCCTTGGACCGCCCCGACGAGGGCCATTCCGCCCCGGAGCGACTCGGCCTCCTTCGCGCGGCGGATCGTCTCCTCGACGTCCGCCTCGGCCCGCGCATGGTCGTGGCCGGGCTCCGAGAACACGTCGAGCATCGTCCCGAGATCCGCGCCGATCGACTTCTGGAACGCGATGATGTCCGGGTTGGTGACGTCGACGTCGCCGTACACGTGGGACTGGAACGCGCCGGAGTCCGTCATGATCGCCCGCGGGAACTCGAGGGCGGCGTGGACCCCATCCCGAAGAATCGCTTCCCGTCGGGGGCTCTTGCCCAGGATGTACGCGTTCGTAATCAGGATCTCCGCTCCGAACCGGGAGGCTAGTTCGGTCGGCGGGATGACGGGCCGGTTCGGATTCACGACGGGCAGCAGGGCGGGCGTCGTCACGGGGCCGTGGGCCGTCTCCAAGACGCCGATGCGAGCCAGGCCATCCCGCTCCCGGACCTCGAACACGCGCGGCCATCGGGCCTCGCGAATAAGCACTTTCCGCGGTTCACCTACCTCGGCGCAACGGCTATCTCCCGGAGGCGGGTCGCCGATCCGGATGTTGCGCGAGACCTTCGTCCACATCCCCGGCGTGGGATATCGGACGGAGGAACGGCTCTGGCGTTACGGGATTCGAAGCTGGGATGATTTTGCATCCGCCCGGCGGCCATCGCGCCTCGCGAGACGCTTGGCGGCGCGCATCGAAGAAGAGCTGGCTCGGTCGACCGACGCGCTCCGGAGCGGTCGCCACCGCTATTTCGCGCGGGCTCTCCCGCCTCGGGACCACTGGCGCGCCTGGTCGGAGTTCCGCGATGCGGTCGCGTTCCTCGACATCGAGACGACCGGCCTCTCCCTCGGACGGGATGCGGTGACCGTCGTCGGCGTCTATGACGGCCGCCGCCGGAGGACCTTCGTGCAAGCGGACAATCTCGAGGACCTGCCGGCGGCGTTGGAGCAGGCGAAGTTGCTTGTGACGTTCAACGGACGCGGGTTCGACGCGCCGTTCTTGCGGAAGGCGTTTCCGGGGATGCCTCTCGACCAGATCCACCTGGACCTGTTGCATCCGCTGCGCCGACTCGGGTTCTTCGGGGGCCTTAAAGCGATCGAGCGGGAGATGGGCATCCTCCGAAGCGAGGAGACCTCGGGACTGGGCGGCTTCGACGCGGTGCGGCTCTGGAGGGCGTATCAGGCGGGGGACGACGATGCGCTCGAGCTGCTCATCCGCTACAACATGGAGGACGTCGTGAATCTCGAGCCCCTCGCGTCATTCGCGTACGAGGCCTTGCGGACGCTGTCCCTCGATCGCGGCTTCGTGACAGCGGACCGCCTGCTCGCCCGCGACCGCCTGCCGTCGGTCGCCCGACGCACAACGCCGACCGGTACTCGGTTGTACCGATGACGGCGCGCCTTCAGGGAGCGCGTCCACGGAAGCGCCCCGCGGGATACTTCCGTTCGTCTTTCCGCAACTTGTCGAGGACCGCTTCGGACAGATCGAGATCGAGCGCGTTCGCGAGACCGAGGCCGTAGGTGATCACGTCGGCGAGTTCGTCGCGGACCGACGCGCGGTCCTCCTTCGATAGGCGGGCCGAGGCGTCGCGCCAGAGGAAAAGCTCCACGAGTTCGGAGGCCTCGACGGACAAGGCGATGGCGAGGTCCTTCGGTTTCTGGAAAGGCTCCCAGTCCCGTGCCTGGACGAAGGCCCGTACCCGCTCCCGCAACCGCGCGACGGTCGTGTCGGCATCGACCATGGGGCCGCCGCATCGCCCGGCGCGTACAAATGCTTACGCGCGTACGTCGGTCGGCCGGAGGTTCACGACCTCTTCCAGGACCTCGTTCTGCGGAAGCCCGAGGAGTCCGGGCGAGCCGAGTTCGACGCGCGCCGAGAGGCGGCCGTCTTCGAGCGAGATGCGGACGGATTTCAGCCGCGACCGGAAGAGCTGGAGACCTTTGCCGTTCCTCGAAGGCAGCTCGCGCTCGCAGAACATGAGGCCGAGCCGCTCTAGGTCCTTGATCCGACGATAGCACGCGGCGATCGGGATCCCGAACCGGCGGCTCAGGTCAATCGCGGACACCGGGCCCGAGGACGTCCCCAGGAGGATCCGCGCGGAATACTCGTCCATGATCGTCTGGCTCACCTGAAGCGGTTGCATCGTTCAGTCCCCCTTCAACGACAGAATGCGATCGACCAGGCCCGTGACCTCATCGGCCTCGAAGGGCTTGTTGAGATACCCGACGGCGCCGCGGCGCACGCTCTCAATCTCGGTGAACGAGTCGCCGAAGGCCGTCATCAGGACCGCCCGCAGCCCGGGCCGCGCCCGCCGTGCAGCCTCGATCAATTCGACCCCGCTCGGCCCCGGCATCCGGTAGTCCGTCAGAAGGAGGTCGACGCGCTCGCGGACGAGGCTCTCCAGCGCCTCCGGAGCGCTCGACGCGGTGAGCACGTGGTATCCAACGACATTGAAGAGCTCGGCCAGATTCTCGCGCACGCCCTCATCGTCGTCGACGATGAGGATCGAACGGGCGATCGTCTTTCCCTCGGGCGGCAGCGTAATCATCATCCGTCTCGCCCGAAACGATGGAGCCCGGTGGATATATACGGGCCAGTTGAGAAGGGTTGACAAGCGCGGCGACCTCGCGCGCGGCCGACCACCGCGGTCGTTCACGGTTCCGATAGCACGACCGCGGGCGCGCGGCGCTCCGAGAGCGCCCGGACGACCCGCCACGCGCGCTGGCCGGCGTCGGTCACTGCATAGTGGCCTGCGTCGACCTTCGCGAGCAGTCCGTCCGTCTGGAGCTTGGACAGGTGGAAAGAAAGCTTCGAGGACGAGTCGACGAAGCTCTGCTTCAGGATCGCGGAGTATGCGACGGGACCGGACGCGAACACGTACCCGACGACCGCACGCCGGATCGGGTTTGCGAGCGACTCGAGCATGCCCTGCAGCGGCCCCGAAGGCACGTCGGCCGTGAAGTCCGCCGCGACTTCGGCGGCGAGTGCCGGATCGACCCGGCCCAAGACGAGCGTCCCCCCTTTCGCGGCGCACCTCCCGCTCACGTGGCGGATCCACGCCACGACGTCCGCCCGGCCGTGGGTCGTCTCGAGCATCGCCAGGTCGGCGGCGTAAACGACCGGCCGTTCCGCCTCCTTGACGTGTTCCTCAATCGCGACGTTGAGTTGGTACAGCTGCCTCGGCGCGAAGACGCTCGGCGGCCGGCTCTCCGTGTCGATCCGAAGGACGCGCGCTGTGCCCGATGGCGGCGTGCCTGCCGGGCCGAGAACGGCCAACAACGCGCCGCGTGCCGCGGCCTCGGACAGGATCCGGCCGGCGGCCGGCCCGGACGAGGAACCGCCCAAGGTCTCTCGGGCCGAGCGCTCTTCCTCGACCGCTCGCAGCGTTCGTCGGAGCGTCTCGACCTCGTACGGCTTCTCGACGAAGTCGACCGCGCCGGCCTTCATCGCCTCGACGGCGGCATCGATCGTGCCCGCGCCGGTGATCATGACCGCGGCCGCGCCGGGTTGCAATTCCCGAAGGCGGTGCAAGACCTCGAGCCCCGAGGCTTTCGGCATGCGGAGGTCCAGGAGCGCCACGTCGAACGTCTCGCGATCGATGAGCCGCATCGCCTCGCCGCCGTCCGACGCCGTGACGACCTGATGGCCGTCCTCCTCGAGGAGCTCGCGCAGCCCGGATCGGAGCGTGGCGTCGTCGTCCGCCACGAGGATCTTCACCCGGCGTGCCTCCGGAGGATCGAGGCCATCCTCCCGGCCGGTATAAAGGCCTGCCGGGGCGATTCGCGCGAACGCGACGGCGGCCGCCGCGACGTCTTCGATCGTCGAGGGGCGGGGATCTCCTTCACGAAGGTCCCGACACTGCGCGGGTCACCTCGAAGCCGCCATCCTCGAAGGATAGGGCGAAGGCGCCCGGATCGTGCTTCGTCGACCGCATCTTCGTCACCCGCAACCGGCGCTGCACGAACAGGTCCGACGTCGGGTGCATCTCGAGCTGCACGATGCCGTCCGCGAGATACGCCTCCGCGGGCGCCTGCGAGGTCGGGCCGAGGTCCACCGGCTTCTCGGAGATGAGGAACGTCAAGGGACCGAGGTCGCGCAACCACTCGAAGAGGAAGTATAGGTCGGCCCGGGGATCCTCCATCTTCGCCATCGTCTCGAGGACGTCGAGGGAGTCGACGACGAGGATCGAGATCCGGTCTGCTTTCATCACGTTGGTGCAGTACATCTTGAACAGCTCGAGCCACGTGCCGCGGCCCTGGAGGTAGTTCAGGTTCTTGCGGATGTTCCCCATGTCGAGGATCTTCAGGTGCTCCCATGCCTTCGGGTCCGCCATCCCGAGGGACGCCATGTGCTCGAGCGTGATATCCTTCGATTGCTCGAGCGTGAAGTACGCGGACTTCCGGCCCTCTTGCAGCGCGTTCTGGTAGAGGATCGAGAACGCCAGCGAGGACTTCATCGTGCCCGGCGCGCCGCTCACCAGGACGACGTATCCCTCCGGGATGCCGCTCGCGAGGATGTCGTCGAAGCCCCGCACGTACGTCTTGACGCGTTTCCGGTCCGTCGGATCCCTCCGGGCCGGACGAATGCGCGGACCGACCTAAGCCTTTCTCCTCGAAAATCAGGCGCATCACGCGCACAATATTCAAATAGACTCGGGCCGCTGGGCCGCGCATTGGCGGACGCATTCGCCGCGGTCGTCGCGACGCTCCGCGTGATCGGCGCCCTCGTGCTCCTGTTCTTCCTCCCGGGTTGGCTGTTCATCAACGCCCTCTACCCGCGGAGGGGCGAGCTCGACCGGGAATACGACGCGCTGTACCGGCTCACCCTGGGCATCGTCCTCTCGATCGCGGTGACGGTGTTCTGGTCGTTCTTCCTGAACTCGCTCGGCGTCAACCCGACGACGGGGCTCGGCGACGTCAACGCGCCGAACATCGCGGGCGGCCTGGTCGGCCTGTCCGCGCTCTTCTTCGTCCTGGGCTGGTGGCGCGGCGCGTACCCGTGGATGGCCCGGCTCCATCCGGCGCTCGCCCGCGTCCCGAAGCCGGGCCCGGGGGAACTCCTCACGCAGGAGGAACGGGACCACCGGATCCGGCTGAAGCTGCAGGACCTCGCGGAGCGGCGCGAATCGCTCCGGCGGGCGATCAAGGATGCGGAGCGACGCATGCGTCTGCAGTCGGCGGACGCCCGCGAGCATTACGAGGAACGGCGGGAGCGCTCCCGGGCCGAGCTGAAGCAGGTCGAGGCGGAACTCAAGAGACTCGAGGAGGAGCGGGCCGCGGAGCTGTACTAGATGAACTACAAGCTCGTCGTCGCCGTCCGGTCCGATTTGGAGCTCTCGCCGGGCAAGCTGGCGGTGCAGGTCGCGCACGCGGCGATCATGGCCGCGCTCGAGGCGAAGGCGAAGCACCGGAAGTGGTTCTCCGAATGGTACGCCGAGGGCCAAAAGAAGGTCGTCGTGAAGGGCGGGACGCTCCGCGATCTGCACACGCTGCGCGCGAAAGCCCGCTCGCTCGGCCTCTCGACCGCCCTGGTCGAGGACGCGGGCCTGACGGAGCTGCCTCCCGGCACAGTCACGTGTCTGGGCATCGGGCCAGGCCCGAACTCGATCGTCGATCAGGTGACGGGCCCCCTCAAGCTGATGTGACATGAAGTCAAAATCCCGGTTCCTCGGGATCGACGACGCTCCGTTCCGGTTCTCGGACGAACGCGTACCCGTCGTGGGCGTCGTCGTGCAGGCGCCAGCGTACATCGAGGGCGTGCTGACGACCCTCGCCGAGGTCGACGGTCACGACGCGACGGACCGCATTGCCGCGATGATCCGCACGTCGCGATACCGGGCGGGACTCGCGATGGTCCTCCTCGACGGGACCGCGGTGGGCGGGTTCAACGTCGTCGACGTGGACTCCTTGCATGCATCGATCGAGCGGCCCGTGGTCACGGTCACCCGGAAGAAGCCGGACCTTGCCGCCATGGAGACCGCGTTGCGACGGCGGTTCGACGACTGGGAGGAACGATTGCGTGTCATCCGGCGACACGGCCTTGAATCGATTCGGACGACGCACGGATACCTCTGGGTTACGTATGTCGGCACGACGCGTGCGGAGGTCCAGGAGGCCGTCCGCCTCACCACGGTCCGCGGGGTCTTGCCCGAGCCGCTCCGAGTCGCGCACCTCGTGGCGGCGGGGATTGCGCGCGGGGAGTCCCGCGGGCGTGCCTGATTCGTCCACCGTGACGACTCATTTCATCGGAAACCGAAGGAGCGCTGCGACACCGCCCAAGCCCTCGAGCTTCTGGCCGGCCTCGTGGTGGCGGCTCACGAGGACGATGGCCCCCCGCGCCGATTCGACCGCGCGCATGAGGTCCTCGATCCCCGCATCGCGGACGACCGCGTCGCTGACGAGGAGCGTCTCGACCGCGCCGGCATCCACCGCCTCGGCGACCTCCGCCACGCCGTAGGCGCACGGCCGGTCCGTCGCGATCGCCTCGAGGAGCTTCTCGACGAGTTGCGTCTCGTATCCGACCCGCGTCTCCCCGAACACCTTCGCGCCGACGCCGGACCGCAGGGCCTCCTGGATTCCTTGCATGCCCGCGTGGGCGGTGCCGTGCATGTGGATCTTCGAGGCGAGCGGCGGGTCCCGTGCCTTGACGTACTCGACGAAGGCATCGCGGGTGAAGCCCGGACCCACGACGACGAGCGCCTCCCCGAGATCCGTGGCCCGGAGCTTCGCGAGGATCTCCTCGAAGAAGACGGACGCGGCGTCGCCGGACGGGAACATCTTCCCGTGGGCGGGCGCGCGGATCGTCGCGAGCTCCCGCACCCCGTATTGGCGGAGGTGAGCAAGCAAGGCCTCTTCGTCGTCGAGGGAGAGGAACGAGACGAGCGGCTTCTGCGCCGCCGCGACCGCCTCCTCGATCCGCTGCAACTCGTGCGGCTTCCACGTCTTGATAATCGAGAGCACGTCGTCCACGGCGACGTTCAGCGTGTGGTGCCGGCCGAGGTCCTGCGGCCCCTCGACGATGACGCCGGTGATCCGGAGGCGGTCGGAGAACGCCTGGAACTCGACGCCTTCCACGCGAATCGTCAGCGTGACGCGGACCTTCTCGCCTCGCTCGGGTCGGACCTTGTCCGTCTTGACGTCCTCGCGCCGGTAGGTCGATGCGCGGACCAGGTCGCCCTCGCGGACCAGGTTATGCAGGTGCCACAGGTCGTCCGCGTTCTCGACGCGGATCTTGATCTCCCCGGTCTTCGGGTCGCGGTGGAGGACGCGCATCGCGTCGCGGCCATGGAGGGGGACCGTATTTCTGCCTGTCGCGGTTGCGCCGGTCAACACGTTAAGCTTCGGGAGGGGACAAGAGATTGGAATGCTCCCTGCCGAAAGATGCAAAGGCCTTAACGCTTCTCCGGCGCGTCGTCGTCTCCTTCGAATTTCGCGTCTTTCAGAACGCGGTATACATCGTCTCTCAGTTTCCTCGCCCGTCGGCCCAGATTTCCCTCGACCCTGTCAAGGCGCCACCAATATTCGGTAAGGACTGCCTGGAGACGCTGCAGGAATTCTGCGGAGACTTCGGGAGGAGAAAGCTCGTCTCGGGTGGTGGATTCGTCCAGGACGGGCTCCTCTTGAACTGTAACTTTTGTGTTGAGGTCGACAAGGACGACGGCCTCCGGCGTTGTTCCGAGAACCACGAAAGGGAGGGCGCCACCCATCAGTGCAATCCCAGGGACGATGACTGCATCCCCGTTCATGAGGGGACGATTCAAAAGGGCACGCTTTAGTAAGTTCTCAATCCCCACACCGAAGCTGATCTTGTGTCCCTCGGAAATAAGCGGAGCGAGTGTGACGCCCTCCGCCGGAAAAACGAGTGCCTTCCGGACTTCGATTCGGTCCCCGATCGAGGCGCCGACGTTTCTCCGGATCAGGCCGTCGAGCCGAATAATCTCTTTCCGTTCGTCTTTCTTCCTCAGACGGAATGTGATCGCCGGAGTAGACTTCCTTCCGGTCAGTTGGAGGATGTCGCCAGGATTCACGCTTAAGGCCGACCTCGTTTCCGCGTCGATTCGGGCCCGGCCCAACCCCACGTCGGCTCGAGAGGACTCCTGGACCGCAACGAGAATCCCGCCCGAGGTAGCGGCTGTGGCCACGGTCCATCAAACCGTTTGTGCAAGACTTAACCCTTGCCACGATGGCCTCGGGCCAATTAGTATTCGCACGAGGCTTAACATGTTAGTCGGGGCAGTCGGACCGTTCCGTTACTTGATGACGCCGTACCCTATGAGCCGCCACTTCCCGCCGATCCGGCGGGAGACGGCGACGCGCTGGCCGTTCTCCGCGACGACGGGGATCTTGAGGGCCATGTCGGCCCGATTCTCCCTCGCCGACGTCACGACGCCGACCGTCGTCGCGGTGCCGACGGACACCATGAGCGGCTCAGATGTCTTGATTCCCTCGACCTTCAGTTCCTCCGGGACGCCGACCACCCGCTCGAGCAGGTTCACCTCGACCGACATCTTCATCACGATCTCCGGCAGGCTCCCGGGCGGCCCGACGACGCGCCCGACGAGGCCATCGGCTTTCGTGAGCACGGGGTCGAGGTTCGTGCCGATCGCGATGAGGCCGCCCGGGCGGACGTCCTTCCTCGCGGCGCCCCCGGTGTGCAAGGATCGGATGCTGGTCGTGATGTTCTTCCACTCCGTCTTGTTGCCGAGCGTCATCTGCCGCCCGGGCGAGATCTCGATCGCCTCGCCGACCTTCATGTGGCCCTGCATCAGGCTGCCCCCGAGCACCCCGCCGACGATCTTCTCCGGCGCGATGCCGGGCTGGTTGACGTCGAACGAGCGCGCGACGTACATCTTGGCGGGCTTCGCCTCCTCGTGGGGCCTCGTCGGGATGACCTTCTGGATCATCATCAGCAGGACGTCGAGGTTCACTTCATGGTGGGCGCTCACGGGGACGATCGGGGCGTCCCCCGCGACGGTGCCCTTGACGAACGCCTGGATCTGCCGGTAGTTCTCCTCGGCCTGCTTCGGGTCGACGATGTCGATCTTGTTCTGGACGATCACGATCTTGTCGACGCCGATGATGCCCAGGGCCATCAGATGCTCCTTCGTCTGCGGCTGCGGGCAATCCTCGTTCGCCGCGATCACGAGGAGGGCGCCGTCCATGATCGCCGCGCCGCTGAGCATCGTCGCCATGAGCGTCTCGTGGCCCGGCGAGTCGACGAACGACACGATCCGCTGGAGCTCGCCCTTCACGTTGTGCGTCTTGCAGATCTCCGTGTTCTGGTAGCACGCCGGCTCCTCATCCTTCGGACACTTGTAAATCGCCATGTCGGCGTAGCCGAGGCGGATCGAGATGCCCCGCTTGATCTCCTCCGAGTGCCGGTCCGTTCGCTCGCCCGTGAGCCGCTCCGTCAGGGTCGACTTGCCATGGTCCACGTGCCCGACGACACCGATGTTGACCTCCGGTTGGCCCGGGACCTTCATCGCGTCTGCTCCTGCCACGCGTCCTCGATCGACTTCGGGCCGCGCTGGACGATCCGCAGGTTCAGCTGCAGGATGTCCGGGCTCACCGTGTTCCCGCGGACCGTCTTCTTCTTGCGCTTGCCGGGGCGGTCGGGGTGGAACCCCACGCCGCCGCTGAGGAGGAGCCGCTTCCGCCGGGGCC
>WNGA01013364.1_pt1 | contig 13148 bp, 16 predicted proteins | sample 5400061 | NCBI WGS metagenome assembly WNGA01 (sample SAMN13153366, study PRJNA577476) | soil metagenome | isolation source: 100 cm soil or saprolite under grassland replicate 2 | place: USA:California | collected 2016-06-15
AGCGCATCACCGCCACCTGCAGCGCGGGCCGTCGCGGGTCCTCGCGAAGGTCGATGCGGGTGAAGACGTCCAGCAGGGTCCCGCCGGGTAGCACCGCGAGCTGGTGCCCGGTGGTCAGCCGGTCGGCGCCGGTGTCCAGGACGCTCCGTGCCGGCTGCCAGCTCCTCCCCCCGTCTAGGCTGCGGGCAAACACCACCGTCCCCCGAAACGACCCGCCAAGCTCGGAGGGAGAGGAGAAGGTGGGCACCACGGCGTAGACCATGCGCGGGTCGGCCGGGTCGGCGGCGATGGCGCCGCCGGCGTACTCGCCGCCGCGCGATCCGGTCTGCACGGCGAGCGCGGCGGGCCGGCGCCAGGTCCGCCCGCCGTCGGTGGACCTGGTGGCGAACAGGCCGCTGCGCTGCCGGTCGGCATCGAAGACGTGTGTCGACAGGTGCACCACGCCGTCGGAGCCGGCCGACATCGACACGTCGTCGGCGTAGTCGAACGCCCCACCGGTACAGCGGGTGAGACCCGCCACGACCACGCGCCGCCAGGTCCGGCCGCGGTCGAGGCTGACACCGGCGACAACCCCACGGAACCGGTCCTGGGTCCACGCGGCCACGACGTTGGCGCGGTCGGTCGGGTTGGCGACCACGACCGGTTCGACCTCGCCGGTGGGAAGCAGGGAGTCCAGGCCGGCGGCTGGGCAGCCGGTGAACGGGCTCGTGCCCGACACTCGTACCAGGCGGTTGGCGTCCCACGATGGGGCCGCGACAGCGGGCCCCAGCCCGACCAGCACACCGACCATGACCAAACCCACCAGAGCCGAGCGCATCTCCTGCCACATGCCCGATCACCGCTTCCCTGTCTCGATCCGCCTGCTGCTGCCCACCCGGTTCAGCGGGCTCGTTGGGGTGTCCTCACTGCTGGTTAGTTGTGTCGGGGTGAGCACCACCTTGCCGCTCACCGCGCCGTGCTCCACCAACTCGTGCGCGTGGTTGGCCTGGCTCAGCGGCAGGACCGCCGCGATCTTGGGGTGGATCTCCTCGTGTGCGAGGAGATCCAGGAGTTTGTCCAGGTCCTCGCGGTAGCTCTCCCGACGCTTGATCGCACGGGACGCGGTGTAGAAGCGGGCGTGCCGTCCGTCCGGGAAGACGTCCCGAAGACCTCCAGGCCGGCGACGGAGGCACGACCTTCTCCAGGGTGCCGGTCACGTCGAACCCGGGCACACACCCAGGCTTGCCCGAGCCGGGAAGCACGCCGACCCGGGCCAGGATGTCCCCGTACGACACACCCGCCACGGTCATCCGGACCGTGACCTCGCCGGCTCCAGGAGCGGCACCCTCCGCGGTAGACAGTTGCAGCACTCGCCGCCCATTCTCGACGGCGGCGACGACACGTCGATAGCTCATCATCTTGTGGACCTTTGCCGTTCCGCTATCCTTGGCCACGTGCGGGTCTGACCTCATCGGGCCACTCCAGGCGGCCGTGGTCGCGCCTCCACCGCCCATCGGGAATAACCAGGTCTGTCAGCCGGTGAGCAGTAGGGTCATGGTCACCAGCATGGTGTTGTTGAGCACGTGGGCGACGAAGCTGGCCGCCACCGAGCCGGTCCGTTCCCGCAGCCACCCCGTGACGATCCCGAACACCAGGACGTAAGGCATCACCACCAGGAAGCCGTGGATGCCGGCGAATGCCGCCGCGGTTGCGGCGATGGTTGCCCAGGCCGGCCACCATCGCCGCAACCACCCATACAGCGCGCCTCGGAACAACAGCTCCTCGGCCAGCGGAGTGATCACCACGGCGCGTGCCACCGACAGCACGGCCAGGACCGGCCCGACCACGGCGAGCCGCCCGCCGTCGGAACCGACGAAGGCCAGCGCATCGAACAGACCGTCGAACGAGCCGAGCAGCGGCCACAGCGCGAGGTAGACCGCCGCGACTGCAGCCCAGGTGACAGCGGTGGCCACCAGCCCCCGGACCACGTCCTTGCGGTGCGGGGTCCGCCAGCCCAGTGGCTGCTTGATGACAAGCAGGAGCACGACCACCAGCGCGGTGTAGATCTCCGCGGCGATGACCACGCTGAGGTTGGCCGCAGTGGCCCACGGGGGCACGATCGCCTGTGCGGCGAGGAACGTCGCGACGCCGACGGCACTCGCGACCCCTGTCCAGGTCCCGAGCGCGGCCAGCAGCCGTCGCCCGGGCACCGGCTCCCGGGTGGTGGTTGCGGTCATGGTGGTTGCGGTCATGGTTGCCGCCATGGTGTGCTCCTTTGGCTGCGGGCAGGTTGACGTCCTGCGGGTCAGGCGTTGGCTGCTCGACGGTGTTTCGGCAGCAGCGCCGCGGCGGCGATCAGCCACGCTAGACCGCCGAAGCGGGCGACCGGCAGCAGGTGGGCGGCGCCGTTGATGAGCAGCGTCAGTGAGGACAATTCGGCCACCGCTGCCAGCATCAATCCGGCAGTGGCGAGCCAGCGGGGTAGCAGTCCGACGATCAGCCCGGGTACCGCGACACCCGCCAACAGCAGCCCGAACGGCACGACGTGGCCAGGACCACCGGTCATGAAGCCGAGGTTCTGTAGGGCGGGGACCAGCTCGGGCTGGGCCAGTGTTTCCGGTCGAGCCAGCGTCCAACCGATCATCGCGGACAGGCTGAGGGAGGCCGCGGCCAGCACCCCGCCGACGAGTGCGATGGTGGCACCGGGGTTGTGGATGCCGAGGTTGCGCAACCGAACCGCTACCGTGGCGGCGTAGATCGCGAGCGGGACGGCCGAGGCGAACTGGAAGAACGCGCCGATCCTAACGACGCCGGAGTTGGCCTGGAAGTTGGCCAGGGCGGTCTCCGGCGCGGCGAAGGGTGAGGGGAACGCCCCATCGGCAAGCACAGCGGTGGTGATCAGACCGGCCAGGAACAACCCGGCCGACACGACGGCGAGGACAGTCAGCGGCGGCCCCGCGTCGCGGCGGTGGTGAGACGATGTGGCACGAGGCGATGCAGTGCTGGTCATGAGTCTTCTCCTCGTGATCGCTCTGATCGGTCGGGGTCGATCCGGCGCACCTCGACCAGGACGAGGCCGAGGTCCCGCACCTTGGTGAGTAGGCCATGCAGCGCCGCCTGGTCCGCGACCGGGCCGCAGATGCTGGTGTCTCCACGGGCGCCGCTGGTGACGTGCAGCCCCTCGAACCAGTCCGACCAGCGGCTGCCTAGGACGCCCTCGACCCGGATCTCGTAACGCGCTGGCCGTGTGCCGCTCACCCTGCCACCTCCTTGCCTGGACCGCCCTGCCGACTGGACGTGAGACCCGACAACCACGCGGTCGGTTGGCAGCACACGCCCTGACTCACTCGGCAGGGACGGTCCATGTCGGGTCCCGGTCGCTCTTGGTTCATCGCTCTCGACGACTTCGATCGACACCACGGTATGCGGCAGCTGGGGTGGCGCCATCACCCAAAGGTGGACGTTGGGGGTGGAATCTTTGGAGCCCGGCGACGGTCCGGGTGCACCCAATGCCGGCCGTGGGCCTCGAGTGGTCCTGCGCTTAGCGGATCAGGGCCAGCGCTCGGGCGCGGGCGACGGCCTGCGTGCGGTTGGCCGCGCCGAGCTTGTCCAGGATGTGGGTCACGTGCTTCTTCACCGTGTCCGGCGTGACCGTGAGTTCCTCGGCGATCTCCCGGTTCGGCTTCCCGGTCGCCAGCAGCGCCAGGACCTCAAGCTCCCGATTGGTCAGGATCTCGACCGGTCCCGGTATCCCGGGCCGGGTTTCCCGCTCGGGGTGCTGTGCCCGGCTCTCCCGATCCTGCTGGAACGCCCGGAGCAGGCGGCCAAGGTAGTTCACAGGGATCTCGCCGCCACCGGTGGGCGGTCCCCGCTTGCCGCCCGCGACAAGCGTTCGGAGCAGGGCGGCCATGGGCGGGCCCTCGTCGGCGTAGACCCGGACGTAGCCCTCCGCGTGGGACAGGGCGAGCACCTCGACCAGGGCGGCCAGGGCCAGCTCCTGTCTCCCCGCCTCCTGGAAGGCACGTGCCTTCAGGGCTCCCAGCTCGATCACGCTCCCCGTCCGCCTCTGGGCCTCGGCCTCGGCACGGAGGCGTGCCAGAAGGTCAAGGGCTCGATCAGGCGCGTTCCGGGCCAGCAACACCCGGGCCAGCACCAGAGACTCGCGCTCCTGGGGGTAGCTTGGTGCGTCCCCGTCGGCCAGCCCCTGCTCCTGCACCCAGCGGGTGGCCTCCGCCAGGTCCCCCTGGGCCAGCAGCAGCCTCGCCCGCTCCGCGGGGACCGGGTTGTGCAGGGCGACGATCTCTGGGCTCGGAAAGGCTCGCGCGGCTTCGCCGATCGCCGCCCGTGCGCCGGCCGTGTCCCCCCGCGCCTGCCGGATCCAGGCCAGCGTCGCCAGGGCAGTGGCCAGCGGCTGGGTGAAGGTGAGCTGCCTGCATAGCGCGATCCCGTCGGTGGCGTGGCGCAGGGCGTCCTCGAGCTGGTCGCGCTCGTAGAACACCTGGGCGATCCCCACGTGGGCCATGCCCGCGCTCAGCACCACCGGGCGGCCGGCCTCGCTTGCCAACTCCAGCCCCTGCCGATAGGTGCGCAGCGCCACCCCCAGCCGGCCCTGCGCCCGCTGCACCTGGCCGAGAACCGCGCCGGCGCTCAACGCCAGGTGCGTGGCGCCAGCCGCCCGCCCCTCGGCCACGATGCCGGCGAAGGCACGCTCCGCCTCGGTGAGCCGGCCTCGCATCCAGTCCGCCAGGGCCAGATTCCAGCGGCAGGAGAATCGTGGTCCCCGCTCGTCTTCGGCCAGGTGCGCCTGGGCCTGCCGGGCGAGCTCGGTTGCGCGCTCGGCGTCGCCACGATAGCCGGCGTGGCTGGCGCGGAGCAGGGTGATCGCGGCGGGAATGTTGGCCAGCACGCTTCCCTCCCTGCCGGCCGGGGACACCTGGGGCTGGCTCGGGGCGGTGGCCAGGGCGCGTTCGGCGTCCTGGAGCAGCAGCTCGGCCGCCAGGAGGCGGCCGGCGGTTGACGCCGCGATCGCCTGCACCAGGCACAGCCGCGGGTGGGAGGCCACGACCTGCCGAGGCAGCAGCGACAGCCACCGCCGCAGCGTGACCCCCTCGCCCCGGCGCAGGACCTCATCCACGGACCGCTCCACCAGCGCGGCCGCCCACGCCTCGTCGCCTGCTGCCAGCGCGTGGCGTGTCGCGTCCTCGATCAGCCCGTGCTCCTCCGCCCAGTCGGCCGCCCTGCGGTGCAGCTCGGGCACCCGATCGGGATCGGCCGGATGCAGGCGCGCACGCAGCAGGTCGGCGAACAGATGGTGGTAGCGGTACCAGTGGCGCTCGTCGTCCAGCGGGACAACAAACAGGTTGGCGCGCTCCAGGTCCTCCAGCATCCGCTGCCCGTCCAAGCGGCCAGTGACCGCATCGCACAGCGGGCCGGCCAGCCGCTCCAGCACCGACGTCTCCAGCAGGAACGCCTTGACATCGTCGGGCTGGCGCTCCAGCACCTCCTCGGTCAGATAATCGAGGACATAGCGGTGGCTGCCCCCGAATTCCTCGACCAGCCGCGCCGGGTCGGCTGCGCCCCGCAGCGCCAGCGCCGCCAGCTGCAGCCCGCTCACCCATCCCTCCGTGCGGGCCGCCAGAACGGCAACGCTTTCCTCGGGCAGGTCCAGCCCCCAGGTCTCCCGCAGCAAGGCAGCGACCTCCCCGGGGGCGAACCGCAGGTCGGCGGCGCGCAACTCGGCCAACTGGCCACGGGCACGCAACCGGGCCAGCGGCAACGGCGGGTCGCTCCGGCTGGCGAGCACCACATGCGCGTGCGGCGGCAGGCGCTCAAGCAGGAAGGCGAGACTGTCGTGAACGGGTCGCGACTCGATCACGTGGTAGTCGTCCAGGATCAGCCAGCACTCGCCGGCACGAGCGATGAGCTCGTTCACCAGGACCGTGACCACAGCCTCCGGGGTCGGCTGCTCCGGCGCGTTGACCAGCGGCAGGACCCGATCGCCGATCCCTGCATGCACCCGATCGACCGCGCCGACCACATACCGCCAGAACCGCGCAGGGTCGTTGTCGCCGGCGTCGAGCGACAGCCACGCCACGGGCCGTCCACTGGCTCTGGCCCAGTCGGCGAGCAGGGTCGTCTTCCCAAAACCGGCCGGGGTACAGGCCAGGACCAGCTCGCGGGCCGCTGCCCCATTCAGCTGGGCGATCAGGCGGGGCCGCGCCAGCAGCTCGGGACGCAGCCTCGGCAGGTGGAACTTGGTGGCCAGCAGGACATCACGCGCACCCGCGTGCGCACTCCGCGGGACAGCAGTGTGAGGCTCAGCCATCGACTCCCTCATCCTGGCCAGCAGCGGGTCCGGTACCTCACAACATTGTGCCGGTCGGCGAGTAGAGTTCGCGGCGCTCGACCAGATGGCTGGCGGCTTGCGCCACCGGCAGCCACGCCCCACCACTCTGTCCGGATCGCGCAGCTCGACGTAGAGGAACCAGCGGCCGTCGGTGGCCCACGCTGACCTCGTAGGGGAATCAGAAACCCGGCCGGGTGCGCTGAGCAGCGACAACCCGAGCGAGAGACAATCGGCCGATGGCCCTCGCCTACATCTACGTCATCGCTCGCCGGCTCCTTGGCATACTGCTCGGGCGCCTGCGCAGCCAGCACGCCAAAGACATCGAGATCGCCTTGAGCTCACCCGTCGAGCGCTGTCGGCAACAAGTGCGAACCCGACGCTGTCACAGTCGCCGTCGGCGTCCGCCGGCGAGAGCGGCTCGGTGGGCTGGCTCACAAGTGTTACCCGGCCGCGGCATGACGTCCGGGTTGCTGAATCCTGCGAGATGTCCGCGTCATCTGAACCTTAAACACTTAATAACTGGAACAGGGGTTTTGGTATGCCTGGACCGCTGACGCGGGCAGAGCGTTGTCATGACGTTGTCAGCGACCCTCTCTGGCAAGGGTGGCGACGGCCGCGGGACGCTCGAAGCGATACCAGCGGTCGCCATGGCAAAGAGGCACCCCTTGTCGCCGCTGCTCAAATGGCCAGGGTGGTGGTGAGCCGCTGGTATCCGAATGGTTCGTGTCGGAGGGGGGACTGGACCACTGGGCCTACCAGTGTTCACTACGCCCGTGGCGGTATGGAGCTCCGCTATGCCGGGTGCTCGCCCCGGAAGAACCGCTCGGCGGTAGCGTCCTGCGGGTAGATGAGCTCGATGCGCAGCTCGTCCAAGGTCACGTCGATGGCGGTGTCGAACCGCGCCGCGATGGCGATCGTGCGGATCACGGTGTCGCCCACGCGAAACCACGGGCAGGCGACCAGGCCGTGCTCGGCCCCCAACGGCCGCGGCAACCCGACCACGGCCGCCTCGGCCAGGGCGACGAGCCGGCGCAGCTCGCCATCGAAAGGCGCCCCCTCGAGCTGCCTGCGGAGCCGGTCCAGCGCGGTCCAGGCAATCTCCGGCCAGTTCACGACGGCGGCACGGACCGCCGGGTCGGCGAGGTAGCGTTCGACTCCATGGCCCGCCGGAACGGCTCCAGCGCCGGCGCCTGCACGTCGGCTTCGGGATAGGCCGGGGCGAGCCCTGCCGCCTGCAACAGCTGGTTGCGCTCCCGCAGCGGCACGTCAAGCGCCGCACCCAGCCGCAGTACCATCTGCCGGCTCGGCCGTGAGCGGCCCGTCTCCAGAAACGAGATGTGCCGCGGCGTCGAGCTGACCCGCCCGGCGAGCGCGAGCTGGCTGAGGCCCCGATGCCGACGCCACTGGCGCAGCCGGGCGCCGAACGGGCTCAGGCCCACCGCGGGAGCATTGCGCATGCCGGCAGTATCGCAGGCCAGCCGGCCACCACGATTCCCTTTCCGGGAATCGCCACACGGCCAGGCCGGGGCGCATCCTGTGGGCATGCCGACATTGTCCAGGCACCTCATCGTCGACGCCCCCGCTTCCTCAAGACGGCACGCAACCACTGGCGGGTCGAGGCGATCGACCAGCGCCGCACCCGGATCAGCCTGCACGCCACCGTGCAGCCCCGGGGTGTGCTCGGATGGCTGCCGTATCTGCTGCTGCGCGTGCAGCTGGCCCGCGTCGCCGCAGGGTTCCTCCAGGACCTGCGGTACTACGTCGAGCACGGTCGTCCCTCACCGCGCAAGCAGCGGCAGCTTGACACCGCCAAGCGGTGAGCCACCTCGCCGAGCCCTTCGAGGTCGACAGCGAACGCGTCAGCCGACGCGGCCCGACCTGCCTCGGGCGGCGAGCACCAATTGCCACGCCGACCCGAACCGGTCCCAGGGTCAGAGGTTCCCCCGACCCCGTACCACCGCGGGCGGGGCCTGCGACCGGTTACGCGGCAGCGTCGCCGAGCAGCGTCTGGAGGATGTACTCCTTGCCCTGTGCCCCGATCACCCGGCCCTGCTCCTGGCCGCCGCGGAACAGGATCAGCGTCGGGATGCTCAGCACGCCGAACTGCTGCGCGGTCTGCGGGCTGTCGTCGACGTTGAGCCTCGGCGGCAATGCGCGCGGAGCGGTGCGCGCTGACTGCGCTCCATATCGCAGCGCCAGCCGCGATCCCGGAGAAGAGTACGGCCAGGATCGAGACGGGCCGCCGGATTGGCCATGGCGTTCAAGCTCATCGAGTCCGCCCAGGACCGCTGGCGCGCGGTCAACGCACCCGAACTCGTCGCACTCGTCCGCGCCGGCGCCCGCTTCGGGGGCGGCAAACTCATCGAACGACCCGACGAACACGCCAGCCATCAGCCGCGTAGAGGATCTCGATCCAGAGGTCTTGACAATTGCTCAGCGATCGATCTCAACGACCTGCAATTGGTGATCGCGCAGCGCGCATAGCGTGAGGTTACTCGCGGAGGGTACGTGGAGGCCCGAAGTGGCGAACAGGCTGCGGTCGCTGAGCCAGGTGATGGCCGACACGAGGCTGCCCTCAGGGGCGAGCACTATCAATCCATAGCCGCGCACGATCTCGGTTTGGGCGTCGGGCAGGTAGCAGCCGAACGCGGGTTGACCGTTGGCCCGGGTGGCCACGAGCCGCAAGTGGCCGCCGAGCAGCGGGGCGCGGTGGTGGAGGAATGTGGCGATAGCGGCGTAGCCCTGGTACTCGTGCGGCTCGGGCGGCATTGTCAGCCAGGCGTCGTCGGTGAGCAGGGAGACAACACCGTCGATGTCGCCATTTCGAGTGCGGCGACGAAGTGGCCCACCACCTCGAGCTCACGCGGGGAGCGTGGAATGGTGCGCTGTCGCGGAGCACGAGTACCACCCGCTGGCGCGGTGGAAGACGTTGGAGTGCCGCGATGAACGCCAGCCCAACCGCCTCTGTGGTCTCGTATCGGGCGTCCGGGCCCGGCGCGGTCGAGGGTATGCCGTCGAGCAGGACGTCGGGGTAGGGCTCGAGCAAGATCGGTTCGCTGCGGCGGGTCGGCTCCGGCGGCTCGACCATCGGTTCGGGTGAGGGTGGCCGGCGCCCGCGGTCGCGCAGGGCGTTGAGGCAGCGGTTGGTCGCGATGCGATACAGCCAGGCGCGCAGCGAAGCTCGCCCCTCGAAGTCCTCAAGCCCGCGCCAAGCGGCCAACAGCGTCTCCTGGAGCATGTCCTCGGCGTCCTGCAGCGAGCCGAGGATGCGGTAGCAATGGAACTGGAGCTCGCGACGGTACGGGTCGACGAGCTCGCCGAACGCTGCCTCGTCGCCCGCACGGGCGCGAGCGAGCAGCTGCTCGGTCAGCATGGCCGCACCGCAAGGCCTCTCCGACTCCCGTCCATCACATGTAACGACCCCGAACATCGGCCAAAAGGACCGGTCCGTCTTCCCGGCCGGGGGGTCTCGACCAATGACTGAGCACACGAGCCGAACACGGAGGTCCCGCAATGGCGAGCCAGCTGACCGACGAGTACCGCCGCACCAGCTACGAGATCTCGCAGGCGATCGCGCCCGGCTGGGAGCGCTGGCGGTCGCAGCTCGAGGCGGCCGTGGCGCCGGTGCGCGAATGGATGGTCCGTGAGCTGGCCTCCCAACCCGGGGCCACCGTGCTCGAGCTCGCTGCCGGGGCGGGCGACACCGGCCGCCGCCGGGTATCCCTCCTGTGCGTGCCGGAACAGAGCCGACGGGCACGATCGTGGTGACAGCGGAGAACACGATGTTGGCGACCCAGGTCTTGGCCGCCGATACGACCGTGACCTGCGGCGTCAGTTCACTGTTGTGTGCATGTTCGTGTCGCCGTTCATCCCATCTGGGGTGTCGCTCTATACCGGCACACTGCGGCGCGCCGTAGGGGTGTGGAGCTGGTGGCGACCCACCCGGCCACACCCCGCGCAGGCGAGCTGGGGAAGCTGGCGTTACCGGCAGCCGCCGCACACGGCGTGACCGTCGGCTAGGCGCATCGCTACCGGGCGACAGCGGCCGCGACGCTCACCGAAGGTAGGCCCCAGCAGCGACCTGGAAGGCCTCCTCGGGCGGGCCGAGGAACTCCCCCGACGGGAACACCGACAGCTCGTAGCGCTCGCCCGAGTAGGTGTAGAACGCAAACCCCCAGCGCTCCTGGTCGCCCGGCAGGCGGCAGCGCCGGTTCGGTGTAGGCGTCGATATAGCAGAACTGCCCGTGGAAGCGGATCTCAAGCCGCGTGTAGCAGCCGGCGAAGTGCTGCTCGGCGGTGCGGCGCAGCCGCTCCGCGGTGCGGCGCCTGACCGGCTCGGGGATCGGCGTGCCGCCGCGGTCGGGTGTGAAGACCCAGCGCTTCGTTCGTGGCATCAGTGACCTCGCTGCTCGCCCTCGTCACGCCCAATGATGCACGCCACGCTTGGCACCGTCCCCTTCGGGGCCGCTCGGGCTCATCAGATTGGCCTGCACTGGCTGGTCCCCGCAAGGCACGCACCCAGACGCCAGGGTCGGCTGCCGGACCGGCACCAACGCGGTCAGCCCTCCTTCCCCACGGCCCCGCGGGACACGGCTACACCAGCAGCCGCTCCACGGTCAAACCGACCACCCAAAGCGACAGGCCCTGAACAGTTACACCACGTCATCGCCTACCCCGACGGCGAGGTCCGCCAGCAGTTTTCCATCTGTTTCGCCTGCCACCTCCTCGGCGGCTTCCTCGCCGCTGGTGATGAGACCCTTGATGTCGGCTTCTTCACCCGAGCCCAGATCGAACGGATGTCCGGTCCACCCTCTATCCGCCTGCGCATCACGGACTTCTTCGCGAACCACGACTATCCAGTCATCGCTTGAGATGCGCCTGTCCTCGACGGACCGCTGTGTTTGGCACAGCAACTCTCAGCGTGTGCCTGGCGTCTGTACGTACTACAGTTGTAATACGCTCTATCTGATGACGAAGCCCGAAGACGAGAGCCCTGCCGATGACAGACGGTGACGCCTATGAAGGTATCCCGCTCGAAGAACTGCTGATCAACGACATTGACTGGACCCACCGAGGTGAGTACATCCGTACAAGGTCGCAGAGGAAGGCGCCTAACGAGTTCGATGTTGAACCAGAATGGGCCACTGAGGCTTCGCTTGACCCCAAACGGCTCATATCTACCACCGGAGGAAAGTCGGTCGCAGTGATCGGGCTGTCCCGAAGCGCACCGTCACGAACCGCTGGAGAACAAGGTCGGGTGCTGAAAGTCTGGATCGTACCCAAAGACTTCTCGGATCTGTTGTCGGGGTCATGGTGGGGAGCCTCCGGCATGCGACGGAAGCAAGACTGATCGTAGGCGATACAAGGAGCGGGCGAATGAATGAATCGGAGATCTCTCGGGTGCTGGAGGAGGAAGCCGAGCGCTTTGAGAAAGAGAAAGACAAGGACGCGTCGCACCGATACGTGACGCCACGCCCAGCAGCTGAGCCATCGCAAGTGTACTCGGTGCGAATTCCTGTGAGTCGAATCGAAGAACTTCGTGCCTTGGCGACGCGTGAAGGCAAACAGCCTAGTGCCATGATTCGGGATTGGATATTGCGGCGCCTTGACGTCGAGCTTCAACATGAAGGAATGGGGAAGATTATACCATTTTCCAATGTTAAGAGTCATGTCGACCTTTCGCGATCGCACAGTGAAGACTGGCATCAGCTCCTCCGGGCCTGCGGGCGCGTGATTGATCACGAGATTGAGCGAAGGAGTAATCTCTCCTCTAAAACGTCGGCGAGGCAACGCGGACCGAGATCGATCATAGATGAACCCTCAACTGGTTCTCGGTGAGAGCGAGCTATATGACTATGGGAGAAGTCGAAAAGCAGGCAAGCGATGCAACTGAGCTGGCCTCTTCGATTCGCGAAGAGCAGTCAGACTGGTGGCTGGCACAACTCGTTGGGTTGGTGAATCGAGCGCCCCTTTCCTTCGGCATCACGATCAATGTATCAGGCGCTCTTGTATCTGGCACGCTAGTGGGAGGCAAAGAATACTTCGAAGGCGTCTCTAAGATGGTATCGGACGCATTCCCAGTGGAGGATGAACTTCGAGACCTAATGCGGCAGCTATTAGTTATGCCAGCCAGACTTTATGAAACACCTGATGAGGATGAGATCAAGGAAGCAGGCCCTACCGAGGAGAACCAGGAACCATCGCGTCCCAGTTTCATTCACCTGAAAGACGCCCGTTTTTGGAGCCCGTCAAGGCCAACTCCGTTTTCTCAGCAGCGCGGTATCTGGTGGCGAGGCCGGTTGCAGGCGGTCGATGGATTCATCTTTGGAGAGCCAGATTGGGTGAACGAGACCAGCTAGCCTTCAATGCAATCGTGAGGCATGGCCGGCGGTGAGTCCTTCGGACCCTCGTCGTCATTCCGTTCATTGCGACAGTCCGGGCAGTGGAGCAGCTTCCGGCCTGGCATTCGGATCCGCTGGTGCGCCCGCCCGCATTTGGCGCAGTGAAGGGTCTCGATCTCCGACTGCCGTGGCGGCGGTACCGTCAGACCGGAAGCCTGAGGGCTTGGTTCCAGCTTCCGTCTGTTGGCGTCTGCTCGCTTCCTCAGGTCGTCGACTGCGTCTGGGCGAGCGGCATCCGCTCCGTAGAGGGCGATACCGCGCTCGGCCCACCAGAGCGCTTGCTCCACGGTCCCGCCGCGTTCGCTGATGTGCTGTGTTTGCGCTGATGACGGCTCTTGCCGGCTGTCGGTGTGGTGAGAGTTCTGGTAGACCCGTGTGCCGAATGGATGGTGTGGCCGCCGGGTCGGGCCGGCGGCCCTGGT
>WNGA01009440.1_pt1 | contig 13147 bp, 10 predicted proteins | sample 5400061 | NCBI WGS metagenome assembly WNGA01 (sample SAMN13153366, study PRJNA577476) | soil metagenome | isolation source: 100 cm soil or saprolite under grassland replicate 2 | place: USA:California | collected 2016-06-15
CGATATCGCCAGATCGCAAACGCAACGAATAAAAGATCGAGGACAATGAACGTCGCGACATATGTCTCCCCGCCGATGCCAAATCCGTAACTGTGCAGGCCTTTGCCCAGCACGAAGTTCACTCCGTACCACGCCATTAGCACAGCGAGAAAACAAACAACGCTTGCCACTGCCAGGCCGAACCGTGTCCACCAACCCGCGAGCCGGCCGTGCAACGCCAAGATGTAGCAGAGCAGCGCGATCAACGCCCAGGTCTCTTTCGGGTCCCAGCCCCAGAACCTGCCCCAGGAATAATTTGCCCAGACGCCACCGAGAATTGTGCCCGCTGCAAGGAGGAGTACGCCGAGCTGGAGCACGCGGTAAAGCCAGAAATGCATCGGCGCGTCCGCGCGCGCCGCGGCGGGATTGCGCGCATATCGCCAAAGCAAAATGTGTCCAAAACCCATAGCCAGCGCGAACGCCGCGTAGCTCAAGGTGATGGTAAGTACATGAACCGTGAGCCAGAAATTGTCGCGCAACACCGGCACCAGCGGATCAATGCTTGACGGCATGGCGATCGGCATTTGATGCACAAGCAACAATGCGATCAGCGTGACCGGTAATGCCGCCAGCAAATACATACGCGCCCGGTAACGCGCGAAAAAGATCATCCCGAAAAATGAGACCGCGAATGAAACCCAGATAATCGATTCATACATGTTGGTAACCGGTGGGCGGCCGGCAATCGTGCAGCGCATCGCGATCCCGGCTGCATGAAACGCGAGACCGAGAAGCGCAACTGCGACGCCTACGTTTTGCAGCGCGCGGCCGCGCTTGCCCAAATGCGCGGCGACGAGAATCACCAGCGCAATCCCGTAACACCAGATGGCGCGGTAAAAGCCCTCGAAATGATTGTAAAAATATTCGAGCCGCAATTGTCGTTCCCGGGGATAAATTGATGGACTCAGACCGCGCAAATTTTCGCGAAGCTGACTCGCGGCATGACTGAAATTAAATCCGTCGCCCTGCGCATATGAGGTGGCGAGTGTTTGCAATTGAGTCTGAATGGGTGCGAATTGGGTTTCGGCTAAATATTTCGACCATCCCGATGGCTCGACCCACGGATCCGTTTCATTGGTCGGCGCGGGAATAATTAGCAACGCGCTCCCATCCATCACACGAGCAAAAAGCGTAAGCTGATCGCTGACGCCCAACGCTTCCTGTTGAACCCGGTCGAGCGGTTTCTCCGCGCGCTTGAGTGCCTGCGCCTCATTCGCGCTTCGCTGTAACTCAGCCGATCCGGCCAATTGCGTGAAGGAAAATCGCCGTTGCGTCTTATCCAGCCCGAGCTGCTCTTTCAGCTTGCCAAACGAGACGAGCACCATCGGCTCGTTCTTCCAGTCGTGCGTCTCCAGCAAGTTGGATAAAACGAAATCGTTCGGCTGCCATTTGCGGCCGGTTTTATCTGTGTATGTCGACCTTCCGGTGATGCGGATCAGTGTTTCCTTTGCAAACGTGTCCATCGGTTTGCGCCGGCCGCCGTCCTGGATCGCCACCAAGCCCCATTGCTTGAAATCCAAGCCGCTGCTGTCTGTAGCCGAAACATCCGGCGACGCAGCGTAGTCCACGCCTCTAAACAGCGCGGTCGCTATCGCGACAAAGATCAGAACCCGTGCTCTCAAGCGCCGGAATGTAGTTCTCGCTGCCGGTCATGTCGAGCGGCCGTGACGCAGACAATCGTGTCTGCGGCGTGATGGTTGCTTGCGTATCCAAAACTCGCAGACAGGATTGTCCGCGCCACAATTCCATTTGCGCAAGCTGAAATCACGCGGCTATCTTAACTCCCGTGTTCAGCTTGACCATGCTCGGCAGCGGAAGCGCGGGAAACAGCGCCTTGGTCGCAACCGATCATTGCAAAATTCTTATCGATGGCGGGCTGAGCGCGCGGCAATTGGTGTTGCGCATGGAGCAGTGCAGGGTGGCGCCGGAGCAACTGGACGGCGTCCTTCTCACGCACGAACACACCGATCATATCTGCGGACTTGAAGTTCTCTGCCGCAAATTTGATCTGCCGATCTACTGCAACGCGTTAACGGCAGAAGCAGTTCGCTGCGACAGCGCATTCGAGCGATATCGCAATTGGCGAATTTTTGAAACTGGTTCGGAGTTTTCTATCTGTGACGTCACGGTGCAGACATTTCCTGTGCCGCACGATGCGGTTGATCCACTGGGCTTCGTCTTTCACGCCGGCTCAGGCAGCCTCGGGTTCATCACCGATCTCGGTTACGTGACCAAATTGATCATTGAACGGTTGCGCCAGGTGCAAACGCTCGTGATCGAGACCAATCACGACGAAAAACTTTTGCAGAACGACACGCATCGCCCGTGGCCGGTGAAACAAAGAATCCAATCGCGACACGGTCATCTGTCGAACACGGCTGCGGCAGGGGTGATCGAGGAATTGTTGCCGGAAAAAATCGAGCGCGTGGTCCTCGGACATCTCAGCCGTGATTGCAACACGCCTGACTTGGCTGTGGAGACGGTGCGCGTGTCACTGGTAAAGTGCGGCAAACTCGACACGGAAATCCATTGCGCCACGCAATTCGAAATCACTCCGCAATTTCGAATCGGTGAAACCGAGCCCGGCCCGTTTCAACCGACCTTCGAGAACACGTTTTTCCAAAACGCCCTGTAGCGGCTGGCTATGGTCTTTGTGTGAATCATTGGGCGTTGGACGTTTGAGGTTGGACGTTGGGCGTTTTCTTCTTTTTTGAGGCGACATTCTTCGCCGCAGCATTGAGAGCCGCGCGCACAATGCTCGCTTTCGCGGACACAAGATAAACATTCGTGTAGCCTTGCCGGCCCCAGGCGCCGCTACACGGTTTGAAAACCGCTGGTGCTTTCTTAATGAATGTGCGCTGCTGCTCTGGCGTGAGCTTCACCATGCCCCAGTTTTGGTCGGGAATGCCAAGCGACGCGAAAATCTTTCCGGCGACACGGAAATCGGGATGATTCATGTGCGACCGCTCGATGGACGTCGGAATTTCCAGCGCTAACTTTCGAAACTCGGCGACAGTCATCTCACCCGCGATCTTTGCCTAACGAATCAAGCTCAGCCACCCAGCACTTTAGGACTGAGGCTGTTCATTGTCGAGGGAGTTGCAACAAAGTGCCGGGTTGGCTGCAGCGCTCTGGTTAGACGGCGCTTTCGACCAGAGGCTGGAGGGGGTCGTTGTTGTTAATAACCACCGAGGCCCGGCGCTCAGGGTCCGCGCTGGCCAAGTATAACTGCTGGCCGGGAACATAGCGTTCTCGATAACGGAGACGGACTGCTTCCGGGCTCCCGAACAGCTCCACATCGCGCAGTTCCGCCCGTGCCACCGTTACATTGAAATCGGCACGCACGAACACGGAGAAGTCGAAGTAATCGCGCAACTCAGGACGCAACAGGAAAACACCGTCGAACAGCAAGATCGTATCCGGTTCAGCACGCTCAAGCGGTGCGACGACTGGCTGATCGGTTCGAAAGTCGAAGACGGCTCGTCTGAACTCTAAAGACCCACCCGGTCCAAGCGGCCGAAGCAGAGCGTCGAGCAAGGCGTGATAGTTGAAGGAATCGTGAAAGTAGCCCTCGGGCGACGCTGGGCCACGGCGTCGGCGGACCACTGCAGGATTGGGAAAGCCGTCGATGGACGCACGGACTACTGGTCGTCCACATCCTTTCAGGTACGGGGCTAGTTCGTCGGCCAGCGTCGTCTTGCCGGCAGCATCAACCCCGTCGATCGCTACACGAATAGGGTGTGACCGGCGAAGCGAGGCAATCCTCGATGCGAGGTCGTGAATGAGTACGTGACGTTCCACGTCAAGCCGCCTAACGAGAAGTAGACCGGAAAATCCCGCCTTTAATTACGGGTTTTTCCGATCTAATCCGCTTGTTTTCGGATGGCGCCCTTGGAAAAATGGGGAACATGCTCGGAAGCGTATGCGTGACACCGCCTCAGCACAAACCCGAAATGGCTCGATCTGGCGCGCGACGTAATTCGGCGAAAGCATTAGAGCATCCCCCCGAACAGGCATTTGAGTGAGAAGCCCGCTAGTGTAAAAAGCTCGGAGTCGCGAAGGCGTAATCATCGGGTCGCGCGGCGAGCGCGCGTACGTCGCGGACAGCTATTTTCTCCTGTGGCCGAGCATTTCACCGCGCAGTGTGCGGCGATCGACGCGGGTGAGGTTTTTTTCCATTGCTGGTGTGAGCAACGAAATGTGCGGGATGTCGCAGAGGTACTCGGCGATAAACCAGACCGGTTTTTCCGTGGTCATCCAGTTCAGATCATCGAAGCGCGCCAGGTTCACCGGGCGCGAGTAGCGTCGCAGCGTGCGTTCGCCGCGCAGGTTGAAGTAAATATTGAAATAACTCATGGCCAGCTCGCGCAGGCTGCGGTACACCGGCTCGCGATAACGGCAGCCGGTGAAATTGGATTTCGCGACCGCGCCCCAATGGCCGCGCACTTTGAAGATCGCGACGACGTGGTCGGTGTCCTGTTCCGCTTCCAAATCAAAGATTAACGGCGGAAATCCGATGACACGAAGCGCGGCCGCTCCGAAAATTCCGCCTTCAAGACATGACGCAGTGCGATCATCCAGAACTTTTTTCGGTGAGCGCGCGGTATAACTCAGGTTGTAAGGCAGCTCGTCGAGAAACTTCTGTACGCCCGCCGGCGTTTTCAACGCGCGCACTGTGCGCAATTCCGATGGCGTGAAGCCAAAATGCGATGCGGTAGATGTCGATCTTGATTTGCGTCGCGCGGATGTATTCAAACAGGAATTATATACTTGGCACTTTAGTTGCGCTAAGTATATACCCAAACTTGGGAGCCGCGGCCAGTAGTGGCTTGGCAAGGGAGGCAATCCAGCTCGCTACGACGGGTAGAAAGTCTTTTGATGCGGAACGGATTAACCCGGATCGTGCCATTACTTCTCGTGTTGCTCTCGGGCTGCACGAGAGTTGAGGAAGGGCGGCGATCGGCGCTGACGTCCTGGATTGAAAAACACCTCGAGACCAGCGCCGGTAAGATCCCGGGCGCGAGCGTGGCCGTCATTCGGAACTATCGCATCGAGTGGGCGCAGGGCTTCGGACAGAGCGACAAGGAACACGGGACCGCCGTCACGCCGGCGACCCTGTTTCAGGCATGTTCCGTCAGCAAGGCGATCTCCGCTGTAGCAGCCGTAATCGCCTTCGAGGATCATAAGCTCCGCATCGACGAGAATATTGACGACATCCTGAAAGCCCTCCAGCCGAATGCTGAGGTCGGTCCATGGGAACTTGCGAACAAGGACTATCCAGCTGATCCGGTGACGTTGCGGTTGCTGTTGTCACACACGGCGGGCACCAGCGATTTCCGTTACTCAGGCTATCGCTACGGTTACTACAGAACTCCACCGGGCCCGATCGATCGGATCCCGACCATGTATCAGGAATTGAACGGTCTGCCGCCGGCCAACACGCCTGCCATCGCAGTCATCCGGAAGCCGGGTGTGACCTGGCACTATTCAGCTCCCGGATTCACCGTCGTCCAGGCGCTGCTCATGGACATCTACAATCAGGACTTTGCATCGATCATGCAACAGCTTGTTCTAGCGCCGCTCGGCATGAGCGATAGTACGTTCGTTCAACCGGTTCCCGAAGATCTTATCCCGCGAATGGCAGTGCCGTATCTGCCGGACGGGCATCGTCTTCCGGACGGTCCACGTGTGTTCAATTCGGCGGCTTCGGGTGGTCTGGTAACGACGCCCACCGATCTTGCCAAGTTCGTCATCGCTCTCCAGAAGGCTCTTAAGGGCGAGAGCCAAGGGCGCATAACATCGCGCATTGCGCATCAAGTTATGGAACGGCAGCCGGGGAGATTGGAGCCGGGCAGTTGCTTGGAGACCGCGGATCCGGGCGTAAGGGCGTGCCAGTCCTCGTGGGGTCTCGGCTTCGACGTAAACGTAAACAGGTATTCCGAGCACCAGAAGGACGGCGCGCCGACAGGTGGCTACTTCGAACATACCGGTTTTAACTCGGGTTTTCTCGCGCTGATGATGGGGAGCAAGACCGGCGGGAACGGCGTAGTCATTATGCTGAACGTGGCGCCGCTGGACATGTCCGGCCCCGTACCCCCGGCCTTTGTCCACTTTCTTACAGACCTCGTTCGCCGAGTTGCCGACGAAGAGGGGTGGAATTAAATACTACACGGACAAGACGAATCTCATCACACTCTTTCACAAGGAAGCGCAACCGATGAATATCATGCGGCACATGGTAAGACGTCGGGGCTGGAAAGATGCAAACGGCCGAATGAGTTTTTGCCACACGATTCCCGGTCGCTCAAACCGCTTCAAAGTCGAGGATGATGCCGGTCAAGTCATTGTGAAGCCGTTAAGGGGAAACGGCCCGGTTTCGTATTGGACGCAACGGCACAAGTTTCGCATTTCGCCCAACCACGCTTGTCGGCTCTACATGAAGAAAGAGCGGTTCACCATTTAGTTGCGCTAAGTATATACTCCCCATTTCAAACGACTGTTCATTACTGCGCGTTTTTGGCGCAAGACAAGAATACACCGTTCGTCAGCAAGGCGAAGCGATGTCTCGCTACTTCTGATCGGGAATGCGCTTGAAAACTCCTTCGCCGCGCACATTGAGATTTTCCACGACAACCTGTGTCGCCTTGCCATCCGGCCCGATGGTGAAGGTGATGCCGCTTCTGCCAACAGCGTTTTCGCCCTCCGTCTCATAGGTGAACGTGTCGCGATCATAGTGTTTCATTGGGAAGGTCTTGTTTTTCGGGCCCTGCACAATTGCCAATCCGCTATCCTTTTCGATGATCGAGATGTCGCCAAAGAAATCGTTCGTATATCTTCCAAGGTAGGCGCTATTTTTCGATGCAGGCGCTGGCGACGCGGGCGGTTTGGAATAATCGAAGCCCAGCACCGTACCGATTGCTGTCGGGTTGGAAAACCGTTGTTTGAAGAGGACGAGCCAGTCCTGGGTCGGCTTGCCATACAGCGCCGTGTCCAAAAACGTCGTCCCCAGTCCTTCCGCTATGCCAACGGGGTACGCATTGGTGAGAACCACGATGCCCAATTGCTCGGCTGGCACGAGATTCACGTGAGTCGCAGCACCCAAGCCAAACGCGCCGGAATGATTCAAACGCAACCGACCCTCTGGATCGTAGCTAACGCCCCATCCCAATCCGTAAAAACCCGGCAGCCCAGTGAAGGGACTGAAACCGGTCAGCATATGCGGATGATGCGTTTCCCCCAACGCCTTTTCGTTAACGATTTGTTTGCCGTCAAATTTGCCGCTCGCGAGTTGTAGACGCATCCATTTCGCCAAATCATTCACCGACGAACTAACTCCGCCCGTTGGTGATTGCGCATCCGGATCGCGTTTGAACTTTTGCACCCATTTGCCGTCCACCAGCACGTGCCCCAATGCTTTGTTCCTGCGCGCCATGAACTCTGCATAACGCGAGCTGGTCGAAGTCATCCCAAGCGGGCTATATAATTTCTTCTTCGCCGCTTCTTCCCATTCCAGGCCGTACGCTTTCGCCGCCGCGACGGCGCCCTCAGTCATTCCAAAATTCGTGTACGCGTAATGCGAACGAAAACTGCTCCAGGGATGTTGATAGCGCAGCCGAAACAAAATTTCCGCGCGCGTGAACCCCAGATCTTCGAGCAAATCTCCTGCGTGTTCGGGCAAACCGCTGCGATGCGCATACATGTCGCGAATCGTGATCTCATGTGTTACCCATGGATCGAACATCGCGAATGTGGGATCGAGCACGCTAAGTTTCGAATCCCAAGTGATTTTTCCTTCACCGACAAGCTCGGCCACCACGGTCGACCCAATTGATTTGGAAACCGAGGCGAGCTGAAAAACTGTGTCCGCGTCAACCGGCGCTTTCGTATTCACATCGCGGACGCCGAATCCTTTTGCGTACGCAATCTTGTCTTGAAACACAACTGCGATGGCCAACCCCGGCAGCGCATTTTCCCGAATTTGCTTTTCTGCGAGTTGTTCGAGTTCTTGAATAGCTCGAGTTACTTGCTCAGAAGTGACGTGGTTTTTTTCCTGCGCAGTCGCACAAAACGGCGCCAGCAGAAGCAGCGCGACGGTTCCAACTACGACGACCAAACGAGCGATTGGCAGATGAACCTCCCTCATGGCTTGCGCGAGCGAAGCTCCACTATTCAACATTCAAGCTCCAGAGAAACCCTAAACCCCAAATATTTAACTAGTCGCTCTGCGCGTTTTGGAGTTTAGCGCTTCGAAAATCTTTTGAAGCTTGGAGTTTGGGATTTGGACCTTCGGGTCACAGCCCGATTGGATGTCTAGTATCAAAACCGCGCGGCGGCCGATACACTGTTTGCCACCGCGGTGCCCATTTGCCGGTATAACGATCGTACGGCGTGGTGTCGAGTCGCAGCCCGGCAATGACGGCGAAGGTGTGACCCTCGCGAGCGTAGACGGTGATCCATTTGCCGGCGCCACGCTCGCCGTAGCTGCGAAATTCGGTCGAGCTCATCGGTGTGCTTATCAATCCCGCCGCACCGAGAACATACGAGACAGTGCCTGAACAATCGTAACCGTGATCATCAAATGATTTGTGACCGCCGCCGTACCGATATGGCTTGGAGCGAAGTTGATTGGCCGCCCAGATCGCTCGTTTCACTGCGAACGGCGCATGTTTCGGCGCAGCCGCACGGCCGAAACGAAGACACGCTATTTTTCCCGAGACTACTGGCCCGGCATCCGGAAAGGGATCGGCAGATGCCGGTGGAACGATCAATGCCAAGACGGCGATGCCGAGCAGGATTTGACGATTACCGGACAGATAAACTCCTCCGGGGCGGTCTTGTATAGAAGGAAAGCGGCAGATGAAAGGAAAAAATTCAGAATTTTTTGGTGGATCGTCTTGTCCTCAAGACGATGGCAGAGGAATGGCCGGAGGCGCAAATATCAGGCGGCAAGCCGCATTTTCGACGTGTTGAGCCGCCTTCGCATCGCTACGGCGTGCCATGGGACAACGCGTTCCACCCATGTGAAGCGGACTTTCAAAAACATCGCGCTTATCCTGTCGAGCGATCCGAGAACATTTGTGGTAAACTCGCGGCATGATCCGCGCAGTCGCGTTGCCGGTCATGCTTCTGGCTACAGCGATGGTAACAGTCGCCGCAGATCCATCGGCGAGGACCAAATCCGACGAACCCGAAGCGTTCGATATCGAGCCGCCGATCTTAAAGCAAAATCTCTCGGATGAGCGATTGCCGGCGGCAGGGACACCTGACGCGGAGGTTGCGCGTTTGGAAAAGCAATTGGAACGGGCAAAAAGAAATGCAGACGGCGCGGAACGCCTCTACAAAATTGGCGTACTCGCAAGGGTGGAAGTGGAGCAACGTTTGTTGAAGGTAGTTCGAACTGAGTCGGATCTCGCCAGTGCGCGGGTGACACAGGTCAAAGAAAAAGTTGACGAGGAGGAATATCGCGTTGCGTCCGGTGAAAACGCGAAAGACGAGCTCGATGCGGCCAAAGCGACACTGGCGCAATTGATTGAAACGGCGGAGGTCGCAGCGGCCAAGCGCGAGCGCGCTGAGCTCGAAGCTGCCGAAGCAAATTTACGTCGCCAACAAAAACTTCTTAAGTTGGGCAGCGCGGATAAATCCGATGTTGATCGCGCGCAAGAAAGGCTCGCCGAACTTAAAGCGCCGAAAAATTAGGAGCTCATCGAGCGACATCTGTCCATTGCGAGGCGCGGCGGGTGCTGTTTTGGACTGCGGTTTCGCCACAACAATGACGAAATCCGAATGACGAAGCCGGAATCAATGACTAATGACGAAGCCCGAAAGCTGGACCTTTGCCATTGGAAACTTCGGCATTCCTTCGTCCTTCGTCATTTGTGCTTCGTCATTCTGATCAGTATCCTGCCGCCATTCCGTCCTTGCGCGATTCGCTCGCGCCAACATACACGCGCTGGCCGTCATGCGTTTCCACCTTAATAGCTTGGTAACCGCCGTAGCCGCCGACATCGAAGCGGACATCGTGACCTTTCTTCCGCAGTTCGCGCACGGTCTCGTACGGAATACCGCTTTCCACTTCAACGTATCCACCTGAAGTATTCATCTTTTCGCCGGTAGGTTCGTTGTCGCCTTCATGCTGCCAGCGGGACGCGTCCCCGGCTTCCTGCACATTTAAACCGAAATCGATCTGGTTCGTGAGCACTTGCACGTGACCCTGCGGTTGCATGCCGCCACCCATGACGCCAAATGCTTCCCATGGTTTCCCATCTTTCATGACGAAACCTGGAATAATGGTGTGAAACGGCCGTTTGCCTGGCGCGTAAACGTTCGCGTGACTCGGATCCATCGAAAAAAGTTCACCGCGATCCTGAAACATGAAACCCAAACGGGGCACTACGATCCCGCTGCCCATCCCGCGATAATTGCTTTGTATGAGCGAGACCATGTTGCCTTCGTCGTCAGCTGTGCAGAGATAAATCGTATCGCCATGATCGAGCGCCGGATTGCCAGCTTCGACCTGTTTGGCCGCGCGATTTGGGTCAATGAGTTTGCGACGCTCCGCTGCGTATTTTTTCGAAAGAAGACCGGCCAGCGGAATTTTTGCAAAGGCGGGATCTGCGTAGAACTTCGCTCGATCAGCCCACGCGATTTTCTTCGCCTCGATCATTGTGTGCAGCGTCTCGGGTGAATTGCGTCCCATCGCGTGCAGATCGAATCCTTCCAGAATGTTCAACATCTGCAGCGCCGCGATGCCCTGACCATTTGGTGGAAGCTCGAAAACATCGTAGCCACGGTAGCTCGTCGAAACAGGCTCGACCCAGGTCGATGTATGCTTCTCGAAATCGGTTTTGCGCAGAAAACCGCCATTAGCCTGCATGAAAGCGCCGATCTTGTCGGCGATTTCTCCTTTGTAAAAGACGTCGCGACCTTTTTCACTGATCAGTCGCAAAGTTTTCGCGAGGTCTGGATTTTTGAAAATATCCCCCTTTGCTGGTGTGCGGCCCTTGCCGTCGAGCGTGTAGGTTTCCAGAAATGCGCCCGGCAAACCTTTATACAGCCGCGGGCCAAACGCCCAGTAATACGCAATCAATTCCGTGACCGGAAAACCCTCTTCAGCATATCGGATCGCAGGCGCAAGGTCATCGCTCAGTTTCAGTTTCCCGAATTTTTTGTGCAGCTCCGCCCATGTGTCCACTGTTCCAGGCACGCTGATTGGCAACATGCCGATCGGTGGAATCGTTTGGCGATGCAGTTTCGCCAGCTCGGTCTTCATCTGATCATAACTCAGACCGGCCGACGAACGTCCGCTCCCATTGATTCCGTAAAGTTTGTTTTCCTTCGCGCTGTAAACGATTGCGAAAAGATCGCCGCCAATTCCATTCGAGACTGGTTCCATTAAACCGAGGGCTGCATTTGCAGCGATCGCCGCATCCACTGCGCTACCACCGCGTTTCAAAATCTCCACGCCGACCTGCGTCGCCGCTGGAACGCTGGTGCAAACCATCCCATGTCGCGCCAGAACCTCCGATCGCGTGGCGAAATTTTTTCCCGTAATGCGATCGATCTGGGCGTCGAGCCGAAGACCAGCTAACAGAACCAGCAGTGCAAAACCTAGTGGCTTAATCCAGCGCACCAGCCACATTAGCGCCTTGCATTTAAAGAGTGCACTTGAATTTTAGTTTCCAATTGTATTTGATTGCGCACCACGAATGAGAATGTCTTCCGATGACCAAAAAGCAATCGGCTTGATACTGATCTGCGTGGGATTTCTTTTCTTTCTGATCGGGCTTGCTGCACGGCTCAAAGAAAATTTTCATTCCCGCGCCGAAATCTCGACCGCGGGCTTCACCGCCGCCGCAATCATGGCTGGATTAGGCGTGATCGTCTTTCTGTTTTCCTGGCGGAAAAAGCAAGACTGAAAACTGGGTCTATCCTGGGTAGGGACTGTTGACCTCAACAGCCCGGGCGATTGCGGTCAACTCGCGAAAGCTTTCGGAGTCAATCGCCCCTACCAAGCGTGCTCCAAAAAAGCGGCGGCGACCTTCCAGATCGCCGCCGTTCCCCTATTGCTCCCAAGAATCGAAGTTATTCTTGCATGGCGTCGTGCAGTTCTTTTTTGGCGTTCATCATGTCCTGATGCGCTTTTTGGATGGCATCGAGTTTCTTCTGCTGGTCCGCATTGAGCAGCGGACGAATCTGGGACAGCGTGCTGTCCATGACCGTTCTCATTTTCTGCATCGCCTCCTGATGAATGGCAGCGATTTGCGGTTTGGCCTGGTCAAGGATTGGCTGAACCTTCGTCTGTTGGTCAGATGTCAGATTCAACTTCTCGGTTAGATGCCCAAGGCCGAACGCGTGACCGTGCGCGCACCCAGCTCCTCCCGGACCCGGTTGTGCGTACACAACGACAAATCCGCCAAGTGCGATCGCACCGGCGGCCACAACTGCTAATAGCTTTCGTTTCATAGTTTGATGTTTTGTTGTTAACTGGTGCGCTCTTCGCGCTGTTCAAAGATGATGACCGGCTGGCAATCAGGCCGGTTACATTTTTTTGCGTTGTCCGGTGGCGTAGCGGAGCTTGTGTCAACCGCCTGCCCAATTTAACAACAGGTGCTTGGCACAAGCACCTCTACACACAAACTTGTAACCGCAACCCGCCATTGCCGGTCATTGGTAATGGTGTGGATGCGCTCTTGACCACATGGATGATTCTGACGCAGGCGCGCTGGTTCAGGCTGCGCTTCAGCATGATGACGAAGCAGCTCGGGCGCTGGTACGTCAGCTTTATCCGCTGGTCGCAAAAGTGGTTAAGGCGCATCGACCGCGTCGAACAGACGAGGAGGACCTTTGCCAAATGATTTTCATCAAAGTATTCCAAAAATTATCACAATTCTCCGGTAAAGTTCCACTGGAGCACTGGGTCTCGCGCGTTGCGGTGAACACTTGCCTGAATCAAATCGAGTCGGAGAAAGGGCGCCCTGAGTTGCGGAACGCCGATTTGAGCGAGGAAGAGCGTGCCGTGGTTGAGAACCTGGCCACTTCCTCCGAAGAGCTGGCGCCAGACCAGCGTTTCGCGTCGCGCCAACTGGTCGAACATCTGCTTGCCGCGCTC
>WNGA01024253.1_pt1 | contig 13146 bp, 11 predicted proteins | sample 5400061 | NCBI WGS metagenome assembly WNGA01 (sample SAMN13153366, study PRJNA577476) | soil metagenome | isolation source: 100 cm soil or saprolite under grassland replicate 2 | place: USA:California | collected 2016-06-15
CAGGCGTTCGGCGCCCAGGCGCTGGGCCGGGCGATAGGGGAGGCGACCCGGGCGCGTCGCGGCGGGGTCGGGCGGGTGCCGCGGACGCCGCTGCGTGGCCCGCCGGTGTTCTGGGTGCAGGCGACCTACCACGCCGAGGTGCAGGCCAAGGCGCTCGGCCGCGAGCAGGTGGGGTCGGAGCTGCTGCTGCTCGGGGTGGTCGTCGACGCGCAGACGCCGTGGCCGCGGTGCATGTCCAACCGCTGGAATCGGCGGCTGCGGGCGTCGGTCGGCCTACCGGATGGCTACCAGGGCGTGGCCGGACCACTGCTCGGGGCGCTGGGGGTGGACCTGGACGAGTTGCGTGGCGCGCTGCTGGCCGAGTTCCAGCAGGCGGTGCGATAGCCAGGCAGGGACGCCATGGACCGGTTCGGGTTGGGGAGGTAGCCGGGTGTTCGAGCGGTTCACCGAGCAGGCTCACCTGGTCCTGGACCTGGCCCGGCACGAAGCCGAGCGGGCCGGCCACCGCTACCTCGGCCCCGAACACCTGGTGCTCGGGGTGCTCGCCGAAGGCCACAGCAGGGGCGCGCGGATCCTGCGTGCCCACAGGATCGAGTTGGCCACGGCGCGTACCGAACTACTCGTGCGGCGCAGCACCGAGCAGGCATTCGGCGCAACGGCGGTGGGGCAGGCGACCTGGCGGGTGACCCGCCGGCGCGGATGGCGGGGCACACGGGTGACCTGGACGCCGCTGTGCGGCCCCCCGTTCTTCGCCAAGCGCGCCCTGCAACTGGCCAGCGAGCAGGCCAGGACGCTTGGCCATGGCGCGGTCGGCCCCGAGCACCTGGTGCTCGGGGTGCTGGCGGACGTGGGCGAGCCGGCGGGCAGGGTGCGGGTGCCGCGGCGGCACCGGCGGATCACCGCCCACGTCGGGCTGCCGGATGGCTACCGCGGTGCGGCCGGGCCGCTGCTCGCCGCGCTCGGGGTCGACCTCGACGCGCTGCGCGACGCCGTCACGGCCGAGCTTCGGGGGACCGGGCGGTGAGCAGGAGGGGACGACTGCGGGTGACCCACTTGTGGGACGCCGGCAAGGTCGGCCAGCCGCTGCTGGACCAGTTCGGGGTCGACCTCGGCGGCCTGGGACTACGACTTCTTCGCGCTGTTCGACCGTGATGCCAGCTGGGAGGCGGCTGTGCCGCGGGGGGAAGCCCAGCAGGCCGAGCAGCCACGGGTCGGGTGGAAGCCTCGTTGCAGGTGGCCCCAGGCCACGCTGCCGAGCAGCAGGCTCCCCACAACGGCGCGGGCCGCGGTGCCGAGGATCCCGATGCCGCGCCGCCTGGTGGCCGCCTGGTCGGTCGTATTGGTCGTTGCCATCGTGCTCACCCCTGCGGGTCCGGGTGGTGGTCGTGGTCGGGATCGAGCAGGCGGCCGAAGACCCGCCCGGCCGCCTCCACGGCCTCGGCCTGGTCGAACAGCTCGGCGGCCAAGCCGGAGTGGGCCTGCAGGTAGGCCTCGGCGCTGCTGGGGTCGACGTGGAAGTTGACGTAGGGGCAGCAGCAGTCGGCGCTCGTGCCGCGCGCGTCGCGGCCGGTGGCGGTGGCCGCCAGCACCACGGTGGTGGCCGGCTCGAACCGCCAGGCCCCGCCGCGGACCTCGACGGCGATCGGCCGGCCGCTGGCCGGGTCGGTGGAGCTGACGCGGCCGTCGCGGCGGGTCATCTGCGGGATGCCGAGCGCGTCCAGCGCGCACATGGCGTGCACCGTCGGGCCGCCGGCCAGCTCCACCCGGTGCGGGGTGGGCCGGCCGGAGAACGGGTAGGCGACCCTGATCCGGGCGGTGGCCGGGTCGGCGTGGACCGCGTCGGCGGCGGCCAGTGCCGCAAGCGCCGCCTGTGGGTCGAGGTCCAGCTCGGCCGCCATCCCGGCAACCTCGGCGGCGGCCGCCGGTGGACTCGCCTCGGTGAGGAACGCGCCGAGCAGGCGCCGGTGCAGCTCGCGCAGCGGGCCGGGCAGGACAGCCAGGCGATCCTTGACGCCGCCGGACGGCAGCCCGATCCGGGCGAGGCGAGTCGCCAGATCGTCAGGGCCAGCAGGCTGGTTGGAAGGCGTGGCGGTCATTCGGCGGCTCCCTCAGATGCCAGTACGGGTCGCGGTGACCAGGCGGGCCAGCGGCGTCCACGGCACCGTAGACCGTAGACCTTCCCGTACCTGGAAGGTCAAGACTGGGAGGTGACGATGCGAATCGGGGAGCTTGCCGAGCGGGCGGGCATCTCGGCCAAGGCGATCCGCTACTACGAGCAGGTCGGCATCCTGGCCCCGCCGGCCCGGACCACTTCGGGCTACCGCGCCTACGACGAGGCCGTGCTGGGACGGCTGGGGTTCGTGCGGGCCGCGCAGGCGCTCGGGCTCACCCTCGGGGAGATCCGCCAGATCATCGCCTTCCGCGACGACGGGGCGGCGCCGTGCGCGCACGTCACCGCGCTGCTGCAGCGTCGCGCGGACGAGCTCGAGCGTCGCATCGCCGAGCTGCGGCAGCTCCAGGGCGAGATCAACCGGCTCGCCGAGCGGGCGGCCATGCTGGATCCCGAGCAGTGCCCACCGGAGCGGGTCTGCCACGTCATCGCCTGACGCACCAGTTGCACCCGTCCGGAGCTGGACTCCAGTCCAGAAGCCGCGGTCCTCGTGAGCGATCGGGCCGCTGCCAGCCACCACGCGACCGGGACCGACGACCGTCAGCTCAACGGTTCGGCCGGTCGTCGCGGCGCGCGGCTGAGACTGTGGCCTCCACGAACATGCGGCGGTACGGCGCCGCGTCGAAGACGGCGTCCAGGTTCACCAGGCCGTGCACGTGCGGGAACGCCTGGCCGCCGGCCTCGGCCTGCTCGAAGCGGACCTCGGCGGCGAGCCTGGACACGTCGACCAGCAATGGCACCAGATCCAGCGCGGCCGGCGAAGCGGGCGTTGGCGACCGCGGCGTGCTGCGCCGCGGTCGCGCAGTGGACGAAGCCGTCGCGGTCCAGCGACGCCGCCGGGTAGCTCCTCAGGCGGGTGGCACGCTCCCAGTCCCGCCGGGCGGCGACGTGGAAGACGACGCTCACGGGCCGCTCGCCCGAGCCACGAGGTTCCGTCGTCGGTCCGGGCCAGTCCGGTGCGTCAGCCGTCGGAAAGCCTCGCGCGCAGCCGGGCGAGTTCCCGCCTTGGCCACTCGGCGGTCAGCGGCGCGTCGTGCTGGTCGCACCAGTCGAGGATGGACTGCCACGCCGCCGCGGCCTCGCCGAGCCGTCCCAGCCGTTCGAGCAGGAACGCGCTGAGGTAGACCGGACCGAGGTTGTCCGCGTCGTCGACCGCACGGCGCCAGTCGGCCAGCGCGCCGTCCGGGTCCCCGGTCGCGGCCCGCACCTGGCCCCTGACCTCCAGCAGCATCCGGTCGTCGGGGTCCAGCGCCAGGCCGGCGTCGGCCACCCTGCCCGCCTCGCCGAACTCGCGGGCGGCCAGGTGCGCGTTGGCCAGGAAACGGTGCTCGCGCACCTCGCCCGGCGTGCGGGCCAGCCGCTCGCGGTACAGCGCGACCGCCTCCTCGGCCTCGCCGAGCGCCGCCTGGGCCGAGATGAGCTGGTAGCGGGGCTTGTCGGCGCCGGGGTCCAGCGCGACCGCGCGCTCGTAGGCCGCCGCGGCCTGCCGCAGCGTGATGCGCCCGTGGCAGTCCAGCAGGTAGCCGTAGCCGACCAGCACCTCGGGGTCGGACGACCCTTCCCCCGCGAGCGCCTGCTCGTACAGCCGCTTCGCCGCGACGAAGGTCTCCAGGTCCCCGTGGGCCTCGTACAGCTCAAGGAGTCGCTCTTTGCTCTCGCCCATCACAAGGTTCCTCCTGTGTCCGGTCCGCATCGGGCAGGCGTCGGACGGCGGAGGAGACCGGGCGGTCAGCTTCAGGCGAAGCTGGGTCTTCGCATCCTGGCTCCTTCAGGCCGAAGCGTCACGTCGGGCAGTGCAGAAAGGATGGCCCGTCCACGGCGCCAACGCCACCGAGTTGCCGTCCAGATTGGAACTCCACCGGCTGGCCGAGCGGTTGCCCGCGCGGCGGTCACGGCTGGTCGTGCTGGACGACGCCGCGGCGGTAGAGGTTCTTGGTGAGCATCATCCGCGGGTAGGTGCCGGTGTTCGGCGCCGGGGAATGCAGGACCCACGGGTGGGTGAGGACCACGTCGCCCGGGCGGCCGGTCAGCTGGCGACCCAGTTCAGGGTGGCGCCACGACCGAGCAGGTACTCGGCCGACTGGCGTTGCCCGCCGTGGCACGCCTGCCAGAACGCCGCCGTGACCTCCTCCGGTGACGGCGGCGGGGTGCGCGCGAACCACTCCTCGACGCGATCCATCAGCCCTAACGCCGCCGCATGCCACAGGTGGGTCCTGGCGCCACGCTCGACCGACGGCGGCCTCGTGTGCTGGACGCCTACCAGCGCATCGCTCTCATCACCTGACCCAATCGACGTGCTTGGCCTCGATGCCGGGGAGGTACGCCACCGGTCCGTAGGCCCTGCCGGCTACCGCTTTCTCTGCCATCGATCGTCTACCATGGTGGCTGCGGCTGGTACGACCGCGGCGGCGTTCGAATTCATCGATGACTTGGGCTTGGCTCGGCGTCTACACCACATGGCACGAACCCGGGAGTCGACCCTGACCACCAACGAGCCCTCCACCGAGCAGCTCTCGACCAACCAGCTCTCGAGGACGGGCCTGGCCCACCTGCACGACGCCATGGCCGCCCATGTCGAATCCGGTCGCCTGCCGGGGCTCGTCACCCTCGTTGCCTGTGGCGACGACGTGCACATCGACACCATCGGCACGCCGGCCTTCATCGACGACGCCCCCCTGGCGCGCGACGCCATCTTCCGGATCGCCTCGCTCACCAAGCCGATCACCGCCGTGGCCACGCTGTCGCTGGTCGAAGAAGGCCTCCTTCGCCTCGAGGAGCCGATCGACGAGCTCGTGCCGGAACTTGCCGCCCGCCGTGTCCTGCGGGCGATCGACGCCGAGCTCGACGACACGGTCCCCGCCAACCGGCCGATCACCCTCGAGGACCTCCTCAGCTTCCGGTTCGGCTTCGGTTCCGTGATGGCGCCACCCGGTAGCTACCCGATCCAGCGGGCCGAGGCCGAGTTGGGGCTCCAGAGCATCGGCGGTCCGCCGTGGCCCCCCGTGGCCCACGATGTCGACGGGTGGATCGGCGCGCTCGGGTCACTGCCGCTCATGTACCAGCCGGGTGAGCAATGGCTCTACAACTCGTCGGCCCAGGTGCTCGGGGTCCTCCTGGCGCGGGCATGCGGCCAGGATCTGGAGTCGGTGCTGCGTGAGCGCATCTTCGAGCCGCTCGGGATGGTCGACACCGGGTTCACCGTCCCCACCGAGCAACTGGGCCGGCTCACCACTGCGTACCGGCCTAGTCCTGAGACTGGTGAGCTGTCGGTCCTTGACGATGCCGCCCACAGCTGGTGGAGCACACCGCCGTCGTTCCCGGATGCGAGCGGGTGGCTCGTCTCCACCGTCGACGACTATTGGTCGTTCGTCTCGATGGTGTTGGCGGGAGGCACCGGGCGGGGCGAACGCATCCTCGCGCCGGCGACCGTCGCCCTCATGACGACGGACCGGCTCACGTCGTCACAACGCGACGCCTCCGCGGTGTTCCTCGGCGAGCACGGGGGGTGGGGCCTCGGCCTGGAGGTGCCCGCCACCGGCTCGTCGGACCAACCCCTCCCGTGCGGCATCGGTTGGGACGGCGGCATCGGCACCACCTGGCGCTCCAACCCTCGCAGCGGCGTCACTGGGATCCTGCTCACGCAGCGCCAGGTCACGTCGCCGACGCCTCCTCCGGTGGTCGAGGACTTCTGGGCCGGCGTCAACGCCGCCACCGCGACCCCCTGACCCCAGGCCCTGTCGCCACCCCTTGACCACGGCACTCACCGCCCGCGACCGGGTCGAGTTCTTTTTCGGCGTTGCCGACGATTTCGGGTCGCTAGGGGTTGGCGGTGTTGGGGAGCCAGCGTGCGAGGTAGGCGTGCAGGCCGGTGAGGTCGGTGCCGCCGGCGCGGTAGGCGAGGTGGCCGTCGGGGCGGACGAGGTAGTGCGCGGTGCGGGTGCCGGCAGGGTCGAGGCCGAGGCGGCGGAGCGCGGTGCCGTCGGGGTCGTGCAGGAGTGCCGGGGCAGGCTCGCGGGTGAGGTGGTTGACGGCGACCAGGCCGGCGTAGCGGTGGGCCAGCGTCGTGGTGGCCGGTGCCGGCCAGGACGTGGCGGGGCCGCACAGCAGCAGGTGAAGGGTGGGAGCTGCGGTGGCGTCGTGCAGGGTGGTGGGCTGGTCGTCGCGGACTAGGTGGGCGTCGGGGAGCCGGTCGCCGGCTCGGGGGCCGCGCCGCGGCGGGTTGGGGCCGTTGGTGGCGGCGGGGCTGTGCCGGTAGTTGACCGCGAGCTGGGCGAGGGTGCGGAAGGCGGCCGCGCGCGCCGGGCCGAACCGGAGTGCCAGGGGTGCCAGGCGTGGGAGCCGGGTGCGGGCCGCGCGGACCAGGGGGTTGGTGCTGGTGGCGATGGTGAAGGCGCGGTCGGTGAGGCGCAGCACCCGGCCGCCGACGGGGGCGCGCTCTGGCTGGTAGGTGCCGAGCAGCTCGGGGGTGGCGGCACCGGAGCAGACCAGGGCGAGCTTCCAGGCGAGGTTGACCGCGTCCTGGATGCCGGTGTTCATGCCTTGGGCGCCGGCGGGGCTGTGGACGTGGGCGGCGTCGCCGGCCAGGAAGACGCGGCCGGACTGGTAGCGGGTTGCGGCGCGCAGGTGCAGACGGAAGCGGGTCATCCAGACCGGGTCGCGCAGCCGCAGCTTGTCGGTGGTGTAGCGGTCGGTGATGGCCTGCAGCTCGGCCAGGGTCACCTCGGCGTCGGCGGGGGTCTGGTCGCCGGGTGGGCGCATGGCCAGCATGCGCCAGGTCGCCGGGGTGCCGAGGGGGAAGAAGAACAGCATGCCCGCGCCGGTCAGGTAGGTGTGCGCGGCGCCGGGTTCCAGCCCGTCTGCTTCCAGGTCGGCGAGTAGGAAGGTCTGCGGGTAGGCGGAGCCCTCGAAGCCGATGCCCGCCAGGTGGCGGACGGTGCTGTTCACGCCGTCGCAGCCGACCACGTACCGGGCCGCGAAGGTCTCGTGCCGGCCGTCGGGGTGGAGGAGCCGGCAGGTGACGTGCTCGGCGGCTGGGTCGAGGCCGACCAGCTCGGTGCCGCGTTCGATCCGCACGCCGCGCTCGGCGAGGTGGTCGCCGAGGATGCGTTCGGTCTCGGCTTGGGAGAGGAACAGCAGGAACGGGTAGGCGGTGTCGGCCAGGCCGAGGTCGAACAGCCGCAGTGGACGGTCATGTGTGCCTTGGGTCGGCTCGAGGAGTCGGTCTGGGCTGGCGTGGCGAACGTGGCGGGCGGTCAGGTGGCGGTGGTGTGGCGGTAGCGTGCCACGGCGGCGGGCACGGCGAGGGCCAGCAGCGCGGCGATCCAGGCCACGGCTGCCAGACGTGGGTGGCGGTGGGCCGCCCAGGCACAGGACCCGCAGCGCGTCGACGGTGACGGTGACGGTGACGGGGTTGGCCTTCGCGAAGGCCTGCAGCCAGCCGGGCATGGTGGCCACCGGGACGAAGGTGGAGCTGGCGAAGATCAGCGGGATGACGCCGAGCAGCCCGGCCAGGCCGGCGGACTCGGCCTCGCGGACCAGCAGGCCGAACAGCGCGTTGAGCCAGGAGAACGCCAGCCCGACCAGCACGGCCAGGCCGACCGCGGCCAGCGCGGCGGCCGCGCCGGCGTGGAATGGGTCGCGGCGGCCGTGGGCGGCTGCGGCGAGGGTCACCGCGGCGGCGCCCAGTCCGAGGGTGGCGTACCAGGCGACCCCGTTGCGGAGGTCGGCGGCCTGGCTGTAGGCGGAGAACGCCTCCACCCCGATGCGGTGGCGGGCGGGGAGCTGCTTGATCGACTGGTCCAGGCTCGCCCCGACCAGCAGCCCGTTCGCCACCACCGCGCCTAGCAGCACCACCGTCGTCCGGCCGGCCTGCACCACCAGCTCGGCCTCCCCAACCTGAATAGTAGTGTTACTACCTATCGTGATGCTACAACGAGGAGGGTAGTATCGCTACCTATGCGCAGCCCAGGAGTGGGTCTGGCAGACGTTCGTTTGTGACGACTGCCCGCCCGGCTGCTGCCAGAGCAGCTGAGACCGACCGTGCCGTGGGACCGGCAAGGCGCCACCGGTCTCGCCGTCCGCCCTGGCGGCCGGGCGTTGGCCCGGCCATGCGATTCCTCAGTCACCTGCGGGTTCGTGCCGATCGAAAGGGGGATGCGAGCCGCCTGGTCGGGAGCTGGGGTCGACGGGCTCGCACACGAACCTGGAGGTGCCATGCGCGGGCCGCTGTGGCGTGCTGTCGGGGTGGTGGCGATGGTGCTCGCCCTACTGGTGGCGGGCTGCTCGAAGCAGAACCGGACGCCACAGACGGCGCCGGTGGTGCGCGGGTACGGCCCGCAGGAGCCAGCGGTCACCATCGACTTCTGGTACATGCCCAACGGGCCCTCGCCGGACCAGGTGGTCCGGCGGGAGGTCGACCGGTTCCACGGGCTCCACCCCAATATCACCGTGCGGGCGACCAAGCTGGACTGGCCGGGAGCCCTCACCCGGCTGACCACCGCGGCGGCCAGTGGCAGTGGACCGGACGTGAGCCAGCTCGGCACCACCTGGGTAGGCAGCATCTCGTCGCTCGGCGGGCTGCGGCCGTTCAGCGGGCCGGAGCTGGCATGGCTCGGGGGGCCCGATGCCTACCTGCCCGCGAGTTGGACCTCGACCCGGCTCGTGGGCCAAACCGACGTGACGGCGGTGCCATGGTTCGTCGACATCCGCGCCCTGTTCTACCGCACCGACGTCCTCCGCGACCTGGGTATCGACCCCGCACGGGCGTTCACCGACTGGCGCTCGTTCGCCGCTACCCTCGACCGGATCGAGACGGGCGGGCGCATGGCCGCCCTCGGTCAGCCGGGCAAGGCCGACTGGAACGTGGTCCACAACATCGCCCCGTTCATCTGGGGAGCGGGCGGCGACTTCCTGTCGGCCGACGGCACCAGGGCGACCGTTGCGACGCCGGCCGCGCTCGACGGCGTCGACTACTACCAGAAGCTGGTGGCGAAGTACGACAGCCGCCCCGTGCTGCGGGGCACCTATACCGAGGCTCGCCAAGCGTTCGTCGACGGTCGCGTGGCCGTGCTCACCGACGCGCCCGAGTCGGTCACGACCTTCCGAACCGCCGCCAAGCTCGGCGGGCGTTGGGCGACCGCCCCGATGCCCGCCGGTCCGCACGGGCGGTTCACCTTCCTCGGCGGCAGCGACCTGTCGGTGTGGAAGGCCTCCCGTCACCCGGAGGCCGCGCTCGAGTGGATCAGGTTCCTGACCGGTGAGGAGAGCCAGGTCCGCTACGTCTCCGGGATCGGCCTGTGGCCCGCGAGGCTGTCGGCCACCACCAAGCCGCCGTTCGGGTCCGACCCCGCCTACCGTGCGTTCACCGCCCAGGTCCCCAACGGGCGGCAGTACCCGGCCGTTCCGGCCTGGAACGGGATCGAGGTCGCGCTGCACAAGGCGTTCGGCACGATGTGGGACCGTGTCCTCGCGAGCGGCCACCCGCTTTCCCGTCGCGATCTGGAAGCCCTGCTCAACCGCGCCACCACCGATGTCCAGCAGGCGATCGCGGAGACCGGCTAGGTCGACGGGCCGCCAGGGCTGGCGCTGGCCCCACGTGCTGGTCGGGGTCATCCTGCTGCTCGGCCTGGTCGCCTACTCGAACCTGACGCTGCACCGCCGCGACGCGGCCGCCGGCGAGACCGACCGCCTGCTCGGCCAGCTCGACCTGTTGCTGCACGAGGAGAGCAGCCTGCTGTGGCGGACGCTGGCCGACCGCAGTGGCGCCGTGCAGGTCGCACGGGAACTCGGCGTGCTCCGCACGCGCGAGCGATCGATCCTCGCCGCGCGCGGCCTGGCAGGCCCGACTCGCTCGCGCCTCAACGACAAGGTCGACCGCTACCACGGCGTGCTCGACACCGAGTTGGGCATGCTTGCCGTCAACCGCACCGTCGACGCGCTGGCGCTGGAGCAACGCGCCACCGATCCCTCGTTCCGCGAGCTCAGCCGCGACCTCGCGGCAGAGGCCGCCGCAGCCTCCGCCCGTGGGCAGCGGGCCAAGCAGGTGGCCGACCTGACCCTCGCCCTCGCCCTGTTGCTCACCGCGGTCATCATCGGACTGCTGTTCCGGCGCTCCGAGCGAGCGCACCGTGCGGTCGTCCGAGCCGGTGACGAGCTCCTCGAGCACGAGCGGCGCGCGCTTCGCCAGGTCGAGCGGAGCCAGGATGTCATCAAGTACCAGGCGCAGCACGACGCACTCACCAAGCTTCCCAACCGGACCCTGTTCGGCGAACGGGTCGCGCACGCGGTGGCGCGTGGCAAACCGGCCGTGCTCTTCGTCGACCTGGACGACTTCAAGCGGGTCAACGACAGCCTCGGGCATGCGGCCGGGGACGCGCTGCTCGTCACCTTGGCCGAGCGGCTGCGCGCCTGCCTGCGCCCTGAAGACACGGCGGCACGGCTCGGCGGCGACGAGTTCGCGGTGCTGCTGGAGATGGCCGACGCCGACGGCGCCGCGCTGGTGGCCCAGCGGATCATCACCCACCTGGCCGAGCCGTTCGACCTTGGCGGGACCACGGTGCTCGTGCGGGCAAGCATCGGCATCGCCCTGACCAGCACGGGTCGCCATGACGCCGACCTCCTGCGCGACGCCGACGTGGCCATGTACGTGGCCAAGACCGCCGGCAAGGGCCGTTTCAGCTTTTTCGAGCCGAGCATGCACGAACGCGTCCGCGGCCGCCTCCAGGTCGAGTCTGAGCTTCGCTCGGCCCTGGAGTCCGACCAGCTCACGGTCCTCTACCAGCCGATCGTGGCGCTGGCCGACGGCACCGTGGTGGCTGCCGAAGCGCTGGTGCGCTGGCGCCACTCTTCGCGCGGGCTGCTCGGGCCGGGCGAGTTCCTGTCCGTCGCCGAGGAGACCGGCCTGATCCTGCCGCTCGGCCGTCTGGTGCTGCGGCACGCCTGCCAGCAGGCACGCGCGCTGAGCGCGGCGGCAGGCCGGCCGATCCGCGTGAGCGTGAACGTCGCCGCCCAGCAGCTCGCCGACGACTCGCTGGTGGCCGACGTCGCCGCCGCGCTCGACGGTGCCAGGCTCGATCCAGGCCAGCTCGTGCTGGAGTTCGTCGAGTCCGCCGTCATGCAGGACTCGGAGTCGGTCGCTCGCTCGGTCGACGCGCTGCACCAGCTCGGGGTGGGCCTCGCCCTGGACGACTTCGGCACCGGGTTCTCCTCGCTAAGCCATCTCCAGCGCTTCCCCATCACCCAGCTCAAGATCGACCGGTCCTTCGTGAGCCGCGTCGGTATCGGTGAGTTCGCCATGGTCGAGGTCATCATGCAGATCGCCCGGACACTCCGCCTGGAGCTCGTCGCCGAGGGCGTCGAGTCGGCTGAGCAGGTCGGCCGCTTGCGCGCGCTCGGCTGCGAGCTGGCTCAGGGCTATTACTTCGCCAGGCCGCTCGAGGCCGAGGCGCTGGTCGACCAGCTCCGCGCCGTCATCGGTGCTGTCGCCGGGGTGCCGCGCTCTCGGTGACCTCCACATCAGCGTCGAACAACCTGATCCAGGGGACCCAGCGGCGGACGGAGAGGGTAGGAGACGAGCCACCTCGACATGCTCGGTGCCTTCCTCGCTCCTGAGGTGCTCCGCCACGAGATCGAGGTCGTGAACTTTCTGCGCGAGAATGGGGGGCGTGGAGACCGCGACGCAGGCGCTGCACCGGCTCACCTCCTACGAGCCTGGCCGCGAGTGGACCGAACCCGTCGACGACCCTCGCGTGTTGCAGGACCTCGAGGTCAACGACCTGGCTCGCTTCCCGTGGTTTTTCAAGCGGTACGCGCAGTCGCTGCCGTGCGTGGCGCTCCCTCGCACCCTGCCGCCCACGACGACCCCAGCCGTCGCCGTGCTCGCGGGCACCGCGGACGTCGCCCACACCGCGCTGGACCTGCCGCACCTCTCCCGGTTGTTGCACCTGTCCGCAGGGGTGGTGCGGACGGCAGCGCGGCCCTACGGGACCTGGATGTTCCGCGCCGCCGGGTCCGCGGGCGGCCGCTTCCCCCTCGAGTTGTACGTCGCCGTGCCCGACGGCATGCCGGTGCCTGCGGGCGTGCATTGGTACGACCCGCACGACCACGCCCTCGTGCAGGTCGGGCCGCCGCCGCGCGGGGGCGCGCCCGCCGTCGTCGTCACCGGCGTCCCGTGGCGCACCGGCTGGCGCTACCGCGAGCGTGGCTACCGGCATGTCTATTGGGACGCAGGCACCATGCTCGCCCAGCTGCTAGCGTCTGCCGACTCCGCGGGGCTCACCGCGGGGCTGCACAGCCGCTTTCCGGACGCGGCGGTCGCCGCGCTCGTCGGCGCGGACGGTGTGAACGAGTGGCCCGTGGCCGTCGTCGCCCTCGGCGACGGCGCGCCCGCGCTCGACGCGACTGGTGCAGCCGCTGCGGGCGACGTCGACGCGGCGGCTGTCGAGTTCCCGCTCGTCACGACCGCGCAGCGGGCGGGGGAGCGCGACACGCTCGGGCCGCCGTGGGACCGCGGCGCCCCGGTCGACGTGCCCGTCCAGGGAGCTGACCCGCTCGAGGCGGTCGTGCTCGCGCGCGGGTCGCAGCGCCGCATGGACCCCACCCGCGGCCTGCCAGAGAGCCTGCTGCGCACGTCCCTGCGGGTGGCGTTGCGCGGCGTCGCTCTCCCGCACAGCGTCGTGGTGCACGATGTCGAGGGGATTCGGCCAGGTGTCTACCGCTGGCCGGACCTTTCGGCCCCGGTGCGCCCGGGCGCGATGCGGGAGGAGCTTTACCGGGTGTGCCTGGGGCAGGGACTCGCCCGCGACGCCGCGTTCGTCGTGGTCGCCGCGGCCGGCGTGGGCGCCCTCGACGACCGGGAGTACCGCGAGGCGCAGCTCGCTGCCGGCCTGGTCGAGGGCAGGCTGCACCTGCTTGCCTACAGCCTTGGCGCGAGCGCCTCCGGGATGACGTTCATCGACAGCGAGGTGCCCGCGCTGCTG
>WNGA01009441.1_pt1 | contig 13145 bp, 9 predicted proteins | sample 5400061 | NCBI WGS metagenome assembly WNGA01 (sample SAMN13153366, study PRJNA577476) | soil metagenome | isolation source: 100 cm soil or saprolite under grassland replicate 2 | place: USA:California | collected 2016-06-15
GACGAGGGGCTCGAGCAGGGTTATCGTTCGACGACGGGCACGATCTGAATGAGCGTCGGAAAGCGGGCCGGCGCGCCGCCTGGCTTCGGATTCGGATACCCCTGCGATACTTCCGACAGGTAATCCTTGATCGTCACGCCCGGTGGAAACGCCATCGTTTCTTCGCGGAACTTTCCGACGTCGAACTCGTGGGTCGCGGGCACGTCGTAGACGAGCTCGCCCTTCTGTTTCAGGACCGTTCTGTAGTACGCCACCAAGTCAACAAATGAGGCCGCCGATCCGAAGATGTAGTACCGCTGGCCGCGGCCGGCGTCGTAGGACCGGATGAACTGCGCGCCAGGGTAGACCGGCACACCCAGCAGCGCCTCGGTCGGGACTGCTTGCGGATCGTTCGAGTTGGGCGCCGGCGTTGCGGGCGCGGCAGGAGCGGGCGCTGCGGGTTGAGAAGGCGGCGGCGCAGGCCGCGCCGGCTGCGTGCCCGGGCGTGGAAACGGTTGCGGCACGGGCGGCGGCTGGGTCTGCGCCGCGGCGACACGGAGGAAGCAGAGAACACAGAGAATAATCAGCCACGGAGACACAAAGACACGGAGAAAACCAAATGTTCTCTGTGTCTCCGTGTCTCTGTGGCTATCCTTGCTCAGTGTCCTCATAGTCTCTGTGAGCTCCTATGTCCCGATTATACGACCTTCAGAAATTCTGCCGCCAAGAGCGCGACTGGCTCCTGACGACGATCGAAGCGCTCGTGCGCCTCGAATCGCCGACCACCGACAAAGCCGCAGTCGACCGGTGCGGCGCGGACCTTGCGGCTCGGCTGCAGGCGATCGGCGGACGGGTGACGCCGCTGCCGCGACCCGATCGCGGCGATCACTTGTTGGCTGAGTTCGGGTGCGGCTCATCACAAGTCCTCCTGCTCGGGCACTTCGACACGGTCTGGCCAATCGGACACCTCGCTCGGATGCCGCTTGCGCGTACCGATGGCCGGCTGCACGGCCCCGGCGTGTTCGACATGAAAGCGGGCATCGGCATCGCCATGCTGGCGACGCGTGCATTGCTCGAAACGGGCACACCGCCCTCGCGCCGGATCGTGATGCTGTGGACGACCGACGAAGAAATCGGCAGCGGCACCTCGCGCGCGGCAATCGAAGACGAGGCGCGGCGCAGCGGAGCAGTGCTCGTGCTGGAGCCGTCGCTGCCCGGGGGCGCCGTCAAGACGTCGCGCAAAGGCTGCGGCGGGTACGAGGTCGTGGTACGAGGCATCGCCGCTCATGCCGGCATCGAGCCGCAGAAGGGCGCGAGCGCGGTCCATGAGCTCGCGCATCAGATTCTCCGAATCAACGCGCTGCAGGATCTGCCCCGTGGCATTTCGGTGAACGTCGTTCAGGTGTTGGGTGGCATACGGTCGAACGTCATTCCAGACGAGGCGCGAGCGACGGTGGACGTTCGCGTGCCGACGGCTGCGACAGCCGCTGCCGTCGATGCGGCGTTCCACAGCCTGTCGCCTGTCGACCCGCGCACGCACGTGGAAGCACGCGGAGGCTTCAATCGGCCTCCGCTGGAACGCAGCGACCTCGTCGGGCGTCTGTACGATCAGGCGCGTGCCGTCGCGCAGCAGCTCGGCCACGACCTCGCGGAGGGTGGCACCGGCGGTGGATCGGACGGAAACTTCACAGCGGCGCTCGGCGTCCCAACATTGGACGGACTCGGCGCGATTGGCGACGGTGCCCACGCGCTGCACGAACACGTGGACATCGAATCGCTCCCCGACCGGGCCGCGCTCGTTGCTGGGCTCATCGCCAGCGTAGAATAGAAGGTATGACAAACGCAGTAAAAACGGCGCTGCTGCTCGGTGTGCTCAGCGCGTTGCTCTTGTTCATCGGCGAGGCGCTCGGCGGCGCGCAGGGCATGGTCATCGGCTTCGGCTTTGCGGTCGCGACGAACTTCGCGTCCTACTGGTTCTCCGACAAGATCGTGCTGAGGATGTACAGCGCGCAGGAGGTCGGCCCCGGCCATCGCTTGCACGAAATCGTTTCCCGCCTCGCGCAGCGCGCCGGTCTCCCGCAGCCGCGCTGCTACGTCATCCCGCAGCCGTCCCCGAACGCGTTCGCGACCGGCCGGAACCCAGAGCACGCCGCGGTGGCCGCCACCGAAGGCATTCTGCAGATGCTCGACGACGGCGAGCTCGAGGGTGTGCTCGCGCACGAACTGGCGCACGTGAAGCATCGCGACATCCTGATCAGCTCGGTCGCGGCCACGCTCGCGGCCGCCATCATGATGATCTCCCGCTTCGCCATGTTCTGGGGTGGCAGCCGAGACGACGATCGGCAGGGCGCGAACCCCATCGCGATGATCGCGACGATCATCCTGGCGCCGGTCGCGGCGATGCTGATTCAGGCGGCGATCTCGCGGTCGCGCGAGTTCGACGCCGATGCCGGCGGCGCCTCGATCGCCGGCAGTCCTCGTGGCCTGGTCGACGCGCTTAGAAAGATCGAATCGGCATCGAAAGTGGTGCCGCTCGACGCCAACCCGGCCACGGCGCACATGTTCATCATCAAGCCGTTCAGCGCGCAGGGTCTTCTTGGCCTTTTCAGTACGCATCCGCCGACCGAACAGCGGATTCAAGCGCTCCTCCAGAAGGGCTAAGCCGGTCTCGCCTTCTCAGCCATAGCGCGCGGAAACGGCAAGAACCGTCGGCGCGTTACCCACCGAAGCGGGTTCGGCGCTGTGGCGCGGAAGCCACGCCCACGCGGCGAGCAGTCCTCCTCAACATGACCAAGCCGTGTGTCCATAAGCGCTTGCGCCAAGCGGCACACTGCGGTTTGACGACCGCATTTGCTGGCGTACCTCTTGCTCCACAAGGCGGCAGAGGGAGGCAGACCGGTGCACGTAGAAGATCTCGACATCTCACCAAGCAAGGTCGGCGAAACCGCGCAACGCATTGTCGATCGCGCGCTCGAGGAAGCGCGCCGCCGTGAGCATGCGCTGCTGACCAATGAGCATATGTTTCTCGCGTTCGCGCAGGTCGAATGGGACATGTTCGCCGAAGTCATGCGCGACGTGGAGCTGAACCCGCATACCATCCTGCAGGCGATCGAAGAGCACCTGCACATGATGCCGTCGTTCGCGGGCCGGGAGCTGCGGGTGTCGCCCGCGACCAAGCTCGTCTTCAAACTCGCCCTCCATCACGCGAGCCGGGCGGGCCGCCAGACCATTGAGGCGGCCGATCTCTTTTCCGCCGTCTTCGAGGAGACACAGGGCGTTCCGGTTTCGATCCTGCGGCACCACGGCGTCGAGCCCGAGGTGCTCGTGAATCGCCTGAGCTCGCGCATGCGCGATATGGAGCTGCGCGAGGAACGGTTGAAGAAGCGGTTCGAGTTGCCGCCCTTCCTGAAGCATTTCGCGACGAACCTGAATCTGCTCGCACGTCAGGACAAACTGCCGCCGGTCTTCGGCCGCGACAAGGAGATCCAGCAGGTACTGGAGATCCTTTGCCACCGGGAGCGCGCCAATTCCGTGATGCTGATCGGCGAGCCCGGCGTCGGCAAGACCGCGATTGTCGAAGGGCTGGCGCGGCGCATCGAGTTCGAGCCTGAGACGGTGCCGGTCCGGCTGCGCGATTGCCAGGTCGTGAACCTGCAGATGAACACGATGGTGGCCGGCACGATGCTGCGCGGCATGTTCGAGGATCGGATTCAAAACGTCATTCGTGAGCTCAAGGAGCGGCCGAACCTCATTCTGTTCGTCGACGAGGCGCACACGATGGTCGGCGCCGGCTCGGCGCTCGGCGCGCCGTCCGACGCGGCGAACGTGTTCAAGTCGGTCCTCGCGCGCGGCGAAATCCGGATGGTCGCCGCGACCACGTCCAGCGAATACAAGGAATACATCCAGGAAGACGAAGCGCTCGCGCGCCGCTTCCGGTGCGTGACCGTGTGCGAGCCGACAATCGAAGAGACGCGGCAGATCCTGTACAACCTGCGGCCCAGGCTCGAGCGGAACTACTCGGTGAGGCTGCTCGACGAATCGATCGAGACCGCGCTCGACCTGTCGCCGCGGTACATGCGGCACCTGCACCTGCCGGACAAGGTGATCGGCTGGCTCGACACCGCCGCCGTCCGCGCCGAAATCGATCGCCGGTGGGAAGTGAAGACCGACGACATCGTCGCCGTCATTTCACATGCGGCGCAGATTCCGGAAGATATGGTGTATCGCGATGTCACCGATCGCTTCAAGGACATCGAAAGCCGGCTGCAGACGCGCGTCATCGGCCAGAAGAACGCCGTACGGGCCGTGGCGCAGCGGCTGGTGCTGAACAAGGGCCCGTTGAAGGACGGCTTCGATCGCCCCGACGGCGTGCTGCTGTTCCTCGGCCCCACCGGCGTGGGCAAGACGGAGCTGGCGAAGGCCGTTGCCGAATTCCTGTTCGGCGACGACAAGAAAATGGTTCGCGTGGACATGTCGGAATACCAGGACGGCGGCGTCGCCGTCGACAAGCTGATCGGCATGCCGCGCGGCATCGTCGGCAGCGAGCGCGGCGGGATTCTGACGAACCAGTTGAAGGACAACCCGTACACCGTCGTGCTGCTCGACGAGGTCGAGAAGGCGAGCCCGAGCCTGCTCAATCTGTTCCTCCAGGCATTCGATGAGGGATGGCTGACGGACGGCCGCGGCAAACGCGTGTATCTGAGCGACGCCGTGGTCATCATGACGTCGAATCTGGGGTCGGAGAATTTCCGCAAGCTGACGAATCCGCTTGGTTTCCTGAACCGTTCCGTCGGCATCGAGCAGGTACATGCCGAAGTGATGCGGGAGCTCGAACGTCGCTTTCCGCCGGAGTTCCGCAATCGCATCGACGAGGTCGTGGTTTTTGCTCCTCTCATGCACGACGAAGTACGGGAGATCGCCCGCCAGTACCTCGCCCAGATGAAATTGACGCTCGCGAAAGCCGGCAAGACGTTTCAGGTGGAAGACGAGGTGCTCGAACTGGTTGTCACCAAGGGCTACAACATGGCCTTCGGCGCCCGGTTCCTGAAGCGTTTCATCGACGAGCAGATCAAGCTGCCGATCAGCGGGCTCTGGAAGGACGGCACGCACTTCGACGTCCGGGCGAAGGACGGCGAGATCGTCGTGGAGCCGTCGATGGGGAAAGTGATGTCGGCGGACGAAGCGCTGGCCTACGGAGACGTCGCCTGACGACGATCGATGCTGAACGCGCGGAGCTCGCAGAGAAAACTGTTCTGCGTGTTCTGCGGTTTCTGCGTGTGGTGTCGTGTCACCACGCGAATCCAACCTGCTCGGGCTCGTTCTTCTCGTCCTCGACGACAGCCTGCTTCGCGTCCTCTCGCCTGGCAAGGCCGTAGCGCTGCTGCAGCACGCGCACCATACCCTGCACTTCCTTGCGGTACGTCTGCGGCGGGTACTTCTTTACGTACAGCGTCTCGAACCGCGGCGCCATCGCGGGAAACTCCCGCTCGATGAATTTCAGAAAGTGGGTACGCGTGCCGTCCTGCAGGTACATGACGTTGCAGCCGCAGAACCGCGCGCCATGGTCGGCGATCGCTTTGATGGTCCGCTCGAGCTTGCTGCGAGACGACGAGAAGCCGGGGACGATCGGCGCCATCAGCACGCCGGCGTTGATGCCGGCGTTGACGAGCTCGCGGACCGCCCGCAGCCGCTGGAGTGGATGCGCGGTGCCCGGCTCGAGACTGCGCCAGGCGTCCTCGTCCACGGTCGGCACGCTCATGTAGATCGTGCATCCCGCCCCCTCCGTTTGCGCCCTGAGCACGTCGATGTCGCGGACCACCATCGGGCCCTTGGTGATCAGCCCGAACGGCGTGCGCCCGCGCGTCAGCGCCCCGATCGAGTGACGGGTCAACTTGTAATACCCCTCGATCGGCTGATACGGATCGGTCGCCGTGCCGAAGGCCACGTGTTCGCGCGTCCACGACGGTCGATCCAGTTCCCTCGCTAACACGTCGACGATGTTCTGTTTGACCAGAATGACGGAGGCAAAATCATCGCCCGTGTTCAACTCGAACTGGACGTGATAGCGGCGCGCAAAGCAGTAGTGGCAACCGTGGGTGCAGCCGCGATACGGGTTGAGGGTCCAGTTGAAGGGCATCCCCTGGACGCGGTTCAAGGCAGAGCGGCACGTCACTTCCTGGTACCGCGCCTGGTCGGCGCGGCGCTCCGCCTCGGTCAATGCGGCGCTTCCGCCTGCCTTCACCGCGTTTGCGATGTCGCGAGTGGTCGGCTTGGGCGAGGCACGATCGAAGAGCATCGGGAACGAAGACATATGCGGTCCGGCGACACACCCTCAAGCTTCGCTTTTTTTTCGCCTCATCATCGTGGGTCGCCGTGTTGGTGTCAAGCGCCAAACGGTGGCCGATGCCGTAGTGTGTGCACTGTGACCGGACGAGTCGTTGAAACGGTCTTCGCGGCAATCGACGAGCAGCGCGACGCGATGTGCGACCTGCTCGCGGCGCTCGTCGCGATCCCCACGGAAAACCCGCCCGGAGCGGGCTATGGCGAGTGCCTGACGCTGCTGGAGGCGGCGCTCGACCGCATCGGCTTGCCGCGCGAGCGTCTCGAGCTTCCGTCAACGTCCGATTCGCCCTGCGCGGCGGTCCGCGCGTGGGTTGGCGACTCCGGCCCGGTGCTCTACTTTCACGGACACTACGACGTTGTCCCGGCGATCTCGCGCGACCAGTTCGTGCCGCGCATCGAAGGCGACACGCTGTTCGGGCGCGGAAGCTCGGATATGAAGAGCGGCCTCGTGTCCATGCTGTTCGCCGCTCATGGACTGAAAGCGGCCGGTGCGACGCTGCGCGGCCGGATCGGCTTGCTGTTCGTCCCGGATGAAGAAACCGGCGGCGCGCGCGGATCCGGCGCGCTGGCGGCGGCCGGTAGTCTCGGAGTCGACGCCCTCGGCATGCTGCTGCCCGAGCCGACCAGCGCGGTCGTCTGGTATGCCAACCGGGGCGCTCTGACGCTCGACGTGACGGTGCGCGGGCGTGCCGCGCACGTGGCGCTGTCGCGCCAGGGCGTCAACGCGGTCGAACGCGCGATGCCGCTCCTCAATCGCCTCTTCGAGCTGTCGCGCGAGCTCGACGCGTCGCGCGGCTCGATTCTGCTCGTCGGCGGCCGCGTCGACGCCGGCGCCAACTTCAACGTCGTGCCCGCCGACTGCCGCTTCACCGTCGATCGCCGCACGAACTCCGACGAGAATCACGAGGCGGAGAAGCGACGGCTGCTGGAGCTGTTCGAGCGCACGCGGGCGGACGGCGTCGACGTGACGGTGCGCACGATTCAGGAAGGCCGATCGACGTTCACGCCGCCGGATGTCGAACTGGGCCGCGCGCTCGCCGAGAGCGTCGTCGACGTCACCGGCGAGCCACCGAGGTTCGAGATGTGTCCTGGTCTGCTCGAAACGCGCTTCTATGCGGAGCGCGGCGTGCCCGCGTTCGCCTACGGCCCGGGCGTGCTGGCCGTGTCGCACGGTCCGCACGAGTTCGTGAGAATCAGCCGCATGCTGGAGTGCGCGAAGATTTACGCGCGAACGGCGCTGCGGATGCTCGGGCCCGCCTGAAACGCCGCGTGAGGCGCTCACGCCATGCGGCCGCGCCAGTACGCCAGCAGATCGTCGAGCGTCCGATCGATTGGAATCGTCGGCGTCCAGCCGACCTCGTCGCGAATGCGGCGGGGATCGCCCTCGAGAAGCGGTATGTCGTTCGGCCGGAACCGCTGCTCGTCGATGCACACACGAACCGGCACGCGCGCCCGGCTCACGAGGCGCTCGAGCACCTCGCCGACGGCGACCGCCTGTCCCGAGCACACGTTGTAGGGTCGCGCGGTGCGGCCGTTCTCCATCAGGAGACGGTATGCGCGCACGGTGTCGCGCACATCGGTGACCTCGCGTTTCGCCCGCAGATTGCCGACGAAAATCTGCGGCGCGCGCCGGCCTGTCTCGATCTCGGCGATTTGCTGCGCGAACCCCGACGCCGCGAACGACGGATCCTGGCGCGGACCGACATGGTTGAACGCGCGGGCCAGCCGGACCTCGAACCCATCGGCCGCCGCGCGGCGTGCGAGCAGTTCCTGCCCGAGCTTGCTGACGCCGTACGGGTTCGGGGGCACGAGCGGGTGATCTTCGGTCAGCGGTTCGGTCGCGGGTTGATAGACCATCGCCGAGCTGGGCACGAGAACTGGCACCGTCAGGTGTGCCGCGCGCAGAGCCTCCAGGAGGAAGTGCGTGCCGCGGACGTTCACGGCAAAGGTCGATTCGGTGCGATCCCACGCGCGCCCGACGTGCGCGGCGCCGGCGCAGTGATACACCGCACGCGGGTGCGCGCGGCGAATCGCGTCGGCAACCGCGTGCCGATCCAGCAGGTCCACGGCGTCCCACCGTGTGCGCGGCAGATCGCGCGGCGGCGCGGCCGTCCGGTGCCAGGCCACGAGGTCGGCGCCCTCGTCGACGAGCAGATCGAGCAGGTGGCTGCCGGCGAATCCAGCGGCGCCTGTCACGAGGATGGCGCTCGACATGCGAGCAGTCTAATGCAGTCGCCCGTCGAGACTGGCGACCCGGTACTGTGAGCGAGACCTGTGACGTGCGACCTGCGACTGATCTACCGCGGCACGCCGCTCAGCCCCCCGTTGAACGGCGAGAAGTTGCCGAGACCCGCGAGGGTGAACGACAGAAAGAAGCGGTGATCCGATGGAATTGGCGAGACCGAGTTGGCGCCGTAGTTGTACGTTTGATACTCGAACGCCAGGCCGCAGCACTGGGCGTTGTAGAAGGCGGAGACCCGCTGCTGCAGCAGCGCCGATCGCAGCACGTCGTAGTTGAACGTATACACGGATCCGACGCGGTTGTCCTTCGTGTGGACCGTCGTCGACGAGTTGATGTAGTGGTCCAGAAACCGCTCGTCGCTGAAACCCGCCAGGTCCTTGACGAATGCCTTCTTGCTCCAGCCCGCGGTCGTTTGCACGCGACCCGTCCACGAATAGCTGCCCTGGGCCGAAATGGTGCGCAGCTCGCGGTGACGGCTGTCGAATTCCGCGCGCACGGTCGCGTTCACGTCGTTGGCCGGCATGACGCGGACGTTCAGCGCGACGGGCGAAAACCTGCTCGGCACCGTCGATCCCAGCGTCGTCTGGTACTGGCGGTCGTACTGTGACGCGAGCTGGTTCGTATAGTAGGTCTGCGTGAGGTCGACGCTGATGATTTCCCGCGCCTGTGCCGGCGAGCCTGGAACGAGCTTGCGCTTCGCATAAAACCGGTTGCTCAACCCGTACGTGTACTGGGTGCCGCCGACATACCCGTCCAGACCGTCGAACTGCACGATGCGATTGAAATTGTCGACCGATGACGTTCGTTGCACGTTCAGAAACGGTTCGATCGAATGTTTGAACTTCTCGGCGTAGCCGTTCTCTGGTGTGTCCCAGATCCGATTGAAGAGCGGCCCAAGCATTTGCGCCTGGAGCGTAAACACCCGCCGGTTCACGTTATCGTCGATGACCGTGTTGGTACCCGGCACAAGGCTCCGGGAGTAGTACGTATCGCGCCAGCTCACCGTCGAGTTCACGGTGAACCATTGCCACTTCTTGAAGGGATAGCGCAGTTGTGGCGCGACGTCGAATCTGGTCAGGCTCGAATCGATCTCGCCGGTCGGACTCCGGCTGTTGCGCAGCAAGTGGGCGAATTCCGTGCCCACGGAAAAGTACGCCGCCGACCCGGGCAGCTGCCGCTCGTTCCTGGACAAGCTGACGCGCGGCCAGCTGCCCGACAGCGCCGAGTTCCTCGAGTCGTACGGAGAGAAGTACTCGTTGTGATCGAGCGTGCCGTTCAGGGAGTACGTGCCCCAGGCGCCCACCACGTTCCCGCCGAACGTGCGCTGGTTGCGCGACGAGTCCTGAATGTTCATGTTGAACGTCTGCGACGTCACGATGCTGGAGAAATAATCGACGCGCGCGCGGGCTCGAATGTTGCCCGGCAGCCGCTGGTTGGCGCCGCCGCGGACTTCATAGCTGCGGCTTGCCGCCAGGGGCGTCGATGTGCCGTTCGGCTGCACGTAGGTCGCCTCGTGCTGGTCGAGCAGGTAGGTGCGGAAGTTGCCGTCGGTGCCGAGACCGAAGTTGTAGCGATACTCGCCGCCGACGCCCTGACCGGTCTTCGAGAACCAGTCGTACAGGATCGTCGCGTCTTCGCTTCGATCGATGGCCCAGAAGAAGGCGTTGTGAATGGTCTGGCCCCGCAAAGACGACGAGCCGTACGTAGGTATCAGGATGCCGGTCGCGCGATCCTCCCGCTTCGTCGGGTAATAGAGAATCGGCAAATACAGCATCGGCACGCCTTTCACCGTCAGCACCGCATTGCGCAGCAGCGTGTAGTGATCGACGTTCAGCGTCACCGTGCCGGCGTGCAGATCCCATCGCGGTGTCGGCTGCACGCACGTCGTGAAGCCGCCTCTGGTGATCTTGTATTTCTTCGGGCCGATTTTCTCGATCGTGTCGCCGAAGAAGTAGACGAACGTTTCCTGGTTGGTGACCGGCGGCGGTACGATCGCGCCGGCGCGCGGCGCCTGCCGGCCCGGCTTGACCGTCGCGATACCCCACGCGTTGTAAAAGGTTCCGAGCCGCGTCTCGGTGTTGAATTCGGCGCGCTCCGCGGTAATGCGATTGTCTCCCTGCGCGAAGACGACGTTGCCGGTCGCGATCGCACGATCGCCCTCGGTGAAGAACTGCACGTCGTCCGCGTAGATCTTCGTGTCGGTACCGCGTTCCATCTCGACGCGACCGCTGAAGTGCCAGTCTTTTCGATCGTTGGTCGCTTCCCGCCGATCGCTGATCGTCGATTCGGGAACTCCCGACGGCGCGCCGGCCTGCTGTGCCGCCGCGTGCTGCGCGAGCACGATCACGACGAGCGCCGACGACAATATCCAGCCGGATCTCAGCATTGTCCCTTCGATTTCGAAGCGTATCACGGTGCATCAATCAGCTTCATCACGTCGCCGAGCAGAAAGATCGAGCCAGCCACCACGATCCACGGCGCGTCACGCCACGCAGCGGCGAGCGCTCGGTCCGGCGACGGTTCCACCGTGATGTTCATCATCGGCGCGACGCGCCGGGCGATCGCGGACAGCTCGACGGGATCCGCGGATCTCGGCGTTGACGCGCGTGTCACCACGAGACTGCCGATGACGGGCGACAACACCGACAGCATGCCGGCGATGTCTTTGTCGCGCATGACCGCGAACACCAGCGGCGGCTTGGCGCTCGGGCCGTTTCGGTCCGTCAGGCCTGTCAGATAGGACGCGAGGGCCGCCGCGCCGGCCGGATTGTGTGCGGCGTCCAGCAGCAGTTCGCGGCCGTCGGGCAATCGCCTCCACTCGAGCCGTCCCGGCCAGTGCGGATGTGCCAGGCCGGCTGCGATGGCGGAGCTGGGCACGCTGATGCCGAGCGCATCTACCGTCTGCAGCACGCGCACGGCGACGGCCGCATTCGCGCGTTGATGCGCGCCGAGCAAGCCGACCGCCATCCCGTCGACATCTCCCGGCTTCGCGCGAATCAACTCGGCATCGCGGGCGCTCGCGACTGTCGCGAGCGCCGCGTCGGCCTCGTCCGCGAGCTCGCCGATCACGACGGGTACGCCAGGCTTGATGATGCCGCCCTTCTCGAGCGCGATGTCGCGGAGCGTCGAGCCCAGATAGCGCTGGTGATCGAACGCGATCGACGTGATCGCCGTCACGAGTGGCGTCAGCACGTTCGTGGCGTCGAGCCGGCCGCCGAGCCCCACTTCGATCACGGCGAGGTCGACGCCTGCGCGCCGGAAGAGCGTGAACGCCACCGCGGTCGTCACCTCGAAGAATGTCGGCTGCACGACGAGCGCGCCGCGTGCCCTCAGCGCGTCAACCGCGTCGCGGACGTCCGCGATGGCGGCGACCATGGTGTCCTGGCCAATCGGCCGTCCATCGATGACGAAGCGCTCGGTCAGATCGACGAGGTGCGGCGAGGTGTATCGCGCGGATCGATGGCCAGCCGCGCGGAGCGCCGCGTCGACCATGGCCGTGACCGATCCCTTCCCGTTCGTGCCGGCGATGTGCACCGATCGAAAGGCGCGCTCCGGGTGTCCGAGCGCCTCGACGAGCGTGGAGATGTTCTCGAGGCCGAATTTGATGCCGAACTGCTCGAGGCCGTACAGGTAGGAGAGCGGGTCCAATCAGGCCTGGGAGGGAAGCTGCTCGGGCGCGATCTCGGCAACCGCCGCGGGCAGCTCGGCGGCGGCGGGTTGCCACGCCGGCGCGCTCACTGCGCCCATGAACCGAAGCGCATTGGCGATCGCCGCCTTCATCTCCCGCCGGTCGACGACCAGATCGATCATGCCTTTTTCGAGGAGGAATTCGCTTCGCTGGAAGCCGTCCGGCAGCGTCTGGCGGATCGTCTGTTCGATGACGCGCGGGCCGGCGAACCCGATGAGCGCCTTGGGTTCCGCGATGTTGAGGTCGCCGAGCATCGCGAAGCTGGCGGTGACCCCTCCCGTCGTCGGATCCGTGAGGACGGCGATGTACGGCAGCCGGGCGCGATCGAGCCTGGCGAGCGCGGCGCAGATCTTCGCCATCTGCATCAGCGACAGTGCGCCTTCCATCATCCGCGCGCCGCCGGAGCAGCACACGATGACCACCGGAAGCCGCGCGTCGATCGCCCGTTCGATGGCCCGCGCGATCTTCTCGCCGACGACGACGCCCATGCTGCCGCCGATGAACGCGTACTCCATCGCGGCGACCACGGTGGCGATGCCGTCGATGGCGCCCTGCGCGACGATGACCGCGTCTTTGAGGCCGGTGCTCTCGATGCTCGCGGCGAGACGCGCCTTGTAGGGTTTCGTATCCGTGAAGACGAGCGGATCGGTCGAGACCAGATTCCTGTCGTACTCGGTCCAGTCACCGTCGAGCAGCATGCGCAGCCGCTCGGCCGCGTTCACGCGAAAGTGGTGGGCGCATTTGGGGCAGACGTTGAGGTTGGCCGTCAGGTCCTTGTTGTAGATGACCTGCGAACAGTCCGGACACTTGACCCACAGCCCTTCGGGCACGCGGCTGGCCTTTTCCTTCGCGGCGGCCGCCATGGGCTTGCGGGTTTTCTTGAACCACGCCATT
>WNGA01011918.1_pt1 | contig 13144 bp, 15 predicted proteins | sample 5400061 | NCBI WGS metagenome assembly WNGA01 (sample SAMN13153366, study PRJNA577476) | soil metagenome | isolation source: 100 cm soil or saprolite under grassland replicate 2 | place: USA:California | collected 2016-06-15
GAGGAGGACTACGCGGAGCTGTACCGCGCGGCTCTCTGAGCGTCGGCCATCTGCTTGAGCGCCGCCTTGCCCGTGTGCTTGGGCCGCCAGCGCAGCTCCTTCTTCGCACGGGCGGTCCTCATCAGCACCGGCTTTCTCACCGAGTGGATCCACGCCACCTGCTCGGGCATGAGCGGCAGCCGGGTCGCGATCTCCGCCGTGGCGTCGAGCAGTGGCCTCGGCACGGGCACGGAGTACCAGCCGAGCGCGTCGGCCACGTCCTTCATCGTGAGCGTGCCGCCGCCCGCGAGGTTGTAGGGCCCCGGCTCGCCGAGGCCGCGCACGGCGGCCGCGAACGCGCTGGCCACGTCGTCCTCGTGGACGAGCTGGAAGCGGATGCCGGGGTCCGGGATGACCGGCTTCAGTACGGGCAGCGAGCCGAGCAGGCGCGCCACGGCGTCGGGCATCGCGTCGCCGAGCCGGTAGTAGGGGATCTCCTCGAGCATCGTGCGCGCCTCCGGCCCGCACACGACGCAGGGGCGGAACGCGTAGGCGGCGGTGCCGGTGCGCTTCAGCAGCACCTCGCCGAGCACGCGCTCCACCTCGGCCTTCTGCTCCGAGTACGGGAACTGGGACGACCCGCGCGCCGGAATGTCCTCGGTGAGCCAGTCGGGGTTGTCGTCGTGAAAGCCGTAGGCGGATACGCTCGACGCGTAGCAGATGCGCTTGGCGCCGGCCTTCGCGGCCTCCTCGAAGACGCGCCGGGAGCCCTCCACGTTCAGCTCGCGCGTGGCGTCGCTCGCCTCGACGACCGCGAAGGCGAGGTGCACGACCACGTCCGCGCCCTTCACTAGCCCGTGCACGCTCGCAGTGTCCGTTACGTCGCCCTGCCGGTACTCGGTCTTCTTCCAGCCGCGCTCGCCTGGGTCGAACGGCCGGCGCGCCATCCCGACGATGCTCTTCACCGCGCGCGAGCGCTCGAGCGCGTTCACGATTGCGATCCCGAGGTCCCCGGTGGGCCCGGTCACCGCCACCGTGAGTCGGTCGGCCGCCACGGCCCGGGGTTCTACCCCATCAGGGGACGACGTGCTTCCGGTGCTCGCAGTGAATGAGGATGTCGAACGAGTCGGCGGTCACGGTGTCCCTCTTCCCGCGGCCGCAGTTCACGCGGTCGCGGCGGCCGTCGAGAGCCTCGATGCGGTCGTTCCCACGGCCGGTGGCGATCGAGTCCTCGCCGGGTCCGCCCGAGACGCGATCGTTGCCGTCGCCCGTGCGTATGCGGTCGTTCCCGCCGCCGCCCTCGGCGGTGATCGCCCCGCCGGAGGCGCTGACCACGTCGTCGCCGCCGCCCCCGAGCAGGGTGATCCCGGCGCCGTCGGCGTAGAGGGTGTCGTCGTCCGAGCCGGCGTCCACGAAGTCGGCGCCGCCGCTCGCGTAGAGCCGGTCCGGCCCGGCGCCGCCGAAGAGCCGGTCGCTGCCGTCCTGGCCGAACAGCGTGTCCGCGCCCTGGCCGCCGAGCACCAGGTCGTCCCCCGCCCCGGCATAGACGAGGTCGCTGCCCACGCCGCCGTCGACCTGGTCGTTGCCGGTGCCGCCGATTACCAGGTCGAGCCCGCCGCCCCCGTCCACGGTGTCGTCTCCGGGCCCGGCCTCGAGGAAGTCGCTCGCGCCCAGGCCCACGAGCTGGTCGTCGCCGTCCTCGCCGTAGAGCTGGTCGGGGCTCGGTGTGCCCTGCAGCAGGTCAGGGCCGTCCGTGCCGATCAGCGTGTCGGCCACGGCGACGCCCGCGGACAGCGCCAGCAGGCCGCCCGCGAGCATGAGGATGGTGAAGCCGCGCTTCATCTCGTCCAAGAAACAATGTACGGGCCGTGTGGTTGCGGCGCTAGGCGTGGTCGTAGCCGGGCTCGCCCGGCAGCAGGACCTGCGCGGCGCCGTCGCGAACGGCGACCTTGGGCATCACGGGCTCCACCGGCCGCGCCCGCGCGGCGGCGAGCGTGTCCTCGACGGAGGCGGTCTTCGACAGGAGCTCCAGGTGCTTGATCGTGGGGAAGACGAGCGAAAGCCGGTCCTCCGCGTGCGCCACCAGGGCCGCGGCAGGCGTGAGCCAGCGCGCGTCGACGCACTCGCCGCCGTCGGGGCGCGGCTCGGATCCCTCGGGCGCCTCGGCCGCGAAGAACCACGTGTCGAAGCGGACCTTGACCTCCTCGGGCGTTATCCAGCGCGAGAACGGCACCAGCTCGGTGCCGTCCGGCAGGCCGATCCCGGCCTCCTCTCCGAGTTCGCGGACGGCAGCGGCCGCGTGGTCCTCGTCCTCGCCGGAGTGGACCGCGCCGCCGGGGAAGACCCATGCGCCGCCCATGAAGCGCTGCTCCGGGTTGCGCTGCACGAGCAGGACCTCGGGACCGTCCGCCGAGTCCCGGAGCAGGATCAGCGAAGCGGCTTGCCGAGGCTCGATGCTCACGGCTCGTAGAGCTCGAAGTCCCTCTTGCGAGCGCCGCAGACCGGGCAGAACCAGTCGTTCGGGATGTCCTCGAAGGCGGTGCCGGGCGGGATGCCGCCGTCCGGGTCGCCCTCGGCCGGGTCGTAGATGAACCCGCACGAGGTACAGATCCACTGTTGTGTCGCGACGGTGTCGGTCTCGCTCAAGGCGAGCGAAGCCTACCGAGGCGGCGGAGCGCCGCGGTCACGTCAAGCCGGCCGCCGGCGATCGCGTCGCCCGTCTCGCCGCCGCGCCGCGCCGACGCCAGCAGCGCGTTCCGCAGCCGGCTGCCCGAGGCGCGCGGGCGCGCGGCGGCCAGCAGCGCCGCGGCGCCCGTCACGTAGGCCGCGGCGAACGAGGTGCCCGAGCGCGCCGCGCAGCGGCCGCCCAGCTCGTTCGTGAGCACGCCCTCGCCCGGCGCGGCGATGTCGACGCTCCCGCGCCCGTACGCCGAGGTGGGCGCGAGCTCCCCGGCGCGGCCCGTCGAGGCGACCGTGATCACGGCACGCGAGCGGACGGACGCGGGGTAGGAGGGAACGCGGTCGCGGTTCGCGCCGTCGTTGCCGGCCGAGGCGATCACGAGCACGCCCTGCCGCTCGGCCTGCCGGATCGCCTCGTCGAGCGCCTGGCTCGAATCGGGCCCGTTGAGGCTCATGTTCACGATGCGGGCGCCGTTCGAGAGCGCGTAGCGGAGGCCGGCGATCATGGTGGCGGTCGTGGCCCAGCCCTGGTCGTGAACGACCTTCACGGGCATCAGCCGCACGCTCCAGGCGACGCCGCTGATGCCGAACCCGTTGTCGCCGCGCGCGCCGATCAGGCTCGCGACCGCGGTGCCGTGCCCGAGGCCGTCGGCCGGGTCGCCGTCCCAGCCCACTGTGTCCGCCCCGTGCACGTCGTCGATGAAGCCGTTGCGGTCGTCGTCCACGCCGTTGCCCGGCAGCTCAGCGCTGTTCGTCCAGAGGTTGGGCGCAAGGTCGGGGTTCGAGAAGTCGATGCCCGAGTCGAGCACCGCCACCGGCACCTCGCCGCCGACGATGGACGGCCAGGCGCCGCGCACGCGCGCGCTTCGAAGCGCCCACTGGCGGCCGAAGAAGGGATCCGTGGGCGCCGTGACGCTGCTGGGGCGGAAGCGCCTGTTCTGCTCCACCCAGCGCACCCCGGGCAGGCGGCGCAGCCGCCGGGCGGATGCGCCGTCAGCGCGCACCAGGCGGATGCCCGGCGCGATCCGGACGCCCGGCACGGAGCTCGCGGCTGTCGGGCCCGCGGCTGTTCCGACGAGCCAGGTGGGCGTCGATGCCCGCGCCGTGGCAGACGTGAGCGCAAGACAGCCGAGCAGCCAAACGGCTGCCAGTCGAGTCCCCTCAGGCAATCCAACGCGAATCACACCCCGCCTGGTCGGCATGTACCCAGATTGGTGAAGGACGAATCCCCGGATTTACCTCATACCGGTGACCTAAGCGGCCACAGCGACGGTAGCGGCGCCGGTGGCGGCGTCGATCGCCTCGGCCGTGATGTCCACGAGCCGGCGCAGCTCGCCCTCCGAGATCGAGAGCGGAGGCATCAGCACGACCACATCGCCGAGCGGGCGGATGATCGCGCCGCGACTGCGCGCTTCGAGGGTGACCCGGTGGCCGATTCGCACCGGCAGCGGGTGCTCCTCGAGCTCGATCCCCACCATGAAGCCGCAGCGGCGAACCTCGCGCACCTCGGGGTGCGCGGCCACCGGCTCGAGCAGCTCTGCGAGCAGCCGCGTCTTCCCCCGGAGCCGCTCGAGCGTGCGCTCCTCGCGAAAGACGTCGAGCGTCGCGAGGGCGGCAGCGCAGGCGAGCGGGTTGCCCGTGTAGGTGTGGCCGTGGAAGAACGTGCGGAACTCCTCGTGCCGGCCGAGGAAGCCCTCGTACACGCGCTCGCTGGCGAGCGTGGCCGCGAGCGGCAGGTAGCCGCCCGTGAGCCCCTTGGCGAGGCAGAGCAGGTCGGGTGCCACGCCCTCGTGCTCGCAGGCGAACATCCGCCCGGTGCGGCCGAAGCCGGTGGCGACCTCGTCGAGGATCAGGAGCACGCCGTGGCGGTCGCACAGGTCGCGCACCTCGCGGAGGTAGCCGGGCGGGTGCACCAGCATCCCGGCCGCTCCCTGTACGAGCGGCTCCATGATCACCGCGGCCACCTCGCCCCGGTGCGCGCGAAGGAGACGCTCCATCCCGGCCGCGTCACCGGGTTCGCCCTTCAGCGTGTCGAACAGGAGCGGCTCGTAGAGCGAGTGGAACAGGTCGATCCCGCCCACGGACACCGACCCGATCGTGTCGCCGTGATACGCCATGTGGAGCGACACGAAGCGGCGCCGGTCCTGGCCGCGCTGGCGCCAGTACTGGAACGCCATCTTGAGCGCGATCTCGGTCGCGGTCGAGCCGGAGTCCGAGTAGAAGACGCGGGTGAGCCCCGGCGGCGCGAGCTCGACCAGCCGCTGCGCGAGCTCGATCGCCGGGCGGTGGCTCAGCCCGAGCATCGTGGAGTGGGCGACCTTCGAGAGCTGGTCGCGCACCGCGGCGTCGATGCGCGGGTGCGCGTGGCCGTGCACGTTGCACCAGAGCGACGAGACGCCGTCGATGTAGCGTCTCCCGTCGACGTCGATCAGGTCGGTGCCCTCGCCGCGCTCGACGATGACGGGGTCCTCCTCGACCCAGCCGCGCTGCTGCGTGAACGGGTGCCAGAGGTAGGCGCGGTCGGCAGCGGCGAGGTCCATCGCGGGCGAGACTAGCCCGGCCGCCGGATGTAGGATCGCCGGATGCCGAAGGGACTCGCGGCCGCCCTGGCGGCGCTCACTCTGCTGCTGCTCATTCCGGCCGCCGCGCCGGCGAAGAGGGTCGCGGGGGTGGACGTCAGCCCGGGATGCGACTTCATCGGCACGCGCGTCTGCGAGCTCCCCTGGCCGAACGACTACTTCACCAAGCGCGACCGGCGCACGGACACGGGCCGGCGGCTGGCGCTCAGGAAGTCGGCGATGCCGCGCAACAAGAACGGCAGCCGATCGACCCGACCGACATGAACCGCGCCGACGGCTTCAGCCCCGGCAGCGCGATGCTCGTGAAAGTGCCGGGGCTCGACACGTCGCGGGCGGTGACGCGCAGCGAGCTGCCGCCGCTCACGAACCTGCGCCGCGGCCTCGCGAAGCGTTCGCCGGTGGTCGTGATCAACGCGCGCACGGGCAAGCGCCATCCGATCTGGGCGGAGATCGACTCGAACGCGAAGCGGGCGAGGGACCGCGTGCTGATCATTCGCCCCGCCGTCAACCTCGACGAGGGAGAGCGCTACATCGTCGCGCTCCGGAACCTGAGGAACGCGCGCGGCAAGCGGCTGAAGCCGGGGCGCGGCTTCCGGATCTACCGCGACCGCATCCGCACCGGCGCGCGGCCGATCGAGCGGCGCCGCGGGCACTTCGAGCAGATCTTCCGGAAGCTCAGGAAGGCCGGCGTGAAGCGCGGCTCGCTCTATCTCGCCTGGGACTTCACCGTCGCGAGCGAGCGCAGCCTGACGGGCCGCATGCTGCACATCCGCGACGACGCCTTCGAGACGCTCGGCGACACCAACCTGAAGGACCTCCAGGTGGCCGGCGGCTCGCCGCCGGTCGTGATCGACTCGGTCACCGATCTCACGCCGGCCCAGGACGACAAGATCGCGCGCAAGGTGGAGGGCAGGATCACGGTGCCGTGCTACCTCTCGAACGGCTGTGCGCCGGGAGGGAGCTTCCGCTTCGACAGCCGCGGCCTCCCGCGGCGGATGGGCACGATGGAGGCGAAGTTCTTCTGCAACATCCCGCGCTCCGCGCTCGACCCCGTCTCGCCGCCGAAGTCGCGCATCTCCCTCTACGGGCACGGTCTGCTCGGCACCGCCGACGAGATCGACGCGTCGAACGTGAAGTCGATGTCGAACGAGCACAACTTCGTGTTCTGCGCCACGCCCTGGGCCGGGTTCTCGGAGGAGGACGTGCCGCACATCGTCTCGGTGCTGGGGGACTTCTCCGGCTTCAACACGGTGACGGACCGCATGCAGCAGGGCTTCCTCAACATGCTCTTCCTCGGGCGCGCGATGATCCACCCGCAGGGGCTGTCGGCGCTGCCGGCGTTCCAGAAGGGCGGCCAGAGCGTGATCGACACGAGCGCGCTCTTCTACGACGGCAACAGCGAGGGCGGCATCATGGGTGGCGGGCTGACCGCCGTGGCGCCCGACTTCACTCGCGCCGTGCTGGGGGTGCCCGGCATGAACTACTCGACGCTACTTCAGCGCAGCGTCGACTTCGACACGTACGCGCAGATCCTGTACCCGAACTACCCGCGGGTGGTCGACCGCCAGCTCTGGCTCGCGCTGATCCAGCTGCTGTGGGATCGCGGTGAGGCGGACGGCTACGCGCACCACATGACGAGGGATCCGTTGCCGGACACGCCGCGGCACACCGTGCTGATGCACGTGGCGTTCGGGGACCACCAGGTCTCGGACACCGCCGCCGAGGTCGAGGCGCGCACGATCGGCGCGCGCGGGTACCAGCCGGTGCTACTCCCGGGGCGCTCGCCCTGGCCGCGCTTCCAGCTGATCCGGGCCATCGGCAGCTTCCCGTTCGGCGGCTCGGCGATCGTGATGTGGGACACCGGTCCGATCCGCACGGTCGGCACGGAGACGGAGGGCACGAACCCGCCGCCGGCGACGAACACGCCGAACCGGAGCGGCGACGACCCGCACGACAACCCGCGCGACACGCCGAGCGCGCGCACGCAGAAATCCGAGTTCCTGAAGGTCGGCGGCGCCGTGGTCGACGTGTGCGGCGGGCAGCCCTGCTTCGCCGCGCCGTACACCGGTCCGTAGGCGCGCGGCCGAGCTGACAGGCCCACTATGTTGAGGGGGGCAATGCCGCCTCTGCCCTTCCTCGTCTTCGTGGTGGGGACGGGCTCGCTCGGCGCGGAGATCGCCGCCGTGCGGCTGCTCGCCCCGTACTTCGGCGCGTCGACGATCGTGTGGGCGAACACGATCGGGGTCGTCCTGGTGGCGCTCTCCGTCGGCTACTGGCTCGGCGGCCGGCTGGCCGACCGCCACCCGAACATGCGCGCCCTCTGCCTGACGGCGCTCCTGGCCGCGCTCATGCTCGCGGCGGTGCCGTTCGCGGCCGACCCGCTGCTCGACGTGGCCGTCGAGGCGCTCGACGAGATCTCCGCGGGCGCGTTCGTCGGCTCGCTGCTGGCGGTGCTCGTGCTCGTGGCGGTGCCCGTGCTGCTGCTCGGCACGGTCTCGCCATGGGCGATCAGGCTGGGCATCGAGTCCGTGGAGGAGGCCGGCACGGTGGCCGGGCGCCTCTATGCGCTGTCCACGGCCGGCTCGCTGCTCGGCACGCTCCTCTCGGCGCTGGTCCTGATCCCGCTCGTCGGCACGCGGCGCACGTTCCTCATCTTCGCCCTGGCGATAGCCGTGGTGGCGGTGCTCGGCTTGCGCCCGGTGCGGCGCTGGGCGCTCGCGCCGGCGGCGATCGCGGCGCTGATCGCGCTGCCCGTCGGGACGCTCAAGGCGAGCACCGAGAACGGCGGCCGCGTGATCCACGAGGCCGAGACGGAGTACCAGTACGCGCGCGTGATCGAGTACCCGGACGGCGAGCGCGCGCTCGAGCTCAACGAGGGCCAGACACAGCACTCGGTGTGCGAGGCGGAGTGCGACGCCGGCCCGCGCGGGCCGCGGAACCCGTCGTCCGTGCTCACCGGCGGCTACTGGGACGGCCACCTGGTCGACCACCTTGCTGCGCCGAGACGGCCGCTGCGGCGGGTGGCGATCCTCGGCAACGCGGCCGGGACCACGTCGCGCGCGTACGAGGAGTTCTTCCCGTCCACGCGCGTGGACGGCGTGGAGATCGACTCCGAGCTGTCCGACATCGGGCGCAGGTACTTCGACATGAACAACCCGCGGCTCCATCTCTACCACGAGGACGCGCGGCCGTTCCTGCGCCGCATCGACGCGCGCTACGACGTGATCTCGGTCGACACCTACCGCCAGCCCTACATCCCGTTCTACCTCACCACGGTCGAGTTCTTCGAGACCGTTCGCGACAAGCTGACGCGGGGCGGCGTCCTGATCGTGAACGTAGGCCATCCGAAGGGCGAGGACGGCCTCGAGAAGGTCCTCACGGCCACGATCGGCGAGGTCTTCCCGCACGTGATGCGCGACCCGATCGAGGACACGAACACGCTGCTCGTGGCGAGCGAGGCGCCGCTGTCGGCGAACCGTGTGCGCGAGGCCGCGCCGAGCCTTCCGGTCGCGCTGCGGCCGACCGCCTACGCCGCCGCCGCGCGTCTCGCGCCGCCGCTCCGCGGCGGCGACGTGTACACCGACGACAAGGCGCCGGTGGAGTGGCTGATCGACAAGTCGATCGTCGACTACGCGCGCGGGAAGTGAGCACCGCGGCGGATGTCGCGATCGTCGGCGGCGGGATCGTCGGCTGCGCGGCGGCCGCGTTCCTGACCGAGGCGGGCGCGAAGGTCGAGATCTACGAGGGCGACGAGGTGGGCGCGGCCGCCTCGGGCCGCAACTCCGGCTCGGTCCAGCACCCCTTCGACCCGGTGATGGCGGAGCTGCATGTTGAGACGATCGAGCACTACCGCGGACTGGACGGCCTCGACCTGCCGGAGGCGCCCGCCGGCGTCCTGATGCTGGCGCGCGAGCGGTCCGTCCTCGCGCCGGCGGCCGAGCAGATCGCCCGCGAGTGCCCCGAGCTCGAGGCCGGCCTGCTCGACCCAGCCGCGGTGCGCGAGCTCGAGCCGGGCGTGGCCGACAGGCTGTGGGCGTGCCGCCTGGAGACCGGCTACCCGGTGCGCCCGATGGCCGCGACGCGCGCGTTCGCGCGCCGCGCCCACTCCGGCGGGGCACGCTTCCACGAGGGCGAGACCGCCTGGCCGTGGGTCACCGGCAGCCGCGCGTACGGCGTGCTGTCGGCCGGCGTGCGGCGCGCGGCGGGCGCGGTTCTCGTGACGGCGGGGCCGTGGACGCCGGAGATCATCGATCCGACGCGGGCATGGCAGCCGATCGTGCCGGTCTGGGGCGTGGTGGCCGACGTCCAGATGGACGACCCGCCGCAGCACGTGCTCGAGGAGGTGGGCGTGGAGGACCTGGCCGCCGGGGGCGACGGCGCTGGCGCGATCTTCAGCCTTGTCAAGGCGGGCCGGCAGATCTCGCTCGGCTCGACCTTCCTCACCGAGCAGCCGCCCGCGCCCCAGGCGTGGACGAGCCGGCTTCAGCTTGCCGGCCAGCGCTTCGTGCCGGGGCTCAGGCGCGCGCTTGTCGTGGGCGCCCGCGCCTGCGCGCGCCCGCAGTCGTTCGACGGCCGCCCGCTCGTGGGCGAGCTGCCGGGCGTCGAGGGCCTGTGGGCGGCGGCGGGCCACGGGCCGTGGGGCATCTCGACGGGCCCGGCGACGGCGCGCATCGCGGCGGACGCCCTGCTGGGCCGCGGCGAGGTGCCGGCGCCGCTGTCGGTGTCGCGCTTCTAGCCCGTCGCGGCCTCGACCGGGTCCGGCCGGATGATGACCGTGTCCGCCACGACGTTGATCTCGTCGGCGCCGAAGCCGGACGCCTCGGCGTGCCTGCGGATGGCATCCGGGCTCTCGGCCTCGTAGATGCAGTACGTGCCGAGCGTGCCGTCGTCCTCCTGGAGCACGTAGCTCCGGATCCAGCGCACTCCCGAGTCGGGCTTGTTGCCCTCCTCCGTCGAGCGCCCGGCGGCTGCCTCGAGCTCCTCGGCGTTCGCCCAGGCGTTCCGCCTGCGGATTCCGTACAGCTGCATGGTCTGCTCCTTGCTTCGGGTCGGTCTTGCGACCGTAGCCCACCGCGTGAGACGCTGCCACCGTGAGCTTCCGGAAGTACGAGCTCGGCAGCTACGAGGAGATGTGCGCCGCGCACAGCTGGGACGTCCCGGAGCGCTACAACATCGCGCGCGACGTGTGCGACAAGCACCACCCGAGCCGCCTCGCCATGGTCTGGGAGGACTGGAAGGGGAACGAGCGGCGGGTCACGTTCGGCGAGCTGCAGGAGCTCTCGAACCGCTTCGCGAACGTGCTCGAGGCGCAGGGGGTCGAGCGCGAGGACCGCGTCGCGACGCTGCTGCCGTCGCTGCCCGAGACCGCCGCCGTCTTCATCGGCACCTACAAGCGCGGCGCGATCCTGCTGTCGCTGTCGGTGCTGTACGGCGACGAGGGCATCGAGCACCGCCTGCGCGACTCCGGTGCGCGGCTCGTGGTCACCGACGCGGCCAACCGCGACCGCATCCCGGACGGGCTCGTGGAGCGCGTGCTCGTCATGGGCGACGACTTCAAGCCCGCGATGGACGACGCGGCGCCCGAGTATGAGCAGGCCGACACGTCCGCCGACGACCCCGCCCAGCTCTACTACTCCTCCGGCACGACCGGGCTCGCCAAGGGCATCCTCCACGCGCACCGCTACCTGCTGGCGCACGAGGAGTTCGAGTTCTGCCACGACGTGCGCGACGGCGAGCTCTTCCACGGGTCGGGCGAGTGGGCGTGGGCCGCGGGAATCTGCCCGCTGCTCGGCCCCTGGCGCTACGGGGCGGTGGCGCTCGTCCAGGCGCGCGAGGGCGGCTACGACCCGGAGGAGCACCTGCGCTTCCTCTCGAAGCAGGGCGTGGAGAACATGTTCACGACGCCGACGGCGCTGCGCTCGATGACGGGCGTCGAGGACGCGGGCAAGCGCTTCCCGCTGGACGACCTGCGGGTCACCTGCTCGGCCGGCGAGCCGCTCAACCCCGAGGTGATCCGCTGGTTCCGCGACCAGTTCGGGAGGTCGAGATCCTGGACGAGGACGAGCAGCCGCTCCCGGTCGGCGAGCGCGGGGAGATCTGCCTCCGCGCGCGCTCGAACCCGCACTACCCGCTCGGCTACTGGAACCGCCCCGAGGACACCGAGGAGGTGTTCGGCGGCGACTGGTTCCACACGAAGGACGCCGCGATGCAGGACGAGGACGGCTACATCTGGTACGCGGGGCGGGCGGACGACGTGATCATCTCGGCGGGCTACAGGATCGGCCCCTTCGAGGTCGAGTCTGCCTGCGTGGAGCACCCCGCCGTGAAGGAGGCCGCCGCCATCGCCTCGCCGGACGAGCGGCGCGGCAACATCGTCAAGGCGTTCATCGTGCTCACCGGCTCGCACGAGCCGAGCGACGAGCTCGCGGAGGAGATCAAGCGGCACGTGCGCGAGCGCCACTCGGCCTACGCCTACCCGCGCAAGATCGAGTTCGTCGACGACCTGCCGAAGACGCTCACCGGCAAGATCCGGCGCGTCGAGCTGCGCGAGCAGGAGCTGGCGCGCGAGCGGCAGCACCAGAGCTGAGCAAACCCTCAACCACCCTCAAGGGGTCTGACCCCTTGAGGGTGCTCGAGGGTGGCGAGCTTCGTGAGCGCGCTTTCCGTCGTCGAGAAGGTCCGCGCGCCCAGGGCGGCGCCCGCGATCTCGTCGAGCTCCGCCAGCGTCCGCTCCGCCACCCGCGGCGAGCAGCTCGGAAAAGCGCTCGATCGTCGCCAATGGGGTCAGACCCCTTAAGTGCCCAACGCTCAAGGGGTCTGACCCCTTAGAGCACCGGCACCAGCGGGATGTCCCAGAGGATCGCCGCGACGACGAACGCCGCCACGGCCGCGGCGGTCGCGATCCCCGCGACCACGCGCTGCCCGGTGGTCGCCTGCTCCGCGCGCTCGGCGGCGCGGTCGCCCCAGATGATCACCCGCTCCAGCAGCCGCTCGGCACGCTCGAACTCCAGCGCCAGGAAGCCCAGCCCGATCAGGATCGTCACGATCCCCGGCCCGGGCACGCCCGGGCCGGACATCACGACGCCGGCGCAGACGATCAGCACGCCCAGCACGACGACGGCCGCCCGATGCACGATATTGCGCTGCTTGTGGCGCTCCTTGCGCTCCTGGAGCTTGATCAGGAGCTCGGGCCGGTCGTCCTGGGCGGGGCCGGATGCGTCCTCCGTGGCCACCCGCCGAGCTTAGAGCCAGTCCTCCACCGGCAGGCGGGCGCCGGACTCGGCGAGCCGCTCCGGCGTCGTGTGCGGCAGGCCGCTCACGCGCACGTCCGCGAGCCGCTCCACGATCGCCCGGTTCGAGAGCTGCATTGGCGTCGGGTCGCCGGGCCACGGCGTCATCACGACGCCGGCCACCGCGAGTCCGCCGCCGCGAGCGGCCTCGACCGTGAGCAGCGTGTGATTGATCGTCCCGAGCCCCGGCCGGGCGGCGATCACAACGGGGAGGTGGAGGTCCACGGCCATGTCCCGCACGAGATAGCCGGGAGTGATCGGCACGAGCAGGCCGCCGACGCCCTCGCACACCACGAGGTCGTGCGCGCGCGCGGCCGCCACGAGCTCCGCCGGCTCGATGGTCACGCCCGCGAGCTCCGCGGCGAGGTGCGGCGAGAGCGGCGGGCCGAAGCGGTACGGCGCCACGTCCTCGGGCGACTGGCCGGCGTTCGCCGCCGACGCAAGCAGCTCGTGGTCGCGGCCGAACTCGCCCGGCTCCTCGTCAAGGCCGGTCACGACGGGCTTGAACGCGGCCACTCGCTCGCCACCGGCTGCGAGCGCGGCGCACAGCGCCGCGGCCACGACCGACTTGCCGACCTCCGTGTCCGTTCCCGTTACGAAGACGCCACGCAAATGCGA
>WNGA01013181.1_pt1 | contig 13144 bp, 13 predicted proteins | sample 5400061 | NCBI WGS metagenome assembly WNGA01 (sample SAMN13153366, study PRJNA577476) | soil metagenome | isolation source: 100 cm soil or saprolite under grassland replicate 2 | place: USA:California | collected 2016-06-15
TCGAGTCGATCTGCACATGCAACGGCGGCGGCAGTGCAGGCGGTGGACGCAGGGGGCGCAGGGGGCGCTGCTGGGCAGCCGCGAGGACGGGGATCAGCGGGAAGGAAAGGAAAACGGACAGGCGCATTAGCGACAGACTCCAGATGATTGTCGTAAGTCACGGGTGCGAAACGGCCGCGGCGTCTTCGATTCCCGTTGGGTGCTGGTACCGGGAAGCCATGTCGTACGCGCTGTTACAGCATCGGGGGAGGCCGATGAAACGCGATTTGAAGTAACTTCTCCACCCCGTTAATCCTGCTTGCCGCAGCACCCACCCTAAGCGATATTAGCCGTTGAAGTTGCGCCGTTAGCTTCAGAAACTCCTTGAACCTCTAGGCGGTCAGCAGTGATTCGCGTACAGAGGGTCGCGCCCGATTCGTTGGGTGCCGCCCTCCAACTCATTCCCGGAACCGAGCTTCTCGCGGTCAATGGCAAAGACCTCGAGGACTTTCTCGATTGGGAGTTCCTGACCGCCGACGAGCAGTTCGTGCTGCGAGCCCGGCTCCCCTCGGGGGAGGAGATCGAGTACGACGTCGAACGGCCCGAAGGGCTGCCGATGGGCGTCGTGCTCGAGCCGCCCCGGATCCGCCGCTGCGCCAACCACTGCGACTTCTGCTTCGTGGATGGCAATCCGCAGGGGATGCGGCAGGCCCTCTACATCCGGGACGACGATTATCGCCTCTCATTCCGGTATGGCAACTTCGCGACCCTGACCAACCTGAAGCCCTGGGATCTCGAGCGCATCGTGGAGTACCGGCTGTCGCCGCTCTACGTCTCGGTGCATGCGACCGACCCAGTCGTGCGCCGGTGGCTGCTGCGCAATCCCGAGGCGACCGACGTCGTTCCGCAGCTGCGCTGGTTCGTGGAGCGGGGCATTGGGTTTCACACGCAGGTGGTGCTGGTGCCCGGGATCAACGATGGGCCCCAACTGGTCCGCACCTTGAGCGACCTGTACGGCCTCGGTCCGGGCGTCCTCTCGGTCTCCGTGGTCCCGGTGGCGTTGACCGAATTCAGCAAGCACGCGCTGGTGCGCCAACCCACGAGCGAGGAGTGCCGAGCTGCGCTCGCCACGGTCGATGACTTCGCGGCGCGTGCGGTCGCCGATCGGGGCGTGCCGTGGTGCTATGGGGCCGACGATCTCTACCTCCAGGCCGACGTGGCCTTGCCGCCGGCGGAGTGGTACGGGGATTTCGAGCAGCGGGAAAATGGCGTCGGGGCAGTCCGCTACCTGCAAACGCGGATTGCCGCGCGGGGCTCGGGGCTCGGGGCTGGCGACTGGGGTGGGAAGCGGATCGGCGTGGTCACGGGCATGGCGATGGCGCCGCTGATGCCGCAGGTGGTGACCGACCTCGCGGCCGCGACGGGCAGCCGGTTCGAGATCCTGGCGGTCGAGAACACGCTGTTCGGGCCATCAGTCACGACGGCCGGATTGCTGCCAGGGAAGGCGATTCTCGCGGTGTTAAAGGATCGCACCAACCTGGATCTCGCGCTGCTGCCCGCCGAGTCGGTCAACGACGACCTGCTGTTCATGGACGATATCGAGGCGCACGCTTTGGCTGCGCAGCTGCCCATGCCGGTGCGGCTATCCTACGACTTCGCGGACGCACTGGTGGAGGAGGGTCACGAACCCCGGGACACCGGCCCGGGGTCAGCCGAACTCGAAGTGGTCTGGGAGCGGCTAACCCCGGGGCGGCGCCCCGGGGTGGAGGCCAAATGAGCATCCCGACAGTTGCCATCATTGGCCGCCCCAACGTCGGCAAGTCGACGCTCTTCAACCGCATCATCGGGCGGCGCCAGGCGATCGTGGACGCGGAGCCGGGCGTGACACGCGATCGCCACTTCGCCCCTGCGGAATGGAATGGCCGCCGGTTCTGGCTGGTGGATACCGGGGGGATGGTTCCCGGTGCCACCGATCCCTTGAACCGCGCGATCCGCGGCCAAGTCGAGCAGGCCATCGCCGAGAGCGACGTGATCGTCTTTCTGGTGGACGTGGAAGCGGGCGTCCATCCCATGGATCTGGAGATCGGCCAGTATCTCCGCCACGCGAAACGCCCGGTGCTTCTCGTTGTGAACAAGGCCGACAACCTGCCAGATGAGACACGTCACCTCGCGTTCTACGAGATGGGCTTGGGTGATCCGTTCCCTGTGTCGGCAGCCGTGGGGAAGAACAGTGGGGACTTGCTCGACCGGCTCGTGTCCCTCCTACCGGTGGCCACGGAGAGCGAGCAGGACGACGAAACCATTCGCGTAGCAGTCGTCGGCCGTCCCAACGTGGGCAAGTCGAGTCTCGTCAACTGCCTGCTCGGCAAGGACCGGCACATCGTCGCCGCCGAGCCGGGGACGACCCGCGACGCGATCGATACGCCGTACCAGCATGGCGACCGCCGGCTCGTGTTCATCGACACCGCCGGTCTCCGCAAGCGCAGCAAGGTCGAAGAAGACCTCGAGTTCTACTCGACGCTGCGTACCACGCGCGCGATGGTACGCGCGGATGTGTGCCTGCTGGTGGTGGACGCGAAGGACGGCATGCACGTGCAGGACCTCAAGATTGCCAATGAGGCGTGGGACCGCGGGGCAGGGGTGATCATCGCCGTGAACAAATGGGATCTGATCGAGGAGAAAGTGACCAACACGGCGCGAGATGGCGAGCGGGACATCAAGGCGCGCGCGCCATTCCTCGAGTTCATTCCGTTTTTCTACGTGTCGGCGAAGACGGGCCAACGCGTCCCGAAACTGCTCGATGCCATCGTGACCGTCGCCGACGAGCGGGAAAAGCGTGTGCCCACCGCCGAGGTCAACCGCGTGTTGGAAGCGCTACTCGCCCGCCAGCAGCCGCCGCAGCCCGTGGGCGAATCGGTGCGGCTGTTCTATGCCACCCAGGTGGGCACAGCGCCACCTCGGTTCGCCGTGGTGGCGAACCGGCCCGAAGCGATCCCCGAGTCCTACACGCGCTACTTGCACAACGGCTTTCGGGAGGCGTGGGAATTCACCGGCGCGCCGCTGACGATCAAGTTCCGGCGCAAGCGAGGACGGCGCTGAACGCCATCCTGGCGATTCTGGCTTCCTACCTGCTCGGTGCCACGCCGACCAGTTACATCGCGGGCAAGGTGGGGCGGCGCATCGACCTGCGTGAGCACGGCTCCAAGAACCTGGGCGCCACCAACGTCTACCGGATACTCGGTTGGAAGTACGCGATTCCCGTCGCGCTGTTCGACATCGCCAAGGGAGCTGTGCCGGTGCTACTCGCTCGAGCTTCCCCATATGCTTGGTTGCCTGTTGCCGTGGGCGGCGCGGCGGTGCTCGGCCACATGTTCTCGCCGTACGTCAGCTTCAAGGGCGGCAAGGGGGTCGCAACCGCCGCGGGGATGTTTCTGGCGCTCGCTCCCGTCGCCGTGCTGCTTGCGATTCCGGTGTGGGTGATTTGCCTTTGGCTGACCGGGTACGTGTCCCTCAGCTCGATTATCGCCGTGCTGAGCGTGCCGTTGTGGGTGTCCCTGCTGCAGCCGAACTCGCGCGACGTGTTCTGGGCGAGCATCGCGCTTGTCGCGCTCATCATTTTCGCTCACCGTCGGAACATCGGGCGACTCCTGGCGGGAACCGAGAATCGGTTCCGGACGAGAAAAACGGTCAACGAATGAGAGATCGTCGATCGGCTCCTTCGTTGTTCCCATGCTGGAAGCATGGGCCCAACAAGACACTGCGCCTCAGGCGCAGTGATGCAATGGGCCCACTCTTCAGAGTGGGTATATGAAAGTCGCAGTGATCGGTGGCGGAGCCTGGGGCACCGCGCTCGCCGACTTGCTCGCCCGCAAAGGGGAGCAAGTCACGCTGTGGGCCCGCGAATCGGAGGTCGTGGACAGCGTGAACCGGCGCCACGTGAACGAGATGTTCCTGCCGGGTGCCGCGCTCGCCTCGGCACTCCGGGCGGAAGGAGACATCGGGGCGGCGACCCGGGGTGCGGAGACCATCGTATCCGCCGCGCCGTCGCACGCCGTGCGGCCGGTGATGGCGGAGGCTGCTACCGCATTAGAGCGGTCGCGTCCGCTGATCGTGAGCGCGTCCAAGGGGCTCGACCCTGAACGGCTCGAGCGGCCTTCATGCGTGCTTGCCGAGGTGCTCCCGACGGGTGTTCCCGTGGCGGTGCTCTCCGGTCCGTCGTTCGCTTGGGAAGTGTTTCAACAACAGCCGACCGCTGTCGTCGCCGCCGCGGACGATCATGCGGTCGCGCAACGCACGCAGCGCGTCTTCTCCACGAGCTACTTTCGCGTCTACTCGCACACTGACGTCGTTGGCGTCGAGTTGGCCGGCGCGCTCAAGAATGTGATTGCGCTCGCCGCCGGCATCCTCGAGGGTTTGGGGCTCGGCTTCAACACCCGCGCAGCCCTGATCACCCGCGGTCTTGCCGAAATCACGCGTCTCGGCGTGACGTTGGGAGCCCAGCCGATGACATTCGCGGGCCTGGCGGGGATGGGGGACCTGATCCTGACCGCGACAGGCGCCCTGTCGCGTAACCGCACGCTGGGCGTGGCGCTGGGGCAGGGCCAGACTCTGGAGCAGGCGCTCGCGGGCAAGCCGGCGGTCGTCGAGGGCGTCAACACGACCCGCACGGCGGTAGCCCTGGGCGAACGCCACGGCGTCGAGCTGCCGATCGCGCGCGAGGTCGCAAATGTGCTGTTCAAGAACAAGCCGCCGCGTCAGGCGGTCAGCGACCTGATGGAGCGCGAGCTGAAGGCGGAAGGGGAGGGGGGGAGGGGGGGGCGATGAGCAGCGGCACGCCTGCCCAGCCAGTTCAAGAGTTCTTTTCGATCGGCGAGGTCTGCCAGCTCACCGACCTGAAGCCGCACGTGCTGCGTTACTGGGAGAGTCAGTTCCGCTTCCTGAATCCCGCCAAGAACCGGTCGGGGAATCGTGTGTACCAGCGGCGCGAGATCGAGCTGATCATGCTCGTGAAGCACCTGCTGTACACCGAGAAATACACGATCGAAGGCGCGCGTCAGAAGATCGAGCAGTACCGCCGCTCCGGCGAGCTCAAGCCCGAGGCGCGGCGTGCGCTAGCCACCGAAACCGTCAAGGAGCTCCGCGCCCAGCTCAAGTCGGTGCTCGGCATCCTCGAAGGGAGCTGATGTGCGGGTTGGGGTCGTGATTCCCGCATTCCAGGCCGCGGCGACGATCGGTGACATCGTCGCGCGCACACGGGACGCCTTACCGCACGCGGAAATCATCGTGGTCGACGATGGCTCGTCCGATGGGACGGGGGACGAGGGGAGGGGGATCGGGAGGGGGGCAACACTCGTCACACATCCACGCAATCGAGGGAAGGGTGTTGCGTTGCGAACAGGGATCGCGAAAGCCTGTGCGCTCGGCGCGTCGGTCATCGTGACGGTCGATGCAGATGGACAGCACCCGCCCGCGGAGATTCCCCGTCTGATTCAGCCGATCCTCGTTAACACAGCCGACGTTGTGCTGGGCGCGCGGAAACGTGATGCTGCCATGCCGATCTCTCGCCGCTTCACCAACTGGCTATCCGCAAGGCTTGCATCACGCATCGGCGGGCAGCCCGTGAATGACGCGCAGACCGGATTTCGTGCCTTCACGCGCGAGGTCGCTGAACGCGTGCAACCGGCCGGGGACCGCTACGAGTACGAGGCGAACTTCCTGCTGGATGCCCTGCGGGCCGGGTATCGCGTGGTCTCCGTCGAGGTGCCTACCGTTTACGGCCCACGCAGTCACTTTCGGCCCTGGGCCGATACCTGGCGCATGGCCCGTGCGTTCGCGCGGCACGCCCGTCGGATCGTCCTGTGAGCGACGCGAATCTGCGAATTCTGGTCTCCAACGATGACGGCGTTCTGGCGCCCGGTATCGCGCTGCTCGCTGATGTCTGTGCCACCGTGGGGCAGGTTACCGTCGTCGCACCCGATCGAGAGCAAAGCGGCACGTCGCACTCGCTGACGCTGCACCGGCCGCTGCGTGCGCATCGGCGATCTGACGGCGCCTTTCAGGTGGACGGCACGCCCACCGACTGCGTGCTGCTCGCGCTGGGCGCGCTGATGCCTGCCGCCCCGAACTGGGTGTTCTCGGGAGTGAACCACGGCCCGAACATGGGCGAAGACGTACTCTATTCGGGCACCGTATCCGCGGCGATGGAGGGATTGGCTGCGGGCGTCCCCAGCATCGCAATCTCCTACGGCAGTTTCGACATCGAGCACATGGAGAGCCACCGCAAAGGTCTCGAACGCCTCATCCAGCATATCGTGCGCGTCGAGAATTTTCCGGGGGAGACGCTCCTCAACATCAACCTTCCGCCAATCCCCGGCGATCGGGTCAAAGGCGTGAAGGTGACGAACCTGGGAAGCCGGGTCTTTCACGAGGAAATCGCCACGATGAAAGATCCGTGGGGGCGGGAGGTGCACTGGATCGGCGGAGGAAGGGTGACATGGTCGGGTGGCGCCGATTCTGACTTCCAGGCTTTGAAGGACGGTTACATCTCGGTCACACCGCTGCACGTCGACCTGACGAATTACAAGCTGCTCGAAGTCGTCAGGAAATGGGATCTGGGGAAGTGACAGGGAGCCGCGACACGTACGGCGGGTACCGCGCGCGCCTGGTCGAGCAGCTGCGTACCCAGGGCATCCGCGACCTCGCCGTGCTGCGCGCCTTTGCGGCGACGCCACGCCATCTGTTCGTGCCCGAGGCGGTGCGGCACCGCGCCTACGAGGACGCCGCCCTCCCGATTGGGGTCGGTCAGACGATTTCGCAGCCCTTCACGCAGGCGCGTTATCTCGAGACCCTGGGCCTAAAGGGGAAAGAGCGCGTCCTCGAAATCGGCACGGGGTCGGGGTATCAGACGGCATTGCTCGCGGCGCTCGCGGACCAAGTCTTTACGATCGAACGCGTGCGACGGCTTGCGGAGGCCGCACAGGCGGCGCTGCGCGCCGCGGGCGTTGGCAACGTCTCCGTGCTGGTCGGCGACGGAACGCTCGGGTGGAGCGCCTACGCGCCCTACCATGCGATCCTGGTCGCGGCCGGCGGGCCCGAGATACCGCCGCCGCTCATCGAGCAGCTCGCGCCAGACGGCCGGATGATCATTCCGCTGGGTGCGAAGGGGGGGGCCCAGACCCTCACGTTGGTGCGTCGTACAGCCGAGGGGGGGGAGATTCGTTCCACACCGATCGGTGAGGCCCGCTTTGTCCCGCTGGTCGGTGAGCACGGCTTCGATGCTTGAACGCTTCATCGATGGGCTGCTGCACACGCTGTTGGACCTCGGCTACCCCGGCATCATCGCGCTGATGGCCATGGAGTCGTCGATCTTGCCCGTCCCGAGCGAGCTCGTGATGCCGCCGGCGGGATACTGGGCGGCGAAGGGTGAGATGAGCTTCGCCGTTGCCCTGGTCTGCGGTGTGGTGGGGAGCGTCGTCGGGGCGCTCGCCAATTACTACGGCGCGCAGCTCATCGGACGGCCGCTGATCCAGCGCTATGGGAAGTACGTCTTGCTCGGCGAAAAGAACCTGCTGCGCTCCGAACGGTTCTTTGCCGAGCATGGGGAGATCAGCACGCTGATCGGGCGCCTGTTCCCGGTGATCCGCCACCTCATCTCCATTCCGGCGGGGCTGCATCGCATGCCGCTGCCGAAGTTCATCCTATACACGGCGGTCGGTGCGGCCGTTTGGTGTGCGATCCTCACATGGATCGGTTACTTCCTGGGCCAGCATGAAGGCGTGCTGCGCACCGACGAGATCCATCGCTATGCCACGTGGGCCGTGCTGGTTTTGATACCGGTCACCCTCATTGGCATTGGGGTTTATGTCCTCCGGCGTCGACGTGCAAAGTGAGCCTCCGCCGCTGGGTTATCCGAGGGCGCGTTCAGGGGGTCGGGTTCAGGTGGTTTGTCATGCGCGAGGCGGAGCGCCTGAAGCTTGGCGGGTTCGCCCGCAACCTTCCTGATGGATCGGTTGAAGTAGTTTCTCAAGGTCCTGAGGCGGCACTCGAGACGTTGGAGGGTCAGCTGCGGCGCGGACCATCACACGCGCGTGTGGACGACGTCGAACGTCTTCAAGTTCCACTAGAACTTGATGTGCCGAGGTCATTTGATATCCGATAAATCCAAGCTGGTCGACGAGCTGAGACGCACGATCCGCGACGTCAACAACTTTCCCAAGCCCGGGATCGTGTTCAAGGACGTCACGCCGGTGCTGCTGGACGTGGAGCTGTTCGGCCAGACGGTCAAAGCGATGGCAGAACCGTACCGCGAGGCGCGCATCACGCGCATCGTGTCGATCGAATCACGGGGGTTCCTGTTCGGGGCGCCGATCGCGCTCGAGCTCGGGGCAGGGCTCGTCCCCATCAGAAAGCCGGGGAAGCTGCCTGCCGCGACCCAGCGTGTGGAATACGCGCTGGAGTACGGTACCGACGCCCTCGAGATGCACCACGACGCGGTCCAACCCGGGGATCGCGTGCTGGTCGTGGACGACGTCCTCGCCACCGGCGGCACCGCGAACGCCGCGGCGCAGCTCGTTGGTGGAACGGGGGCAACGGTAGCGGGATTCAGTTTTCTGATCGAACTCGAGTTCCTGAAGGGCCGCCAGCGCCTGCAAGGGAGGCGGGTCGAGGCCTTGCTGCACTACGCCTAACTCACGTACATTTCGTCGTTTACGCCCCCGGAACACGCCCCTGTAGCTCAGGTGGATAGAGCAGCGGTTTCCTAAACCGTTGGCCGGGTGTTCGAGTCACCCCAGGGGCACCTACGAATGACCAGTGTCCAGTGATCAATGTCCAATGATCATTGAGCGTTGAACATTGATCATTCCGCGAAGCGGCATGATCATTCTCCGAAGGAGCAATGGCGACTCAAACGACGGCACTCACTGGCAAAGCTGCGTCGGTGACGACTGAAAAGGCGCCGCTTTCCGGGCGATTCGTCGACTGGGTTAAAGCTCACCGGCAGATCACGTCTTGGATCGGCGCCATTGTGGTTGTGGGCGCGGTGCTGTTCCTCTGGACGATGTCCACCAAGCGCCGCACCGAGGAGATTGCCAGTCGCGACCTTCAGGGCGCGCGGTTTGCTTTTGAGAACCAGAATCTGCCGCTCGCCGCGAGCGAGCTGGCGAAGGTTGTCGAGAACTACTCGGGCACCAACGCGGCTGCCGAGGCCCGGCTCCTGCTGGCCAACGTGCGGTTGCTCGAGCAAAAACCTGAGCAGGCCGTCGCGGTCCTCAAGGACTACGCCGATGGTGCTCCGCGGGCGTACCGCGCGCAGTCCTATGGGCTCCTGGGGGCCGCGTACGAGAACATGGGCCGCCTCCGTGAGGCGGGAGGAGCCTACGAGAGTGGGTCTGCAGCGGCCCGCCTGGACTTCCTGAAGGCGCAGATGCTGTCTGATGCCGGCAGGGCCTGGAGCAACGCTGGAGACACCACCAGGGCCGTTGCGGCCTATCGCCGGATCGTGACGGACTTCGCGAAAGAGGGGATGGCCAATGAGGCGAAGGTGCGCCTGGCCGAGCTCACCAAAGGGACAGTTTCGTAGCAGCGTAGTTCGTATAATAGATGTTATGTTAAGTTGACACGTGTATGAATGTGGACAAACCTCGTCAAGTAATCACACCTCTGAACACCATTCTTCCCTCTCCAGCGAGCCAGACGTCGTCGTAGCGGCCATCCTGGGCCCGTGTAGCTCGCACCCCCAAAATCCGTCCGCTGCGGCTCTGGATACTGAGCGGCAGCTGCCCCAAGCCCCAGCCCTGAATCGCGCAGCCCGCGCCCACCGCACCGGTACCGCAGGCCAATGTTTCGCCCTCGATGCCTCGTTCATACGTCCGCATGCGCCACACGCCGTTGGTGTCCTGCGAAATGAAGTTGATATTGGCTCCTTCAGGCGCGAGCGCCGGGTCAAACCGCAGCGCTCGTCCGCGCTCCATCAGCGCGACCTGGTCGACGTCATCGACGAGGACGATGAGGTGCGGCACACCGACCCGGCTCAGGACCGCCTGTCGCTCACCAGCGACGAGCATGAGCCCCGGGACGGCCGCCGGCGGGTCGACGGGCGCCAGGTGCAGCTCCGCCCGCCCGGCCTCGACGGCGCGGCCCCGGTAGGTCCCGGCATCGGTCTCGAGATCCATTCCCTCGGGCGTCCCAAGACCCAGATGTGCGGCCAGCGTTGTGCTGCAGAGGGCGGCATTGCCGCACATGGCGGCGTGGGATCCGTCAGCGTTGTAGTAGATCATCCGGGCCGCGCCGGCGTGCGAGCCCGGTCCGACGAAGACGACGCCGTCGGCACCGATGCCCGTTCCGCGCGCGCATACGGCCTGCATGTCCTCCGCAGTCCAATCGGCCGGCGTGGACACACGCGCGTTCAGCATGACGAAATCGTTCCCCGATCCCGTCATCTTGTAGACTGGCAGGCCGATCAGATGCGGCCGAACCAGGCCATGAGCCGCAGGCGTGGCACCTTCCACACCGCCTCGCGGACGATGGCCCGATTCATCTTGCTCTGCCCCTCGGCCCGGTCGACGAACACGATCGGAATCTCTCGGAGCTTGAACCCTTTTCGCCATGCGCGAACGCTCATTTCGATTTGAAAGGCAAGATCAATCGCTTCGAGCACACGCCTGCGAAAACACTTGAACCCACCTGTCAGATCCCAAATCCTGAGGCCCGTAAACCAGCGGGCATAGATGTTGGCGAAATACGATAGCATCAGGCGGCTCATCGGCCAATTGACGATGGTCACCTTTCCGTCCAGGTAGCGTGACCCCAATACGAGGTCCGCATCCTGAATAGCCCTGAGAAATTCCTTGAGGTGTGCCGGATCGTGCGAGAAATCGGCATCCATCTCGAAGATGTAATCATACCCCCGCTCCAGCGCCCACTTGAAGCCCGTGATGTACGCCGTCCCCAGCCCCAGCTTGGCTTGGCGATGTAGCGCGTGCACGCGCGGATTGGCGCGCGCCATGTCGTCGGCGATCTGCCCCGTGCCGTCCGGTGATCCATCGTCGACGATGAGGACTTCCAGCCGCGGATCCTGCTCCAGTACCTGCAGCACGAGCTGAGCAACGTTGCTCGCCTCGTTGTAGGTCGGGATGACGACCAGCGCCCGCTCAGGCACGCCGCTGCCTCCGCCGCCAAACCGGTGGTACGACGAAGGCAGCTGTCACGACCAGGAGCGTGAAGAGGCCGATCCCCTTCCCGCGCGCGAACGAGCGCGAGTAATAGCTCAGCTCGAGCTTCCGGGCGCCTGGCGCTACCGGGACCGTCAGGAGCGCGTGGTCGCCACGAAGGACCTGCCCCTGGTGGCCATCGACGCTGACCCGCCAGTCGAGATACCAGTCTTCCGAGATGAGGACGTAGCTCGAGTCGCGTGGCGGTGGCTCCAGCTCGATGGTCATCTTCCCCGCATCCCAGGCGGTCACACGAGCGTGTGAAGGCGACGCGGGCGGTACCGCGCGCAGTGGCGGCGGATTGATCGGCGCGCTGGATGGAAGCAGCACGACCCGGTCAAGTGGAAGCCGTGGATCCGCCAAGGTCGGAGGAACGAGCGAATCGCCATCGACCTTCACAGCCGCGGGCACGACGCGCGCGTACGGCGGTGCGGTGTCGGCTTCGTAGAGATACGCTCGGCCCCCCGCGGCAGTCTCGACGGGCCCTAGCAGCCTGTGGTAACCGGGAATAGGCACCGTATCGGGGATTACGACGAAACGAACGGCGAGCAGCTCCCAAAGGCGGGTAGACGTGAGGAGAAAACGCGCTTGCCCCTGTGTACCGGGTCGGCCACCGATGAGCTCATCGAAGTAGCGAAGCTCGTTTCCCTGGTAGCCCAGAACCTGCACGATCCCGTGTCCCATCAGCACATTCTGTGGGTAAGGGACGTTCCGGGGGTCAATATCGAGGTTGAATACGCGGAAGGGTTTTGGCTCGGCGCGCAGCCGCGTCACGATCGCGTCAGGTCGATACAAGCTTTGGTTAGGCGGATCAGAGTAAGCCCAAAACCGTTGCCCGTCCCGCCATAGATCGAAGCCTACGAGCAGCGGTAGCCCGAGCGCGAAAGCGAGGGCTGGGACACTGCCCCGCAGATAGCCGAACGTCAGCAGCGCGACGGCGAACAGCGCTACGGCGCCGACCAACGCCGACAGCCGAATTGAGGAGCCCAATGCCTGGGCGAAGGGGCGCATCGCCGGGCTCGCGAGCGACTCCGCCAGGTGGCCGAACACGCCCGCGATTCCCAGCAAGGCCACGACACCGGCGGTGATGAGCCACGCGCGCACATGCGAGGCCCCTTCCCTGCGCTCGAGGCGCTCCACACCGAAGGCCGCGAATGCAGCCGTGCAGAACGCCACGATGAAGAAGACCATGCCCGGCGCGCGCGTCTTCTTCACATACGGCATCACGCTCCACCACAGCTTGTAAAACGGCGTGGCGTTGCTGAGCGCGATCAGCAGGAACAGCACGCCGATGCCGCCCAGCCACCAAACCAGCCGCCGCCGCTCTCGTCCAAACCCGAGGCCGAGTATCGCGAGCGCGATCACTGGAAGGCCGAGATACTCGGAGTGCAGCTTGATGGGATTCGATCCCCAATACGTGCCCGCCCAGGACTCCCCGGTGAATCCCGCGATCAGGAAACTCGGTACGTGGTCCCACGGAATGCCATACGAAGCGGCGTTCTCGAACGCGCCCGAGTACGCCACGGCTCGCGGAGAGTGCGGGATATACTCGAGGAACGGCAGGATCTGCGGCATCGCGACGCCGAAGCCGGCGATGACGGCCGCGAGCACGATTCCCAACCGCGTGAGGCGCGGGCCGAGCGGGTCGGTCGTCGGCTCGCCAAATGTCAGGTGCAGCGCGAACAGGCCTGTAGCGATCAGCAGGTAATACGTCGTCTGCACGTGCGGACTCAGCAGGCACAACGCGACTGCGACGGCGAGGAGTGGATACCCCCACGCCCGCCGGTCGCGCAGCCCTGCGACGAGCGCGAGACATGCCAGCGGAAGCATCGTCGAGACAAACAGCTTGCCGTCGTGACCGGGACGGGCGTAGGAGATCATGATCCCCGACAGCTGGTAGGCGAGTCCGCCGACGGTCGACCCGACCCACGGGACCTTGAGGCGTCGCAGAAACA
>WNGA01012426.1_pt1 | contig 13143 bp, 13 predicted proteins | sample 5400061 | NCBI WGS metagenome assembly WNGA01 (sample SAMN13153366, study PRJNA577476) | soil metagenome | isolation source: 100 cm soil or saprolite under grassland replicate 2 | place: USA:California | collected 2016-06-15
ACTATCGAGGATCATCGATCTGCGATGGGTACAAAGTTGGGTACAAAATCGCACCGACGTCGCCCCAAGAGAAAACAAAAGGCCCGCGCACGCGGGCCTTTCTGAGTAGCGGGGGCAGGATTTGAACCTGCGACCTCCGGGTTATGAGCCCGGCGAGCTACCTGACTGCTCCACCCCGCGTCGCGGGCCGCAGTATAGCTCGCCGGGCTCGTACCCGCTACGTCGCGGCCAGCCCTGCAGCCGTCAGCGGTAGGCCGTTCGCAGAGCCGATCGCTGCGAGCGAGCCCTCCGCGCCGACCTTCCAGCCGAACACGCGGCCGGTGTCGGAATGCAGCGCATAGAGGTACTGTCCGTCCGAGCTCAGCGCCTCGTCGCGGACGCCCGGCTCGCCTTCAACGGTCGTCGCTGCAACCGCCTCGCGCAGCTCGATGCTGCCGTCGGCGCCGATCGCGTACGTCGAGATCGTGCCGTCGCCGAAGTTCGTGACGAAGACGAAGCGGCCATCCTTGGTCGTGACCGCCCAGCAGACCTCGCTGCGCGTGTTGGCGACCGCACCGCTCACCGGGGCGAGCTGCGCAGGAGCCCCGAGCCTGTATGACGACGCCGAGGCCTTGCCGACCTGGGCGCCCGCCGCTTCCGTCACGACCAGCACGCCGTCCGCGGTGACATCGAAGCCGTAGGGCGTCGCGCCGGACGAGCGATGCGTCACGCGAGCGCCGAGCGACCCGACTTCCTCCACCACAAAAGCGTGGATGCTGTCCGTCGCGCGATCGGTGACGAGCAGGGTCCCGCCGTCCGGCGTGAAGGCAACCTGCGCCGGATCGCTTCCCTCGGGTAGCGCAACCGACGAACCGCCGAGGCGCGCGACGCTCGGCTCGTCCCCGGTGTTCAACACGTAGACCCAGTCGCCGTGCACGGCAACGCTCCGCGGCGTCGAGCCGCCCGAAGCAACACGGTCGAGTACCTGCAGCTCGGCGCCGTCCACCGCGAACACCGTCACATCGGCGCTGCCGGCATTCGTCACGAATAGTCGCTCACCGGCAAGCACGACCGAGCTTTGCGAGGGCAGATGCGGCGCACCCGAGCCCTTCCCGCCCGTCAGGTAGCCGCTCAGCCGCTCGAGCGAGCCGTCCGCCTGGCGTCCGAAGACGACGACCTCGTTGTGCTCGGCGTCGTTCGTCTGCACGTAGACAAAACCATCCATCGGAACTCCTTTCGTCTCCCGTTGACGGAACTACCGTCTGCGGAAGGCGGCGGGCGTTACACCTGCGAGCGCGCGTACGCGGGCTCGCGTGCGCCGACGCGGAACGGCGCCGTCGCGGCGAAGCCGACCGCCATCACGAGCGCGCCCGCAACGGCGTCGAAGATGAAGTGGTTGCCGGTAACGACGATCGTCAGCAACACCGCCGACGGATAGATCACGCCGGCCGCGCGCAGCATGAAGTTCTTCGCGTACAACACCAGGCCGACCCCGAGCGCGAGCGCCCACCCCGCATGGAGGCTCGGCACGGCCGCAACCGGATTCGAGAAGCGCTCGTGATGCGGCCTGCCAATGTTCACGCCGGAGTAGAGGTCGATCGTGTCCTTGATCCCCATGTCAGCGAGCCGCGGCGGCGCCGTCGGGTAGCGCCAGTGGATCACCAGCGCGATCGCGGTCGCGAGCAGGAACCCGTCCCGAAAGATCGCGAACCCCTCCCGGTTGCGCCAGTAGAGCCAGACGAAGAACGCTCCGGTGACGACGAAGTGGCTGGAGAGGTAGAACCAGTTCATCCCGCGCACGAGCTCCGGGAAGTGCAGGAACCAGGCCTGGATCCCCCGCTCCCAGGCGAAGTGGCTCACCTGCTCGAGCCGGAAGACGTGATGGGCGTTGGCGATCGCCTGCGGCCAGTCCGTAGGAATCAGCCGGCGGAGCAGCCGGTAGGCCTCGGCCAGGCCGATCAGGAGGCCGATCTGGAGGACTGGATCTAGGCGGTAGACAAGGCGGCGGACTTGGCGCAACGCGAAGACTCTACCCACGCCCCGCTAGCATCGAACGAGTGACGCGCGTCGCGGCGGTCGATATCGGAACCAACTCGACCCGCCTGCTGGTCGCGGACGTCGACGACGGCCACCTCGCCGACGTCGAGCGCGAAACCCGCATCACGCGCCTGGGCGAGGCCGTGGACGAGCGGCGCCGCCTCCTCCCCGTCCCGATCGCGCGCGTGCGCAACGTCCTGAGCGACTACCGCCGCACCCTCGAGAGCCTCGGCGCTGAACGCACCTTGGCGATCGCGACGAGCGCGATTCGCGACGCCGAGAACGGCGAGGCGTTCCTCGGCGAGATCGAATGGAGCTACGGGTTCGCAACGCGCCTGCTCACTGGACACGACGAGGCGCTGCTGATGTTCCGCGGCGTCACGGCGGAGCGCGAGCTCGACTCCGGCACCGTGATCGTGGACATCGGCGGCGGCTCGACCGAGCTCGTCGCCGGAGAGCCCGACGGCGTGCGCTGGCACGAGAGCCTCGACATCGGCTCGGTGCGGCTGACCGAGCGCTTCCTGCACAGCGATCCCCCGACGCGCGACGAGCTCGACGCCTGCGCCGGCGCCGTCCGCGCGCTGCTCGCCGAGCGCGTGCCGGACGAGATCCGCAGCGGAACAACGTCCACGATCGGCGTCGCCGGGACGATCACGAGCCTCGCCGCACTCGCGCTCGGGCTGCAGGAGTACGACCGCGAACGAGTGCACGGATCGGTGCTGAAGGCGGAGTCCCTGTCCGAGCAGCTCGACCGGCTCGCCGCCATGCCCATCGCCGAGCGGCGCAGGCTGTCTGCGCTCGATCCCGAACGAGCGCCCGTGATCGTCGCGGGGGCTGTCATCGCACGTGAAGTGCTGTCGTTCTTCGGGGTGCACGCCCTCGAGATCAGCGAGCGCGACATCCTCGACGGCGCCGCGCTCGCGGCGGCCGAGTTGCCGGAAGAGGAAGAGGGCGCAGCCCCGCCGGGGGCCTACACCTGCTGCTGAGCCGGCGGCTCGTCTTCCGCGAGTCGCCGTTGCAGCACGGTGCGCGAGAGGATTCCGACGAGCCGGCCGTCCTCGACGACCGGAACTCGTTCCAGGTCGTTGTCCTCGAGCGCTCGGAACGCGTCGTCGAGATCCATCGAAGCATCGAGCGTGAACAGCGGCGGCTCGGCGATCTCGCCGAGCGTCGTCGCTCCCGGATCCCGGCCGGTCGCGACGATCTCGCTGACGAGCGTCTTGCGCGTCACGACGCCCACGAGCTTGCCGTCGTCGGACACCAGCACGGCGCGAACTGCGGGATCCGACAAACGCTCGCCGGCTTCACGCGCGCTCGCCGACGCCTCGAGCGTCCCCGGCTCGGGGACCATTGCGTCACGGACCTGGCTCACGGGTAGATTCCCCGCGCTTTCAGCGCGCCGGCGACCTCGTTGATCCCTGCGACGAGTGCCGCCTGTCGCAGCGAGATCGACTTCGCGTCGGCGAGCTCCCAGACGCGGTCAAAGGCGTCGGCGAGCTTGTCCGCGAGCCGCGCGCGGATCTCGTCGCGCGTCCAGAAGAGCCGGCCGAGGTCCTGCACCCACTCGAAGTACGACACCGTGACGCCGCCAGCGTTGGTCAGCACGTCCGGCAGCACCAGAATGCGGCGGTCGCCGAGGATCGCGTCCGCCTCGATCGACGTCGGCCCGTTCGCGCCCTCGACGACGAGCTTCGTGTCGATGCGCGGCGCGTTCTCGGCCGTGAGCTGATCCTCGAGCGCCGCGAGCACGAGGATGTCGCAGGGCAGCTCCAGCAGCTCGGCGTTGCTGACGTGCTGCGCATCCGCGTATTCCTCGAGCGTGCCGTGGTCGGCGATCCATGTACGCAGCGCCTCGAGGTCGAGGCCGTCCGGTGCGTAGACGCCGCCGGAGATATCCGACACGGCGACGACGGTCGCCCCTGTCGAGACCAGCTCCTGGGCCGCGATTCCGCCAACGTTGCCGAACCCCTGGACGACGCAGCGCTGCTCCGACAGCTTCCACCCGAGCCGCTGACAGGCGCGCTCGGTCACCATCACGACGCCGGCGCCGGTCGCCTCGTGCCGGAAGAGCGAGCCGCCGAGCGCGATCGGTTTCCCCGTCACGATCTCCGGCACCGCGTAGCCCACCTGCATCGAGTACGTATCCATGATCCAGGCCATCGTCTGCTCGTTGGTTGCCATGTCCGGAGCGGGGATGTCCTCCTGCGGTCCGATGACCCCCCGCAGCTCACTCGTGTAGCGACGGGTGAGCCGCTGCAACTCGACGAGCGAGAGCTCGCGCGGATTGCAGCGGACGCCGCCCTTGGCGCCGCCGTACGGCAGGCGCAGGAGCGCGCACTTCCAGGTCATCCAGACCGCGAGGGCCGCACACTCGCCGAGCGTGACGTGGGGGTCGTAGCGGATGCCTCCCTTGGTCGGCCCGAGGACGCTGGAGTGCTGGACGCGGTAGGCCGGGAACACGGCGACGTGCCCGGCCTCGCGGCGGATCGGCACGGCGACCATCACGGCGCGCTCGGGATAGCGGAGGCGCTCGACGATCGACTCGTTGACGTCCGCGTAGGGAATCGCCTGCTCGAACTGCGCCTGCGCCGTCCGGAAGAGCGGCGTGTCCCACTCGAGCTGGACCAGCTCGGCCGGCAGCTCCTCTAGTTTGGCCACATTCGGAGGCTATCCTGGCTTCGCCGGGGTGGCGAAACTGGTGATACGCGGCCGACTTAAAATCGGCTGTCCCCTACGGGGGCGTGCGGGTTCGAGTCCCGCCCCCGGCAACTCCACTTCCGACGTTCGTCTCACGTCAAGCGTCTCAACCGCGAACGGAGTCGCGGGCAAGCCCGCGCCTCCTCTAAGTCGGGCATCGCAAGCGATGCCCGAGGGGGCGTGCGGGTTCGAGCAAATGGGACCTGTTCGACTTTTGCGGGCCTCAGTAGGTCAACTTCAAGTGCGAGGAAACCTACTCCCCGCCGAGGAACTTGTAGCTCTTGGGAATTGTCTTCGGCGGCTTCCCGACGACGATCGCAACTTCGTCGTGCGACTGGAGCAGGTAGTTCTCCGGGTTCCCGGTCTGGAGCTTTCCGTTCACGTACCACTTGAGCCCGTCGCAATACGAGCCGATGCAGCGCGCGTTCAGGAAGACGCCCCACTCCGCGACGAACTGACCAAGGCTGAAGTGGTCGTTCGACTTTGGCGACTCGACGTGGATCACGCCGCGCGTGTCATGGGTGTGGAGCTCGGTCAGGTAGCCCGCGCCCTGGTTGATCCCGATGTAGCGCGGGACCGTGACGTGCTTGCCGTTCACGAAGATGTCGAGGTGGGCGTGGTAGTGGGTCGCCGCGCCTTCCTGGCCGAGGGTCTGGAGACCGAGGGGCAGCAGCCGGTCGGCAAGGAACTCGTACTCGGGCGGCCATGGCGCCTTCGTCTTGCGGATGCCGGGAAGGATGTTGTAGTTGACCGCGGTCGTCCGGGTCTTCGAGCCGCCGTCGCCGTTGTCCCGCAGGACCACGACGGCAATCACGATCGCCGCGATGACGCCGACCACGGCCGCCCCGGCCGCGGCGTACATCCACGGCGGCCGCGTCGGGACGCCGGCGGCCCGGCGCGTCTCGCGCCTCTGGGGCGCCTGAACCCGCCTCGGCGGTGGAGGTGTGCGGACCTTTTTCGCCATGCGCGCGCGCAAGGGTACCCACACGCCGAGACGACCCGGTGGAAGTACGCAACGTGCGTGTTTTTTCGCGCGGGCGCGCTCTTGACGAGGCGTCGCTCGCCGCCATATGCTCCGCGAGCCAAAGCCGATGAACCTTCGGGTTCGCCGGCTTTGGCGTTTTTTGTGGACCTAGCGGATACTTGGTGCTCGAAGCAGGTCCGCAACCAGCGGGAGGGAATCGATGGGACTCCTGGACAAGCTCCTCGGCCGGGGCAAGAAGGCGGCCGGGGACGTGATGGGTGACGCTTCGATGCGCCGGGAAGGGGCGGCGCAGGAACGTGAAGGCGCCGCCGAGGATCGCGCGGCCCAGCACGAGCAGATGGCGCAGGAGCAGCGGCAGCAGGCTGCCGAGGCGCACGTGGAGCGGGAGAACACCTAGCTCCAACCGGTCGGACGGGGCCTGCGGGCTCCGTCCGACCTCCTCTCTACCGTTCGTCGGCCCGATGGCGAACGTGGTTCTCATCCTCCTGCTCGCAGCCGGCTTGGCGGCCGCGCTGGCCTGGCTTGCCCGCATGTTGCGCGAGCTGCGCGCCGACTGGAGCTCCCAGCTGGCCGAGCGCAACGCCGAGGTCGACCGGCACCTGCTCGGGGTGACGGAGACGATGGATCGCCGGCTGTCCGAGCTCGACACGAAAGTCGACCGGCGGCTCGAGAGCGCGACCCAGACGACGAACAAGATCCACGAGCGCCTCGGCAAGGTCGACGAGGCGACGACGCAGATGCTCGAGCGCGCCAAGGACCTCGCGCGGCTCGAGCAGGCCCTCCGCCCGCCGAAGGCCCGCGGCGGCTTCGGCGAGCTCCTGCTCGAGAACCTGTTGCGCGACCGGCTGCCGCCCTCCGCCTACCAGATGCAGTACACGTTCGACTCGGGCGAGCGGGTGGACGCGCTCGTGCAGGTCGACCGGTCGATCCCGATCGACTCGAAGTTTCCGCTGGACAATTACAACCGGCTCGTCGAGGCCGAGAGCGACGACGAACGGACGCTCGCGGAGCGGCAGTTCGGGCGCGACGTGAAGCAGCACATCGAGGCAATCGCGGCCAAGTACATCCGGCCGGACGAGGGCACCTACGACTTCGCGTTCATGTACATCCCGGTCGAGGCGGTCTACTACGAGCTCGCCTGCGGCAAGACCGGGGCGCTCCTCGCCTACGCGCACGAGCGCCGGGTCTTCCCCGTGTCGCCGACGACCTTTACGGCGTATCTGCAGGTGATCGCGCTCGGCCTGCGCGGCATGCAGATCGAGCAGAACGCCCACGAGGTGATGGCCTACGTCGCCGACCTCCAGCGCGACTTCGACCGCTTCGCCGACGACTTCGACAAGGTCGGCACGCACATCGGCCACGCGCAGTCGAAGTACCACGAAGCAGCGAAGCGGCTCGACCGCTTCGAGACCAAGCTCGAACGGGCGGTCGAGGAGCAGCAAGAAGTGGAGGCGGAGACCGTCCTGGAACTGCCGGGCGTCTCCGCCGACGCGGCCTGAGTCGAACTGCTGGCGTCAGACCCCAGCCGTTAGTAACGGAGCAACGCGCCGATGCCTTCGGCCGGGGCGAGGTCGCTGTGGTGCCTGATCGCCCACACGGCGCCGCCGTGCGCGAGCGTCTGATGGACCGCCAGGTCAAGACCGGCATCCGTCTCCTCCAGCGTGGTGCCGTCGAGCGGGCAACTGCCGCCCGACGTCGCGGCCCGCCCGCACGCGGGACAGCGGTACGCGCGGTGGTCGACGCCTTCCTGGAACAACAGCAACTCGACGCGGGCGTCCGAGGCGGCCTCCAGGGTCTGCTCCCAACCTGAGGAAGCGCGTGCGCCCTTCCCTGCCTCCTCGCGCCAGCGTGCGAGCACCTCCTCCTCGTCCCGCGCCTCCGCCTTGGCGAGCACGGGCGTGACAGCGTTCAGCAACTGCGCCGGGCCTGCATGCGCCTCCGCGGGCGCCCAGCCCACGACAGCCTCCCGCGCTTCCGCCGAGAGCTCGTCGATGAACTCCGAGCGTGTCTCTTCGGAACCGACGATCACGATCTTCGGCACCTGCAGCCGGCGACGGCTCCGGTCGAGCACCTCGGCGACGTCCTTCAGGTGCTCCTGGACGAGCTTCTCGATGTGGCGCTGGTAGCGCGCCTGCGACCAACCGCCCTGGTCGTGCTTTCCCGGCTGCTCCTCGAAGTGGTCGCCGATCTCCCGCAGGCGCCCGGCTTCGAGCCGGTACAGATGCCCCTGTTCGCGCCCGACCACAGCGACGATCGTTCCATCCGCACGCGCCACCACCGGAACGAGCGACGCGAGGAAGAAGTCATGGCCGACCTTGAAGCGGTCAGGGACGGGCTCGGGCAGCGCAATGGTGGTCCAGAAGTTGTCCAACCCGGCGGCGAAGATCGCGACGGCCTGCGCGCCGGCGCGGTTGAAGTCGTCGTCGAACCAGCGCGCGATCCGCGCGAAGTCGGCCTTCAGGGCGCCGCGTTGCTCGTGCGTCAGGTCTTTCCGGTCGGTCTTCTCGGCGCTGGTCAGCAGCGCGTTCATCCGCGTCTGCGCGTCGCCGGCCGTCGGAACCTCGGACGGATCGAGATTCAGGTAGAGGCTGGTGGCGCAGCCCTTCTCGGCCCGGAAGTTCGCCAGCTCCCGCAGGAGCGACCAGGTCACCGTATCGGCCATCGGCTGCCCCTACCTACCATGGAAGCGGCGATTGTATGCATCCCTTCACGGTGGGTCACGGTGTCCGGCCGCTCGACGAGCTGGTGGCGGCGCTCCACGAGGCCGGCGTGGCGACGCTTGTCGACGTCCGCCGCGTTCCGGGCTCGCGTCGCAACCCGCAATTCAACCAGGGTCCCCTGCGCGAGGCACTGGCTGACGGCGGGATCGCCTACCGCCACGCGGTCGAGCTCGGCGGCCGCCGCAGCGGCGAGCCGGGCGAGGACGACTTCGCCTGTCTGCGCATCGCCGCCTTTCGCAGCTATGCCGCCCGGATGCGAGGCGACGCCTGGCAGTCCGCCCTCGCCGCCGAGCTCGCCCAGCCCGCCCCCTGCTTCATGTGCGCGGAGACCGACTGGCGCCGCTGCCACCGGCGCCTGCTCGCGGAGCTGCTCACGGCCCGGGGCCAGGACGTGGTCCACCTGCTCGGCCCAGGTCGACAGGAGTCCCATCGGCTCTACGATGAGTCGGAGATCCGTAGCCAAAAGCTGTTCATCTGCGGCGCGCCGGTCGCCTGAAAGGAAGCTTCAGCCGACCGGATTCGTTTAATACAACGGAGGAAAAGCAGAGGAGATTTGGAGGACCATGACTGACAACGACGTGCGCGAGATGATCATCGTCGGCGGCGGGCCGGCCGGGTATACGGCCGCCCTCTATGCCGCGCGCGCGAACCTGAAGCCACTCTTGATCGAGGGCTTCAACTGGGGCGGCCAGCTGATGATCACGAGCGACGTGGAGAACTACCCCGGCTACACCGACGGCGTCCTGGGGCCCGAGATGATGGCCGACTTCCGGCGCCAGGCGGAGCGCTTCGGCGCGGAGTTCGTGACCGACGACGTCACCAAGGTCGACTTCTCGGAGCGACCCCACCGCGTGTACGTCGGCGACGAGGAGTACCGCGCGCAGACGGTGATCCTCGCGACGGGCGCCAGCGCCCGCCAGCTCGGGCTCGAGTCCGAGCAGCGGCTGCAGGGCCGCGGCGTCTCGTACTGCGCGACCTGTGACGCGGCCTTCTTCCCCGACAAGCATGTCGTCGTGGTCGGCGGCGGCGACTCGGCGATGGAGGAGGCGACCTTCCTGACGCGGTTCGCCGCAAAAGTGACGGTCGTCCACCGCCGTGACGAGTTCCGCGCGTCGCAGATCATGCTCGACCGCGCCCGGGCAAACGACAAGATCGACTGGATCACCAACGCGATCGTCGACGAGGTGCTCGGCCAGGACCGGGTCACCGGCGTCCGGCTGCGCGACGTCAACACCGACGAGACGTGGGAGCTCGAGGCCGACGGCGTCTTCGCGGCGATCGGCCACGACCCCACCACGGCGCTGTTCCTCGACCAGCTCGAGCACGACGAGGCCGGCTACCTGATTACCAATCCCGGCTCGACCGAGACCAATGTCCCGGGCGTGTTCGCAGTCGGCGACGTGCAGGACCACGTCTACCGCCAGGCCGTCACGGCGGCAGGCTCCGGCTGTATGGGCGCGCTCGACGCCGAGCGCTACCTCGCCGCCCTCGAGGGTCACCTGATGGCGGCCGAGGCCGCGCCGCGGCTCTAGGTGTAGTGACCACAGACATTTGAGACGCGACTGATCGGCGGCCGGCCGCCGAGTGAGCCGTGCGGTCGACGGCGGTTGTACCACCTGATGAAGCCGGGCAGGGCTCGGCTGCGGTGCTGGCTTGTGGGATAGGCGAAGCGGTAGGCCCATTCGCGCAGGAGCGTTTTGATTAGCGCCTCGGCCTTGCCGTTCGTCTGTGGCCGGTAGGGACGCGTGAAGCGGCGTCGGACGCGGTTGCGGGCGCAGACGAGTCGCCACGAACGCGAGCGGTAGGCGCCGGCATTGTCGGTGAGTGCGCGCTCGACCACGATTCCCTGCTCGCGATACCAAGCGAGTGCCCGCAGGAGGAAGGCCGCGCACGCTGCGCCGTCTTCGCTCGCCAGGACTTCCGCATAGGCGAGCCGCGAGTGATCGTCGATCGCGACGTGCAGGAAGTGCCAGCCCGCACCGGTGCTGCGACGCCTCCCGGCGCCGAGGATGCGCTTGCCGACATGCCAGAAGCGGTTGAGCCGCTTCGTATCGACGTGGAGCAGCTCGCCGGCCCGCTCGCGCTCGTAACGAATCACGGGTCGCGCTCGGGCTTGGGCAGCCGCGAGAGGCCGAGCCGACGCAGCACCTTGCCGATCGTCGAGGCCGGCCGCTCGAGGATCGCGGCGAGCACGAGCGGTCCCGCCTGCGTCTGTGCACGCGCCGCCGCGATCTCCGCCTCCACCTCCGGCAACAGCCGCCGCGGCTGACGAATCGGCGTCGAGGGCCGATCACCAAGCGCGGCCCAACCCCCATCCTGGAACCGACGCCAAAGCCGGTAACCGGTCGCCCTGCTCGCCCCGCAGGCGGCCGCGGCCGCCTGCGGGCTCTCACCACCAAGAATCAACGAGACGATCCGACAGCGCGACTCGAACGAGTAGCGCATCCGCTTGGGCGGGCAGACTGAATCAGGCATCCGGGCCTCCTTGGCGAAGCTGGTCTTGGTCGACCACAAGCCTCGCCGGAGGCCCGGACGCAATCAGTCGTCTCGAAGGTGTGTAGTCAGTCCACCTAGGGGACCTGATCGACCCGTCCGGGGACGAGCTGCGCGCGAAGCTCCCCCGGACGGTGCAGGAGTCGGCGCTTGAGCTTCTGCTCGCCCCCGCACGCCACAACGACGAGCCGCGGCCGACCCTGCAGGCGCACGGCGACTACATCTTCGGCGTCTTTCTGGTCGCGGTTGCCGTCCCGGAGGAAGACCGCGTCTTCTACCAAGAGGTCGACGTCGTCGTGACGCACGAGGTGCTTCTGAGCGTCAGCAAGACGCCGCCCGACGAGCATCCGTACGACCCGCGGCCCACGCGCGAGGCGTGCCTCCCTGACGACGAGGCGGGCATGATGCTCTACCGACTCGTCGACGACATCGCCGAGCACTACCTCGACCTCGTCGACGCGCTCGACGAGGAGATCGACCAGCTCGAGGACACGGTCGAGACCGCCCCGCCCGAGGCGACACGCAACCGCCTCAGCGAGCTGCGCCACGACCTGCTGCACATCCGCCGCACCCTTGCGCCGACCCGCGACGCCGTGCGGCGGGTCGTGGACAACGTGATCGAGGTCGAGCAGGGCAAGGAGGTCTTCCCTCACGAGGTCGAGGTCGCCTTCAACAGCGCCTACGACAAGCTCCTGCGCGCCTTCGACGGGCTCGAGCTGTCGCGCGACCTGATCGCGAGCGTCCGGGACTACCTCCAGGCGAAGATCGCAAACGACCAGAACGAGGTGATGAAGACCCTGACGGTCATCGCCTCGCTGCTCCTCCTCCCGACCTTTATCGTCGGCCTGTACGGCCAGAACTTCCTTCATCACTTCCCCGAGATCCACTGGCGGTACGGCTACGCGTGGTCGTGGGCGCTGATCATCGTCACCACTGTCGGGCAGCTCGTCTTCTACCGCCGGAAGGCCTGGATCTAGTAGCTACTTTGGCCTAGTGCCGTACTTCATCTGCCCGCAGTTTCTTACACTTAGGCTATACTCCGCCTGAGTGCCACCCTTCGCTATCTACTGTCGAGCCTCGATCGAGGGCGCGAACGGGGCGCTTTCGTCTGATCCTGCCGACCAGGAGGCGCAGGCACGCGCCTGGGCCGAGAGTCGCGGCCTCGAGATCACAGAAGTCATCACCGAGATCGTCTCAGGCGCCCTCAACGCAGATGACCGGAAGCTCGGCGAACTGATCGCACGCTGTGAGTCAGGAGAGCTAGGCGGGATCATCGTCCGCGACGAAAGCCGATTTGCTCGTGACGTCATCGCGGGAGCGGTCGCGCTCCGGCGCATTGTGGCCTCCGGCGCTCGCCTAATCGCGACAGCGTCCGGGTTCGACTCCGCGAACGGATCGGAGATGCACTTCAACATCCTTATGGCGGTAGGTGATGCGGAACGAAAACGTCTACGCGGGAGACTCCAAGGCGGGAAGCTGAAGCGAACCCGCGAAGGTATCCACTGCGCGGGACGCGTTCCAATCGGTTATCAGCTACGAGATCGGCGGCTTGTGATTGACGAGCGATCTGCCGAGTTCATCCGCGAGATGTTCCGCCTTCGCGCCAAAGGGATGAGCTTCCTCAGCATCGCGAAGACGATCAAGTCGAAGGGACTTCCCATCTCGCACTCGTCTGTCTATCTGATCATCAAGCGTCGCGTTTACCTCGGAGAGCAACGCGTTCCAAATCCGGATGGTGGCGAGCCACTTGTCATCAGGAACGCGCATCCTCCGATAGTCACCCCTGGCGAGTGGGAGGCGGCGAACGCTGTCCAGACTCCGGCGCCCACACATAACGGTGCTGGGAAAGAAGCTGTCCTTCACGGAGTCGTGCGCTGCGGAGTGTGCGGGCGTAAAATGCACCTACGCCGGTACGGGAAGAACCGCGAGAAGCTCCGCTACGCCTGCACTCATCTTGGTTGTAATGGTGCGTCAATGACCGCACACGAACTCGAACCAGCCGTTCAGTATGTGCTGGACCTCGCTGTCGCTACCCGTGATCCGTACATCTCAGCCGTTATCGAAGGAGACACGCGCTACGCGGATGCACTCGAAGCGGTGCACGACGCACAGCGCGAGCTCGACATGTATCGCGCAGAGATCAAGGTCTCAGACGTCGGCGTCGAGCAGTGGAAGGCGGACGTCGCAGTCCGACAGGGGACATTAGAGGCTGCGCGCCGAGCGCTACGTGAG
>WNGA01009447.1_pt1 | contig 13141 bp, 12 predicted proteins | sample 5400061 | NCBI WGS metagenome assembly WNGA01 (sample SAMN13153366, study PRJNA577476) | soil metagenome | isolation source: 100 cm soil or saprolite under grassland replicate 2 | place: USA:California | collected 2016-06-15
GAAATGATATGCGTCTTGTGTAATTACAATTTCTGCAATAAGAATCGAATGTTTTTTTAATGTCAGTCTCCGCAGGGTCTTTGTCGCGAAGGTTTTGTAGGAGAGCGTAAGACCACCGTATAAGCAATGCAGGCTCTGCGGAATTCAAAGAATCAGCAGTTAAAAAGAGTGACCCATGAAGTTTCGGGGCAGGCACAACGAAAGTTCAATCCGTGCTATTTGAGTCAATAGAAAATTATATAAGTGCTTATATAATTTCTTTCTCTAGGGTTGCGAAGCCAAATCCTGTTTCTGAGATTTTTTAAAGTCCTTTTTCATTCAGCCATTGCAGCGAATATCCTGCAATCTCTTTCCATCCATGATCAATGGTAAGCGAGTGACCGCGTTCGGTAAATGACTTCAATTCAGTTACTGCCGGCGATTTCCTGTACATCTTCAGTGCAGCTTTGCAGAGCACCGGAGGAACTGTGTGATCCTGCTCACCCGAAGTTATCAGCAGCGGACCGCGTGTGGCATTGGTTGTATTCACCTTTGATTCGGCGTTGGGATTCAATGTTGCAAACGCAACCTGGAAAAGAGGCCGTGCAGGTGAAGGAACTGTACACCTGTCATAGAGTTCCTTTGCTTCTTGTTCAGACACAGTATTCGTGAAGGCGTATCGAAATTGTTTATAGGTAAGAGATACTGATTTGGTGAGATTAAACGGATTTCTGAGGGCCGGGAGAGAAGCTTTGAGTGCTGATAAGGGAAGTTGCCATACACCTTTGATGGGCGCAGGATCAATAGCAATGCCTGCAGAAGCAGTACCACGCCCGAGAAGCAACTGCACAATTAGTCCGCCAAAAGAATGTCCGATCAAGATCGGTTTGGAGGGTAGCGATGCAATTACTTTGGCATAACTGTCTGCAACTTCTTTCACCCCGTGATTAGCGATAACCTTCGTGTTCGCGCGTGATTCTTCAACAGTAGCGCCATCACCAGGCCAGTCGGGATTTAAAGACTCGTAACCATTTTGAGCAAAGAACTTTATCCATGGATTCCATGTACTTGAGTGCATCCACAAGCCATGAATAAAAACAACAGGTTTCTTAGTCATGAATTTCTATTTTAAGAGGTGAAGATTTTTTGAGAAGCTATGCAATTTCGATATCTGCAATGAAAGTGTAAGTAAATTAATTTCCCCGCTATTCATTGTCTTGCGTAGCGAGGATGCAAATAAAAAAGCCAGACTCCCGCAAAAGGGACAAGAAGAGCGACATGCCAAAGGCATTCCTTTGGAACAACGAACCTCAATAGCAACACTTATGTAAGTTTATAAAAGTTCCCGGCATAATTATTTATGGAAGCAAGCCTTCAATAAATATTTTTTCATTAAGAATTATATTTTAAAAAAGATCTTTTTCTTGTACAAGTAATAACATAAATACCACTCCAGTATAAAAACAACTATACAGCTTAAGGCTGCCCCAACTGCAAGGGGCACATTAGCGAAATTTAATAATTGACTGCATAAAATTTCCATATACCCGTTTAACCACTTATCACCTATAAAAATAAAAAAGAGATAAATGAATATGGAATTCATCCCTACAATAGTAAAAAACAGCAAATAGTTTTGGTGTTTACGCACATCAATCCATTCATAACAAATTGCGAAAATAACAAGAGTTATACCGCCTGTTACCAGCACAAAAGAACTGGTAGAAATCCACTTAAGCATTGGAGTAATGCCTGTTAAATCAAGTGTAAGACCGGTTAATATAGCAAGTAAGCCAAATGATACGAGGTACTTAAACTTTTGATTTGCACTTTTAGCAGAAAGTAATAGTTGACCTGCCATCAATCCCCATGTTGTATGCGCTCCACTTGCAATAAAATTTATAAAGTTTGTCTTATGTTCACTGTCTATTTTAATTCCTAAAATCTTATTAATATAACTTCCGAAATTATGGAACTCAACAAAAGGCTGATCAAAGCCGGGGATATGAATCAAATGAAATAAAATTTCAGGTATTAACAGACACAGTAAAGTAACCGTAAACTGAAACCACACAGGCTTATTGATAACAGAGAAAGCAATCAATGTAGTAAAGGCGAGCTGTGTAAGCACATTGCTTAATTGCCAATTGAGATGCTGATCACGCACAGAATAAATTAATATACCCAGGAAAAGCAGCCAGAAGCTTCTCTTGAGCACTTTTAAAAAAGATTGCTTCCATGAATAACCTGACTGTTGCTGTTTTTTATATGAAAAGGCCATAGCTGTACCGGCCATTGTCATAAATGCGGGTAATATAATATCCCAAAAAGTTAAGCCATGCCATTCAGAATGTTCAAACTGAATGGAGAGTATTTGGGTAAAAGAGTTAGGGAATGCCTGGTATAATTTTTGAAAAAAACCTGTCTCGCCTATCATCAAAGCCACCATAATCAATCCCCGCAAAAAATCGAGTGATAATAATCGCTGACCAACTTTATTTGTTACTGTGCCCTTATTCATTTTCTATGATAAATATTGATTCCTGTAATTATTAATGAGTTTATTTTATAAAAAGAGATAATGTAATTTTCAAAAAACTTTTTTGATATTCAAAAATCTAATTTCCTTATTGATGCTTTAATTAATAAATCGGCTGCAGATGCAAACAACATTGCTAAATCTCTTTACAATGCTACTGAAAAGTATTTAACGTACCTGCTATATTAGAATAAAAAACCCATTCACCATTTTGCTATTTTCTGTTTAGTGGCTTGAATACTTTGCTTAAGTATGATTTGCGAAACTTGTTATAGTAGTTGATCCACCTTTTGTTTGTTTCTCTGTCTTCTTTCCTGTATTCATGACTGTTTCACCTTTTATTAAACACTGTGTTTTCTCTTACCCATCCAAATAAAAACGGAGCACATTAGCTCCGTTTGATTAGTATGAACACCTGATATGGAAACAGTTTCTAAGTTACTTTGACTCGAAATGATCCGTTGGTTATATTAACAGGATTGCCTGATGAATCTTGTGCCGTGCCGCTAAAAGTACCTGTTACAATTTTTGAAGTACTATCATAGCTTATAATGGTTATAGTAGTATTGACATTTGTAGTAAGCGAATGTGCCTGGAAAATAGCGGTTGAATCTATTGAAAAAACAAAAACAGATCCTGCATTCGTATTATACGTACCCGGAGTAATGACACCACTGGGTAATAAAATAAAAGCTGTAAATAGAGAATCTCCCGTTGCAGCGGTTGATCCAAACAGAGCCAGATATGAATTTCCTGCAGAATCAACTCCAATATATGCACTATCTATGGGTCCGTTGAATGCGAGACTATCTCCCGTAAATTTCCATGCTGTATCTGATAAGTTCGTTGAATCTGTGCCGCCACCTGTACCTCCGCCTAATCCTGTGCCAGTACTGTCCTGCACATTTATGGTAAAACTGCAAACAGTTGTATCAAAGGCTACTGTAAAAGTGGTTGGGATATTTAAAATAGGTGTGCCTAATGGTTTTAATTTTATTGTATTGATACCAGTTGTACTAAAGTAGCCGGAATCTGCAAACATAAAACCGTTTTGAAGGTCAGTATAAATACTGTAATTACCGGTTGAATCTACATCAACCTGAATTTCCACATATGCTGTATCACTGCCGGGTGTAACACCATTATAAAAAGTACCATGCACTGAATCTGGCAAACAATTACCAACGCTATCTTTCAGGGTGCCTTTTGCTATGCTAATGGTAGCCCCTTTTTCAAAACTATACTCTTTTTGACATGAGAAAAACAGAAAAAAACAACAGGTAAATATTATGCCGCCAAAGATGCTTTTCATGTAAAACTCTTTTAAATTATCTGTATTAATGAGATTTATTGTTAACGAAGAATTTGTCTTTTTATTTTAAAATATTTCATTATTGCGTCAATATTAGGATAATCTTATGTAGAAACAAGCTATGGCGGAATCAGTAATTGATGATTGATTTTTATGTTCAGTCTTATTCAGAGGGAATTAATAAAAACTATATAAGCAATGCATTATTTCGCAGGTTACTGTGTACAGATAATGATTGAATATTTTGTAAAGTAATCATTGCTATCTGCGTTAACGCCTCTTCTGTAAAGAATGCCTGGTGTGCTGTTACCAATACATTGGGAAAACTCATGAGTCTTTGAATTGTATCATCAGTAATTATGTTTGAAGAAAGATCACGGAAAAAAATATTCTCTTCCTGTTCATATACATCAATGCCAAGATAACCAATCTGTCCTGATTTAAGTGCTGCAATCACGGAACTTGTATCAATCAATCCGCCACGGCTTGTATTGATAAGCATCATATTTTTTTTCATCATGGCAATTGTCTCTGCATTGATAATATGTTTTGTTTGCTCAGTCAAAGGGCAATGAAGTGAAATGATATCACTGCGTTGCAATAATTCAATCAGCGGAAGATAAACAACATCTGCTGCTTCCATTTCTTTGTTGGCAATAATATCAAATGCAAGAACAGTGCAACCGAAGCCTAACATTATTTTGCAAAAAGCTTTTCCAATATTTCCTGTGCCAATTACACCAACTGTTCTGCCATGCAGATCAAAACCTAAAAGCCCGTTAAGTGAAAAATTTTGTTCTCTTACACGATTATATGCTTTATGTATTTTACGGTTAAGTGTAAGTATCATAGCTACTGCATGTTCAGCAACTGCCTCAGGTGAATAAGCTGGCACGCGGCAAACTCTTATGTTATATTTTTTAGCTGCATCCAGATCAACATTATTAAAACCTGCACAACGTAATGCAATTATACTTACTCCTTTTTCTGACAGTTGCTGCATAACTGATGCATCTGCTCTGTCATTTACAAATACACAAACAGCAACAGCATTATTTACAAGAGAAACAGTTTGATTGTTCAGTTGCGTTTCAAAATATTCCAGGTCAAAACCAAAACTATCATTATATCGGTTGAAGAATTGTTTGTCGTATGGTTGTGTTGAGAAGAAAGATATTTTAGCCCCTTCTCCTAAAAGGGGAATATAGCCCGCATCTGCTAAAGGGGAGTAATAAATTTTTTTACGTAAATACATTCGCAACTATATTAGAAGTCCCTTTAGGGATTTAGGGTAATTCTCCTACCATCTTCTCCGGTACAACCCATTCATCAAATTCTTCAGAAGTTAAATAGCCAAGCTTTACAGCCATCTCTTTTAATGTAGTCCCTTCCTTATGCGCTTTCTGTGCAATCTCAGCAGCTTTGTAATAACCAATTTTTGTATTGAGTGCTGTAACCAACATTAAACTATTGTCAACATGTTTTTTGATATTGGCTTCAATAGGTTCAATGCCCACTGCACATTTATCATTAAAACTTACACAACCTTCACCAATTAATCTTGCAGAGTGCAGAAAATTATAGATCATCACGGGCTTAAAAACATTCAATTCAAAATGACCCATCGCACCTCCGACATTAATAGCAACATCATTGCCCATTACCTGCGCTGCAATCATGGTTAGTGCTTCGCATTGCGTTGGATTTACTTTGCCGGGCATGATAGAAGAACCGGGCTCATTATCAGGAATAAAAATTTCACCAATACCACTGCGCGGCCCACTCGATAACATACGAATATCATTAGCTATTTTCATTAAACTAACAGCCACTGTTTTTAAAGCGCCATGTGCCTCCACAATAGCATCATGTGCGGCAAGCGCTTCAAATTTATTTTCTGCAGTAGCAAAAGGCAAACCTGTTAATTCTGAAATTGTCGTTGCCACCAGTTCTGCATAACCTTTTGGTGTATTGATACCTGTGCCAACAGCAGTGCCGCCAAGTGCCAGTTCACTTAAATGTGGCAATGTATTTTTTATTGCTTTCAATCCATGATTCAACTGTGCAACATAGCCGCTAAACTCTTGTCCTAAAGTTAATGGCGTTGCATCCATGAAATGTGTACGGCCAATCTTTACCACATACATAAAAGCTTTACTTTTTGCGTCCAGTGTATCACGCAGTTTTTCAATACCCGGAATGGTAACTTCCACCAGCATTTTATAAGCAGCAATATGCATGGCGGTTGGAAATGTATCATTAGAAGATTGCGACTTATTTACATCATCATTGGGGTGCAGAAATTTTTCTTTATCATTTAAAGTGCCACCAATATTTACATGGGCACGATAAGCAATTACTTCGTTCACATTCATGTTACTTTGCGTGCCGCTTCCTGTTTGCCATACAACAAGTGGAAATTGATCATCTAATGTACCGGCAATTATTTCATCACAAACCTGTGCAATAGCATCACATTTTTCCTTTGGTAAAACTGCTAATTCATAATTGGTTAACGCAGTGGCTTTTTTTAAATAGGCAAAAGCATAAATAATGGGTTTGGGCATGCGGTTAATGTCCTGTGCAATTTTAAAATTATCAATGCTGCGCTGCGTTTGAGCGCCCCAGTAAACATGCGAGGGAACTTTTACTTCGCCCATGGTGTCTTTTTCTACACGGTAGATCATACGGTTAATTTTGAACGGCAAAGGTAGGATGATTGAAGATTTACGATTTGTGATTTTTGATTTTATGATTTGTTTCCAGTTTTTTACTGGTATCGTATCCTGTAACAATGAGACAAAAAAATTTCTTTTCATCATTTGTACATTAGCACATGATTTTTGATTTTGATTTACGATTTGCTTATTGCCTATTGTCTATTGCTCATTGCACTGCTTACTGTTTCATTCATTCTTTTGATGTACGTTTGAAAAAAATTATTTCCTGAAGAAGCGCCATAAAATATTATTAAACTACATAATCGGCCCTTTGCTTTTTATTATTCTTTCCATTTCTATTTATTATAAGGTTAGAAACCAGGCGAGTCTTCAGCAGATAAAAGAAATGTTGCATGATGCAGTATCAGATAATAATACATCGTTCATCATCTTGCTGATTGTGCTTATGCTTATTAATTGGGGTATTGAAGCAAAAAAATGGCAGGTGCTTGCATCACGTATAGAGCAGGTTAATTATTTCACTGCATTCAAAGCGGTGTTATCCGGTTTATCGTTGTCGTTATTTGTGCCGAATGGTATTGGTGATTACGCAGGAAGAATAGCATACATGCATGAAGGGAATCGTTTGCGTTCTGTTACATTAACATTGGTAGGAAGTATGGCGCAATTGATGGTAACATTATCAGGAGGTTTTTTTGGGTTACTTTATTTACGCGAACATGCATGGAAAAATGTAAATGAGTTACAGGGTCTTGCTGTATTCTGGGTTAATGGTATTATGTTTTTGATTGCCATGGGTGCATTGCTAATACTTTTTATTTATTTTAAGCTGGGATGGCTTACCATTATGTTTGAAAAAATACCGATTGTATATAAATACCGGTTTATGGTGGAGAATCTTGAACACATTAGCCGGAACGATTTAACAAGAATTTTGTTACTTTCTTTTGTGCGGTTCTGTGTGTTTATCGTTCAATACTTATTGATGCTGCATATTTTTAATGTACAATTAAACACAACCGATGCTATTTGCACCATTTGTGTTCTTTTCCTGGTATTAGCTATTTTACCAACCATACCTGTAGCAGATTTAGGAATGAGGGGTGAGGCAGGCTTGCAACTTTTTGGCATACTCACTTCAAGTACACCCGGCATTGTTGCAACAACAGCGGGAATATGGCTTGTTAACCTTATTGTGCCAGCTGTGGCAGGAAGTTTGTTTATATTAGGGATTAAATTATTCAGAAACAGGTAAAGTGAAGAAATTTTTATTTATTGTTATTGCTACATTTAATTGGGTGACTCTTTCGGCAGGTGATGATTTTTGCGGCATTCACAATACTGCTTTTAATGCCGGCGAAAATGTTATCTACAATGTATTCTATTCTGTAGCGGGAATATATGTGAACGCAGGTACTGCTACTTTCTCTTTAAGCATTGAGAAAGTAAATAATAAAACATGTTATCATGTTGTAGGCGAAGGAAGATCCAATTCAAGCTACGATTGGATATTTAAAGTACGCGATAAGTATGAAAGTTATTTCGACACAGCAAATCTGCAGCCTGTGAAATTTATACGCAATGTAGATGAAAGTGGTTACAAAAAAAATGAGAATATTACATTCAACCAAGAAACGAATACTGCTATTACAACCAAAGGCGTATTTAAAGTACCTAATTGTGTGCAGGATGTATTAAGTGCCGTTTATTATGCACGCAATATAGATTTCAGTAAATACAAGAAAGATGATAGAATTCCTTTTGATATGTTTCTTGATAACGAAGTGTATCACCTTTACATCCGTTATCTTGGCAAGGAAACTGTAAAAACAAAATATGGCAAATTCAGAGCAATTAAATTCAAGCCATTGCTTGTAAAAGGAACTCTGTTCGAGGGCGGTGAAAAAATGACTGTATGGGTAAGTGATGACGCCAATCATATTCCTATTCGTGTAGAAAGTCCTATTATTGTGGGGAGCATTAAGATAGATATGATGCAATATAAAAATCTTCGTTACCCGCTAAATTCGTTGATAAATTTTAGGTGAACCGATATGGCCTCAACTTCACCACAATAGGCATCGCCTGTTGCGTCGCACTTTTACACTTGATTTGTTAGTCACCAAAATCAGTGAGATCAAAAATAAGATTGGTTTAATTACTACTTTTCTGACTTCCTGACTTTTCTGACTTCTCGACTCTGATTCACTCACCATTTTTCCTCATCAGAAATATCTTTATTCGGCTCCTTAAATTGCCTTCGCGATTTTATTTTCTGCAATTGTCGTTCAATGATTAATTCTGCTATCAACAGACCCGCATCTGTTTCAGGAGAAGAAGCAAGTAACGTTTTTAATCTTTGTTCGCTTACATCAATCCTGTATAAAATATTTACCAGTTTTTCGAAATCATGATTGATTAATTCATTAATGTACGCTGCCAGTTTTTTGCGAAAAATATTAACAGATGTTTCTGGTAATAAATCCGTATTTATAGTTTGAATAATTTCTTCCTGAAGCTGTTGTTCAACATTACTCATAGACTGTTGGTTATTGAAACCTGCAGTACATTTTGCCTTACCAATTTCTTTAATAATACTATCTGCCCTAAATGGTAGTGTGTATGTTCTGTAATACCATGCAACGTTTTATAATGTGTGGAGTGACCCGTAGCAGTTAATTCAAATAATTTTTCTTCAGGAAATTGTTTTACAGCATTTGCTAATTGATGTGCACTGTGAAAAGTACTTTCTTTAAGCATAAGCCAATCTGTTTCATTTTTAATAGAAGGTACATCAAAGCCATTGGCAGCATCAATTTCCGGGTTAATTCCCATCAATCGTTTTAATACTATTTCATTGTAAAAACAAACATGATGTAACAAGGCAGCAATCGTATTATATGATGCTTTTGTTACAGTTGTAGCTTCCCGGTAAGTAATACCTTCCAAAGTATCTTTGATATTCACATCTGTCCAGTTGCCACCTTCAAATACTTCTGTAATATGTTGTGCAATTAGTTCTGTTATTTTCATAAAAAATATTTTAATAGAATTTTTCGATAACGCCCAGGCCGAACAGGGCAAAATCATATTTTACCGGATCGAGCGGGTCTAAAGTTCTTAAGTATTTTGTAAGTTCCAAAGCCCTCTTCCAATCTACGTTTTTTCTGTTTAATAAATTCAATCGTCTTGCAACTCTTGCTACATGCAGGTCAACAGGACAAATAAGCTGAGAAGGTTTTATATAATTCCATATGCCAAAATCCACTCCCCTATTATCTTTGCGCACCATCCATCGTAAAAACATGTTTAATCTTTTGCAGTTGGATTTTTTCTGTGGTGTAGCAATATGTTTTTTTGTTCTTGAAGGAACATGTTCCAAAGAAAAAAAATAATTATGAAAATTAATTAATGCCGTCTCTATCAACTCTTCGTTTACGGAAAAATTTTCTGAAATATTTATAAGAAATGCATTTTCCAAACTTTCATGTTTATTGTAATGGTACTTCAAAAATTCAATAAAATATAATAAGTCTGTTGTATTAAAAGTTCTGTGTTTAAATTTCAATAGTCTTTTCAATCCGGGTAAATCATGATTCAAAATAAATTCATAAGGCTGCATTTCCATTAACTGCAGCAGCTCTTTTGATTTGCTGATAATTATTGTTCTGTTGCCCCAGGCAAAGATGGCCGCAAAAAAACCCGCAATTTCAATGTCTTGTTTTTTTGTAAACAAATGCGGAATAGAAATAGGATCATCTTTAATGAAAGAAGGTTGATTGTATCGTTCCACTTTACTGTCTAAAAATTCTCTCAGATTGTTTTCACTCATGCATATTCATTGAAAAAATGTCTATCCTGTCAAACAGTCTTTTCATTTTCACATTTTCATATTCCTTTCATATTCAAATTTTCAAATTAACTAATTAGTGAATTGCCTGCTCCAAATCTTCAATCAAATCATCTGCATCTTCAATACCAACACTTAATCTTATCAATGAATCTGTCAAACCATTTTTTATTCTTTCTTCCTGCGGAATAGAGGCATGCGTCATAGATGCAGGATGATTGATTAAACTTTCAACACCACCAAGACTTTCTGCCAATGCAAACAGTTTTGTTGATGATAATACTTTCATCGCTGCATCAACGCTATTATCTTTTAATTCAAAACTTATCATGCCGCCAAAACCACGCATTTGTTTTTTAGCAATTTCATAATTAGGATGATCCTCAAATCCCGGCCAGTATACTTTACCCACTTTAGAATGATTATGTAAAAAGTATGCGATTTTTTCTCCATTCTCACAGTGCCTTTGCATACGCACATGCAATGTTTTAATACCCCGCAAAACCAAAAAACAATCCTGCGGGCCAGGCACAGCACCACAACTTTTTTGAATAAAGTATAACTGATCCCGTAAAGCCTGGTCATTCATTGAGAGAGAACCCTGAATCACATCACTATGGCCGCCAAGATATTTTGTGACTGAATGCATCACAATATCAGCGCCAAGATCTAAAGGGTTTTGCAGGTAAGGTGTTGCAAAAGTATTGTCAACGCATAATAATATCTTATACTGTTTTGCTATAGCAGCAACAGCAGTAATATCAGTAATATTCATCAACGGATTAGTAGGCGTTTCTGTCCATATCAATTTTGTATTTTTATTGACTAGCGGAAGAATATTATTTGCCTGCTGCATATTTACATAATGAAAAACAATTCCAAATTTTTCAAACACTTTTGTGAATAAACGGTAAGTGCCGCCATACATATCACTCCCTGCTATCACTTCATCTCCCGGTTGCAATAATTTTATCACGGCATCTGTTGCAGCAACACCACTGCTAAAAGCAAGGCCAAATTTTCCATTCTCAATCTCTGCCAATGCTCTTTCCAAGGCAAAGCGTGTTGGGTTTTGAGAACGTGCATATTCATATCCTTTATGCTTACCCGGAGCCTCCTGCACATATGTTGATGTTTGATAAATCGGTGTCATGATTGCACCCGTTGATGGATCGGGTTCTATGCCTGCATGTATAAATTTGGTAGCGAGTTTCATAGCAATTTCTCTTTCAGGAGCGGCAAGTTAAGAAAGTTTAAATGTTTAAGATTTAAAGTTTACGGTTGAGAAAAATTTGTTGTGTTTATGTTGTTGATTTAGGTATTACCAGAGAGACCGACAGTCACATGGATTAGAAGGCGCCCCTATACAACAACGCATGAAGGTATTAATTGCAGCCCAGGTTTTAATTCTTCGTTGAAGCTTATAACCAAACCTTATAGCTCATCAAAGTTTCAAACTTATCCTGCATTATCTCATCGGTTGCATCACGCCGGAACGTTCAATTCTCTGTTCAACTATTACATTTGCAATTCATAAATGAGCACTACATACAAAACAAAAGGCATTGTATTGCGGACAGTAAAATATGGTGAAACCAGTGTGATTACTACTGTGTATACAGAGCTTTATGGTATACAGAATTATATTGTAAAAGGGATAAGACAACTATCAAAAAAAGGAACAACAAAGGCAAATTATTTTCAGTCTGCAGCTATGCTTCAAATGGAAGTATATCACAATGAATTAAAGAATCTTCAGTTTATCAAGGAATATCAATGGAGCTATTTATACGAGCATGTTTTATTCAATGTGGTAAAGAATGCCGTGGCAATGTATATTATTGAGTTGCTGCAACGCAGTTTGAAACAACCTGAAGCAAATCCTGAATTATTTCATTTAGCAGAAGATACTTTAAAACAACTTGACGAAGGCAATGAAACATTTACAGCAAATCTCCCGCTCTATTTTACGCTGCATCTTTCAAGTGAGCTTGGTTTTAAGTTACAGGGTGAGTATAGCAAACACACACCCGTATTAGATTTGAAGGAAGGTTGTTTTGTGACAGATATTCCTGCACATTTATTTTATATAACCGGTGAGTTAGCGAAAACTACTTCACAACTTAGCTCAATACATTTCTATAATAACCTTGAAAAATTTCAGCTGAACAGGAATATTCGCCGTGAATTACTGGAAGCTTACAAGCAATTTCTTGTATTACATATTGAGGATTTTGGAGAATTAAGAAGTTTGAATGTGTTACGCGAAGTGTTATGATGAGTTTTGCCACAACCTTCAGTTGAAAGTGCTACGGATATCCGTAGCTATATCAAATATAAATTCCTGTCCGCTTTCGTTACGCATAATCAACTTAACAGCCCTTTCATTAAAAGGTGAGGCATAGCCAACGTGAATTCTTTGCTTTATTCATCCGCTAATAGTTCTTAAATAATGTCTGCAAGAAAACGCTGCTTTTTTAAAAAATGATTTAGCTTTTTACCTGGAGACTCTGTAAATTTTTCTATACAAAGGTTTTTTATTTGTTTTTCTATCTTGATAGCTATCTGAGTGAAGGTTTTTTTGCTCTGTTATCTTCATTTTTTTCTTGCAGGGACATAGCTTCACCTCAGTTTTTCTGCCGACTTTGTTATTGGATATGCCTAAGCCGCTTTTCTAAACTGTTTCACCATTTGTTTAAGTTGTTTTTCTTCTTTTTGTTTTTCCTGTTCTATTAAGCAATTACCCAGAATGTGTAAATTATAAGCTAATACACTTAAGC
>WNGA01009448.1_pt1 | contig 13141 bp, 11 predicted proteins | sample 5400061 | NCBI WGS metagenome assembly WNGA01 (sample SAMN13153366, study PRJNA577476) | soil metagenome | isolation source: 100 cm soil or saprolite under grassland replicate 2 | place: USA:California | collected 2016-06-15
GCGGTGCGGGAGCGCGACGGCGGCTTTCCCGGGGTGCGGGCACTCGGCCTCGACCTGCCGCGGGCGGGGCTCGTCCAGGTGAGCATGAACGTGGAAGACCTGGAGGCGGCCGAGCTGCACGAGATTGTCGCGAAGGTCGAGGCCGAAGCGAGCGCTCGCGGCGCGGAGGTCATCGGCTCCGAGCTCGTCGGCTTGATGCCCGCCTCGGCCGCCGCCGCAGCCGCCGGAGCAGCGCTCAAGATCGAGGGCTTCGATCCGTCGAGAGTCCTCGAGCTTCGAATCCTCGAGAGATGATGGCTCCCGCGATTCCGACGACAGGCAACGCGAGCGCCGCTGCGGCGAAGATCGTCCGGGGAGCGAGGATCGCGAACAAGGGAGAGACGAACAGGAGGCCGGTGGCGTGCGCGCCGCGATGCGTAAGCGAGATCAGGCCGAGGACGCGGCCGAGAAGGTGGTCCGGCACTTCCTCCTGCGCCGCAGAGTTCACCAGCACCCACGCCGAGCCCTGGCCAACGCCGCAGAGAGCAGCTCCCGCGAGGGCAACGCCCAGCGATCCCCCAAAAGCGAACAAGCCATAGGCGGGGAGGTAGAAGCACCAGGCGAGCAGGCTCCCGAGCGCCTTGCGCTGGATCTCGCGCCGCGTCAGGAAGACCCCCGCGATCACCGATCCGACCGCGTATGCGGCAGCCATGAGCGCGAAGCTGCCGGGCCCGCGGTGCAGCGAGTCCCGAACGAATGTCGGGACCCCCACCATCCACGTCCCCGACGAGATGGTGACGCCGACGGCAATGACCACGACCGCGCCCGCCAGCATGGGCAGCGGACGAAGAGCGGCGAAGCCTTCGCGGATCCGCGGCGCGGCCTCGTGGGCGGCGCGGCCCCGGCCCGCACTCACCCCTGCGAGGAGCGCCGCCGAGACGAAGAACGAGCCCGCGTTGACGGCGAAGAAGGCGCTGATCGGAAGGAAGGCAAGGAGACCCGCCGCTGCGGCCCAACCGCCGACCGAGAGCGCGTCGGCCGTGGCCCGCACGAGACCGTTGGCGCGCTGTACGTTCGGGCGGTCGACGAGCGAAGGGAGAAGAGCGCCGTAGGCGGGATCGAAGTAGCTGGCGGCTGCAGTGAGCGCGAACGCAGCGACGATGAGCAGCCAAAGCGGAAGCTCCCCGCTCAGCCCGAGCGCGGCAATCGGGATCAGGAGCGCGCCGCGAAAGAGATCGGCGGCGATCATCGTCCGCCGCCGGTCGAGCCTGTCGGCGACCAGTCCTCCGTGGAATCCGAAACCCAGCGCGGGGATGCTGTCGGCGAGGCGCACGCCCATGACGCCGAGCGGCCCTCCCGCGACAAGCGCGAACCACATCAGGGCCACGTACTGGAACGCGTCGCCGAGCTCGCTTGCCGCAACGGCGGCGTACACGCGGCGGAAGTCGCGTCTACGCAGCAACCGAAGCGCGCCTTCGGGCTCCACCGCGTCAGTGTTCCGGATATGCGGCGATAGACTCGGCATATGATCGAGACCCGTGTCCTCACGGGCGACGACCTCGTCGTGGAGGACGTCTGGCGGGTCGCCGTCGAGAGAGTGCCCGTCGCGCTCGGCGACCCGGCGCGGGAGAAGATGGAGGCCGCGCGCGACCTGGTGGAGCGCGCTGCCTACGGGCTCGAGGAGCACACCTACGGCATCAACACCGGGTTCGGGCGCTTTCACTCGGTCCCGATCCCGCGGGAGCTGACGAAAGAGCTGCAGCTGCGGCTGCTTCGCAGCCATGCCTGCGGGGTGGGAGAGCCCTATCCCGACGAGATCGTCCGCGCGGCGATGCTCCTGCGCGCCAACGCGCTGGCCGAGGGACACTCCGGAGCGCGCGTAGAGACTGTCGAGCTCCTCATCGAGTGCCTGAACCGCGGGGTGCTCCCGTACGTTCCGAGTCGCGGCTCGGTCGGTGCGAGCGGTGACCTCGCTCCACTCGCCCATCTGGCACTCCCGCTCGTGGGAGAAGGCGAGGCCTGGGTCGAGGGTGAGCGGCTCCCAGGCGGAGAAGCGCTCAGACGCGCCGGCCTGGAGCCGTTGACTCTCGAGGCGAAAGAGGGGCTCTCGCTGATCAACGGAACGCAGTTCATGGCCGCTTTCGGGGCGCTCGGCCTGGAACGCGCGCGCCGCGTCGCGAGGATCGCGGACGTCGCGTGCGCGCTGTCGCTCGAGGCACTGCAGGGGTCGCGAACGAGCTTCCTTCCCCAGATCCACGCCCTGCGTCCGTTGCATGGTCAGGGCGTGTCCGCCGCCAACATCCACCGCTTGCTCGAAGGGTCGGCGGTGATCGAGTCGCATCGCTGGTGCGACAAGGTGCAGGATGCGTACTCGCTCCGGTGCGCGCCGCAGGTGCACGGCGCCGCGCGCGACCTCCTCGACTACGTGGACTACACCGTCTCCGTCGAGCTGAACGCGGCCACCGACAATCCGCTGGTGCTCGTGGACGACGAGCTGCTCGTGTCCAACGGCAACTTCCACGGACAGTCCCTGGCCTTCGCGCTCGATGCGCTGGCGATGGCGGTCTCGGAGTTGGCCAGCATCTCCGAGCGGCGGATGGAGAGGCTCGTCAACCCGCATCTCTCCGACGGCCTACCCGCCTTCCTCACGAGCAACGGCGGGCTCAACTCGGGCTTCATGATCCCGCAGTACGTCGCCGCCTCGCTCGTCAGCGAGTCCAAGACGCTCTGCCATCCCGCGAGCGTGGACTCGATCCCGACGAGCGCGGGCCAGGAGGACCACGTCTCGATGGGGAACGCTGCCGGCCTGAAGGCGTGGCAGGTACTCGCCAATTCCGAGCGGGTGCTGGCGATCGAGCTGCTGGCTGGAGCGCAGGCAATCGAGTTCCTCGCGCCGCTCGAGCCCGGCGTCGGCGCCCGCGCCGCACGCGCGTGGGTCCGCTCGCTCTCGCCGCGGCTGCAGGAGGACCGGCCGCTCTCGGGCGAGATCGAGCAGGTTGCCGCTGCGATCCGCGACGGCTCCGCACTCGAGGCGCTCACGGCCGAGGTCGGTGAGCTCTCGTGAGCAGGGGAGGGGTGCGGGCGGCGCGCGAGCAGACCAAGCGGGCCACCGATCTCATCCCGCTTCCCAAACGGCCCTACCGCGACAGCGCGCTCTTCTACGGAATCCTGGCCGCGTTGCTGGTCCTCGTCGTCTGGGCGACCGGGGGACGCCTCCTGGTTGCGCTGATCGTGGCGACGGGCTTCTTCGTCGTCGCGACCGCGTTCAGCTGGTGGCGTTTCCGGATCAAGCTCACGCAGCGCGCGCGAGAGGCGGAGCGTCAATGAGCGTCGCCGGGGCTCTCGACGCCGCCGTCGAGGCGCTCTGCGGCGACCTCTCCGCTGTCCACGCACCGCGCGGAAGCGAGCTCAACGCGCGCTCGTGGTCGACCGAGGCGCCGCTGCGAATGCTCCTGAACAACCTCGACCCCGAGGTCGCCGAGAAGCCCGAGGAGCTGATCGTGTACGGCGGATCCGGGAAGGCTGCGCGCAATCACGAGGCGCTCAAGGGGATCGTCCGTGCGCTCCTGCGGCTCGAGGAGGACGAGACCCTGCTCGTCCAGAGCGGAAAGCCCGTTGGGATCCTGCGCACGCACTCCTCGGCGCCGCGCGTGCTGATCGCCAACTCGCTGCTCGTCCCTCGTTGGGCGACCTGGGACGAGTTCCGCCGGTTAGAGGCGCTCGGGCTGACCATGTTCGGCCAGATGACGGCGGGGAGCTGGATTTATATCGGCACGCAGGGGATCCTCCAGGGGACGTACCAGACGTTCGCCTCCGCGGGCGAGAAGCACTTCGGCTCGTCCGATCTCAGCGGGAGGACGATCCTGACGGCCGGCCTGGGAGGAATGGGCGGCGCGCAGCCGCTTGCCGCCACGATGGCGGGTGCGGCGATCCTCTGCGTGGAGGTCGATCCCGCGCGGATCGAGCGCCGGCTCCGGACCCGCTATCTGGACGAAGCCGCGGAGTCGCTCGACGACGCGCTCGCGCGTGTGCGGGAAGCGGCTGCGGCCGGCCGCGCCCTCTCGGTCGGGCTCCTGGCAAACGCCGCCGACGTCGTCCCCGAGCTGGCCGCCCGAGGCGAGCACTTCGACCTCGTCACCGACCAGACCGCCGCACACGATCTCCTGAACGGCTACATCCCGTCGGGCCTCTCGGTCGAGGAAGCCGCCGAGCTCCGGAAGCGGGATCCCGACGAGTATCTCCGCCGCGCCCGCGAATCGATCGCGCGCCACGTCGAGGGGCTGCTCCAGTACGTCCGGACCGGCAGCTACGTTTTCGATTATGGCAACAACCTGAGAGGGGAGGCACGCGAGGCAGGAGTCGAGGAAGCATTCACATACCCGGGCTTCGTACCGGCCTATATCCGTCCGCTTTTCTGCCGGGGGGTCGGGCCGTTCCGCTGGGCCGCGCTCTCGGGAGATCCTGGGGACATCAGCGCGATCGACGACGCGTTGCGGGCTCTCTTCCCCGAGGATGAGGCGTTGCAGCGCTGGCTCGAGCTGGCGCCCGAGCGGGTGGCCTTCCAGGGGCTGCCCGCGCGGATCTGCTGGCTCGGGCTCGGCGACCGGGCGCGCGCCGGCCTGGCGATCAACGAGCTCGTCCGCCTGGGCACGGTCAGGGCTCCGGTCGTGATCGGCCGCGACCATCTCGACTCGGGCTCCGTGGCTTCGCCCTACCGCGAGACCGAGGACATGCTCGACGGCTCCGACGCGATCGCCGATTGGCCGATCCTGAACGCGCTCGTGAACGTCGCTGCGGGCGCGACCTGGGTAAGCGTCCACCACGGCGGCGGCGTCGGAATCGGGAACTCGATCCACGCGGGCATGGTTGTCGTCGCCGACGGCAGCGACGAGATGGAGGAGCGCCTCGAGCGGGTGCTGACCACCGACCCTGCGATGGGCGTCCTGCGCCATCTCGACGCCGGCTACCCGCAGGCCGCCGAGGCGGCGGCGGACCACGGCCTCGAGCGGCTCGTGTGACCCAGCTCCTCATACGAGACCTCGCGCAGCTTGCGACGCCGGGCTCCGTGAGCAACCCATTACGCGGAGCGGAACTCGCCGACGTCGACGTGATCGAAGACGCATACGTGCTCTGCGAAGAGGGCGGCATCGTCGCGCTCGGGAGGATGCGCGAGCTCGGTTCCCTCGCCGGAGACGTCGAGGAGCTCGACGCGCGCGGGCTCTGCGCGATCCCGGGGCTCGTCGACTGCCACACGCACGCCTGCTTCGCCGGCGACCGCGTGGACGAGTTCACGCTGCGAGCCGAGGGAGCCGGCTACGAGGAGCTACACGCGGCCGGAGGCGGCATCCTCTCGACGGTGCGCGCGACGCGCGCGGCGGGAGAGCCTGCGCTCGTCGAGGCGGTGCGACGCCATGCAGCGTGGATGCGCCGGGCGGGGACAACCACCTTCGAAGCCAAGAGCGGATACGGGCTCGACCGCGAGACTGAGCTTGCTTCGCTGCGCGCGATCCGCGCCGCGGACGGGATCCCGACGTGGCTCGGGGCGCATGCGGTTCCGCCGGAGCACGAGGACGCCGATTCGTACCTCGACTTCGCGCTCTTCGAGGTCCTGCCTCAAGCGGCGTTACTAGCCGAGGCTGCCGACGTCTTTCTCGAGCGGGGCGCCTTCGATGCGAGCCAGGCGCGCCGGTATCTGGAGACATGCCGCGACGCCGGGCTTGCGCTTCGCCTCCACGGCGACCAGTTCACGGAGGCCGGCGCGGTGTCGCTCGCGATCGAGCTCGGCGCCCGCTCCGTCGACCATCTCGAAGCGACAGGCGATGACGGCATTCGCGCGCTCGCCGAGAGCGACGTCGTCGGGGTCCTTCTGCCTGCGAGCGCGCTCTTCCTTGGGCGACCCATGCCGCCTGCCCGGGACCTGATCGAAGCGGGGGCGGCCGTGGCGCTCGCGACGGACTTCAACCCCGGCAGCTCCTTCTGCGAGAGCCTGCCTCTCGTCTGCTCGCTGGCGGCCACGCAGCTCCGGATGAGCCCGGCGGAGGCTCTCGCCGCGTGCACCGTCAACGCCGCCCACGTGCTGGGCCGAGCCGACAGCATCGGCCGGCTGGCGCCGGGCTATGCAGCAGATGTCGTACTACTCGACGCGCCCGATTGGCGCTACCTCGCCTATCACCTCGGCGGCGACATCGTCGCCGAGACGATCGTCGATGGCCGTCGAGATTAGGGAAGCGAGAGTTACGCTAGCCCGAATGCCGTCCAAGAAGCAGCGCCGGAAGCGCCAGAAGGAACGCCGGCACGAGTACGAGTACGTCTACGTCGACGAAGAGGGCCACGAGGTCGAGCCTCCGCCCGAAGAGGCGGAGCCCAGGCGCAGCGGCAAGAAGAACGGAAAGGCGGTCGCGAAGACGAAGTCCTCGGGGCGGGGCCGGCCCCAGCGCCCCGCCCGCGCAGTGCCGCCTCCCTCCTGGAGGCGGGCGCTGAAACGCGGCGGGATCTTCGCGCCCTTCATGCTCCTCACGCTCTACCTGCTCGGCGGCAAGAAATCTGGGTGGGGGCCGGTGATCATCCAGACCGCCTACCTGCTCGTCCTGTTCGTTCCCTTCAGCTATCTCGTCGACCGGGCAATGCACCGGCGCTATCTGAAGCAGACGGGACAGCTACCGCCTGGGCGCCAGGGCCGCCGTCAGTCTTGAGCTTGACCGGCAAACGCCAGTCCGGATCGGCGAGGGCCCGCGTCCCGGCCCGCTAGCGCTCGCCCCGCGCTTCCGCCAACTCTTCCGGGTGATAGTGCCCCGGCCCCGGCCAAGGGGCGAGCAGGAGGAGGATCCTGGCGCCGCCGCGCGACCCGACGGAGCGCCGCTCGTCGGGCTCGAAGGTGACCAGCGTCCCGGCATCGGCCGCGATGGGATCGCCGTTCGATGGCTCGATCTCCACGGTGCCCTCGAGCACGATCAGGAACGCGCTCTCCTTCACCTGGTGGTCGCCGAGCTCCTGCCCGGCCTCGAGTCCCATCAGGACCGCCCGGCCCTCGTCGCCGGAGTAGAGAACGACCGGGGAGCGGCTACCGCCCGGCGTCTCGATCTCGGGTAGCCGCCAGCTCCGCACGGCCAGATCCTATCCGGCTAGCCGCCTTTAGACTCAACCGCGGTGAGTCTCGTCGTCGATCGCTACGTGCTGGGCCCGGCCCAGGAGAACTGCTACGCCCTTCGGGCAGAACGAGGCGCGCCGGAGGCCGTGGTGATCGACCCGGGCGACGACGGAGCGCAGCTCCGGCTCGAGCTCACCGGCATGGGAGCGGCCTGCGCGGCGATATTGATCACCCACGCGCATTGGGACCACCTCGGCGGAGTCGCCGATCTCGCCGAGGGGACCGGAGCACCGGTGTACATGCCCGCCGAGGAGCGACCCGTCCTCGAGAACCCACGCGAGTTCTTCCCGGACGTTTCGATCAGGCCCTACAGCGCCGACTTCTCCCTGCACGGCGGCGAGACGCTCGAGCTCGGGGCCATCTCGTTCGAGACGCTTCACGTGCCCGGTCATTCGCCCGGGCATCTCGCGTATTACGCCAACGGGTGCCTGTTCTCAGGCGACGTCCTCTTCCAGGGCTCCGTCGGGAGAACGGACCTGCCCTTCTCGGACTGGGACACGCTGATGGGCTCGCTACGCCGCCTCCTCGAGCGGTTCCCGCCCGAAACGGTGGTCTATCCCGGACACGGGCCGGAGACGACCCTGGGCGGCGAGCTCGAACGCAATCCGTTCCTCGCGGAGCTTCGAGCCGGATGATCAAGGGCCCGCGCGGAACGCACGACATCCTGCCGGCGGAGCAGCCGCTGTGGCAGCGCGTCACTGGTGAGATGGAGACGGTCTGCGCCCTCTACGGCTACCGCCGGATCGACACACCCGCGATCGAAGACACCGATCTGATCCTGCGGACGTCGGGAGCCGGCTCGGACGTCGTCCAGAAGGAGACGTACACGTTCGTGGACCGTGGCGGGCGGTCGCTGACCCTGCGCCCGGAGGGCACGGCGCCGATCTGTCGCGCGTACGTCGAGCACGGGCTGCACCGGGAGCCCCAGCCGCAGAAGCTGTACACGATCGCGCCGATGTGGCGATACGACCGCCCGCAAAAGGGGCGTTACCGCGAACACTGGCAGCTGTCGGTGGAGGCGATCGGCTCGGACGACCCGGCGCTCGATGCCGAGGTCATCCAGCTCTACGTCGAGTTGCTCCGGCGTCTCGGGATCACCGGCTACGAGCTGCGGCTGAACTCGATCGGGGACCCGATGTGCCGGCCCGCATACATCGAGCGGCTCTCCGCCTGGCTCGATGAGAACGAGGCGCGGCTCGACGACGAGGCGCGTGCCAAGCGGGCCACTTCGCCGCTACGGGTCTTCGACGTCAGGAGCGAGCGGGTACAGGCGGCTCTCCGGGATGCACCGACGATCGGCGAGTCGCTCTGCGGGCCGTGCCGTGAGCATTTCGCGCGCGTGCGCGAGTATCTCGACGCGTACGGGGTGGAGTACGAGCTGGCGCCGACGCTCGTGCGTGGGCTCGACTACTACACCCGCACGACGTTCGAGTTCTACGAGGACACACAGCTCCTCGGAGGCGGCCGCTACGACGGCCTGATCGAGGAGATCGGCGGCCCGCCCACGCCCGCGATCGGATTCGGTGCCGGAATCGAGCGGCTGCTGCTGTCGGTTCGCGACGGCGAGCCATCGGAGCCCAGCCTCGACGTCTTCTTCGCCTTCGACGGGGACCCCCCTCGGGCCGAGGCCCTCACCGTCATGGCAGAGCTCCGCCACGGCGGGATCTCTTGCGATGCCGATTACGCCGGCCGCTCGCTCAAGGGCCAGCTCACGCAGGCCGGCCGCCTCGGCGCGAAGACGACGGTCGTCGTCGGGAGGGAGGAGGCGACCATCCGTCGGAGTGGGCAGGAGGACGTGGTCGTTCCCCTCGCAGAGCTGCGAGGCGCCCTGTGAGCTGGCGCGACCTGATGTGCGGCGAGCCGAGGTCAGCCGACATCGGCAAGCGCCTGAGCCTTGCGGGCTGGGCCGGGCGCCGGCGCGACCACGGCGGCCTCGTCTTCATCGACCTTCGCGACCACACGGGCATCTGCCAGGTCGTCGTCAACCCCGAGCACTCGCCTGAAGCGGCGGAGGCGGCGCACGCCGTCCGGGCCGAGTTCGTGCTGCGAGCCGAGGGCGAGCTCGTCGCGCGAGCGCCGGACGCCGTGAATCCCGGGCTGCCCACCGGTGAGGTCGAGCTGCAGGCGGACAGCCTGGAAATCGTCTCCAGGAGTGAGGCGCTTCCATTCCAGATCGACGACGAGGGCGTGGAGGAAGAGACGCGTCTGCGCTACCGCTACCTGGACATCCGCGGCGAGCGGATGCAGCGCAACCTCCGGCTCGGGGCGACGGTGATCTCGGCCTTCCGCCGGTACATGGAGTCGCTCGGCTTCGTCGATGTCTGGACTCCGATGCTGACCAAAGCGACACCGGAGGGTGCGCGCGATTTCGTCGTTCCCGTCCGTCTCCAGCCGGGCAAGTTCTTCGCCCTGCCGCAGTCGCCCCAGCTCTTCAAGCAGGTGCTGATGGTCGCCGGAATGGACCGCTACTACCAGATCGCAACCTGCATCCGGGACGAAGACCTCCGGGCGGACCGGCAATTCGAGCACCGGCAGCTCGACGTGGAGATGGCATTCCCCACCCGCGAGGACGTGTGGGAAGTGATCGAGGGCGCCGTCCGCGGCGCATTCGAGGCGCTCGGCCGCGAGCCGCCTGCTCAGCCCTTCAGACGGATGCCGTGGCAGGAGGCCAAAGCCCGCTACGGCTCCGACAAGCCGGACCTCCGCTTCGACCTCGAGATCTCCGATGCGACTGAGACAACGCGGGAGTCGGAGTTCAAGATCTTCGCCGACGCGACTTGCGTGCGGTTCCTGCGCGTCCCGCAAGAACTCTCGCGCGCCGAGCTCGACCGGCTCGAGGAGCGGGCAAAACAATGGGGCGGAAAGGGGCTCGCCTACCTTGTGTTCGACGAGGAGGGTGAGGTCCGGTCACCGATCGCGAAGTTTTTGTCCGAGGAGGAGCTGGCCGTATTCCGCGGCGAGCCGGCGTCGACGGTGCTGTTCGGAGCCGGCGAGCCAGAGCTTGTGGCGCGCGTGCTGGGGGCGCTTCGCCAGCAGCTCGGACGCGAGCTCGGCCTGATCGACGAGGAGCGGGACGAATTCCTCTGGGTGACGGACTTCCCGCTCTTCGAGTGGAGCGAGGAAGAGGGGCGCTGGGTCTCGGAGCACCATCCGTTCACCGGCGTTCGGCCCGAGGACGAGGAGCTCCTGGAGAGCGATCCAGGTGCCGTCGTCAGCCAGTCGTATGACCTGGTCTGGAACGGCTGGGAGCTCGGCTCGGGATCGATCAGGATCCACCGGCAGGAGCTGCAAGAGCGGGTCTTTCGCGTCCTCGGAATCTCCGACGAGCAGGCGCAGGCACGCTTCGGTTTCCTGCTCGAGGTGATGCGAATGGGGGCGCCTCCGCACGGCGGCTTCGGTTTCGGGGTCGACCGCTTCCTCGCGTTGCTCGCCGGCGAGCCGAACATCCGCGAGGTGATCGCCTTTCCGAAGGCGGCGAGCGGGTCGGAGCCGATGACCGGAGCGCCGACTACGCTCCCTGACGAACAGCTCACGGAGCTCGGCATCAGGGTCGTGGACGTCGGCCAGCGGAAAGGGCATACTTCGTGGAGCACTCAGTGACCAGAGGAGCGTAGAGATGGCGACACAAGAACCTGGACGACCTCGCGAGGCAACCCTCACCGCCCTCCCGCGGGCGGAGGACTTGCCGGTCTCAGCTCAGGGCTACGACCAGGAACGCGTACAGGAGGCGTTCGAGACATTCCGCCGCCATGCGACCCAGCTACAGGCGCAGCTCCGGGTCATTCAGGCTGCAGGCACGCGCGCGGAAGGCGAGCCGACCGGCCATGCCGTGCGAATGGACTCGTTGCATCTCATCCGCGCCGCGGCGGAGTTTGCAGACTCGATCGAGCGGGACGCCCAGGCGGCCGCCGTCGGCCAGATCACCAAGGCCGAGAGCGAAATCGGCGAGAAGCAACGCGAGCTGCAGAAGCAGGAGACCCACATCGAGCAGCTCGATCAGGAAGCCAAAACGCAGCGGGACGAGATGCTCAAGGAATCCCGCAAGGAGGCAAGCGAGATCCTGACCAAGGCCGACCGCGAGGCGAAACAGCAGCTCAGCGACGCGGAGGCGCGGGGCACGCAGTTGCTGGAGCAGGCGCGCCATGAGGCCACGCAGCTCACGAACGCGGCGCGGGCTGAGTTCAACCAATCACGCGAATGGGCGAACGTGGAAGCGGCACGAATCCTCACTCGCGCGCGCGAGGGAGCAGAGCAGCTGCTGGCCGCCTCCGGGCTCGGCGCTCGTGCGCTCGACAAGGTCGTCAACGCCATCGTCGGCTCGATCGCGGAGGAGGAGAAGGCGGGGAAGCCTTCGAGCGGTGAGGGCTCCGGCGAGACAAGCGGCAGCTAGGCCGACGCAAGAGGCCGGGTAGGCAACCGTGCCCTCACGACTCGGACCGAGATTCGTAATCGAGGCGGGCTTCCTCCTCCTCGTTGCCGTAGGCGTGGGGCTGGCCGATCTCAAGCCCAAGTGGATCGTGGCCGTCATGGCGGGTGCCTGGGTGCTCGTCGCCCTCATCGAGTGGGCGGCTTCGAGGCCTGCGTCCTGGAGCCTCCCGGCCCTGATGCCGCGCCGTGTGCCCCAGCCGTACATGGCGCAGCCGATGGCTCCGGCCGAGGCCGTGTTGTCGCCTCCGGCTCCAGCTCAGCCTCCGCCGCTTCCTCTCGAGCCCGTCGTCGAGCAGCCTCCGATGCCGGAGCCCGCCCCGCCGGTCGAGCCGCCTGCTCCTCCACCTGTGCCCGAACCTGCTCCGCCCGTCGAGCCGCCCGCTCCTCCGCCTGTGCCCGAGCCACCGCCTCCGCCCGTGGAGGTGCCACCACCCGTCACGCCGCTTCCCCAACCGCCCCAAGCCCCCGAAGAGGTCCCTGCCGCTGTCGCCGAACCGGAGCAGCCGGCGGAGGCCCCGGCGGCCGCAGCCCAGCCCGAGCGGCGGATGAAGTACGCGCTCGAGCCGCTCCAGCCCCGGCCGCGGCGCGCCGGAATTTGGCCGTTCGGTCGGCGCGAGCGGGTGGAGAAGCCGGCGGCGCAGCCGAAGGCCGAGGCGCCCAAGGTGCAAGCTCCGCCGCCTCCGCCGCCCAAGGTCGAGGAGCCACCCGCGGTCGAGATCGAGGCCAAAGAACCTCAGGCAGGGCCTGCGCGGCCGGCCAGGCCACCGCGGCGCAAGCTTCTGCCGAGCTTCCGGCGACCGGCGGCTCGCGCGCGACCGGAACCCCCGCCCGCGCCGCCCAAGGTGGAAGCTCCGCCGCCTCCGCCGCCGCCCGCCAAGGTCGAGGAGCCGCCCGCGGTCGAGATCGAGGCGAAGGAACCTCAGGCAAGGCCTGCGCGGCCGCCCAGGCCACCGCGCCAGAAGCTCCTGCCGAGCTTCCGGGGACCGGCGCCTCGCGCGCGACCGGCCCCGCCCGCGCCGCCCAAGGTGGAAGCTCCGCCACCTACTCCTCCGCCACCTCCGCCCCCTAAAGTCGAAGCGCCGCCTGTCGTCGAGAAGCCGCCGGCACCGCCGGTCGAGGTGCCCAAAGCGCCGCCGGCTCCTCCTCCGCCGAAGCCGGTCGAGAGGGAGCGCCCGGCAGCAGCAGCGCCGCCGCCTCCGCCTCCGCCTTCTCCTCCGCCGCCTCGGGTCGAGCCTCCGAAACCGCGCGAGCCCATCCGCGCGGTGGAGCCACCGCCTCCGCCGCCTCCCCCCAAGCCCGAACCGGAGCCCGTCGTCATCAGACGCCCCGCGCAATTCACGGGGGCTCCGCGGGAGTGGAACGTCTGGGAGCTCGATCGCCTCGTTCGACGGAATCGATCGGTGAACCCCGAACAGGCCGACGAGCAGGCTCTCGTCCTCATGCACCTGCGTGATTTCGCGAACCCGGAAGGCACGCTCCCCGCCGACTTCGACAGCGTCGTGCGTGAATCGTTCGGGGAGCTGCTCGAGTCCTCGCCGGTGCCGTGAACCTGGCGCTGGCGCAGCGACAGATCGCGCTCGCCGGCGT
>WNGA01009450.1_pt1 | contig 13140 bp, 14 predicted proteins | sample 5400061 | NCBI WGS metagenome assembly WNGA01 (sample SAMN13153366, study PRJNA577476) | soil metagenome | isolation source: 100 cm soil or saprolite under grassland replicate 2 | place: USA:California | collected 2016-06-15
CGTGGAGCGAACCTATAAGAAAGGCTTGCGGGAGGTCAGCTGCTGAGAGCCCTAGTCGCCTTCCTCGGCCCGCCACAGGGATTGCGGCGGCGCCGAGTCGAGGGCACGCCTGAGCAGCGCCAGCAGCTCGCGACGCTCGGTCGCACTGAGCCCGCGCAGCACCTCGTCCTCCACCTCGCTCGCCATTCGCCGGGCCCGCTCCAGGAGCCGGCGGCCCTTGGCGGTGATGACGACCTCCCGGGCCCGGCGATCCGTGGGATGTGCCCGGCGCTTGGCCAGCCCCGCGGACTCGAGGTCATCGATGAGCGACACCATCGTGCTGGGATCGATGCCCATCGCCGTGCCGATCTCCTGCTGAATGACCCCCTTGCGAGCCCCGAGGAAGTTGAGGACGCCGAAGAGAGCCGGCGTCAGGTCAACTGAGCCGAGCGCGTCCGCAAAGCGCGTATGCGAGGCCCGCCAGAGCCGGAAGAAGAGCTGACCGGCGAACTCGGCGACCTCGGTGTCAACTGTCGGGGTGGCTGCCATCTGTGTGATCTTTGCACATATCGTGGGCCTGCACAATCATTTGTGATACAAACTATATGTCGCGCAAATGACAAGCTCAGACCAGGAGGTCACCAAAATGCCGACAGCGACCCCGCAGCCATCCGTCCTCGCGACCCGCCGCGGCAAGCTCATCCTCGCGCTGCTGGCATCCGTCGCCTTCATCGACTTCGTCGACGCGTCGATCGTCAACATCGCCCTTCCCTCGATCCGCCGTGACCTGGGCTTCTCGGAACAGGGGCTGCAGTGGGTCCCGAGCGCCTACCTGCTCACCTACGGCGGCTTCATGCTGCTCGGCGGCCGCGCCGCCGACCTCCTGGGGCGCAGGCGCATCCTCGTCGCCGGCACGGTGCTGATCGGCGTCTCGTCGTTGATCGGCGGATTCGCCGGCAGCTCAGGCGTCCTGGTGGCCGCGCGCCTCGCGCAAGGAATCGGTGCGGCGATGATGCTCCCGGCCGCCCTCTCGATCCTGACGACGACCTTCAAGGAGGGCTCCGATCGCAACAAGGCGCTCGGAATCTGGGGCGGAATGGGCGGACTCGCCTCCGCGGCCGGCGTGCTCCTCGGCGGAATGCTGACTGAGGGGCCCGGCTGGCGCTGGGTGATGTTCGTCAACCCGATCGCCGCCGTACTGGTGCTCGGCGGCATCTACCTGCTGCTCGCCGACGACCGGCGCCGCGCCCAGCTCGCGAACTTCGACCTGCGCGGAGCGATCCTCGCCACCAGCGGGATGCTGTTGCTGGTCTTCACCCTGGTGGAGGCGCCCGACCAGGGCTGGGACTCGACGCGCACGATCGCCGAGCTCGCCGGAGCCTTCGCGCTGCTGGCCGCATTCGTGGTCAACGAGCAGCGCGGCAAGAACCCGCTGCTGCCGCTCTCGATCTTCCGGACCAGGGGGCTCGCCGCCGCTGACGTCACACAGCTGATCGCGTTCGCGGGCTTCCTGGCGGTGTTCTTCTTCCTCACCCTATATGCAGAACGTGCTCGACTACTCGCCGATCCAGACCGGCGTCGCGTATCTCCCGGTCACGGTCGGCGTCGGGATCTCCGCGGGCGTCGCCTCGCAGCTCCTCTCCCGCATCGGGACCCGGCCCCTGATCGTCGCCGGTTCGCTGATCGCCGCGAGCGGCGTCTACTACCTCTCCCGCATCCCGGTCGATGGCTCCTACGTTTCCGACCTGCTGCCGGGCCTGGGGGTCATGTCGCTCGGCCTCGGCGCCGTGTTCGTCGCCGTGACCACGGCCGCGAACGCGGGCGTGCGAGCCGAGGAGGCCGGACTGGCGGCGTCGCTTCTCAACGCCTCGCAGCAGGTCGGCGGCGCGCTCGGGTTGGCAATCTTCTCCGCGATCGCCACCTCCCGGACGACCGACCTGCTGGCGGCCCACGCCTCGCCGGCGGACGCCCTCACCTCGGGCTTTCACCGGGCGCTGTTGGCGTCCAGCCTCTTCCTCGTGGCGGCCGCAGCGATCGCCCTGCGCATCGCCAACACGCGCGGGGAGCAGGAGGGCGCCGACGCGGGTGAGCAGCATGAGATCGAGCGCGTGCCCGCTGGGCACGGGGCTCTCCCCGAGGGAGCCAAGGCCGCCTAGATGGTGATTCCACGGCCGCGTGCGCGTGGTCGTGGAATTGCTCATCTGGCTCAGCAGACGCCGGGCCGGTCGATCAGCAGGTGGACCGTCGCGCCTGGGCGCACCACGGAATCCGCGGCGGGCGAGGTCTTACAGACGTTCCAGTCGGAGGGGACGATCACCCCGAAGAGGCCACCGCCCTCCTCGCTCGGGCGGAGCCCCAGGTCGTCGAGCCGCCGCTCGGCGACATCGAGTGGCTGGCCGGCCAGTGGGGGAACGGTGACGCCGCCTGGCGAGGCGGTCTTGCCCGAGTCCGAGAGCTTCGGGACCTCGATCAGGGCCGCGGCACCTATCCCGGCGAGCGCCAGCAGGATCAGGAGGGTCGCGATCAGCCGGCGGCCACGCCGGCGGCGGGGCAGCGGGTCCGTCGGTGGCAGAGCCGGGTCGCGGGAGAGGCGGACGGTCTCCGGGAGCGGTGCGGCTTCGCCGGCGCCCACCACGTGCTCGGGCTCGGTCACGGCCTCGCCGCGGGTGGCGGCGAGCGCGGCCCTGCCGAGGTCGCCGGCGGAGGGATACCTGCTCGCCGGATCCTTCGCCATCGCCCGTCGGATCACGGGATCGAGAGCGGCGGCCGGCCGGGCGCCGGTGGAGGGCGGCTCCTCGTTCAGGTGGGCCCACATCTTGGCCGCGCTCTCCCGCTCGGCGAACGGGACCCGGCCGGTGACCGCATGGAAGAGCACGCAGCCGAGCGCGTAGACGTCGGTGCGGGCATCGACCCGTCGCACCTCGATCTGCTCCGGTGCCATGTAGTCGACGGTGCCGATCACCTGGCCGGTGGTGGTCAGGCCGGCGGTCGCAGCCATCGCCTTGGCCAGGCCGAAGTCGGTCAGGTACGCGTTGTGCTCCGATCCCTCGCCGACGATCACGTTGGCGGGCTTGACGTCACGGTGGACGAGGCCGGCCGCGTGGACCGCGTCGAGGCCGTCACCCACCTGCGCGATCAGGATCGCGGAGTCCTCGGGCGCAAGCGCTCCCTCGGCCGACACCAGCCGGCCGAGGTCGCGTCCCGGCACGAAGCGCATCGCTACGTAGAGGAGACCGTCACGCTCCCCCGCGCCGAAGACCGTGACGACCCGCGGATGCTCGACCGACGCCGCGGTACGCCACTCGGAGCGGAACCGGGCGCGGAAGATCTCGTCGCTCGCCAGCTCGGCCCGGATCACCTTGAGGGCGACAAGCCGCTCGAGCCTGAGCTCGGTCGCCAGGTAGACGATCCCCATCCCGCCGTGGCCCAGGGCGCGTTCGATCCTGTATCCGCCGAATTCGGAGCCCGCCGAAAGCTCGGCCGAGGCGCCCCCGCTGGTCGTTCCCTGGACTGGCATCGGGCTCTCAGTATCGCCCCTCCACGGGCCGGGCCCGGTGGCTTAGTCTCGGTGCTGTGACCGACCCGATCACGACCGAGGGGCTGCGCGAGCTGCAGCGGCCGATCAAGGATCGCTACGGCGACGACCCGGACTCAGCGCAGATCACGCTCGAGGCGGACGGGACGCTCGATGAGGACATCGCCTGCTCGGTGCAGACCGGCAGTGCGCTCGTCAAGGCGGGGCTCCATCCCGGAACCGGGGGCGACGGGACCCTTGCCTGCTCCGGCGACATGCTGCTGCAGGCGCTCGTCGCCTGCGCGGGCGTGACGATGCGATCGGTCGCGACCTCGATGGGGCTGTCGGTGACCGGCTCGGTTCATGCCGAGGGCGACCTCGACTGGCGAGGAACGATGGCCGTCGACAAGAAGACGCCGGTCGGCTTCAGGGGGATCCGCCTCCGCTTCGAGCTCGAGAGCGACGCCGGCGACGAGGAGCTGGAGACGTTGCAGCGCCTCACCGAGCGCTACTGCGTCGTGTTCCAAACGCTGGCCGGATCGCCAGAGCTGTCGGTCTCACTCGACCGCGCGTAGCGGTGGGCGAGTCGGCCCGCGCGACGCAGGTCCTCGATCGCGTGCGCCGGGTCCCGGCCGGCTTCGTCACCACCTACGGTGATCTCTGCCCTGAAGCCCCGCGGTTCGCCGGCTACGTGCTCTCCGGATGCGACGACCCGGACGTTCCCTGGCAGCGGATCGTCAGGGCCGACGGCTCGCTCGCCAAGGGGTATCGCCAGCGCCGCATGCTCCAGGCGGAGGGTGTCCCGTTTCGCGGTGCGCGGGTGGACATGGACGTGGCCTGGGTGCCGGTCGACGCCTGAGCGTCGGCGCCCAGCGGCAGGAGGGCGACCGCGCAACCGGAAAGAGGAACGCGGAGCCGCACGATGATCGTCGACAGCGCCCACTACAAGGACGGCGTCCGCCAGCACGACGAGGCGCTCACGCCGGAACAGGCCGCGGAGCTGCGGGATGCCGCCGGTTCCGGTGAGTTCGTCTGGATCGGGCTGCACGAGCCCAGCCCGTCAGACCTGGAGCAGCTTCAAAGCCTGTTCGGGCTCCACGAGCTCGCGGTCGAGGACGCGCAGCAGGCTCACCAGCGGCCGAAGATCGAGGACTACGACGAGGACGTGTTCATAGTTCTCAAGACCGCCCACTACCACGAGGATCGCGAGGAGGTCCACTTCGGTGAGATCGCCCTGTTCGCCGGTCCGGGATATGTGATCACCGTGAGGCACGGGCTGGGCAGCGAGCTCGCTTCGGCCCGGCGGAGGCTCGAGGCGCGCCCCGACCTGCTCAAGCTGGGTGCCTCGTCGGCGATCTGGGCCGTGCTCGACAAGGTCGTCGACGACTACATCCCCGTGGTCGACTCGATCGAGGACGACATCGAGGAGGTCGAGAAGGACGTGTTCGACGACGACATTCCGGCGCCGACCGCCCGCATCTACAACCTGAAGCGCGAGGTGATCGAGTTCCATCGCGCGGTCTGGCCGCTGCTGAGTCCGCTCGGGACCCTCGAGCAGGGCGGCTTCGAGCGCATCCCCTCGGAGCTGCGCGACTTCTTCCGCGACGTCGCCGATCACGCCAGGCGGGTCGACGAGCAGGTCTCCTCTCAGCGCGAGCTGCTGACCAGCGTCCTGGAGGCGAACCTCGCGCTCGTGAGCGTGAACCAGAACGAGGTCGTGAAGAAGATCTCGGCTATCGCAGGGGTCATCGCGGTGCCCACCTTCATCGCCTCGGTCTACGGCATGAACTTCGACAACATGCCCGAGCTGCACTCGCGCTTTGGATATCCGGCGGCGATCCTGCTGATGGGGTCCTGCGTCGTGGTGCTCGTCTCGTTCTTCAGAAGGATCGACTGGCTCTAATCTGAGCTTGTGACTGTGCCGCTTGCGCATGTCGGCGGGCCGGTGTTCGAGCCGCTCCAGATCGCGGTGCTCACCCTGGTCGCGACCGCCTACTCGCTGCGCGCCATCAATCTCTCCCAGGAGCACCGCCCGGTGCCGACCTGGAGGCTCGTCTGCTTCGCATCCGGCCTTGCCCTGATCGCGATCGCATTCGTGTCCCCGCTCGGTCGGATCGACGACGAGCTGGTCCTCGCCCACATGGGCCAGCACCTGCTGATGGGGGACCTGGGGGCGCTGTTGATCGTCCTCGGGCTGACGGGGCCGCTGCTACAGCCGCTGCTGTCGAATCACTGGCTCGGCTGGATGCGCCACCTGGCCCATCCGCTGGTCGCGCTGCCGTTATGGGCCGTCGACCTCTACGTCTGGCACGTCCCCGTCCTCTACCAGGCGGCGACGGAGCACAGCTCGCTTCACGCCCTACAGCACTCGTGCTTCATCGGCTTCGGCGTGCTGATGTGGATGCCGCTGGTGGGGCCGCTGCCCCAGCCGAGGTGGTTCGCGATCCCGGCGAAGATCGGCTACCTGGTCGGCGTTCGCTTTACCGGCATCGTGCTCGGCAACGTCTTCATGTGGTCGAACTCGGTCTTCTATCCGGACTACGCCGGAGGCCAGGCGAAGTGGCACCTTGCGGCGGTGACCGATCAGAGCATCGCGGGCGTGATCATGATGGTCGAGGGCGGGTTCGTCACCCTCGGAGTGCTCACCTGGCTCTTCCTGCAATGGGCCCAGCAGGACACCGAGCGGCAGCGGCTGCTCGACCTGGCCGAGCAGCGAGGGGTTCCTCTGAGCGACGCGCGCGCCGCCCGCGCAGCCGCCGCCGGTCAGGGGGCGCGGCTGGAGGAGAGGATCAAGGAGTCGACTTGAGCCGCGACCAGCGGTTCCTCTACGCGCTCGTATTCGTCGTCGGGATGGCCAGCCTGGGCGCGGAGATCGCCGCCGCCCGCCTGATGTCCCCCTACTTCGGAGCCTCGACGATCGTCTGGGCGAACACGATCGCGGTCGTCTTGGTTTCCCTCTCGGTTGGCTACTGGATCGGCGGGCGGCTGGGAGACGACCATCCGCACCTGCGCGGCCTCTGCCTGCTCGTTGCCGGGGCGGCGGTGCTGCTCGCCCTGGTCCCGTTCGCCGCCCGGCCGTTCCTGTCGGTCTCGGTCGACGCGCTGGACGAGATCTCGGCCGGAGCGTTCGTCGGATCGCTGATTGGGGTGCTCGCCCTGGTTGCGGTCCCGATCGTCCTCCTCGGGGCCTGCTCGCCCTGGGCCGTCCGTCTCGCGACGCCCGACGTAGACCATTCGGGCCGGACGGCGGGGCGGCTCTATGCGGTCTCGACCGCGGGGTCGCTGGTCGGGACCATGTCGGCGGCGCTCCTTCTGATCCCGTTCATCGGTACGCAGCGGACGTTTCTGGTCTTCGCCCTCACTCTCGCGGTGGTGGCCGCCGCCGGCCTCGGCTGGCGCTACGTCGCCGTTCCCATCGCCGTCGGCGGGGTGATCGCGATCCCGGTCGGAACCGTCAAAGCGAAGACCGACTCTGGCGACAGGGTGATCTTCGAGACCGAGACCCGGATCCAGTACGCCCGCGTCGTGGAGGAGCCTGACGGAACGCGCAAGCTCGAGCTCAACGAGGGGGTGGCGGAGCACTCGCTCATCCGGCCGGGCAGCTACCTGACCGGCAACTACTGGGACGGGCTCGTCGTCGATCCGTTCGCGAGCCTGACGCGGGTTCCCTCACGCGTCGCCATCCTCGGCAACGCGGCCGGGACGGTGGCGCGCGCCTACGGCCACTACTTCCCGGCGTCACGGATAGATGCCGTCGAGATCGACCCCGAGCTGGCGGAGATCGGGCGCCGCTACTTCGACATGCGCGCGCCGCATCTGGCGGTCCACAACGAGGACGCCCGGCCATGGCTGCGGGACGCGCCCGGGGACTACGACGTGATCGTCCTCGATGCCTACCGCCAGCCCTACATCCCGTTCTATCTCGCGACGCGCGAGTTCTTCGAGCTCGCCCGCGATCGGCTCGCGCCTGGCGGGCTGCTGATCGTGAATGTTGGTCACCCGGACGGATCGACCGAGCTCGAGCGGGTGATCGGACGGACGATGGGGGAGGCCTTCCCTGTGGTGCTCCGCGATCCGATGGAGGACGAGAGCACGCTGCTGGTCGGCGCGCAGCGGGGATCGGCTGGCCACCTGCGCGAGATGGCACGGGGCCTTCCCACCGAGCTGGCGACCATTGCGCGCGCCGAAGCGGCACGCGTTGCGCCGGCGCTGCCTGGGGGCGAGGTCTACACGGATGACCGCGCCCCCGTGGAGTGGTTGGTCGACCGCTCGATCCTCGGCTACGCGGCCGGAGACTGAGCTCCCCGGATCCTCCGCCAGACCCGGCGCGCGCCGTAGATCCCGAGCGCGGCGAGGGACAGACCGAGGTCGATCGAGAACGAGACCAGCCGTCCCGGGGCACCGGTGTAGAGCCACGCACCGATCCGCTCCCGTCTCGTGGTGTCTAAGGTGGTCACTTCTATGGAGACGACCGTAAAGGAGCTTCCCGACTCGCGGGTCCGCGTCGACGTCGATGTCGATCCGAAGGACGTCGAGGGGAGCATCGACCGCACTGCGCGCCAGCTGGGCCAGGACATGAAGCTGCCCGGATTCCGCAAGGGCAAGGTGCCGCCGGAGATGGTGGTGCAACGCCTCGGGCGCGAGACCGTCCTCACCCAGGCGCTCGAGTCCTCCCTCGCCGACTGGTACGAGCGGGCGATGCTCGAGTCCGGCGTCAACCCCGTCGGCGATCCGAAGCTGGACCTCTCCGATCTTCCCGACGAGGGCAAGCCGCTGAAGTTCTCGATCGAGGTCGCCGTCCGCCCGGGCGCCGAGCTCGGCGAGTACAAGGGGCTCGAGGTCGGTCGCGAGGAGCCCCAAGTCCCCGAGGAGGCCGTCGAGACCGAGCTCAAGCGGCTCCAGGAGGGCTTCGCCCGGCTCAATCCCGTCGACCGCGAGGCGAAGCAGGGCGACGTCGTCCTGATCGACTACGAGGGCAAGATCGACGGCGAGCCGTTCGAGGGCGGAGCCGCCAAGGACTATCTGCTCGAGCTGGGGGAGGGCCGAGTGCTTCCCGAATTGGAGAAGGCCTTGGAGGGCACCAAGGCCGGCGACGAGCGCCAGGCCTCCGTGCCCTTCCCGGACGACTACCCCGCCGAGGAGGTCGCCGGCAAGACCGCTGAGTTCGAGGTCAAGGTCAAGGAGGTCCGCGAGAAGGAGCTGCCCGACCTTGACGACGACTTCGCCGCGGAGGCCTCCGAGTTCGACAGCCTGGCGGAGCTCCGCGACCACATCTCGGGCCAGATCAGGGAGATCCTCGAGGGGCAGATCGCCGAGCGCTTCCGCGAGGCCGCCCTGGACGCGGCCGTCGGCAACGCGACGGTCGAGCTGCCCGAGCAGGTGGTCGACGCGCGGGCCGCCGAGATGTGGCGTCGCGTCGAGCGCTCCCTACAGCGCCAGGGGATGGATCCCGAGAATTACCTGCAAATGCAGGGAAAGACGCGAGAGGAGATGGCCCAGCAGGCCCGCCCCGAGGCCGAGCAGGCCCTGAAGCGCGAGGCCGTCCTGGAGGCGGTCGCCAAGGCGGAGGGGATCGAGGTCAGCGAGGAGGACATGCTCGAGGCGCTGCAGATCCCGCCGGGCCACGAGGACCACGGACATCCCCAGCCGGCCGATGCGCTCAAGGAAATCCGGGAGGGCGGCCGCGAAGAGCTGCTCAAGCAGGACCTGCGAATGCGCCGCGCCCTCGAGCTGATCGCCGAGGAGGCGAACCCGATCCCGCTGGAGCAGGCTCAGGCCCGCGAGGAGATCTGGACCCCGGAGAAGGAGCAGGAGGAGAAGGGCGCCCTCTGGACGCCCGGCTCCGACTAGATGGCATCGATCCGCAAGGAGATCCAGGTCGACGCGCCACCCGAGAAGGTCTGGGACGCGCTGCGCGACTTCGGCAACCTGCACCAACGACTCGTTCCTGGCTTCGTCGTCGACGCCAGGCTCGACGGTGAGGACAGGATCGTCACCTTCGCCAGCGGCGCCGTCATGCGCGAGGTCCTCATCGATCTCGACGACGACCAGCGGCGGCTGGCCTGGTCGATCGTCGACGGGCCCTACGAGCACCACAACGGGGTGGCGCAGGTCTTCGACGACGGTGGGGACGGCAGCCGGTTCGTCTGGACCACCGACCTGCTCGCCGACGAGGAGGTCGTCGTTCTCACCGAGCAGTCGATGCAAACGGGGGTCGAGACCGCCAAGAAGACGCTCGAGGCTGCGGACTAGATCCCCAGCGAGGTCTGCTGCGCCGGATAGGTGAGGTGGCCGCCCTCGACCACGGCGAACTCCGTCAGCTCATGTGGTGTCAAGGCGCCCGTCGGGCCGAGGTGTAGGACTCGCCAGCCGCGGACCGTCAGAGCGTCCGAGAGCAGGCGGCGGTGGCAGCGGGTCCAGTCGCCCTCGGCGCACATCGCCGCGGTGCGGCGCTCCCGGGCCAGGTCCTCGAGCATCCCCAGGCCCGCCTCGAACTGCTCGCTCGCCATGTGGTCGGCGTAGCCGCGGAAGGCCTCGACGTCCCAGCCCTGGTTCGCGGAGTTCGCGGCCGGCACCCGATGGCCGCCGAGGTCCGCGCCCAGAGGCGCGTAGCCGATTCCGGTCGCCTTCATCGTCCCGGCGAGCGCCGAGCGGTTGAACTGCGGGTAGCGGGAGCGGGGGTTGGCCCGCACGTCCGCGACCAGCTCAATTCCGGCGCCGCGCAGCAGCTCGAGGAACGCCTGCTCATCGTGGTTCGAGTGGCCGACGGTGAGGATCTCGGTGACAGATGCCACTTGCCGATTCTCCTCGGTCCGGCCCGCCGATGACGGTCGCTATGCTGCCCCGCGCATGAGTCCCTTGGTCCCAATGGTGGTCGAGCAGACGTCCCGCGGCGAGCGGGCGTTCGACATCTACTCGCGCCTGCTCAACGAGCGGATCATCTTCCTCGGCACCCCGGTGACCGAGGACATCGCCAACCTGATCGTCGCCCAGCTGATCCATCTGGAGTCCGAGGACCCGGACAAGGACGTCTCGATCTACATCAACTCGCCGGGCGGCTCGGTCTACGCCGGCCTCGCTATCTACGACGCGATGCAGTTCATCAAGCCCGATGTGTCGACGATCTGCGTCGGCGTCGCGATGAGCATGGGCGCCCTGTTGCTCGCCGGCGGCGCGTCGGAGAAGCGGATGGCGCTGCCCAACTCGAAGATCCTGATCCACCAGGTCTCGGGCGGCTTCTCCGGCCAGGCGACGGACATCGAGATCCACGCCAAGGAGATCATCGACGTCCGCCAGCGCCTCGACGAGATCATCGCCAAGCACACCGGCCAGGATCTGGAGAAGGTCGCGAAGGACACCGAGCGCGACTACTTCATGAGCGCGGCGGAGGCGAAGGAGTACAAGATCGTCGACCGCGTCATCGAGCACCGGTAGCTAGACTCGCGCGCCGCTTGAGGCGCCTCGCTCCACTCCTCGTCGTTGCCGCCGCCCTGATCGCGGGTCCGACCACCGCCGCCGAAGACGCGGTCGTCCAGCGCGCCTCGGTCTCACCCGCGCAGGGTTTCACGGATTCCGCCGACGGAGTCCGCATCGAGTTCCGGGTCACGGGATCGGTTCCCGCCGACTTGACGATCACGATCGCCGGCTCGGGCGAGGAGGTGCGGCGGATCGAAGTCCCGGGGGTGCAGCCGGGCGCCGACAAGGCCGAGAGGTGGGATGGCCTGAACAACGGCGGCAGGCCGGTGGCCGACGGGACCTACCGGATCGTCGTCGCGGTCGCCGGCGGGAACCAGAAGGAAGCTGGAACAGTCGAGCTCCACCGGCATTTCTTCCCGGTCCGGGGCCCGCACGGCACCCGCGGCGCCGTCGGCGAGTTTGGTGCCCCGCGCAACGGCGGGCGCGTCCACAAGGGCTTCGACGTCACCGCCCGCTGCGGCACCCCGCTGGCGGCGGCGGCGACCGGGACCGTCGTCAAGCGGGCGTACGACCCGCGCCTCGACGGGAACTACATCGTGATCAGGGGCCTCGGGGAGAGGCACAAGTACTGGTACGACCACATGGTCCACCCGTCGCCGTTCCAGCTCGGCGACCAGGTCCACGTCGGGCAGATCGTCGGCAACATTGGCCGGACCGGCAACGCGGGCAGCACGCCCTGCCATCTCCACTTTGAAATCCACGTCAATGGGCGCGCGGTCGATCCAAAGCCCTACCTGCGGGCCTGGGACCGCTACAGCTAACTGACCACACAGGCCCTCGCCACCCGCACCGCCGAGAAGATCATGGGGAAGTACTTCGACGGCGAGCCCTGGGTGGGGACCGAGGAGCCGACCAGCTCGATCGACGACAAGGTCACCCAGGCCGTCCTCGACCGCCGGCTTTAGCCTCGGCGGAGCCGCTGCCGATGTAACGGCGGAAGGAAACCGGCTGCTCGCGGCGTAACGAGGTTGCGTCAGGCCGAGGTCGGCGGGCGTCTAAGCTTCTCAGCGAGGAAGGAGCCGGCCGGGCGAAGCGAGACCGAGGGAGTAATCCGCTGGCACGTCCCACCGAATCCAACGAGCAGCTCCTCTGCAGCTTCTGCGGCAAGTCGCAGCGACAGGTCAAGAAGCTGATCGCCGGACCCGGCGTATATATCTGCGACGAGTGCATCGATCTCTGCAACGAGATCATCGATGAGGAGCTCACCACTCCGCCGACCTTCGAGCTCGAGAACCTCCCGAAGCCGAAGGAGATCTGGGAGGTCCTGAACGAGTACGTCGTGGGCCAGGAGGGCGCCAAGCGCGCCCTCTCCGTCGCCGTCTACAACCACTACAAGCGCGTCCAGATGGCCTCCTCTGACGATCAGGGCGAGGACCCGATCGAGCTGCAGAAGTCGAACATCCTGCTGCTCGGCCCCACCGGCTGCGGCAAGACTCTGCTCGCCCAGACCCTGGCCAAGATCCTCAACGTGCCCTTCGCGATCGCCGACGCCACGGCTCTCACCGAGGCGGGCTACGTGGGCGAGGACGTCGAGAACATCCTCTTGAAGCTGATCCAGGCCGCCGACTTCGACGTGAAGAAGGCGGAGACGGGGATCATCTACATCGACGAGATCGACAAGATCGCCCGCAAGGCCGACAACCCGTCGATCACCCGCGACGTCTCCGGCGAGGGCGTGCAGCAGGCCCTCCTGAAGATCCTCGAGGGCACCACCGCCTCGGTCCCGCCGCAGGGCGGCCGCAAACACCCGCACCAGGAATTCCTGACGATTGACACCTCCAACGTGCTCTTCGTCTGCGGCGGCTCGTTCGGCGAGCTCGACAAGGTGATCGAGAAGCGGATCGGCAACCACGGCGTCGGCTTCGGCGCCGAGGTGACGTCGGCCGCCGACAAGGACACCGGGGAGTACTTCGAGAAGGTGCTGCCCGAGGACCTGATGGAGTACGGACTGATCCCGGAGTTCATCGGCCGCCTCCCGGTCGTCTCCGCGATCCACCAGCTCAGCCGCGAGGACCTGATCACGATCCTGACCGAGCCGCGCAATGCGCTCGCCCGCCAGTTCCGCCGCTTCTTCCAGTTCGACGACATCGATCTGGTCTTCGCCCCCGACTCGCTCGGAGCGATCGCCGACAAGGCCCTCGAGCGCGAGACGGGCGCCCGCGGCCTCCGAT
>WNGA01027745.1_pt1 | contig 13139 bp, 16 predicted proteins | sample 5400061 | NCBI WGS metagenome assembly WNGA01 (sample SAMN13153366, study PRJNA577476) | soil metagenome | isolation source: 100 cm soil or saprolite under grassland replicate 2 | place: USA:California | collected 2016-06-15
TTGAAGCCGATGGCCTAGAAGTATCCGATGATTACACCGTAGATGTAAAAGGGCTGCTATGGAATCCCAACCAAACCGACCTCCTCTAATTGTTATTGTCGGAGAAACCGGATCGGGTAAATCGGCTCTAGCCTTAGACCTGGCCAGGCGGTTCAACGGCGAAATTATTGCGGCCGACTCCCGCACTATCTACCGCGGTATGGATATCGGGACGGCTAAGCCTTCTGTATCTGAACGCGATCAGGTAGCGCAGTATCTTATCGACATCGTCTCTCCTGACGTTACTTTTACGGCGGCAGACTTTAAGCGGTTGGCCCAGCTGTCAATCAAGGTTATCGTAGACAAAGGCAAAGTACCATTTTTAGTAGGCGGCACAGGCTTATATATCGACGCCATACTGTACGACTTTAGTTTTGCCTCCAAACCTGACCCAGATGAAAGACTCCGTTTGCAGAGGATGAACGTTGAGGCCTTGCAGGCTGAGCTTGAGGCGCGGGGTATTCCGCTGCCAGCCAATGTTAAAAACCCGCGTCACCTTATACGCCAGCTGGAAACGGAAGGCGGTATGCCGGCAGCCGACCGCCAGCTTCGTGATAATACGCTGATTATTGGCTTGCGACTTGAGCCCGATGAGCTTAAAACACGGATTGCCCAGCGGGTTGCGGCAATGTTCGCTGCTGGTCTGGAGCAGGAAGTCCGCCAACTGGTAGATCGCTATGGCTGGCAATGCGTGGTACTGCAGACTATCGGCTATCAGGAGTTCCAACCGTATTTCAAGGGCGAAGCCGCGCTGGAAGATGTCCAGGCTCAGATAGAAAAGAACACAATTCAGTATGCCAAACGTCAGCGTACCTGGTTCAAAAGAAATAAAAGTATTCATTGGCTGAATAAAAGGGAAGAAGCTGTAGACTTAATAACATCGTTCTTGAACAAATGATCTATAGTAACGCTTAAAAGTTTGTTACAATGGGTTCATGATTGAGCAATTGTTTGGATCAAAGACCAGGGTAAAGCTACTGCAGCTGTTCTATAGCAATCCTAATCGCTCCTTTTACGTGCGGGAAATTACCCGTAAGATCGACGAACAGATTAACTCAGTTCGCCGCGAGTTAGCCAACCTCTTAAGCGTTGGAATCATCGTCTCCGATACAACCAATAATCGACTCTACTACGAAGTAAATCAAAAGTACGAGTACTACGATCCTTTGTTAGCTATTTTTGGTGAGGCCGGCAGCGGCGGCAAGGCGAAGGCCAAAAAAGCGGCCGCAGCCGGTGAAGTCAACGACGAAGACGCCTTCAAGGCTTTAGGACGCCTCGAAGTAGTTATCTATACCGGTCAATTTACTCGTGATGAGGCCAGCGGGATCGATATACTGGTAGTTGGCGAGGTCAACCACAATGCTTTGCAGAAATACGTCGCCGATCTAGAGAAACAAGAGAATAAAGACATCCGCTACACCGTTATGTCACCCACCGAGTTTAGCTATCGTCGTCAAATTAAAGACCGTTTTATTACAACTGTGTTAGACTCCAAGAAGCAAGTTTTGGTGGATACGACTGGCACGTTGTAAGAATCTGGAATAAGGAGAAAGTATGGATTTTCAATATCATGGTGCTAATTGTGTGACCTTGAGTTTAAAGAATGTGCGGGTGGTTGTCGACGACAATCTTACTGATCTTGGCGGCAAGCCAGTTGTTAAGTCCGGCGATATTGCTATATTCACTGGCGTCCACGCTGTACCAGCACAGTCACCAAAGATCGTTATTGACCAGCCCGGTGAATACGAAGCTTCTGGGGTGTCGATGTACGGCATCGCGGCCCGCTCTCACATGGACGAAGCCGGTAAACACAGTACAACTATGTACAAGCTGGTTATAGACGACATCCGCATTCTTGTTACCGGTCACATTTACCCCGAGTTGAGCGACGCTCAACTGGAAACAATCGGTATGGTTGATGTAATGATCGTACCCGTTGGCGGCAATGGTTACACCCTTGACGCTGTCGGCGCGCTCAAGGTTATTAAGCAGGTAGAGCCCAAGATGGTGATTCCTACCCATTACGATGCCACGGGCTTGGCCTATCCGGTAACACAACAGCCTCTGGAAGAAGCCCTGAAAGTATTGGCTATGGAGCCAAAAGAAAGCACTACTAAGCTCAAACTCAAGGCTAGTGAGCTTGGCGAGGGCACCCAGCTTGTTATCGTAGAGCAGTCCTAAGATTCGCCAGTGCAACTGAAACATTAAAAAACACCTCCAGGCGAGGTGTTTTTTAATTTGCAGACAGCTTTTATTTGCTGGGAGCGTAGCTGTTAGTAAGTAGACCCTTCTTTTTGAGGGTACGAATGGCCTGGGTGCTGATACGCAACTTAACCTTCTTGCCGTCAACAATCAGAGTTTTCTTCTGAAGATTGGGTTCCCAGACTTTTTTGGTGTGGCGCTGAGAAAAGCTGACGTTGTTGCCGAACTGCTTGCCTTTACCGGTGAGTGCACATATGCGCATTTGATTATTCCTCGTAACTTGCTTGTATATTCAATTGTTAATTCTATCTGTTTTTGACCTCTAAGTCAATACACGTACCTCTAGAAATGCTGTATACTGAAAGCATGTTTTCCAGCCTCAGTTTTAGCGATATCGTCATAGTGGTTGTTTCGCTGGTAGTTTCGATTGGTTTCCACGAAGCTATGCACGCTCTCGTAGCTCACCGGCTGGGAGATAGCACGGCCGCAGAACAGGGGCGAATAACCCTCAATCCGTTCAAACACATTGATCTTCTTACAACGATTTTACTACCGACGGTGATGCTTCTCTTGCGCCTGCCGCCGCTACTTATTGCCAAGCCGGTGCCCTTCGACCCGCACCAGGTCCGCCACGGTGAGTACGGGACGGCGCTCATGGCCATCGCCGGACCGTTTACCAACCTGGCTTTAGCGGCCGTTGCCGCATTGCTGTGGCAAAGTACCATATTCGGCCCGAATATTTCCCATGTCCTAGATCTATTTACTCAGTTAAACGTCGGCTTATTTGTCTTTAACATGCTGCCGATACCTCCGCTGGATGGTTCTCGGCTGCTCTATGCTTTTGCCCCCGAGCCGGTACAGCGGGTGATGTTTCAGATAGAGCAGCTTGGTTTCGTCGGTTTAATCTTTATCCTCCTGGTTCTTTCCCCCGTGATCAGCCCGATAATCGGCAATATTAACCTGGCAATTACCGATTTTTTGCTTAGCTAATCTGTAAAAGCAGGGTATAATAGGTTTGGCTGGGTAGCCGAGCGAATGTTTATCTGAATATTTTTTCGCAATGGAAGTCTAATATTTGTAGCGCCCGTGGGCATTACGTGAGGACATCCACCTGGGTTTTAACCAGGTAACATGAATCGGCAGCCTGGCCTTTATATATTTCGGGGTGTAGCGCAGTTGGTAGCGCGTACGGCTGGGGGCCGTGAGGTCGCAGGTTCAAGTCCTGTCACCCCGACCAACTAAAAGAGCTCAGGTTATGCCTGGGCTCTTTTAGTTGCCTGGACCTCTCGGTTGTTTGCTATTCTCTAATAGCCACTCCTTAAGTATTTGCGGCGGCTTATAGTAACGGCTGGCAATTGCCAGATCTACAGGGTCATAGGGGTTTGTCTTGGTGCTGTGCAGCCAGTTAAGGCCAGAGTCAACGATGCCGAATGAGGCCATAGTATTCATCAGCAGCGCCGCCCGCTCTAGACCGTAAAAGTATTTTAGATACGACATTTGAGCTAGGCCCTCAGTCTCCAGAGGTACCCCGTTATAGATATTTGCCAGCACGCCACGCTCGCTCGCCTCACGTTTGGCTAGCTCCTCCTGGGTAAAGTCGCGTCCTTCACGAACGGCAAAAATAGTTCGCCATACGCCGGAAACGAGCTTGAGTGTTTCTTGCCGGCTAAAGCTTTTGTGCAATGCACCGCAGGCGAAACCAACACCCAGATAGTTAATGACACCTGGTAAGCCCACGCTTTGCTCTGGAAAAGGAGTAGATTGCGTTAGTATGCAGGCTGATTCTTCAATCTCAGCATAAGACGCCGTGCCGTGCTCTGCTAAGGGAGAGCCGGCTTTGGCACCGAGGGCCGAACGACCACTATGGATAAGTACTTCATGCGTCTGGAGCTCTTTTACCTTTTTCCCAGAGACATGCGGCAGGGTAGTGGATACGGAGACGAGCTCTCAAATTGAGGTAGCAGGGTGATGGCACGCTGTAGCTCGGTGACAACGGCTGGTGGAGGAAAACGGGCACTATTGTCGATAGCCTCAAAAACATGACCCAGTTTGTCTTCTACCCACAGGGCTACCTCGGCTCTTGTCGCAGGTGTCAATGTTGTTTGGATGGCGCTTCTCAGTTGTCCCTCCACTACGTCCTCAAGCATCTCTCGGGCTGCCTGGGCCGATTGATACGCTTCAGGCTGCCGCTTAGGGTCGAGCTGCCCAATATGGTCTAAAGCGTCGTGGGCGGCACGAACAAAAAGCCCGTCGGAGTACATATGCCCGTATAGACTTCTCTGGGCTTGGTCTATCGCAGGTGCATTTCCTGCTGCTTGAGCCTGGAGCAGCTCTAATCCACTCCGCGCCTGGTCAATACTTTGCAGAAGGCCGATACCTTCAATATCATCGCAATACTTGGCTGCCTCATCTGCCAGTCTATCCCAGTCTTTCCGCCTGTCTGTACTGGATAGGAGCGCGGTTACGTCCACCAAGGATTGGGGCGTAAAACCGGTTTCTAGTGTTATTGGGTTGATAGTGGCAACAAATCCAACATCATCTCGAAGTGCGATCTCAGCATAGCGCTGGTTAAGCTCGTAGAGGGACATTTGAAGTATTAAAACATTATAAGCGGATTTTATCAATTATGCCTTAGACTGCTACAATCGGTGTTGATGAAGGACAGGTTGCCGGCCAGGAAGATGATCATACCTATATGCAATTTTTGCCGCGTATCGCTGGTGATGTTGACGATCCGCGCGGCGGTATTCGCTTTGCGGTTAGCCCGGCGGTTGGTAACTACCTAACTGGCACTCAGTAGCCACAAGCACGTCTGGGGCTTGAACTGCCAGCTAAGACTACCTATAATCAGAAATATAACTAACATAAAACAAAAAAATGGCAGAAAACGTACAAGCTAATAGCCCAATGGATACCCCTCGACCGCCAGATGCCGAATATGGGTGGCACGATGTGGCCCGCGAGATGACCGACTGGCACCCTGATTTGCAGGAGCACGCTGCCCGCAAGCTGGACGAGCATGGTGTTGCCCGGCCTGATCGGATAGCTGTTCCTCGGCTTGCCATCGTTGCCGATAGCGAACCAGAGGTGTCAGAGAGCTCTACCCTTGTCGCACCAAAGTCAGAAACCATCTCTGAAATACCTCGAAATCCTTCGGAAAAAATTGTCGATGCCTTCGCGGACGGTCAGAATGCGCTCCTAAAGCTTAGTAACGATCCCCAATTTCACGCCAAATGTCTCAAGAAGGGTATCGACCCCTATGTAGACATGGATAAGCCAAAATATTGGCGGATATTTCGGGAACACGCTGGCGACCGAGTGCGTAAACTTCGCGAAAAAGTTGGCAACACCCCACAGCTGAGTGCCTTTGAGCTGATGTCTGCTACGCCGTCATTTATATTCGGAACAGCTGCTATTAATAATGGCCAGAATAATTTACCGAGGGAGAAAGCTCTCCGTCTCAAAGAGACGCTAGGCTCCTTTAACGGACTTATCCGCAAGCTAGCTACCGAATTTCCAGAAACCAAAGCCTCAGATGTGGTACTGGGCTTACTAAATACCGCCAACACCACCATAGAAGATACGGGCCTACGTAGGAAATCAGAGCAAGCCATTAGGGAATGTGTACGAGGCGCGCAACATGAAAAGGTCTTTGGCCAAATCCTGAATGAGACGGGGCGTGAATCTCGTGAATCAACCCCCGCAGAGGATCAGGACGGGGTTGACTACGTTAGCCAGGATCGTAAAGGACGTCCGCTATACGTCGATGTTAAAGCTTCGCTTACCAAGATTCAAAGGGGCAAGGGTGCCCACGAGGACGCCTTTATGCGCAGCGGTGACAGGATAGTCATGTACTCACTGGTAAAGGACGAAGAGCTAAAAGACACGTTCTATATACCCCAAGAGGTTGCTGTCCGGAAGGCGGATGCTCTAAATACCTTGCTTGACGAGGCTTCAGTACCTAAAGCATCCTACAGCCTAGGTTGACATATAACTTCTAATATGAGATAAAAAGACTACAATGCCGATATTTGAAGCGATTGTTACTGAGCCGCCCACCAGTGGTGAGATTCGTACCAGAGTGGCTGAAGCAATTCAAAGCGGCCTAGCCGATGAGCTATTGCAGCTTACGGTACTGGGCGAACAAGAGGTCCCGGCACCTGAACCAACAGAAGTAACCTTTCGAGTTGCCAGAACTACCCATGTCCAAGGCGGTACGATGCAAATCGCTGGCCCTACCACAGAAGGCGGCTCGATAATTATTAATTGTGCTGCCGATCCCTCGACTCCTGCTACAGCTAGCCTCGTCACCGTATAAAAGCTAGGTGGTAGGCTGCATGGCCATAGTAAGCTATACTAAAACTAATGAAAAAACTAAAACTCGAACACCATCTGGCCGACTTAGTTCGGAGTGGCGAAAAAACCACAACCTGGCGACTGTACGATGATAAAGACCTGCACGTTAACGACGAATTAGAACTAGTCGACAAAGTTGACCCTCAGAACCCTGCTACATGGGTGAATGCCGGACAGGCCGTTATCGATCATATTGTTGAAAAACGCCTCGGTGAACTTACCGAGGCTGATTTTGTGGGCCACGAGAAGTTTGCCTCGCAAGCCGAGATGCTCCAAACCTACCAGCGATACTACGGTCCGCAGGTAACTCTCGAGACGGCGGTTAAAATGATTCACTTTACATATAAAAAGCCGGTCCCGCCAAGCCAGCAGGGCAGCGGTTTACCTCACTTAAAAGAGGCAAAACTCTATGCCGACGGCGGTTCCCGCGGCAACCCTGGCCCTTCGGCCAGCGGCTTTGCCATCCTCGACATGGACGATAAGGTTATCGTGAAAGAAGGGATCTACCTGGGCGTTACCACTAATAACCAGGCTGAGTATCAGGCGCTCAAGCTGGGTCTTGAGGAAGCTAAGAAAATGGGTATTTCCCGGGTGCACGTATATATGGACAGCTTACTGGTTGTTAACCAGATAAAACGCATCTTTAAAGTCAAGAACCGCGATCTTTGGCCGATTCATGAAGCGATCGTGCAGCTATCGGCCACTTTTAGCGAAGTAAGCTTTACCCATGTACCGCGGGAGCTTAATAAAATAGCCGATGGCGCAGTTAATGAAGCTTTGGATACAGCTGCCGCCAAGCAGTAAGCAGAAGCGTTAGGCATTGTTAGTCATAAGTGTTATAATATGCACGTACCTGATTATCGGCTAATCGCTTGAGGCAACTCAAGAGGAAAGTCCGGGCAGCGTAGGGAATGGCAGTTGCTAACGGCAACCGGGGGCAACCCTAGGGAAAGTGCCACAGAAACAAAACCGCCTCTTTCCAGAGGTAAGGGTGAAAAGAGCGAGGTAAGAGCTCGCAGTTTGTACTGGTGACAGTACGAAGTGGTAAACCCTGTCTGCTGCAAGGAGGTAAACTCATCGCTCGAAAGAGATGGTTCCCGCCAGAGTTTGCCGCTACAGCCGCTCGATCTCAGTGGTAACACAGAGACTAGATAGATGATTAGCTAAAACAGAACCCGGCTTACGGATAATCAGGACTAACGCTTATATCAAAAACCACCCCTAGAGTAGGGGTGGTTTTTGCGTAATAGAGCAGTAAGTCTGGTAACTATTTCTTGGTTGCAGTAGCAACGACAGCTTCAAAAGCCTTGGGCTCATTGACGGCTAGCTCGCTCAGAATCTTTCGGTCCAGAGTGATACCAGCTTCTTTGAGGGCGGCGATCAGTTTGCTGTAAGTAGTACCGTTCAAGCGCGCAGCAGCGTTGATACGCGCGTTCCATAGCTCACGGAATGAGCGCTTGCGGTTGCGGCGGTCACGGTAGGCAAATTGCAATGCTTTAGTAACGGCCTGCTTACCGCGCTTAACGCTGGAGCGGTTGGACTTGGACATGCCTTTAGTAGCATGACGAATCTTTTGGTGCTTGGCGTGGCCAGCGACGCCTCGTTTTACGCGCATCTTAGGCTCCGATCCTTAGTTTAATAGATTTGCTTTGTTTACCGGTGATTGTTTCCAAGCCACTCAGTACGCGCTTGCGCGCGCCACTCTTCTTCTGGAGAAAGTGGTTGCGGTGTGAATGACTGATACGCACTTTACCATTCTTGGTAATGCGTACACGGTCCTTGGTCCCGCTATGCGTTTTTAGCTTTGGCATTACTGCTCCTTATTACGAAATTAAGCTGTTTTCCGGCAAATTGTGGTGCTTGGTCGACTACAATCGCATCGCCGAAATCGCTTATGACTTTATCTGCAAGTTTAAAGCCGATCTCTTTGTGAGCAAGTTCTCGTCCGCGGTAGAAAATAGTAAGTTTTACTTTATGTCCTGCTTCCAGGAATCCAGTAACCTTGCTCATCTTGACGCCTAGATCGTGGTCACTGATCTTCAGTCCAAAACGCATTTGTTTAAGCTCGGCAGCTTTCGCTGTACGCTTATTCTTTTGCAGCTGTTTGGTGCGCTGGTAGTTAAACTTACCCCAGTCGACTACTTTAGCTACGGGTGGACTTGCTTCAGGGGAAATCTCGACAAGATCTAGCTCCTGGTCCTCTGCGATTTGAAGAGCCTCAGCTCGTGATAAGATGCCAAGTTGCTTGCCATCTTCGTCGATTACACGAAGTTGAGGTGCCCGAATATCGTGATTCAGGCGTGTGTACTTGCTGATATCGTCTCCTTTATATTGTTAGCGTATGTATTGTAACAGATCACACAACAGGGGTCAATAAGCTGGCATGGTTTTATGATTTTTGCCGGCTTTGCCGGTACTGTAAGGCTTCGGAAATGTGTGCCTCGGTAATTCTTGGTTCGTTTTCCAGGTCGGCAATCGTCCGAGCGACCTTAATCAATTTTACATAACTACGTGCCGAGATGTCGAGTCGTTCTGCTGCAGTAGTTAAAAGACTCACAGCGGCTTCGGTTGGCCGGGCCAAGGGCATTATCTCTGCTTGCGTCAGTTGGCTATTAGTTTTTTCACTATCGAACCGCCGCCGCTGAAGCCTGCGTGCTGCCAGCACGTTATCTCGTGCTGCCTGATCTTTAGCGGGCTGGGCTTGGGTATACAGGATCTCACGGTGTTCTACTTGGTCGACGGTAACATGCAGGTCAATCCGATCAAGTATCGGACCGGACAGTTTTTGCTGATATCGGGCCACTTGAGTACTCGTGCAACTGCACTCGTGGAGTGAACCGTAGTATCCACAGGGGCAAGGATTAGCGGTGCCTACTAAAATGAACCGGGTAGGGTAGCGTGTTATGCGCCGTGCCCGAGAAATAGTTATACAGCCATCTTCCAGCGGCTGGCGCAGGGCTTCTAAAATTGTACGGCTAAACTCGGGCAGCTCGTCTAGAAATAAAACTCCTTGATGACTCAAAACAATCTCTCCGGGACGCAAACCATTGCCACCCCCAATCATGGCGCTAAAACTGGCGCTGCTATGGGGTGAACGGAAAGGTCTTGTTGTTATAAGGTCATCGTAAGTATGGCTGGCCAGGCTCTGCAAATGAGTAATCTCCAGTATCTCCTGGTGGCTGGGCGGTGGCATGATGGACATGAATGCTTTTGCCAAAAGACTTTTGCCGGTGCCGGGCGGCCCGTGCAGCAGAATATTATGACCACCGGCTGCGGCTATTTCCAAAGCGCGTTTAGCTGGCGCTTGCCCGGCAATCATAGAAAATGTATCGGTGCTATACGGGAAGGCTGGCCCAGCCGGTAGGTGGGTACGCGCAGTGGGCATGGGTGAGGCGCTGGCGCGCGGACGGGCTAGCTCGTCGAGCGTTTCTATCGGCATGAGCCGCAGGCCGGGGACAAGTTGAGCCTGCTGTAGGTTTGCTTTTGGAATAAAGTAGTTCGCTATGCCCATCTTCTGGCCGGCAAGCAGCAATCCTATGATCCCCCGAACTGGCCGGATAGTACCATTCAGTCCTATTTCACCAATGAAAACTTGATCAGAGCTGAATGACATGGCCGGGCTTGAGGCTTGCAGAATTGCAGCGGCGATGGCCAAATCGAGGCTGGTACTGTCTTTAGGCACATCAGCTGGTGCCAAATTGATAGTGATCCGCTTGCGGGGCAGGCTGAGCTTGCAGCTGGCAAAGGCGCTGCGGATCCGCTCCTTGGCCTCGCCCACGGCCTTATTGCCCAGACCGACGATAACGATTGCTGGCAGGCTGTTGGAGACATGGCACTCAACCTCAAAGCCGTTGTTTTTCAGATGTCGTTTTTGTTTTTGAGCACTTTTTTTATTCAAGTGCTACTGCTATCTTATAAATTGAGAAGCTAGCTGTCAATAACAATTATGTTTAATTTCTCACAAACCTGTGCATAACTTTTTTACGCTGTAAAAATAGAAAGCTAGCCCGGCAATATTGAATACTTTTTACGAACAGCTATGTATTCAAGATGCTTATGGCTATTGACATTTTCTGCATAGTGAGCTACACTAACAACCAGTGAGTCAAAAACAAAAACTTACATTAACAATTCAAACATAACGCTCCTTGCGACCCTAAAGGTTGCGGGAGCGGTCAGTCAAAGCCAAAGGGTAGTAAGCGCTAATAAGTCACATTTTTGGGCGGATTTACTACCCGCGGCTTCCAAGAATTACATGAAAAATACTGCAGGGTGCAAATCTGCAGTATTTTTCTTTATACAGCCAAGCGCGTAGAATAAGCATAATGAAGCGTAATCTTTATATAACCAGCGGATGTTTCCTAACGCTGCTGATTTTATTTTTTGGCATAGATCCTAACAAGGTGCCGTCTTTTGTCTTGGTACTGCCGTTTATTCTGCTATTTGCACTGTTGCTTTGCGGCATCATGTATATTTTGGAGAGTAGGGGCGTCGGCAGCGCCAAGCGCCTGCGGATGGGGGTGCTTTGTGCCAGCCTGCCTATTCTTGTTTTAGTACTGCAATCGATCGGCCAATTGACTGTTAAGGACGTACTTACAGTCCTGCTGCTCTTCGTCATATCATACTTCTATATTTCGCGGGCCACGGTATCTTCTTAGAACCGTTGTAATCTTTTTGCTATAAGAAGATAGAGACTGGTATAATAAGGCTTGAATTATGGATTCTCGGAGCACCAATTCTGGTTTAGGCTTACCTCAACCCGGTAACGACATGGGACCGTTGCCTCCTATCCACGCGTCTCAGGCTTTTCATGCCCCTGATACGGCCGCGTCTCACTTCGACACGGCAGTACCCCAGATAGGTACTTCGGCTCCTGCAGCTCAGACGGTGCCCGTGGCAGCGCCTGTTGTTGTTGCGCCGTCCGTCGCGCCCGTAACACCAATTACTCCAATGGGTGAGCAACCAGCTGCGTCATCGCCTGCCGGCAACGTTGCCGATGACGCTCAAGCTGTGACGCAACTGGCCGGACCAGTCGATGATGACGACACTGCTTTCGACGAAGAATGGGTCGGTCGCGCCCGGGAGATGGTTGGCCGCACCAAAGGGGACCCATTTGTCCAAAGCCAGGAGCTGAGTAAGCTTAAAGCCCAGTACATTAAGTTGCGCTACAACAAAGACGTGAAGGTTAGCGAATAATGGCTGCTCTTTTATTTATTATTCTGTTTTTAGTGATTGTTGCAGCTATCGCCGGTCCTATTATCTATCTGCAGACCCGTAAGCAGCGGCGCGAGACGAAAAACTATGAGCGCGGCCTGAAGATGATTCCGCTGCTTATCCACTTGCCGCCTCCAAGCGAAGATACTGAGGGCGGTGGGCGTGACGTACGTGATGTGACAGAGGAGAACATCTCCAAAGCCCAGATCATATACGGCATTATCGCCAGTACGCTGCAGAAGGGCTTCAAAGCTAAGTTTTATGGGCAGCGCCACCTGGCCTTTGAGGTCATCGCTTCCAAGGGCTTTATTTACTTCTATGCGGCAGTACCGGTAGCGCTTGCCGAAGTTGTTAAGCAAGCAGTGGTGAGCGCCTACCCCAGTGCACGCCTCGAGGAAGCGACCGAGCATAATATTTTCAGTAAAGTTGGCAAGTTGAGCGGTACTGTCGGCGGGGAACTGGGGCTCAAAGAATCGTACGCCTTTCCCATTGCCACCTACGAAGACATCAAGCGTGACTCAATGCAGGCCTTGCTGAACTCGTTGTCGACACTCGACCGCGAAGATGGCGCAGGTATCCAAATCATCATGCGGCCGGCTGATCCGGTCTGGCGTAAGAATGTCCTAGGTGCTGCCAGCAAAAAGAAAAAGGGTGAGGATGGCAAGAAAAAGGGCGGCGAGCAGTTACTCAGCTTGGGTAAGGACCTGGCAACCGCACTGGTTAAGCCACCCGAAGCCAAAGAGAAGGACTCCAGCAGTCATTCGTTATCCGGACACGATCAAGCCATTGTTGACGCCATGGAAAACAAAGCCCGCCAAGCAGGCTTTGAAGTTTTAATCCGGATTGTCGTTTCTTCTAATATTAGCCAGCGAGCACAAGCCATTTTAAACAACGTTGTCGCATCCTTCTCCTTATACGACGCAGCAGGAAAGAATGGATTTAAGTTTGAACCTTCAAAAGATGTTGAGGAATTAGCAACAGATTACATGCTTCGCATCTTCCCGCAGAGCGAAACAAAGACCATTTTAAACACGGTTGAACTAGCAACTATCTTCCATTTCCCTGAACAAAAAAGTATTCCTACCGCGCAGCTGGAGCGCCAGGGTTCGCGCCAGGTGGACGCTCCCCGCAACATGCCCGACGAAGGCTTGCTACTTGGCTATAACGTTTTCCGCGGCGTTAAAAAACCAGTTCGTTTGGCTAATGGTGATCGTGCCCGTCACATGTACGTAGTAGGGCAGACTGGTACTGGTAAGTCGACTTATCTGGAAAACCTGGCCCTGCAAGATATGCTGAGCGGTCGCGGCTTTGCCTTTGTCGATCCGCAC